>Ga0209656_10003065_pt1 | contig 10834 bp, 5 predicted proteins | sample BogFormECP12_OM2_FD_188239 | JGI IMG/M metagenome (GOLD analysis project Ga0209656, IMG submission 188239) | Bog forest soil microbial communities from Calvert Island, British Columbia, Canada - ECP12_OM2 (SPAdes) (version 2) | ecosystem: Environmental > Aquatic > Freshwater > Wetlands > Bog ... | reverse complement strand
CCATAGAGGACGGCGGCCGCGTTGACGAATGTGAAATAGTGGTCGTGCAGCTCCCCGTCCGCGCTCTTCCAGCCCGCAAGGATCCCGGTCGCCGGGTTGAAGAAGGTGCGGAAATAGGCATCGCGGAGCCTCCCGGCGGCGGCCCCGTAGCGGGCCGCGTCGCCGGGATTGGGGACGCCGGCCGCCATCCTCTGCATCCCGAGCAGCGCGCGGTAGGCCAGTGCGTTGGCGTACGCATCCTCGTAGCCGAACCCGATGGTGTCCCACCAGTTCGAGGGCCTGACCCTGGGCATCCCCTCGTTCCAGCTTCCGGAATCGCCCGTCGCGGCGTACTTGACGAGGCCGTCGCCGTTCCTGTCGGTGGAAAGCATCTTCTCGGCCATCGCCCTGACCCCGGGATAGTGCGCGCGAATCCAGGGCCAGTCCCGGCGCCCCTCGACGTAGTCGTCCGCCGCGATCAGAAGCGAGGGGAACGTGTCCGCGGACTCCTCGGGGAAGCCCCCGGGCCCCGCGACTCCGTAGCCCGGCATCCCGTACACCTTCATGCCCCCGAGGACGCTCTCCAGCGACTGGCGCACGATGTCGAGGGCCTGGAGCCCGTCGGCAAGAGGCGGGGTCAGCCGGGCGATGTCCGCGTATTCATAGTAGCAGAAGCCGCACGAGTCGCTGTCCGTGTTGTTCGACAGGACCCGGCGGTTCGGGTTCAGCTGAAGGACGTTGAGCCAATTCCTCCGGAAGCCGTCGTAGCGGGGGTCGTCCTCGGTGCCCGCGACCCGCGGGCAGATAGTGGTCACCTCCATGCGGTATTCGGCGGGGGCGCGCCCGATGGCCGCGGGAAACGCGACCTTGATCCAGCCCGGCCCCGAGGTGTAGCCGAGCGAGCCGCCCGCCGCCGCGGACGTCACCCGCAGGGTGCCGTAGCCGGGGAGGTGCAGGACCGCGGGCAGAACTACCGCGCCCGCCTGGTCGAAGACACCGAGGAGCGTCCCGTAGCACGCGCCTGTGTCGATCGTGAGGACAAACGCCCGGCGCCTTTGCGCCGGGGATCCCGCCAAGCTGAGCCGCAGGTCCCTTTCCGCGGCGTCGACGCGCCAGCCCTGGTTGGCCTGGTCGGGCGGCTCCCGCACAGACAGGACGTTTCTCTCGACCCTGCCCTTGCCGAGGCTGTCCACCCCCAGGAAAAGGAGCGCGTCGTGATTGGGCGAGATTTCGGCCTTCATGTACCCCGACCCGACGACCTGCCCAGGCATGCCTCCAGCGGACGGCTCGGCGCGCGCGATGAAGGACGCAGCCAGGGTCCCAGCAAGGATCGCGGCGCAAGCGGGCGCGCGCGCCCGCGCCAAGGGCCCAACGCGGGGCCGGCCATCGTCCGGCATCCCCATCGCGGTCGTCATGTGCCGGCGGATGCCCGGGAAGCGGCCGGGGCGGAAAGGAGTTCCTTGGGAGGCCGACGTTTCATGGTGGGGCACAGCTGGGCGATTGAAGTGATTGTTCGCCGCCCGGGTCAATAGCCCGGCAGCGTTGCGCCGGCCGCAGCTTGTGCGCCAGCGCGCCGGGCCGCCGCAATGATTTGTGGACAATTGCGCCAATGCCGGAAGGATTCACCCGGCTGCATCGGGCCGCTGCGACGCGCCCGGCGCCCCCCGAGGCAGCCCACCCCCCACAATTCCGCAGCCCCGGAACCAGCGCGGACCCAGAAGCCCCCTCAACCCCATGCCAGCCGCCGCAACCGCCCCGGATTCATCGGAAAGACTGCCCGTGAGGGAGAAGCTGGCCTTCGGCCTCGGGGATTTCGGCAACAACCTGTTCTGGCAGTTCTTCATGTACTTCCTGCTCTTCTTCTACACGGACGTGTACAAGATCGCCCCGGGGAAGAGCGCGGCCGAGGTGGCGGGGGTGATGTTCCTGATCGTGCGCATCTGGGACGCCTTCTTTGACGTCATCATCGGCGTGATCGCCGACCGCACCCGCAGCCGGTGGGGCAAGTACAGGCCCTACCTCCTCTTCGGCGCCCTGCCCTTCGCCCTTTCCGGCATCCTCGCCTTCACCACGCCGGATTTCAGCGCGGCCAACAAGATCATCTACGCCTACGTGACGTACTCGTTCCTGATGATGGTCTATTCCCTGGTGTCGATCCCGCAGAACTCGCTCCTCGGGGTCATGACGCCCAACACGCTGGAACGGGCGAGCCTGGCGAAGTACAAGTTCGCCTTCGCCTTCAGCGCCGGCCTGGTCGTGCAGTTCTTCACCCCGATCCTGGCGGACCACTTCGGCGAGCACGGCAAGCACCTCGGGCACGGCTACCAGATGGCCCTCCTCTGCTATGCGGTCGTCGCCTTCGTCCTTTTCCTGGTCTGCTTTGCCGGGGTCAAGGAGCGCGTCTCCCCCCCCGAATCGCAGGAGAACGATATCGGCCGGGATTTCGTCCACCTGCTGTGCAATGTGCCGTGGATTGTCATCTGCCTCGGCACGCTGGCCACCATCATGTGCATCGCCGTGCGAAGCCAGACGATCGTCTACTACTTCAAGTACTATGTCGGCGACCAGGACGTGACGCTGCCCCTTCTGGGATCGCGCCACTACAGCTACGAAACCCTGGTCTCGGACTTCCTCGTGCTCGGCAACATCGCCACCATCATCGGCGTCCTGATGGTGCCCTTCTTCACGCGGCTTATCGGGAAGAAGGCGCTCTATGTCGTCATGGTGGGCGTCTCCAGCGTGCTATCCCTCGGCTTCTACGTCCTGCGGCCCGAGCAGGTCGGCCTGATATTCGCCCTGCAGGCCCTCGTGAGCGTCGTGCAGGGCCCCTTCTGCGCCGTCCTCTGGGCGATGTACGCGGACTGCGCGGATTTCCACGAGTGGAAGAACAGCCGCCGGGCGACAGCGCTGATCTTTGCAGCCGGCATCATGGCCCAGAAGTTCGGGTGGGCGTTCGGCGGATGGTTCCCGGGCGTCCTGCTCACCCGCTTCGGCTACGTGGCGGACACGAAGCTCGGGCCCCAGACGATCAACGGGATCCTTCAGATGCAGAGCACGCTGCCCTGCGTCCTCGGCCTCGTCGCCTCCGCCATCATCCTCTTCTACGGCCTTCCCGAGCGACGGATGAATGCCATCGAGTCCGAGCTGAAGGCCCGCCGGGTCGGCGCCCCGCAGCCGGCCTGAACCCGGGATCGGGGGCCCTGATTCAGCCTGAAGCGAGTTCCCGCGAGTCCGATGGTTACCCGGGCATGCCTTGCCTCCCGCTTTCGGTGGATCGCCGCCCTTGCGCTGCCCCTTTCCTCGGTCGGCCGGGCGTCGCGGTCCCCGGAGTATGAGGCGGTCCAGAAGAGCCTCGGGCAGGGATGGAACACGTGGGATGTCCACAGTGTCGCCGCGCAGGTGCTGCTCCCCGAGGGGTTCACCCTGCGGGTGGGGCTCAAGCACAACTCGGCCCTGTATGCCGACGCCTTCCTTTCCGACATCCTCATCGGGCGCCAGGAAAAGGGGGAGGAGAAGGTCCTCCCGGGGCCGCATACATGGGACGGCGGCTACACCGAGCTGCGTGTTTCGTGGCGCGACCACGAGCTCCTCCTGCAGACCGCGCACGACGCCGGGGACCTCGTCATGCTGGCGACCCCGGGCGCCCCGAAGACCTCCGTTCCCCCGTCGCTGGTCGTCTCGGCCGGCGTCCTCTGGAACCGCCCGGGCCATGCCGAAAGATCGGGGGACCACGTCGAATTCACCGGCGGGGCCCGCAGGATCGGCGTCTACTGGACCGGCGCGCAGCAGGCGCCCGCCGCCCTGCCGGTTGACACCCCATATTTCGCAGCGTCGTTCAAGGAGGCGATCGGCGTCAGCACCGGCCGCCCGCGCTCGGTCGGGGAGATCCGCGCAGTCCTGGAGCGACGGCGGCCGCAGGGCGGAGGCGTCCCGCGGGCGATAGAGACCGTCATGGGCTGGGACACGATCTACGACCCGTCGGAGTCGCGTGTCATCTCGCCCGTCAGCCGCATTTGGTCCGTGGGCTGGGGCGGCTACGTCCTCTTCGAGTGGGACACCTTCTTTGCCGCGTCCCTGGCGGCGGTCGGGGATCGCGGCCTGGCGTACGCAAACGCGCTCGAGATCCTGGGGGAGGCCGCCCCGGCGGGCCTCGTCCCCAACTACGCCCGTCCCGGCGGATGGAAGAGCGTCGACCGCTCCGAATCGCCCGTCGGTGCGATCACGGTCCTGGGGCTCTACCGCAGATTCCACGACGCCTGGTTCCTGCGCGACGCCTTCGATCCCCTCCTCCGCTGGAATCGCTGGTGGGATAAGCACCGCGAACTCGGCGGCTACCTCGTCCTTGGCACCGACGCTGGCAACCGGCCGGGGGACCCCGATGACACGGCGGTCGGCACACTGCAGGGCGCAAAGTACGAGGGCCTCGACAACAGCCCCATGTATGACGACGCCCCGTTCGACCGCGGGACGGGCAGGATGCACCTGGCCGATGTCGGCATAACGAGCCTTTATGTCGCCGACTGCCGGGCGCTGGCCGGGATCGCGGACGTCCTCGGGAAGAGCGGGGAGGCCCGGGAATTGCGAGGCCGCGGCGAGCGCTACGGCGCCAGGCTCCAGACGCTTTGGGACGAGAAGACGGGGATGTTCCTCAACAGGAACCTCGACACGGGCGTCCCCAGCACCCGCCTGTCGCCAACGAACTTCTATCCCTTGGTGGCCGGCGCCGCGACCCCCCGGCAGGCCGACCGCATGGTCAGGGAGCACCTGCTCAACCCCGGGGAGTTCTGGGGCGACTGGGTCATACCGTCCATCGCCCGGTCCGACCCGGCGTTCCGAGACCAGGACTACTGGCGCGGGCGGATCTGGGGCCCCATGAACTACCTGGTGTATCTGGGCCTGCTGAACTACGACCAGCCCTCCGCGCGCAGGCAGCTGGCCCAGAAGTCCCTTGCCCTGTTCTGCAGGGAGTGGACGGAGAAGGGTCACGTGCACGAGAACTACAACGCCGTGACCGGGTCGGGCGACGACGTGAGCAGCAGCGACCGCTTCTACCACTGGGGCGCATTGCTCGGGCTGATCGATTGCCTGGAGAACGGCGAGGGTGCGGGCAATCCGGCGGCGTCGAGTCCCGTCCCGCATCGCCAGAAGGCCGCCGGCAATCCCCCGGGCCGGTGACGCGGCGGATGCCGGGCGCCCCGGGGAAGCACCGCGGCCCCGCCCCGCCCCCGGATGCCGTGCCGCAGATTCGTTGCCACGCGCGTGCCTTGATGCTAGACCCCTTGAAATTGAACGCTTCGACGAGCGAGAGGTTCTCCACGATGGCGCTGCAGTGCCGCGCCGCGCTCCTCGATGACGTCATCCCCTTCTGGGAGAGGCACTCCTTGGACCGCGAGTGCGGCGGGTTCTTCTCATGCCTCGGCCGCGACGGATCGGTCTTTGACACCGACAAGTTCGTGTGGCTGCAGGCGAGGCAGGTGTGGACGTTCTCCATGCTCTGCAACGCCCTTGAAGGCCGCGATTCCTGGCTGCGGGTCGCGCGGCACGGGGCGGATTTCCTGGCGCGCCACGGTCGCGACGGCGACGGTAACTGGTACTTCAGCCTGGCGCGGGACGGGCGGCCCCTCGCGCAGCCCTACAACATCTTCTCGGACTGTTTCGCGGCCATCGCGTTCGGGCAGTTGGCCCGGGCGTCAAACGACGACCATGCGAGGGAGATCGCCATGCGCACCTACCGGAACATCCTCAGCCGCAGGGCCGAACCCAAGGGGAGGTTTTCGAAGGCGTTCCCCGGCACCCGCCCCATGGTCTCCCTGGCGCTGCCGATGATCCTGGCGAACGTGACGCAGGAGCTGGATTGGCTGCTCGGCCCCGGCGAAGCCGAGCGCACGCTCGGCTCCTGCGCCGACGAGATCTTCTCGTTCCTCGACGGGGAAAGGCGGGTCCTGCGCGAGCACGCGGCGCCGGACGGTGGCGGGCTGGATTGCTTCGAGGGGCGCCTGCTCAATCCCGGCCACGGGATCGAGGCCATGTGGTTCGTGATGGACATCGCCGAGCGCCGAAGCGACCGGCCCCTGGCGGAGCGGGCTGTCGAGGTCGTTCTGCGCACCCTCGACCTCGGCTGGGACGCCGAGTTTGGGGGCATCTTCTGCTTCCTCGATTCGCGGGGCCATCCCCCCCAGCAGCTGGAATGGGACCAGAAGATGTGGTGGGTCCACGTGGAGACACTTGTCGCCCTCCTCAAGGGCTACCGGCTGACGGGCCGGGAGGCCTGCTGGTCGTGGTACGAACGCGTGCACGCGTACACCTGGGGCCATTTCCCCGACCCGGAGTTCGGGGAATGGTTCGGGTACCTGAACCGGCGCGGGGAGGTGCTCCTGCCGCTCAAGGGCGGAAAATGGAAGGGATGCTTCCACGTCCCCCGCGGCCTCTACCTGTGCATGAGGGAGTTCGAGAAGCTGGACGCGGGCCGCCAAGGGAAAGGCGAGCCATGAAGCGCGTCGCGGTGCTCCCCATGGACGACCGTCCGGTCAACTACGACTACCCGCGCTACCTCTCTCGCGCCGCGGGCCTCGACCTCCTTCTTCCCCCGCGCGAATGGCTGGGCAATCCCTGGCGCGCCAGCCGCCACGCCGAGCTGGCGGCCTGGCTGGCCGAGACGGCCCCCGCGGCCGACGCGGCGGTGGTCGCCATCGACACGCTGGCCTACGGGGGGCTCATCCCCTCGCGCAGGTCGCCCGATCCCACCGAGGCCGTGCTGGCCCGTCTCGAGATCCTGAGGGCCATCAAGGCCGTCCGGCCCGCGCTGCCGATCCTCGCTTCCAGCGTCGTCATGCGCGTCTGCCGGTCGGATTCGAGCGAGGAGGAGAAGCCGTACTGGGCCACGTACGGGAGCCGGATGTTCCGGCTCTCCTCGCTTGAGCACAAGGCCCGGCTCGGGGACGCGACCCCCGCCGAGATCGACGCGCGGGATTCCCTTCGCGCGGAGATACCCGGCGAGGTCTACGCGGATTACCGAAGCGGGCGGGCCCGCAACCATACCGTCAACCGGGCGATGATCGACTGGGCCGCGGAGGGGGTCTTTGACTACCTCATTCTCCCCCAGGACGACACGGACGACTACGGCTGGAATGTCGCCGAGGCGCGCAGCCTCCAGGCCCAGATCCGCGCCCGCCGCCTGGGCGACCGGGCGATCACCTATCCCGGCGCCGACGAGATAGGATGCCTTCTCCTCGCCCGGTTCGCGTGCAGGGAGGCGGGCTTCGCCCCCAGGGTCTGGCCGCGATACTCGGCGGTGACCGGGCCGTTCGTGGTGACGGAATACGAGGACCGGCCCCTTCAGGAGCTGCTGAAGGCGCACCTGGCGCCGCTCGGCGGGACCGTGGCGGATTCGCCGCAGGACGCGGACCTCATGCTTTTCGTGAATTCGCCCGCCGAACGGCAGGCCAACGGGGACAGCCAGTGGCTGGTCCACCAGGGGCTTGAAGACGTCCGCGCGAGGATGCCCCCGAAGTTCCATCCGTGGTTGGAAGAGTTCGCCGGCACCGAGGGGTTCCGGGCAACGGTCCGGGAGATCCAGTCGCCGGGCCGCAATCCCGAGGAGTTCGTGCGCGCATTGATGGAGACTGTCGCCTCCGGCCGGCCAGCCGCGCTGGCCGACGTGGCCTACGTCAATGCCTCCGACACCGTGCTCGGCGACCTTCTCCGGCAGCAGACGCGGGCGGCGGCCCTGGCGGCCTACGGAGGATGGAACACCGCCGGGAACACGCTGGGGACGGTACTCGCCCAGGCCGTCATACGCGTGCTCGCGCTGCGCGCCGGGCCGACGCCCGAGCAGCGCGCCGCGCACCTTGAGTTCCTGTTCCTCCGCTTCCTGGACGACGACCTCTACCAGGGCCGCGAGCGCACGCGCTGCATGGTCGAGGACCTGCCCGGGTTGGGAATCGCCCCGACAATGGAGCGGCTGCCCGAGGCGGCGGGCCCCGAGGTCGAGGCCCGCGTGGGCGCCAACCTCGGCCGGTCCGCGGCCGGCCTGCGCGATCTCTTCGTGGGCTCGGGGCTGGCCCGGGATGTCCGCGTGGACCACATCCGCCTTCCGTGGCGTCGGCTCTTCGAGGTGGGCTTCGATGTCCGGGTCGAGCCCGGCTGAAACTTCCGTGCCTTTCCTCAGGCCGAAGGCGCGGGCGCGCCGGCAGCGGCGTCCAGGGCGCGGCGCTCCTTCAGCTCGGACGCTATCCGCGACATCCTCGCCTCGTTCAGCGGGTAGAAGGCCACGATCGCGAGGGACAGGGCGCCAAGCGCCGCCGGCAGCACGCTCATCAGCAGCACAAGCCCCCTCAGCGAACCCGGGGTCTGGACGGTGTTGGCGACAAAGCCCACGGCCTGCATCAGGGCGAGGGCCACCCACGCCCCGATCGCCCAGCCCTGCTTCTGGGAGAAGATGGAAGCGGAGAAGATGAGGCCCGTGGCGCGGCGGCCCCTCTTCCATTCCGCGTAGTCGGCGGTGTCGGCGTACATCGACCAGAGGAGCGCGGTCAGCGGTCCGCCGGTCAGGGCGGCCAGCAGGTTGAGCCCGTAGATCAGCGCGAGCTGGCCGGGCCCGAGGAAATAGAATGCGGCGGTCGACGCGTTCGCGATGACGAACAGGGCCACGACCGCCGCCTTCCGGCCGACGAGCCTGGCGACGGACGGTATCAACATGACGCCGGCCAGTGAGGCCACCTGGTTGCTGGTGTTGAACACGGAAACGAGGCTTTCCCAGCCCCAGACCTGCGTGCCGGCCGCGGCCCTGGGCAGGAACGCGGGCAGCGTCAGCGTCTGCGGGCCGACGTAGTACTTGAAGTAGTGCGCGGTCACGCTGGTCCGGAGCGCCACGGAGAGGATGAACGTGATCGTCGTCGCGAGCACTATGAGCCAGGGCCCGTTGGTCAGCAGGTCGCCCAGATCGCGCGCCACGGATGTCCTCTGGGCCCTCGGCGGGCTGACCCGCTCTCTGGTGTTCAGGAACGTGACGAGGAAGAAAGCCACCGCGGCGACGCCGTACAGGACGAACGCCATCTGCCAACCGCGCTCCACGGTCCTCGCGCCCAGCCATCCTCCCACCCTCGACATCGGGAGCAGGGTCGCCGAGACGATGATCCCCCCGGTGAACGCGCCGACGAACTGGATCGAGGCGAGCGCGGTCCGCTCGTCCGGGTCGGGCGAGATGACGCCGAGCAGCGCGATGTAGGGGATGTTGATGGCGGTGTAGAGCAGCATCAGCGCGTTGTACGTCACGTAGGCCCACACGAGCTTCCCTGAGGCGCCGAGGCCGGGCACGGTGAACGTCAGGACGCCCATGACCGCCATCGGAACGCAGAACCAGAGAAGGAAGGGCCTGAACTTGCCCCAGCGCGTCCTCGTGCGGTCGGCGAGCATCCCCATGACCGGGTCGAAGAACGCGTCCATGCTGCGGCTCAGGCCGATCATCGTTCCCGCCGCTGCGGCCCCTATCCCGAATATGTCGGTGTAGAAGATCGTCAGGTACGCCATGAACGTCTGCCAGTAGAGGCAGGACGCCATGTTGCCGAAGCCATACGAGAACTTCTCGCGGGAACTCAGCGGCTCCGGGGGGTAAGGTGGGGACGGGGGCATACGTTGGCCGCCTTTGGCCTCTAATGCTTCCTTCCTGCGCGTAGTCAATCCATGCTTCAGGCTCATTCAGTCCGCACGATTGCGGCGGGCGGGGCGCCCCAATCAATTCCCCCGAATGTGTCAGAACCCACCGTTCTTGGGACAGCCGTTCTCAAGCTCGGTCTTCGGGGTTTCTCGCCCTCAGCTCGGCCCACTAGAGAGGGCTCGTCCTGAAAGAGCGCCTTACGTGGAACAACGCGCTCAGCTTCTCTTGCATGATGCTCGCCGTTTGCTGCGCGACTGCCTTCATGCAGGCGTCGTAGCGCGGCTAGCGCGCTGCATCCCAGAACCCTCCGCCCGAGGCCCTTATCAGGTCAACGGTCGCCACAAAGCGGATGCTGAGACAGACGTCGGTTCCCAGCGCCTAATTTATGAAGCGGTGAATTGCTTCGTTGGCGCTATCTTGAAACGAAGCATTTTTCAAAACAGTAAGAAAGGTGCTCTGGTCCACCATATCCCCTGCTAACTTACCCTCTTTGCTAGCATAAAAAACGCCGCTTTTATACCGCTCATCCGAGATGCCATCTACAAAGCGTTTTGCACCTACTTCCAGCGAATGCACCATTCCGCCCATCAATGGGAATACAATAGGCATCATCACATACTTTAACATAAACCGCATTGGCGGCGGAAGACTATCTGGCGCCTGGGTTCCGCTTGTATTCCCTGGGCTCACAACAACAAACTTAAGCTTAGGATATTTTCGCGCCATTGATAACGTCCACATGGTTTCTACATACTTGACATATGCGTATGCATTCAATGCCACGAACTTCTTACCAAAATATGATCCATCAAGAACCGCAGCAAACTCATCTACAGAAGAAGTCTTCATGGAAACTCGTTTTATTCCGAGGGCCTTTACTCCTGGAACAGCTTCCGCACTGACTGACAGAACGGTTTTCCTTAGCTTGTCCCGTTTAATCAATTCATCCACCAGAACTACATTACCTAAAATATTCGTGGCAGATAACTGATTCATACCGGAAGGCGTAACCTTCGCAGCCGTTTTCCCAACTACTCCACCTGCATTCAAAACTACTGCGTCAATAGATTCCGCTATTCCTTCTACCGCTTTTCTTACAGAATTTGCATCAGTAACATCCCCAATAATAATTTCAAAAATCTTTTTCCCCGTTTTCTCCTCAAGTTCTTTTTTTGCCGCCGCCGCTCTCGCTTGATTTCT
>Ga0209656_10003064_pt1 | contig 10838 bp, 10 predicted proteins | sample BogFormECP12_OM2_FD_188239 | JGI IMG/M metagenome (GOLD analysis project Ga0209656, IMG submission 188239) | Bog forest soil microbial communities from Calvert Island, British Columbia, Canada - ECP12_OM2 (SPAdes) (version 2) | ecosystem: Environmental > Aquatic > Freshwater > Wetlands > Bog ... | reverse complement strand
GATCATGAGTCGCTTTTCGCTTTTCGCTTTTCGCTCTTCGCCCTTCGCTCTGTCATCCTGAGCGAGTCCGCGCCGGGTTTGTGCGGACGAGTCGAAGGACCCCTATAGCTACGAAAACCTATCCGGCTGCCTAATCATTAGGTTCGAGTTCTGTCGCCTCTCCTTCAACGTGTTTCTCCGGCGCCATCTCTTCCCGCTGGATTTGTCGCATCACGTCCACCAGCCGTTCATACACCATGCGCAATTGCACCTCAGACAACGGCCCCTCATTTCCCCGCTTGATGTTCTCGAAGATGACCTTCTCGCGGTCCGGCTCGTAGATGGGCATTCCCGAGTTGCGCTTCAGCTTGCCGATTTCGTGGGCGCATTGGGCGCGCTCGTTCAGCAACTGCACGAGCCTGCGGTCCAGATCGTCGATCTTTCTGCGCCATTCCGCAATATCCATTGGCTTTCTGCCCAAGTCCGCGGTGTTTCGCCGAAAATCATTCACCACGGAGGACACGGAGCAGAGAATATTCTTTGGAAACCAAAACTCCGTGATCTCAGTGTGCTCCGCGGTTGATTTTCGCAATTCTCAACTACGAGCTTCAGCCGCTCCGGTCAGCGATGACAAGAATTCTGACACGGCCGCCGCTTCACGTCCTGGATTCTGTTCGATCCTCTGCACGATCGCGCTGCCGACCACGGCTGCGTCTGCGAAGGTGCCGACCTCCGCGAACTGCTCTGGGGTTGAGACGCCAAAGCCGACCGCGATTGGCAATTTGGTGTGTGTTCGCAACCGCTCCACCAGTGAACGCGCATCGCTCGCCAATTCCTGTCGCGTACCGGTAATGCCGGTGCGCGAGATCGCATACACGAAGCCGCGCGAGTGTTTCGCCACGTCGCGCAAGCGCTGGTCGGTGCTGGTGGGCGCTGCGAGAAATACCGGCGCGAGTTTATGGGCCTTCATCGCTTTAAGGTACGCGCCGGCTTCTTCCACCGGAAGGTCGGTCACCAGCGCACCGTCAACGCCGGCCTCCGCAGCGGCGGCGCAAAACTTCTCCAGCCCGAACTGCAATATGGGATTCAGATACGAAAAGATGATCAGTCCGGCGCTCGACTGCTCGCGGAGTTGCTTTGCCATGGCGAGAACACCGCTCAGGTTCGTCCCATGTTTCAGCGCCCGCTCGCTGGCGCGCTGGATTACTGGTCCATCAGCGACCGGATCGCTGAACGGCACTCCCAACTCGATGACCTCAGCTCCCGCGTGAATCGCCGCGAGCGCCACCTCGCGCGACGTCTCGAGGTTGGGATCGCCACAAGTGATGTAGGCGACGAGTCCGGGATGTCTCCTGAAGCGAATTGCCATATGACGGCGGCCCACTAGAACTGCAGATTCTCGCGCAAAATCCCGATGTCTTTGTCGCCGCGGCCCGAGACGTTGACGATGACGATGTCCGACTTCGCCATGCCTGGCGCCCGCTTCATGACCTCGGCAATGGCGTGGGCGGGCTCCAGCGCGGGAATGATTCCTTCCAGGCGAGCCAATGCACGGCAGGCGTCGAGCGCCTCCTGATCGCTGGCTGAAACATATTCCGCGCGCCCCTGATCGTGTAGCCAGGCATGCTCTGGTCCAATCGCCGGATAATCCAGACCAGCCGAAACCGAGTGGGTCGCGGCGATCTGTCCCGCCTGATCCTGAAGCACGTACGAATATGTTCCCTGCAACACGCCCGGGCCGCCGCCATCGAAACGCGCAGCGTGCTCGCCAAGCGAGTGGCCGCGTCCTCCCGCCTCGACGCCAATCAGTTTCACCTCACGGTCCTTGAGGAACTCATAGAAAAGGCCGATCGCATTCGAACCGCCGCCGATGCAGGCGATGAGCGCAGTTGGCAGCCGGCCCTCGGCCTTCAGGATCTGCTTCCGCGCCTCCTGGCCGATGACGCGGTGGAAGTCACGCACCATGGTCGGGTAAGGATGCGCGCCCAGCACGCTGCCCAGCAGGTAATGGGTGGTGCGAACGTTGGTCACCCAATCACGCATGGCTTCGTTGATGGCGTCCTTCAGGGTGCGTGAGCCGGAGTCAACGCCGCGCACTTCCGCGCCCAGCAGACGCATGCGGAAGACGTTCAGCTCCTGTCGCCGCATGTCCTCGGTGCCCATGTAGACGACGCACTCCATGCCAAAGAGCGCGCACACGGTCGCGGTGGCGACACCGTGCTGACCGGCGCCAGTCTCGGCGATGATGCGATGCTTGCCCATGCGGCGGGCCAGCAGCGCCTGCCCAATGCAGTTGTTGATCTTGTGCGCGCCTGTGTGAAGCAGGTCTTCACGCTTCAGGTAGATCCTCGCGCCGCCTAGCTCCTTTGTGAGCCGCTCAGCCAGAAACAGGGGCGTCGGACGTCCGGCAAAGTCCGCCAGGAGACGGTGGTATTCATCGCGGAAGGATTTGTCTTTGCGCGCCGTGGCGTAAGCGGATTCGAGCTCCTGCAACGCTGCCATGAGTGTCTCGGGGACGTAGCGTCCGCCGTAGGAACCGAAGCGTCCGGGAACCGCGCGCACCCGCTTCGGCGGCGCGGCCTCCGTCGACTTTTGAGTTTGTATGTGGCCGGCCGTTTTTTCCATGCCTATCACGAGTTTCTGCCAGTATAGGGGTCCTTCGACTCCGGCGGCCAACAACTGGCCGCCGTCGCTCAGGATGACACTCGAATCTTGCTGGTTAGCGGAATGAGTTAGATTTCAGGCTGGCAGCAGTATATTCGCGCGCCGCTGCCACGAAGCTCCGCAGCTTCGCGTCATCCTTCTTGCCGACCTCTCGCTCGACCCCTGAAACCACATCCACTCCGTACGGTTCGAACAACCTGATGGCTTCCCCTACGTTCTCTGCGGTCAGGCCGGCGGCAATGATCAGTGGCAGAACCGCCTTGATTCTCTGCGCGATCGGCAGCGCGGCTTCCCAGTCAAACGGCACCCCAGTTCCGCCGCGTTGGTCCGGCCGGCCCGCATCGAGCAGGATGCCATCGATGCTTTCGTGCGCCTCGAGATAGGCCTGCAAATGACGGCCGCCGCTGTTCGCCAGCAATTCGCATACTTGCAGCGTCTTAATGAGCTTGCGGCCGCCCAGCTTCCGCCGATACACAGTTAGCTGCGCGGCTGGCTCGTCGCCGTGTAGCTGCACACCGGTCAGCCCAACTTGGCTAGCGATCTCCGCCATGCGCTCGGGTGTCTCGTTCACAAAGACCCCGATCTTCTCAATTCCGGCCGGCAGCATACTGATGACCTCTGCTGCGGTTCTGACCTCAATCCGCCGCGTGCTCGGCGCGAAAATGAAGCCTAACGCATCCGCTCCGGCGGCGAGACTGGCCTGCGCGTCGAGGGAGTTGGTAGTGGCGCAAATCTTGACCCACGTCACCGGGCAACCGCCTGCGCCAGCAATGCCTGTAGTGCTTCGCCGGGACGCGGAGCGCGCATCAGAAACTCGCCCACCAGGAACGCGTCGAAGCCGGCTTGTTTGAGTCGCGCAATGTCGTCGCCGCTCTCGATGCCGCTTTCCGCCACCTTCACCACCGTCGGAGGAATTGTCTCGGCCAGCCGCAGCGAGGTATTGAGGTCCACGCGAAACGTGCGCAGGTCGCGATTGTTCACCCCGATGGTTTCGCAGCCAGCGTCAAGAGCACGTTGCAACTCCTCGGCGTTATGCACCTCGCACAGCACGTCCAGATCCAACTGGATTGCGCGGCGATGGAGATTGGTCAGCTCGGTTTGAGTCAGCGCGGCCACGATAAGCAATACAGCGTCTGCGCGATGGGTTCGGGCCTCTATCAGTTGGAACTCGTCCACAATGAAGTCCTTGCGCAAGCACGGCAGGCCGGTGGATTGGGACGCAATCTCCAGGTTTCGCAGCGAACCCTGAAAGAATTGTTCGTCAGTCAGGACCGACAAAGCAGCTGCGCCAGCCCTTTGCAACTCACCAGCCAGCTCCGCCACAGGAAAGTTCTCTCGGATCAATCCCTTAGACGGCGACGCCTTCTTCAGTTCAGCGATGATCGATATACCTGAGTCCGCTGCCCGCTGCAGGCTTTCGCGAAAGCCTCTTGGCCGATGCCGCTCCGCCGCTTCCGTCAACGCCCGCAGGTCTGCCGACGCTCGTGTCGCGGCAACGCGCTCGCGCGTGGCTTCTATGATGTCTTCCAGCTTGCTGGGCATCGGTTTCACAAGAATATACCGAAACACTTCGCTTGACTTGCTACCGGGGGTTTAGATATTGTCCGCCTAAATCCCATTAGCGAGGAGAATCCATATGCGCCCAATGGGAGTCGCACTGATCGCGCTGTGTAATTTCCTGCTGGCTGCGTTCCTGGGATTTCTTGCGATTTCGCTGGCCGTCCGCGGCAGCATGGGCGCGGTGTTCGGAGCCCCCAGTAACAACCCTCTTTGGCATTATGGAACGGGGGCTTCTGGTTGGGCCTCCCCGCTGGCATTCGCCATAATAGCTATCCTTGCCGGCTATGGCGTATGGACGCTTCGCGCGTGGGGTCGCAAGCTTTGCATCGTGCTTTCCGCCTTCATAATTGTCCGGTCGCTTCCCGGATTGCTGGTTGTGTTCAGCCGTCTTCCGGGTGCATTCTCACTGGGCGGATTTTTCCTGCTGAGGATTGCCGTTAATATTCTGATCCTCTGGTATCTGGCGCGACCCCAAGTCAGAGCTCTCTTCCAGCAGCCACCCCAAATCGAAACCCTCTTTCAGCAAGACCAGGGTTCGCGCCCGCCAGTTTGATTCCGTCTGCCTGATGTCCCTTGTCAGGGGGTCACTTTCGTGATTCCACGTGTCTTTCCCTGCTTCTTCATCACTTAGGTGACACCTATAATCAAAGTGCTCTGGACGAAAAAGTCTCCGCCGGTATTGGTCGGGCCGCAGTCGCGCTTAGCTTGCGGCTTGCACCGGCGAGTATCCGGAAGCTTGTGCTGATGGCAACCTGCCAGCCGCAATCACGTACGGGCCAACCCTCCGCGCACCGCCTTTCCTCGCCACGTCAACATTGTGACGCTGCACGTCTCGTCGCGGCCTTTGTCCTCCTGGCCCTTGTTCTCGGCTCCAGTCAGTTTGGTTTCAGCAGCAATTCGTCTGTGCGCAAACAGAAGGCCCGCGATCAGTTCGACAAGGCAGAGCAGATGCGCGAGGCGCTGAACGGACGTCCGGAGGCGGAGCGGACGCGCCGCGACTATCAGCGCGTCGCCGACGCTTATCGCAAGGTGTATTACGTAGCCCCCGATTCCAGCAAAGCTGATGCCAGCGTGGTCGCTGTCGCCGAGTTGCTGGCTGAGATGGGCCGTCAGTTTCAGCCGGGCGACAAGGACCTGAACGCGGCCATTCAGGAATACGAGTTCCTGCGCCGTGAGTATCCCGGCAGCAGGTATCGTTTCCAGGCGCTGTTCACCATCGGGCAGATTTACAAGGAAGATCTGGGCGACGATGATGCCGCGCGCAAGACGTTTGAGGAATTCCTGGCGCATTATCCGCGCAACTCGCTGGCTCCGGAAGCGAAGAAGGCGCTGGCTGAACTGAAGCAGCCCAATCAGGCGACGAAACCGATGGAAGAAGCGCGGAGTGGGCCGCCTGCATCGGCCACCGAAGGTGCGGGGCAGCCCGGCGCACAAAAGAAGCCTGGGCTTACCATGGTGACCGGCATCCGCCACTGGTCAACTCCGGATTACACGCGTGTTGCCATCGATGTGGATCGCGAGGTGAAGTACGAAGCTGGACGGGTCGCGAACCCTGACCGCATCTTCTTCGATCTGCCGGATACCAAGCTGGCCTCGGTGCTGGTAGGCAAGAGTTTCGATGTGCAAGATGGGTTCCTGAAGAAGATTCGTGTCGCACAGTACCAGCCGGGATCCACACGCGTCGTGCTCGAAGTCGCCGACGTATCCAACTACTCCGTCTTCTTGCTGCCCAATCCCTACCGTCTCATCATCGACATCCACGGTGGCCAGCCGCAGACGCAAGTGGCCAAAGCCCAGTCTCCTTCAGCCGCCGATGAGGACGACTTTTCTCCGGCCAGGACAGCAAAGAACCCTTCTTCTGCCGGGACCTCGAGCGCTACGCCCATTGCAACCTCCTCCGTCGGCGGTGGGTCGAAGAAAGTATCAACGTCCGACCGCAAGGCAGGGAAAATTGACGATGTTGCGGCTGGTTCGACACCGCAAGGTGCAGCTACCGCGGTCTCCCGGCCAACGCCGTCCAGTAATTCTCCCCGCAAGGTCGTTGTTGATGACAACGACAACGTCCTGGCAGTCCCAGTAGGCACCTCGAATCCGAAAACGAGCGCTCCATCCAGCAAGGCGAACCCCAACCCGGCGTCGCCTGCCCACGTAACAAGTCCGGATGACTCGCTGCTCTCCGCTGCTGACGAAACCAAGGGGCCCGAGTTGAAGGCTACGGCTGAACCCACGAGTGCTCCCACCGCGGTGGCGGTGGCGCCCCACGCCAAAGTTGTCAAGAAGACCGCCAAGACAACCCCGGCGGAGGCCCCTCCTACCCATGAAGCAACGCCAACCTCGGCTGGCGAGCGCAGTCTCACTCGCGCGCTTGGTCTCAAGATCGGGCGCATCGTGGTTGACGCCGGACACGGCGGCCACGACACGGGGACCATAGGTCCGAACGGGCTGATGGAAAAGGACCTGGTGCTGGATGTGGCCTTGCGGCTGGGCCGGCTGCTCGAGACTCGCCTGGGCGCCGACGTCATCTTCACCCGCGATGACGACACGTTCATCCCGCTAGAAACCCGCACCGCCATCGCCAACGAGCACCAGGCGGACCTGTTCATTTCGATCCATGCCAATTCGAGCCAGGATCCGTCCGCCCGCGGCGTCGAGACGTACTACCTGAACTTCACCTCAAACCCTGACGCGTTGGAGGTTGCAGCGCGCGAGAACGCGGTCTCTGAGAAGTCGATTTTTGAACTTCAGGACCTGGTGAAGAAGATCACCCTTAAAGAAAAGATCGAGGAATCACGGGAGCTGGCGACCGACGTTCAGCAGTCGCTGTACAGCGGACTCGCCACCCGACACACGACGCTTCGCGACCGTGGCGTGAAAAAAGCACCGTTCGTAGTGCTGATCGGCGCCAACATGCCCAGCATCCTGGCCGAGATCTCCTTCGTCTCCAACCCCACAGACGCGGCCAAGCTGGAAACACCTGAGTATCGGGAGAAGATCGCCGATTCGCTCTACAAGGGAATCGCCAAGTACGCGGGTGGACTAAGCGGAGTGAAGGTGGCAGCGAAGACCAGCAAGCCAGCAGGCCAGTAAGACGGGCGATCAGCAATCAGCATTCAGACAGGATGTGCCTTCCCGGGACTCTGGCCCCCTTCCTGCCACGCTGACGGCTGACTGCTCCTGGAAACTTTGCCCTCGCCGCAGTAGTCTAATTTCTTGGGTGTCCTCTATCCGCTTGCCCGCGTGGCGCTTCAATGAAACGTATCTTTATCGCCGTTGCGTTCAGTTTGTCGCTGACTAGCCCACTCTTTGCCGACAACGGGGGTCTGCTCCCGAAATCTTTCGCGGGCTGGACCGAGACAGGCCCGGCACGGACAACGAGTGATGCTGCTCAAGCCGATGCTGCTTATCCGGCGGTGCTGAAGGAGTACGGATTCGTCGGCTCCGAGACGGTGACTTACACGCGCTCGGACGGCCGCAAGCTAACCATCAAGGCCGCCAGATTCAACGATGCTACCGACGCATATGGCGCCTTCACCTTCTATCGCCAGCCCGCGATGAGGACCGAGCGCATCGGCACCAAGGCGGCCTCTGCCAACCAGCGCATTCTTTTCTTCCGGGACAACGTCCTGGTGGACGCGAACTTCGACCGGCTCACGGAGATGTCTGCTGCCGAGCTGCGCGAGCTCGCGGGCATGTTGCCCGCTGCGAAGGGTGCAGCCGGGAACCTGCCAACGCTTCCGGAATATCTGCCCAAGACTGACGCTGTGGAAAATTCAGCCAAATACATTCTTGGTCCGCAGGCGCTGCTGGCGGCAAAGGTCCCTGTGACCGTCGAGCAGATTGACTTCAGCCACGATCCCGAAATTCTCATCCAGGATTATTCGTCCGAGAGCGGCCCCCTGACGCTCATGCTGGTCCAGTATCCAACGCCCCAGATTGCGGCGGAGCGTCTGCGCGTCCTGCAAAGCGCGCAGCAGTCGTCACCGAAAACGTTACTTGTGAGGCGGACCGGTCCGCTGGTGGACATTGTGAGCGGGGCAATCGGGAGCGACGAGGCACAGAAGCTTCTCACGTCGGTGAACTACGAAGCCGAGGTCACATGGAACGAAGCGACTTCATTGAGCAAGCGCGACAACATCGGCAACTTGATTCTTGCTGTCTTCGCTCTGATCGGGATCATTCTCCTCATCTCCATCATCTTCGGCGTCTTCTTTGGTGGCATTCGCATTCTGGTGAAGCGCTTTTTCCCGAATCGAGTGTTCGATCGGCCAGAAGACGTCGAGTTTATCGAGCTACACCTGCGTGAAGACAGCAGATCAGCTAAGTAGTTTAATTATCAATTGCTTAACATGTTCCACGCGGAACATGGCTCTTTTTGGCCATTTTCCGCTGCCTCGGTGAATATATCGTAAGTTATTGAAAATACAGCAATTTAAGTCCTAAAATTTGCTTGACAGGCACTTTCTCTCACACCTAAGATTTGTGCAGAAAGTTTTGACGGTTTAGCCTCCGTTGGAACTATTCTCCCTTGAAGAGAAGGCCGCCCAGTTGCCGGGTGGCCTTTTCGTTTGCGTGAAAAGGCGCAGCAAACAAAATCTATCGATTGCGCAGATCAAATTCCTCCGCGAATGAATTCACTTGTGGAGCGAGTGCAATCGGCACAATCACTGATGTTGCGAATCGCTAAGTCCGTAGAGTTTCGCCGCGTTGTCATGCATCACCATGTGCGCGATGGCGATGGCCTGCGGTCGCGTAATCTCGCCATCCAGCATCATGCCCGTGAGCGCGAGGGCGAGTGCCGTCCGCCCAGCCGTCGTTGTCTGATAACCGGTCTCCTCCCAGTTCACCTGCGGCTCGAAGGGATATAGGTCGGTACCGAACAGGACCTTCTCGGGGTAAAACTCCAGCATGAAGCGGATGCTGCCCGCGATGTGGCGCGGCGAGGTCATCCAGGTCTGCTCCGAGAAGTCGGCGTAAGCATTTGGTTTCATCAGCAGATAGGGCACTAGCTGCTCGAAACCGCCCGCGCCACCGTGAAGCATGACAAAGTTCGTCTTGCGTAACGCCGGGTCGTTGAACACAGAATCCAACAGCTGAGGATTGCTTCCCTCTATCGCAAAGTAACCGCCACATCCGCCGCCGGTGTGGATGTGCACCGCCATCCCCAGCCGCCCTGCCTCACGCGCGATGTAGCGGAAGAGATAGTCCTGCAACGTCTTGTACTCGGCATTGCCGGGCACTCCACCCTTCACGTAGTGCGCGTACACGCGGGCGGCATCCGCCTCTTTCGCAGGAGCGAAATCCAGCGACCGCAGATAGGCAGCTTCGAACTTCACCGCCACCGCCCCGTCTGTTCTCTGCTGCTCGAGCAACGGCGTCACCACCTTGGCCGTGTATTCCGCCAGCGTCGGCGGCACGCCCGTGAGGTTGAGCTGGTTCAGATAGCGCGCGAACAGCAGTTCCTCCCGGCCAAAGAAGATTTTGCGATCGGGCGATTGTGCCGCCAGCGAGGAGTTGTTCAGAGGAAACAGCAGCGTATCGTCGAATGGCACCCAGCGGAAGCGTGGCGGCTTCAAACCACGTCCCATGGCGACACGGTTTGCCAGCTCGCTCTCGATGCCAAGCTGGTCGAGCACCCAATTGGGATAGTTCTCGCCCTCACGCCGCTTGACCTGCTCTTTGGCCGCCACTAACACCTTCACGTGCTCGGGGCTGGCGTCGTCGTACTTATAGCCAAACATCGTCTTCCACGCCTTGATGTACACGGGGTTGTCCTCGCGGAACATGAGACCCGCCGCGGTGGGCTCCAGCGGATCGCAGGGCAAGGCATCGTAGTCTTCGTCCGGTTGGCCGTCGTTGTCCAGCGCGGGTGGGTGTGAGTGGTTGTCGATGGCCATGATGTGGTTGATCTCGTCGAACAGGCCGGCATCGGGCTGGAGTTGGTGGTTCGCCTGCCCGAGCAGAGGCAGCGAAAGCACCGCGAGGACGGACAGCAAAAGTGCTTCCCTCATAACGCAGCCGATTTTACGACATCTCTCTCTCCTGGAAGTTCGGCAAGCCAAACGACTCGCAACCTCGTATCACAGCCATAAATATGGTAGGCTATGGGAGTGAGAACAACGGTTGATATTCCCGATCCGATTTACCGGCGTCTGAAGTCGGCTGCCGCCCTCCGAGGTTGCTCGGTCAAAGATCTCGTTCTGCGAGGTGTCAAGACTGAGCTGGAAGGACCGAAGCTTGAACGCGAGAGGAAGACGGTTAAGCTCCCGCTCATCGATTCCAAGAGACCTGGCCAGCTCGATCTGACCAACCGCAGGATCAATGAAATCCTATTTCCCTGACATCAATGTTTGGGTGGCCTTGACGTACGGCAGCCACCGCCAGCATGTAATTGCTGCATCGTGGTTTGACCGACTCACCAGTCAAACCGCGGGCTTCTGCCGTTTGACCCAATTGAGCTTCCTTCGCTTGCTTACGCAGCCGGCCATAATGCAAGATGAAGTCAAGACCCAGCGTGAAGCTTGGAAAGTCTACGATCAGCTCTGTGACGACTCGCACGTAACCTTCTATCCGGAACGGAATTCTGGCGCCATCGAGAGCGAGTTTAGAGCGCTTACTACCACCACCCAGTTTGCGCC
>Ga0209656_10003062_pt1 | contig 10838 bp, 9 predicted proteins | sample BogFormECP12_OM2_FD_188239 | JGI IMG/M metagenome (GOLD analysis project Ga0209656, IMG submission 188239) | Bog forest soil microbial communities from Calvert Island, British Columbia, Canada - ECP12_OM2 (SPAdes) (version 2) | ecosystem: Environmental > Aquatic > Freshwater > Wetlands > Bog ... | reverse complement strand
CTGCTGTGGTCGATCGACGGCAGCAGCCTCGCGGCCTTGCGCGACCGCGCGCTGATCGCCTTCGGCATGGCGCTCGCCGCACGGCGCTCCGAGCTGGTCGCGCTCGACGTCGCCGACCTCGCCTGGGAAGACAAAGGCCTGCGGGTCACCATAAGGCGCTCGAAGACCGATCAGAACGCCGAGGGCGCCGTGGTCGCCGTCCCGGAAGGCCGCCGGGTCACCCCGCTCGCCCACCTGCGCGCCTGGCTGGAGGCCGCCGCCATCACCGAAGGGCCGGTGTTCCGGCCGCTGTGGAAGGGCAACCGCGTTCGGGACACGAGGCTGTCCGACCACGCCGTCGCGCGCATCGTGCAGGCGCGCGCGGCGGCGGCGGGGCTCGATCCCGCCCGCTACGCCGGGCACTCGCTGCGCGCCGGCTTCGTCACCGCCGCCGCCCGCGCCGGCGCCGACGTCTGGAAGATCCCGCAGGTCAGCCGGCACAAATCCATGCAGGTGCTGTCCGGCTATGTGCGCGACGCCAGGCTGTTCGACGATCATGCCGGGGAGGATTTTCTGTAGCGATGCCGATTCGCCGCGAGCTGCGTCCGCTCTATCCGCCGCACTGGCGCGACCTCTCCCGCCGCGTCCGCTTCGAGCGCCGGCGGGCGCTGCGGGCGCGCTGGCGGCCGTTGCCAAAGCTGCGGCCGGCCGCACCTCGCGCAGCTGCGCTGTCTGCCGGACGGGCGCTGGTTCGACCCGGCGGCGGCGACCTGGCGGGACCGACGTGGCCGACCGTGTCGCTGGCCCGACCTGGTCGAGGCCATCCGGTTGCGCACCACCCGCGTCGTGCTGTCCGCGGCGCATCTGGACAGCGATCCCAGCAACAACCGGCTGCGCAACCTTCGTGCGCTCTGCCAGCGCTGCCACCTGCAGCACGACCGCCCACACCACCTACCGTCGGCGCTGGGCCATCGGCGACCTGTTCCTCGGCCGCTATGACGCGAGCGCCGGACTGTCAGGGGATGCGTGGCCGTGGCCGAGATGACCGACACGGAATGGGAGAAGCTGCAGACCGGCGTCGACACGCGCCGGCTGCTCGCCGGTGCTGCCCAGCGATGCGAGGTGATCGGCTTCAGGCCGGCCGCCTTCGCCCGCGCTTCGGTCCGGCGTAGCAGCTCGCGCTTCTCCAGCGTTCGTCCGCCGCCCTTGTTGCGCATGGCCTCCTCGTCGGCCTGCGTGACGCCCAGCGCGCTCTTCCGGGCAACGGCGCGGCTGGTCAGGGCGGTCAAACGCATCTTCTTCATCATCAGCCACCTTGAGTCAGGCCGGGAAGCAGTCCCAACGGCCCTCGATGGTCCATTTTTGGTGTGCCTGCGGTCAGCGAAACCAAGCAAGAAATCAAGGTCTGGGAACCTGATACGTTCACGGGTTCCCAGCCCCGACCGGCGGCACACGCCTTTTGCTCGGCTTCCTCGGCTTGTTCGGCGGCTTCCGCTGCGGGGGCGGCACTGACGTGGGTGTATCTGCCGGCGGTGACGGGTTCGGCACGGGACGACGGATGAACCCGGACAGGTCTCCCCAGACGGGATCTTCGTTGCCCTCGGAGGGCGACGGCGGTGGCGGCGAAGGCTTGGGCATGGCGCAATTCCTTGGTTGATGCCCACCATAGCGCCGCTCGGCGGCAAGGGATCGCCGCGTTGAGAAACAGCACGTGGCCCCGGTCAGGTGGAGCATTGCGGGAGGGCCACGCCGCGCCGAAGGCTGACCAGCCGATGCCGTTCCCGCTGCACGAGGATCACCGACCACCAGGCGAGCGCAATGTCGTCGAGCGCTATCACGAGCCGAAGCCTCTTCACGCGGCAGGAGGAGCGGCCGGAGTGACCATCCCCCTCCCCTATGATCCGCGACGGCGAATGTCGGCAGCCCAGGAGGGATACTGGTTCGCGAATTCACGCGCGTCGGCTTCGGGAATGTCGCGGGCCAGCGCGATGACCGCGCTGGGATCGAGCGGGAGTTGCCACAGTCGCCGTTGCTCACCCCTACCAACCCGCGGGTTTTGCGATCGGCGTCTTGCCAGGGACCGGCACTGGATCGGGGAGCTGACACGGGCCGATATACGGCTTGACGTGACGGACACTCGTAGCGACCCGCGTGAGGGCAACGGCGGGCTGGGCGGCCGGCGTGAGGAGGGTTACGGGCAGCTTGAGTTCTTGGGTGACGATGCGAAGAGGCTCGACCAGATCGGTGTCGTTCGTCAGCACCGCCGCCAGCTCGAAGCGGTGCTGGAAAGCGTCGCGAACGAGATGCACGCCGAGATTGACGTCGGACCCCTTCTCTTCCGTCTTCCAGATATAGGCGACCTGCGGTGATGCGGTCGGCGGCAGCGCGAACGGCGGCCGGAAGTCCGGCGGCTGTACGAGACCGGCCCATTTCTGGCTGACGAGGAAGTTGCCGAAGTGGATCGCCACGTTCGGCAGTGTCGCGATTGCCCGCAGATAGGCGTGCTGGCGGCGCGGAGCCCCGGGGTCGACGCGACCGGAGATGTGCGCGGTGTAGTAGTTGATCGCCTCGATCTGGCAGTTCGACGGCAAGGCCGCGGCACTCATGGCGGCGATGTTCAGCCACTTGTGCGAGGTGCCCTTGAGCGCCCGATAGTAGAGGTTGAAGCCGTCGATATAGACGATCGTGCGCGTCACGAATGGGATCCCGGACAAGCAAAAGGCCGCCCGGACTTTCGCCCTAGACGGCCTTTGAACCTGCGGCACGCCGCAGGCGGGTTACGGCCAATCACATACACCGACTGGCGGGAGGATTCAAGGAAAGGCTCCTAACCACCTGATTTGATGGGCCACAGCGGGAGCATCCAAACTTAGGGGCGCCGCCCCTCCGGGCGCTGCAAGGGGCTTCCGCCCAAAACGACAGACGAAATGTCCAGCTAGAGCGGTCAATTTCATTGCGTTTCGGGCCCCTGCGAAGCCCCTTTCCACTTACACACCCCGGTCTCGCCGACGGGCAGAGGGACAGCGGCGCTGTTCCTAAAGCCCAAGGAGATCAGAGACATGGCAAGCAACGCCCCTCCCCTCGCCCGAACGTCTACAGGCGGCTTCGGCCGCCCGCCGTGGGGACTGCTCAGGACCCGAACAGCTGGGTCAGGTGCCAAATCATTAGCTCATGAAAACATAAAATCATGATCTCATGACCGACAGACCCACTGCCCTGCCCTCAGCGCCCTTTGTTTCGACCCGCCGGCGGCGGGTTCAATCCGGGACGCCCTTCGTCCCGACGCCGCGGCACAGCTGCGACGTGGAGGCGGGGTCAAGAACGACCGCGCTTCCCCGGACCGGCACCGTGGCCACGCGCGCAGCAGCGCGAGCATGGCGAGGCGCCGCGCCTTGACGCGGGTGAGCCCTGCAGCATTACATGAAATCATGAATTGCTAAAGTCATAAGCTGTGGGCCAATAAAAGCGTGATAAAACGTCCAATCCCTTTCCGGATTGTAGAAATCATGAATTCATGGGATGAGCAAATTCCCAATTCATGAGAGTGATTCGATGTTCGGAGTCATCACCCTCGCCACCTCGAAAGGCGGCGCCGGCAAGTCCACCCTCGCCCGTGCGCTCGGGGCGCACTGGTTCGCCCTAGGGCACCGTCCTGCTCTCGTCGATGCCGACCCGCAGGGCTCGCTGGCCAACCGCTACGATGCCGCCGGGCGCCTCGGAGCATTGCCCGTCATCGCCGAGCCTGAGGAGCGCGTTGGCGACGTGATCGATGAGCTCCGCTCCCGCCACGCGCCGGTGATCGTCGACACCGCCGGGTTCCGCAACCGCACCACCATCGCCGCCCTGGTCGAGACCGACCTCGCCCTCATCCCGCTCAAGCCCGCGGTCGAGGACGTCGACGCCGCAATCGCGACCTACGATCTCATCCAGGAGATCAATCAGACCGAAGAGCGCGCCGGCCGGCCGATCAAGATCGTCATGGTGCTCACCATGACGATGCGCGGCACCGTCATCGCCCGCCATGTCCGCAGCCAGCTCGAAAGTGCCGGCTATCCGCTGCTTGCCGCCGAAATGCCGAACCGGGTCGCTTATCCCGAGGCCGGTATCGAGGGCCTCAGCCCGACGACCGTCGATCCGGACGGCGCCGCCGCCCGCGACATCGCCGCTCTCGCGCAGGAAATCATGAAATCAGAAATTCATCAAATCATGGCTGCAAAGGAGGTCGCATGACCAGCAAGAAGCTCGGCGCACTGCTGCGCTCGGTCCCGCCCGCGACCGCCGCCGAAACGGCCCCAGCGCACGAGCCGAGCCCAGCCGCAGCTGAGAGCTCGCGGCCGGAGCAGGCGGAGCCCGCCCGCAGGCCATCGCGCACGGCGGCGGTCGTTGAGTCCGAAGTGCCGCTGCAGGTTCTAATCCCGGCCAGCATCCGTAAGCAGCTTGCGCTTAAGGCCGCGGAGGAGGGGCAGAGCCTGCGTGCGCTCATCCTGCGCGCGATCCGCAGTCTCGGCATCACCGTCACCGACGCCGACATCAAGGGAAAGCGCGGCCGGCGGAATATATGAACTCAGGAGACTATGAATTCATGACTTTAGGGTACAGGACGCCGGCCCGAGTCGTGGTTCTGCGAATCGGTAGCGAGCTGCACAATTGCTCCACCGAAAACAGTTCCGCATCCGAAATCCGGTCAGAAACCATAGCGATTCCAGCCGACTAGCGCGACTCGCTTCGATTAATTTCTAGACAAAACCTGCAACGGCGCCGACAGTCACATGACTAGTGAACTGATTCGGAGCCGTCGATGCCGAAGGGCGCCGCCATAGCCGAGAGGACCACCCGCTACCGCCAGCGCCTGCGCGCTGCCGGCGGGCGGGAGGTGATCTTTCAGCTCCCGGAGGCGACGGTCGCGCTGATCGACGAACTCAAGCAACGCCAAGGCCTGCGGAGCCGCAGCCAGGCGTTGTTGCAACTAATCGAACATGGGAGGGCGACCGCCCAGCAGACAACCTGAAATTCAAAAGCCCGCCTTGCCGGGCGGGCTTTTGTGAAACTCGTGCCGGGCCTTACGGCTACGTCGAGGGAAACTACACCTCCCCCAACGTAGTACGAAGACGCCTTCCAAGCAAGCGAAAATTGCCGTTTTCGCAGAGGGAGAGGTTTGCCCGTCGCGATCCAACCGAGAGGAGGATCACGATGACGATGGAAAGCGCCCTTAGGGCGCCGGGGGAAAGATGTGCCGGTCACCCCACCGGGTTCCGACGCCTGACGCCGGGTTTGCTTAAGACCGATCACTTAGCGGAGGGCTTCGACGGCCTTCCGGACGGGGTCGCCGGGCAGGGCCAGGTGCTGGCCGCCTTCAAGGCCGCAGCACCTTGTCTCGGCATCTCGCCGCGGCTCGTGCATGCGGTCGACTGGCTGTTCCGTTTTACTCAGCCGCAGGACTGGGGCAGGGGAGCGCGCCCGATCGTCTGGCCCTCGGCCTCTCTGCAGCAGGAAACGCTCGGGCTGTCGGAGACCCAGGCGAAGGCCACCAACCGCGCGCTGATCGAAGCCGGCCTCATCACCATGAAGGACAGCGCCAACGGCAAACGTTACGGCAAACGGGACGGGCAGGGCCGCATCATCGAGGCCTATGGCTTCGATCTGTCGCCACTCGCTGCCCGCCACGCCGAATTCGTGCGTTTGGCGGAGGAGGCGAGGGCGGAGCGCGCGGAGCGCGCGAGGCTACGCCGGCGGGCGACGATCGCCAGGAACGGCATCGCCCAGATCCTCGAGACGGCGGCCGAATACGGCTTCCAGGGCGAGGAATGGACACGGCTTGCCCATGACACCCGAAACCTCCGCACCGCGCTCAGCAAGGTCGAGAGGGTCGATGAGCTGGCGCTCGGCGTCGAGAGCCTGGAACGGCGGCAGAGGAATGCCCGTGAACGGCTGGAAAACCTGTTGTCCGCTCTGACGGCTGCATCATCCGGAGCCATGAATTCCGACCCCATGGGGCCGGAAAACCAACCCCACCAATATACCTACAACCCAGACCTTAATCCCAAAAAGGATACGGTAGTCGCTCTCGAGGAATGTAGCGCGGCGGGCGGAGGGGCAGCGACTGACCAAGCAACGCCGGTGCAGCGGCAGGGACAGCACGAGGGACGAACCGGACGAACGCCGCGAACCGACAGCGGCACCGTGATGAAACTCAGCACCGCGGAGCTCGCCCACCTGGCGCCGCGGATCCGATCTTACCTCAGGAGCTCGACACCCACCTGGCCCGACATCGTCGATGCCGCCGATTGGTTACGGCACGATCTCGGCGTCTCGAAATCCCTGTGGGGTGAGGCCTGTGTTGCCATGGGCCGTAAGGAAGCAGCGATCGCTCTTGCGATCGTCTCGACCAAACCGGCGGAGCATTTCCGGACGACGCCAGGCGGATATTTTCACGGCATGGTGGCGAAGGCGAAGGCCGGCGAGCTGAATCTAGGCCGCACAATCTGGGCCCTTCGGGATGCGATGAACTTCGGCCATCGCCGGAAGGAGGGCCGGAGAGGGGAGGGCCCTGATGCCAGACTCTGACGAACCGAAGCTCGCGCAGATCCCGCCATATCCGGTGTGCGGCTCTCGGGGGGTCGTGCAAAGTCTGGCGCCGCAAGGCGCGAGCGCGAGCGACCGGTGTTTCTCCGCTGCAGCGAGTGCGGCCACGAACGTACCGACCTCGCTTTTTACGAGCAGACCGCCGACTGACACGAACCGGAGGAGCCGTCTGCGCAACCGGATTATTCGCGCCGCTCCCCGTGCGGCGCCGTGGTTGTGGTCGGGAATGCGCCGGACAGGCGATCTAATCTTCCCGGTGCAGCAGATCGCTGCCGGTGACGGGCCGCAGGTTGAATTCGGACGGCGTTTTGAGGAGCTCGGAGGTGGTGGAGATGCCCCAGGGGGCGTCGCAGACGGTCCAGACGCGCAGGCGGTAGAGGCCGGGCTGCAGCTCGGCGCCGAGGACGAGGGTGGCGTCGGCTTCGTTGTTGTGCGGGTTGGTCACGAAGACGGTGCGCTCGCCGAGGCTTTGATCCTCCAACCAGGCGTGCAGCAGGCAGGTCGGCGGCGAGTTGTTGGTGCCGGCGAAGTGCGCTGACAGGTCGGTCGCCAGCTCGTAGCGGCCGGCTTCCTTGGCGCGCAGCCAACCTTGGATCTCGGCGCCGACGGGACCGACGTAGCGCACGCCGCGCGCGTGGGTGTCGGTGAAGGGGATCGGCCCGCCGGTGTAGACGAAGCCGCCGACGCTGTCGGCCGGAATGGTGGCGAGGAAGTTGTGGTCGTGGGGTGCTGCCCGAACGACGACGATCGCGCCGGGCTTGTACGCCTCGCTGTCGGCGTCCGGCGCTGAGGCCGGGACAGGGGAGGGCGCTGCCGCTCCGGACGCCGCAGGACCGGCCTGGGCCGTCTGTGATGCCTGCGGACGGGGCTGATCGAGCCGGCGCAGCACCTCATCCAGCTTCTGCTCGATTCGATCGAGTTGGCTTGGCGGGGCGGCGGGCGCTGGCGCTTGGGCGCGAGTGACGACTGGCCCAACGACCAACGCCGCGGAGAACAGAATGGCAGGCAGACGGATCACGGGTGCTTCCCTGGGGTGAAGGTGCCGAAGTGATCAGTGCTCGGGGCGGGCAGAATGGTGGCGTCGTTGAGCGGACGACTGGGCGCGATCGACGGCACCACCGCGGGAGCGGGTGGCGCGGGGGAGGGCGGCGGCACATCGCGGAGCGACGGCTGCACGCGCACGCTCGGGGTGCCGACCGGGAGATACTGAGGGCCGGGCCTTTCGAGCGCCGGATTGTGCGGCCCGACGACGCGCAGCAGGAGCAACACGAAAGTGATGCCGGCGCCGATCGCGGCGCCGCGAAACAGAGGATCGTGCCGCCACGCAACCGGCGCGACTTCCGCCAGGCGCTGAAGCAGGCGGAGCAGTGCCGCCTGGACCATCGCCGCCGTCATGCGGGCACGCCGATCGCCACCTCGATGTCGGCGGCGTCGATGGTGATCAGGTCGTCGGGCGTGCGCTTGGGCTGGGCCATGATCCGCGCTGCCTGCGCCTCTCGCGTCCGCTCCCAAAGGGTGCGCATCGCGCGGCCGTTGCCGAACGTCTCGGCACGCTGCCGCAGCAGGGCATCGCAGGCCTCGACGAGGGCATCGTCGGCCCCTGGCGCAAGCCGGAACTTGGCCTTTGCGACGAGCGCGTGAAAAATCGCGACGAGCTCGGGTGCCGTGTAGTCCTCGAAGGTGATGGTGCGGGTGAAACGGGAGCGCAGGCCCGGGTTGCTGTCGAGAAAGCGGCGCATCTCGCCGGTGTAGCCGGCGGCGACGACGCACAGCCGGCCGCGGTGGTCTTCCATCAGCTTGAGCAAGGTATCGACGGCCTCGCGCTCGAAACCGTGCGTCGTGCCGGCCAGGCTGTAGGCCTCGTCGATGAACAGCACCCCGTCGAGCGCGTTCTCGACCGCTTCGCGGGTCTTGAGCGCGGTCTGGCCGAGATAGCCGGCGACCAGCGTGGAGCGGTCGGCTTCGATGAGGTGGCCGCGCCGGAGATAGCCGAGGCCATGCAGGATCTCGCCCATCAGCCGGGCGACGGTCGTCTTGCCGGTGCCGGGATTGCCGAGGAAGACACAGTGCAAAGAGGGCGGGTCGCCTTTGTGGCCGAGGCTGGCGCGCTCGCGCTCGGCGGCCAGCACATCGATCAGCCGTCTGATCTCCGTCTTGACCGACGCGAGGCCGATCATGGCGTCGAGCTCCGCGAGCGCCTGATCGAGCGAGCGCGACCGACGGACAACGGGCGGGGCAGGGGCGCGAGCATCGCCCGTCTTCTGGTTTGGCGCCGGACCGCGATTGGCGCGCGAGAAATCGTACGCGGCCGGTAAGGTCGCCGAGACGCGCCAGAGCCGCCAGGAGGCGACGGCGGCGCACAGCAGGAAGAGCGTGCCGGCGTAGGCGTTGAGCAGCTTCCAGCCGATGTAGACGGCGAGCAGCGCCGCCCCGAGCCGGATCAGGGCGCCGCTCAGCATCAGTCGGCGGCGTCGCGGTTGTCGCGGTGGAACCGGTTGGCGTCGACCAGGCCCGCCCATTCCGGACGGCGGAACCAGATCGCCCGGCCGCAGCGCAGCGGCTTGGAGCCGCCAGCCAGGATGAACGCCTCGTCGGCACGCGCATCGTGGCGCAGCTCGTCCGGCTTGATCAGCGCGCGCTTAACCTCGGATCGGTTCTCCGACCGCCCGGAGCTGCCGGAGGCCATCGCGCCGCGTGACTGACTGCTTTCGGTGTCGCCGGTGCTGGTCGCGACGACCGCGTGCTCGCCGCACATCTCGGACACTTCGCGGGCGGTTTCCCAGTCCTGGATGGCGGCGAAGAGCTGCCAGGCGGTGCTGTCGAACCATGCCTGTTTGCCGGGGCGACCCCATTGGCCGACGAGCTGGCCGAGCGACTGATAGAGCAGCAGCAGGGTGATGCCGTATTTGCGGCCGGCATCGCGCGCCTGTTCGAGGAGATGCATGTAGCCAAGGCGGGCGACCTCATCGAGCAGGAACAGGATGCGCCCGTTGACCTTGCCATCAGCCTCATAGGCTGCGTTGAGCAAGGCGCCGACCAGCACGCGACCGAGCGCCGGCGTGGTCATCAGCACCGGCAGCGGGATTTGCAGAAACACCGTGGTCTTGCCGCGCGCCAGGTCGGCGGTGCGCAGCGCGGGCGGCGCGCCCTCGGCGCCGCCGGAGACCAGGTCGGCATAGGCCGGTGTGGAGAGCCAGCGGGCGTCGCGATTGGCGTTGCCGTAGACGCCGGAGAAGGTCTCGCGGTGCTGGCCCACGAAAGTGCCGGCGAGATCGCGCGCCTTGGCCGAGGCGGAGCACGCATGGATGTCGGCGAGGAGGTCGCGCATCTGCCGCTCGGGCGTGACCAGGCGGCGCTGCAACTCGCGCAGCGTCTTCCGGGCGGGCGGCAGATTGGGGTCCCACAGCAGGGCGGCGAGCAGGCAGGTGATCAAATCCCGCGCGCTGCCTTTGAAGAACTCGCTGCCGGGCGACCCGTCGCGATGCTCGCCGGTGATCCAGGCGACGACGGACTCGACGTGGCTGTCGGCGAGCGGCGAGGCGATGTCGATCCAGTCGAGCACGTTGACGCCGGCCTCCCGCGCGGTGGCCGGGTCGAGAAAGATCGCGGAATGCCCAAGGCTGGCGCGGCGATGGGCGGCAACCATCGGGCCGATCTCGCGCGACGGATCGAGCACCACGGCGGAACCGGTCCAGGTCAGCATGGTGGGAACGCCGATCGACGTGGTCTTGAAGCCGCCCGATCCGGCGAACGCCAAAGCGTGTGTGGAGCCGACGCGGCAGGGGTCGATCAACAGCGGCGCGGTGCCGCCACGTCCCCAAGTGCTCTTGTCCCGCGGATCGAACGGCCCGCGCTTGGCGGCGCGGTCCTGATCGACGCGGTAGGCCTCGCCGACGACGATGCCGCCAAATACCGGGTCCGGCCCTGGAAAGCGCTTGCTGGCGGCGCTCATCCACAGCCAGTCGGCGTGGCCGAAATTGTCCGAGCTGCCGCGCAGCAATGACGGTGCGGGTCGGCTGCCGACCGGCCAGGCGCGAGTCGCGATGCAGTAGCCAAAGTATGCGGCAACCGCGCCGGCGATGACGGCGAGGCCCCGCGGCCCATCGAAAGCGTTGAGCACCGCGAGCGGCGAGTAGCCGGGAGCGCCGAGGTAGGGCCAAAGCCGGACGTACTCCGACCAGCCGTTCAGGACCGCGCAGACGGCCAGGCCGCCGACACCGGCGAGCGCCATCTGCCGGCTGCCCACCTGCATGCGGTGAAGCAGGATGCCGATCGCC
>Ga0209656_10003060_pt1 | contig 10840 bp, 8 predicted proteins | sample BogFormECP12_OM2_FD_188239 | JGI IMG/M metagenome (GOLD analysis project Ga0209656, IMG submission 188239) | Bog forest soil microbial communities from Calvert Island, British Columbia, Canada - ECP12_OM2 (SPAdes) (version 2) | ecosystem: Environmental > Aquatic > Freshwater > Wetlands > Bog ... | reverse complement strand
CGAAGGTCTGGGCAAGGCCGGCTTTTAGCCCGACCTGGTGGCTGTATTGCACGATCATGCCAGCCCAGGCGCCAGTTTGCAGAAAAGCCCAATGACCGCCAAGCAGTTGGCAGAGCGCCACAACACAAAGGGCCTGGGCCAATCGATTTCTCACAAGCGCGCGGACGAATCAAGACACTTAATCAGGGAGCGAGTGAAATTCCAACAAGTTACTGTTGAAGTCGACGGATTAAGAGTTGCCAAGCGCCTCATTCTTGTATACGCAAGTGTGCATCCCCCTATGTCGACTCTCAACGAACTAAAGGGCCTGACTGCGAGCCAGCGCAACACAGTCCTGGCAAGCTTTCTCGGTTGGACCCTCGATTCGTTTGATTTCTTTATCATCGTTTTTGTCTTCCGTGACATCGCAACCGAATTCAAAACTGATATTCCCTCTGTCACAGCCACCCTTTTCGTTACATTGGCGATGCGCCCGCTCGGCGCATTGCTGTTTGGCATTGTCGCGGACAAATTCGGCAGGCGCCCGACATTGATGATTAATATTCTGTTCTATTCGTTCGTCGAATTGCTCTCCGGATTCGCACCCACGCTCACCGCCTTGATAGTTCTCCGCGCGCTGTATGGAATCGCGATGGGAGGCGAGTGGGGTGTCGGTGCGTCGTTGACAATGGAATCTATCCCGCCGAAGAGCCGAGGGGTCGTTTCCGGCATTCTGCAAGCCGGCTATCCATGCGGTTATCTCCTCGCAGCTCTCCTGTATGGGACTTCGTATCATTTTCTCGGCTGGCGCGGCATGTTTATGGTCGGCGCGGCGCCGGCGCTGCTTGTGTTCTTTATTCGCCGGAACGTCGAAGAATCACCAACCTGGCGGGAGCATGCCGCGCAGACGAGCCCGGCTCAAGGGGGCATGAAAGGAAATTGGGGACTTTTTGTTTACGTCATTCTGCTGATGACGCTCTTCAATTCGTTCAGCCATGGAACGCAGGACATCTATCCAACCTTCCTGCAGGTGCAGCAGAAATATCCTCCGCCGGTCGTCAGTGCGATCGCTATTATTTACAATCTCGGCGCAATTATAGGCGGCCTTTTCTTTGGAACCTGGTCGGAACGGATTGGCCGCCGGCGCGCAATCGTTATCGCGGCTTTACTCGCGCTTCCCATCATTCCGCTCTGGGCCTTTTCCAACAATGTGGTCCTGCTCACAATCGGCGCATTCCTGATCCAATTCTTTGTTCAGGGAGCGTGGGGAGTCATTCCGGTCCATCTGAACGAACTCTCGCCTAATTCAGTACGTGGGACATTTCCCGGGTTCGCCTATCAGTTGGGGAATCTATTTGCCTCAAAGAATGGCACGTTTCAGGCAACAATGGCGGTGTCGTTTGGAAATAACTACGGACTAGCGCTGGGCATCACTGCAGGGATCATAGCGATTGCTGTGGCCGTGGTAACAGCACTCGGCCCGGAAGCTCACGGTGTCCGGTTCACCACAGAGGCACAGGGCGGCGTAGCCGCAACCATATAGAACGCGGTGTCGGCGTGTGGGCCTGCCCTACGAAGCCTTGGCGTAGTCCCAATTCCGCGAGGACTTTTTTTGGACAACGAGCTCTATAGCGCGTCGCGAGCCCGAGGTAGCGTAGGCGTCTCTGCCTGCGCCACGATGGGCTTGGACACACCGCAACGGTCAATCGCTACGCCTAAACGCTTTCGTTGCGAAAGCTAACCCACGCGTTGCGGACAGCCCGATACTGAACAGGCAGGGACGCCTGTTCTACCTTGGCTCCGCGCTCGTTCCCAGATCTCGCCGACGCCCCCCTACGCCCACACGCCGACTCTGCACTTTCAATCTCGTTAAACCGGGGTTAAGGATTTATTTCGCAACCCAAATTAACTCCCCGAAAAATGAATAAGGCTCGGATCATCCTTGACGCTGATTTTGCAATTTCGGACCTCGATCGCCGCCTGTTCGGCTCGTTCGTCGAACATTTGGGCCGGTGCGTTTATACCGGTATTTTTGAACCCGGCCATCCAACGGCAGATCAAAACGGATTTCGCCAGGACGTGCTCGAACTGACACGCGAGCTGGGACCGACGATCATCCGGTACCCGGGCGGAAATTTTCTTTCAGGATACAATTGGGAAGATGGCGTGGGCCCGGCTGAGAAGCGTCCTGTTCGTCTCGATCTAGCGTGGCTCAGTACCGAGACAAATCGGTTCGGAACAAACGAGTTCATTGAATGGTGCCGAGCGGTCGGGACGGAGCCGATGCTGGGTGTAAATCTCGGCACACGAGGGCCGGACGAAGCACGCGAGTATGTCGAATATTGCAACCACAAGAGCGGAAGTCATTTGAGCGATTTGCGCGCGGCGCATGGCTATCCCGAGCCACACGCGGTCAAGTTCTGGTGCCTCGGAAACGAAATGGATGGTCCATGGCAGATCTGCCACAAGACCGCCGCCGAATATGGCCGCATTGCCCACGAGGCGGCCAAGGTCATGAAATGGGTGGACCCGACCATACAACTGGCGACGTGCGGTTCTTCACATCGGGCGATGCCGACATTCGGCGCGTGGGAATATGAGGTCCTCGAACACACGTTTGAGGAAGCCGATTTTCTATCGCTCCACATGTACTATCAGAACCCGCATACCGATGTGGGTGAATTCCTTGCGAATGTTGAAATTATGGACCGCTTTATCAAAGAAGCGGTTTCTGTGGCGGACGCTGTTGCAGCAAAACGCCGTTCACCGAAACGAATGATGCTCTCGTTCGACGAGTGGAATGTCTGGTACAAAGCGCGAACCGACGAGGATCATAGCAAACCGGGATGGCCGGTTGCTCCGCGTCTGATCGAAGAAATCTACGATTTTCAGGATGCGCTGATGGTCGGCGGCGGACTCATCACTCTGCTAAACAATTCGGACCGGGTGAAAGCCGCTTGCCTCGCACAGCTTGTGAATGTGATCGGAGCGATATTCACCCAACCAGGCGGCCCGGCATGGCGTCAGACGATTTTTCATCCATTCAAAATGGTCGCCCAAAGCGCGCATGGGAAAGTGCTTCAGGCGAAAGTGCACTCCGCTAAATTTGAAACGAAAACAGCCGGCGCAATCGATCGCGTTATCGCTTCTGCTGTGCATGATGTGGAGCGGAGCAAGATCGTTTTGTTCATTTTAAATCGAGACGTTTCCGATTCGGTTGAACTCTCGATGGATTTGCGTGCGTTTCCGGAGATTACCGCTTGCCAAGCCATTGAAATTTCCGGGTACGATATTCTCGCGACAAACACCGCTGAGAAACCGGATGCGGTGCAACCCTCGGAACATCAGGAGTTGTTGGTTCGGGCGGATTCGCTGACGGCCAAGCTCCGTCCCCTTTCGTGGAATCAGCTTTCCGTCTCTTATGAGCTAAACAAGGCTTGAGGAACTACTGGAAGGCGTAGACGCCGCGAGGGGATTTAAACCCAAAATTCGAAGTTTGGACTCGTTCTCGTCTCAAATTTCGGAGTTTAGGTTAAAATGATTGCGTCTTCCTACTTTAGGTTTTTTCCATCCAACGGCCGGTCGGCATCATCCAGCGACAGAACCGACTCCCGCAGAAGAACCGTGTACGGGTGCCGCGGATTCGAAAGCACGTCTCGCGCAGGTCCGGTTTCAACCACCTTGCCTTTTTGCATGATCATCACGCGGTCGCTGATGTAATAGGCCGTGGCCAGATCGTGAGTGATATAAATGATCGACACTTTCAACTCGTCGCGGAGCGACTTGAACAAATTGACGATCGACATGCGGAGCGAGGCGTCGACCATCGAGACAGGTTCGTCTGCAATAATGAGGGCCGGCGACGAGACAAGCGCGCGGGCGATGGCGGTTCGCTGAAGCTGTCCTCCGGACAACTCATGTGGAAAACGCCCCTTCACTTCGGCGAACGAAAGGCCGACCTGCTTGAGAGCCCGGTCGGCAATCGCCTCGCGAGCGTCCCGTCCACGGAGTCCTACGAAACGGCTGGCGGAAGCAAACAAATAGCGATCAACGCGTTTCAACGGATTGAAGGCCTCGAACGGATTTTGAAATATCGGTTGCACCTGCCTCATGAATTCGAGCCGTCGCCGTCGCCCGTGCATCTTCGAAAAATCAGTTCCGCGGAAGGTGATTGTGCCCGAAGTCGGCGCGAGCATGTTGAGAATGATCCGGGCAAGGGTCGTCTTGCCACTTCCGGACTCGCCTATGATCGCAAAGATTTCCGGTCGGCCGGCGTGAAGAGAGAAGCTGACCTTTTCCACGGCGGCGACAGCGCTACGGCTCAACATGCCACCGGTCGAATAGACCTTGGTAATCTGATCGACGGTAAGAAGATCGCTGCTCACTGGGGAAGTTTTATTGGTTCGCGGTCCGGACTCGCAGCCAACTCGGACGCAAGCTCTGCGCTCGGCTTGACGAGCGGACTTGCCGCGTAGCAGGCGACACGGTGGTTGGCCGCAAGCGTCGTGAGCGCGGGATGGACCCGGCGGCAGATGTCCATGGCGAGCGGACAACGTGGGTGGAACCGGCATCCACTCGGCGGATCAGCAAGGTTCGGGGGCGCCCCCGAAAGCGCTTTTCTTGGCCTCAGGTCGCCGATCCGCGGCAGACTTGCGACGAGATGGGCGGCGTAGGGATGCATCGGATTGTGGAAGATCTCGGTCGTCGGTGCCTCCTCCACCAGCCGCCCGGCATACATGATGCCAAGTCGGTCTGCGATATTCGCGTGGACGGTGAGGTCATGCGTAACAAAAATCATCGACGAGCCTAGCTGCTGCTGCGCTTCGCGGATCATTCTCAGCACGCTTTTCTGAACGACCACGTCGAGCGCAGTCGTGGGTTCGTCAGCGATGATGAATTCCGGGCGGCAGATTGTGGCGAGCGCGATTGCAACGCGCTGGCGCATGCCGCCGGACAACTCATGCGGATAGGCACTGAGTACGGTCGGCTCCAGTTGCATACGGGCAAGATGGCTCTCGACCGTATCGAAAAAATCTCTCTTAGACAGGCGGGTGTGGCGAAGCGCAAAGTCGATGAAGGATTGCCGCACCCGGCGGATAGGGTTCAGGACGTTCATTGAACCCTGAGTGATGTACGATAGATGCTTCCAACGGACCGCCGACAGTGCTTTTGGCGAAAGGCCGTAGATATCGCGGTCGAGAAAACTGTACTTGACGCTGCCGCTGACCACTTTGAGCGGTGGCCGGATTGCGGCTGCGATGGTCTTGATGAAGGTGGTCTTGCCGCTGCTCGATTCTCCTGCGAGCCCGTAGATCTCGTTTCGCTTCACTTCGAGGGAAATGTCATCGACGGCGCGCACCTCGCGAACGACGCCGAAATAGCGCGTCAGATAGTAGGCGCGCAGGTTCTCGACCGACAACGCGGCTTCCATAACTACTAAGACCCCATTCGGGCCAACCGGCTGCGCGGATCGATATACTCATTCATCGATATTGAAAGCAGGAAGAGGCCGACGAAGGTCATGACGACGAACGCGGTCGGCGCCACAAACCACCACCACACTCCGGAAATCATCGCGCTGTGCTGATTGGCCCAGTAAAGCATGGTGCCGATCGTGGGCGTGTTGACGTCGGTGAAACCGAGCACGGACAGGGTGACCTCAAGGCCAATCGACCAGTTGATATTGGCCATCGTAGTCGCAAACACGATGGGCAGCACGTACGGCAAATGCTCCTCCAGTAGAATCTGGCGGGTACTCATTCCGGAAAAGACGCTTTGCATTGTGAATTCCCTGGTCTTGAGACTGAGCGTCACGGACCGGATCAGCCGGGCATCAAACGGCCAGCCGAGACAGCCCATAATCAAGGCAAGCAGGCTCCAGTTCATCTTGTCGCGTAGGACGAAATAGAACATCACCAGAAGCGGTAAGAGAGGGATCACCAGAAAGGTGTCGTTGAGCGACATCAGCACGCGGTCGACGACGCCTCCGTGGTATCCAGCGACCAGTCCGACTAAAAGCGACAAGACGCGGCTGATGAGAGCGACGCTGAACCCGAACAATAGCGAATTGCGCAGCGCGAACGTGACTTGCCAGAAAGTATCCTGGCCGCGCGAAGTCGTTCCGAAGAGATATTGCCACGAGGGTGGGATATCAGGGGGCACGACGTAGGTTTGGTTCGGCGGATACGGCGAGAAGGCCGACAAAGCTGCGATGATCAGCACGAAGCTCGTCAGGATTGCGCCGACGGCAAATTCCTCGTTGTAGCGGAAGAGATCGCGGATGATCTTGAACATCGCTTAGCCTGCCTGAATGCGGGGGTCGAGAAGCGGGTAGAGCAAGTCGATCAGAAAGACCGCCGTTGACACGGTGACGATCGAAACCGTCGTGACGCCCAGCACGAGGCTGTAGTCGCCACTTTCGACGCCCGATACGAGGAGCCGGCCGAGGCCCGGATATCCAAAAACGACCTCGGTAATGATCGCGCCATTGAAAATCGAGCCGAGCACGATGGCGAGTCCGGTTACCTGAGGCATCAACGCATTGCGCATCACATAGGAGGCGAGAATCCTGGTCCGACTGACACCACCGAGCTCGGCATAAACCACATAGTCCTCGGTGACGATGTTCGAGACGAGCGCGCGCATACCGAGGAACCAACCACCGATGCCAACCAGCACCAGCGAGAGGATCGGTAGCAAGGAATGCACGACGACGCTCAAGATGAAGTCGAGCCGATAACCCGGCTGCATGTTCATCTCATAAGCGCCGGTCAGGGGCAGGATCGGCCAGAGATATCCGAAGACAATCAGAAGAATGAAGGCAACGATGTAGTACGGCACGGGATTGAGGGCCATGAAGATCACGCCGGCCAATTTCAGGAAGCGGCTGTTGCGATAGTAGCCGGCAAGGCCGCCGACGAGATTCCCGAAAACCCAGGACAGGACAGTAGCGACGAGCAGCAGTCCAACCGTCCACGGGAGGGCGCGCCCGATCAAGGTGGACACAGGCGTCGGAAAGGCCGAAAGCGATGGTCCGAAATCGGCGACGAGAATCCGCTTCCAGAAGACAATGTATTGATCGAACAGCGTTCCCTGCAGGCCATAGAGTTCCCTCAGGGACTTCCGCAGCAGCTCGACCGCCTCGGGCTGAGAGCTCGAGAACGCGGTCATGGCGCTGACCGACGCTTCGACGGGGTCGATCGGCGAGATGTGGATAATAAGGAATGTAAGGTTTATGCCGATGAACACGACAAGGACGAACTGCCCAAAGCGCCTCAGGATATGCAGAAGGATAGTCCTCATATCACACGTCTGATGGCCGCCACGCACTCCTCATCGGACTTCCAGGTCAATTTGCGCCCGTAGGCTTCAGCTTGACCATCATGACACGGGAGTTCGCCCAATTCGGAACCGGGTCAGTGTATGGATCGGTCTCGGCGTTCGGGTATCCGGTCCAGTACTTGGTGTCCATCGCGGTGAACACGTTGTACGACATCAGCGGGATCACAGGCATTTCCTTGACCATCAGCTTTGCGTACTCTTGGCCGAGCTCCAATCCCTTCGGATCGTCGAAGGCGATGGTACGGATCTGCTCGATGATCTTGTCGAGGTCGGGACTTGACCAGCGCTGCCAGTTGCGCGGTGCCTGCCGTTCGCCGGGTTTCGCAACGAACTCCGAGTGCCAGGAGTCAAGGAAGAACGAGAGATCGGGGTGTCCGCCCCAGGTCTCCACGCTCCAGCCGAGAAGCACGTCGAAGTCACCGAGCGGTCTGCGGGTATCAATCACGGTGTTGGTACTGACTTCGGTCGAAGCGTCGAGGCCAAAGTCTTTCCATTCCTGCGCGATCAGCGTTCCGGCATTCGTCATGATGGACCGCGCGTTGCCTTCAACAAGGATCTTGATCGTGAAAGGCTTCCCGTCAGGCATCAACCATTTGCCGCCCTCATGCTTAAAGCCAGCCTTCTCGAGCAGCTCGGTTGCCGCCTGAGGGTTCGGCTTCCACCAGCCCATCCCGATCGAGCGGGCGATCGCCGCGGGATCCGACGGGATCGCGGCACCGTAGGATGGCCGCAACAAGTCGGCTATCTGCTGGCCCATCGTCGGGTCATACGAGTGGATCGTCTGCTTGCCCGTGTCGATGGTGAAGTCCTTCAGCCACTCTTGTAGTGGGTCGAAATAGAACTTCGGATAGTTGCCAGTCGGCGGCACCGCTAGCGCTGAAATCGTAGCGGCGCCACGATAGGCGGCCATATCGACCGCCTTGATGTCGATGAGAAGCGCCAGTGCCCAGCGCACGTCCGGATTCTTGAACTTGTCGAGCTGGTCATTGAAAATAACCATCGGCAACGTCGGATCCGGATGCGCGTAGGGAAAGCCCTTGAACCAAGTCACAAGCGTCTTACTTTGCTTCGCCAGTGTGAACATCGCCTCGGGCGAAAGGTCGTGGATGATATCGAGTTGGTGGTTGAGCTGAGCAATCACTCGTTTTTCCGGCGGTCCGGAATCGACGTAGGAGACATACTTCGGTGCGGGTTCACCGAAACGGGCCAGCGACGTATTCTTCCAGTCGTCGCGCTTTTCCCAGATGAACCAGCCGCCATTTGGGTCGAAGCTGTGCAGTTTGTATGATCCGATTGTCACCGGTGGATTGAAATCGTACTTCGCAGGGTCCGACTGCTTCTCGAAGATGTGCTTCGGCATCATCCACATGGCGTTCCAGCGCACGGTGAAAAGCGCATGGAAGCGCGAGTTAGGCTTCTTCAGCTTGAAGACGACCGTATATTTGTCGGGCGCCGAGACGCTGTCGACGTTGACCGACACAGCCGGATGCCAATTTACGAGACCTTCGTTCTTTTGGTGTTCCTGGATAGTGTAGACCACGTCGTCGGCGGTAAACTCGACGCCGTCGCTCCACGTGAGCCCCTTCCGCAGCTTCACCGTCATTTCGGTGAAGTCTTTGTTGTAGATCGGTGGGTCAGAGGCCAGCGAATTATCCCAGACCTGGTTGTTGATGCCGCTGTCCGGGTCGATGTACCAGAACGTGTCCATGCCCAATTGCTGCAGGCCGGTTGACAGGCCACCACCGTTTGCCGCCCAGATGTTGAACCATCCGGCGTTTCTGATCGTACCTTCCGGGTTGTCGACAATCAGCGTCTGATTTCGCGGCAGACTCGTGACGTCTTCCGCTGCATACCCCTGCAAGCCGAGCACCATCGCCCCAACAAGCATCGCAAGCGGTTTGAGCATGCGCATCAGTTTTCGTTCTTCAAGCATCGCGCGGCGTCCCGCGCTTTTTGAGAAAATCCGACAACTGGCTTCTTCTTTTATTGGTTGTGTTCGCCAAACATAGGCGAGAGGCCAATTGGGACGACAGGACGATTTTAAGAACGTCATATTTTTCATTTTTCCTGGGGGTATAGGATTTTCAGACAGCTTTCCTGCGAGTCCGCGAACGTTTTCGAACCGTGAGCGTTCACGAATGTTTGCAATGCTTTCCACCCTACGCAACAACAAATTCTAACTCCAGCAGTGCATGACGCATAGCGTCATGGCTGCGCGAGGGACTAAACTAGGCGGAAATATTTTTGGTTACTGAGATGTCTTCAAAGCATTTTGCTTTACATGGGATGAAAGATGTTAACGATCAAAATTCGCTGCAGAAAATGGCGTCCTCCGAACAAGCCGAGAACCGAAACCCTCAAAGTCGGCCAGAACAGTCTCCTCCAACCGGCGTTGTCCAGCGGCTCGTCATTGCATTGGCACGCGATATTGCCGGCGGCATCTGGAAACCGAACGAGACGTTGCCGATCGAACCGGAGCTCGCTCATCGGTTTGGAGCGGGCCGCAATGCGGTGCGGGAAGCAGTCAAGATACTGGTAGCCAAGGGCCTGGTGCGAACCGAACGCCGAACCGGCACCTCCGTGCGTCCGGAATCCTGCTGGAACCTTATGGACGCGGAGCTTTTGCACTGGATATTGCCGGCCTCAGCGGACCGTGAGGCTCTGCTGGACGAGCTTTCCGAGCTTCGCGCCATCATCGAACCGACGGCAGCAAGCCTTGCCGCGACCCACGCATCGGCGCTGGAGACGATGCGATTATTCGAAGCGTATGACGAAATGGAGAAGGGGCACGACCAGACCGCGATCAATGCGTGCCTCAGATTTCATGAGCTCCTTTTCGAGGCGAGTCACAACCGATTCCTGCACGCGCTCGCACCGGCCTTTTCGCTTTTGACGCGGTCGAACTTTGAGGTTGTGACCCGATCGGGCATTCCAGTTACTCGAAATCTGAAAGAGCATCGGCAGATCGCGGACGCCCTCTCCCGGCGAGACTCCGAAGCGGCTCGTCGAGCGACGCGAAAACTAATAGAAAAGTATGCGGCAGACTTTTCCGAGACCCAAAAACTGGAGCGACGGAAGAGCAAAGAGTAGGGTTAACCCGAAAATCTCACAGGCCAATGCGCTCGTGAGATGTGCTAGTGCGAGTCCCGTGGAATTTCCGCTCCGCTTTTGCCAATTAGAAAATCAAAGTCCACTCCCTGATCGGCCTGGAGCACGTGATCGAAGAATAACCGGTACCAACCACGCGCGGGCGGTTTTGGCGCCACCCATTCGGCTTTCCGCCGCACAAGTTCTTCGTCGGAGACTTCCAGATGCAGTTTTCGTTCCGGAACGTTCAGCTCGATGATGTCTCCGGTTTTGACCAAGGCAAGCGGGCCTCCGACCGCCGCTTCTGGAGCGACGTGAAGCACTACGGTTCCGAACGCGGTTCCACTCATCCGTCCATCGGAAACGCGGACTATATCGGTGATCCCTTTGCGCAAGAGCTTGGCAGGCAACGGCATATTTCCGACCTCGGCAA
>Ga0209656_10003059_pt1 | contig 10841 bp, 8 predicted proteins | sample BogFormECP12_OM2_FD_188239 | JGI IMG/M metagenome (GOLD analysis project Ga0209656, IMG submission 188239) | Bog forest soil microbial communities from Calvert Island, British Columbia, Canada - ECP12_OM2 (SPAdes) (version 2) | ecosystem: Environmental > Aquatic > Freshwater > Wetlands > Bog ... | reverse complement strand
GTAGACCGCACCCGTGATGTACGACGAATCATCATCGATCAAGAAGCGCACGACGCGCGCGACTTCTTGCGGCGTGCCGAGGCGGCGCTGCGGTATGCGTTCGATGACCTTGTCGAGCGCGGCCTTCGGAATCGCGGACACCATCTCGGTGGCGATGAATCCCGGAGCGACGCAATTCACCGTGATGCCACGCTGCGCCATCTCGAGCGCAAGGCTCTTGCTGAAACCGAACAGTCCGGCTTTGGAGGCAGCGTAGTTCGCCTGGCCGATGTTGCCGGTCTCGCCGATCACCGAACTGATGTTGACGATGCGACCGCTGCCCCGTTCGATCATGTGCTCGAGCACCGCTTTGGTCATGTGAAACGCGCCGAAGAGATTCACGGCGATCACCTGGCGCCACTCCTCTTCGGTCATCCTGCGCACGGTCTTGTCGATGGTGATGCCGGCATTGTTGATCAGAAAGTCGACGCGCCCGAACTGTGCGAGCACTTCTTGCACGACGCGCTGGCAATGATCCGGCTCGTCGACGCGGCCCTGATGCACGGAGACCGAATGTCCCTTGGCTTCAAGTCTGCCTTTGAACGATCGCGCCGTGTCTTCGCCCTTGCTGTAGCCTGCGGCGACGTGAGCGCCATCCATGGCGAGCATCTCGGCGATCGCGGCGCCGATGCCACGAGTGCCGCCGGTGACGACTGCGACGCGTCCTTGTAACATGCGGTATGCTTAGCCGCCTGGGGGTCCCGTTGCTGCGTGGTGGACCAAGCTGCTGAACGGGGTGTTGTCGAGCAGCGTCTGAAGCTGTCCCACGATGACGATCGGGTGAGTCATAGCCCGGCCTTGGTTACCGAAGACGCTCACGGCTCCTTCCAATCTCCAGGCACGCCGCTTCACATGCATTCGATATGCTACGAAGCATGAGCGATCTCGACCGGTTCATCCCGACGCCGCGCCTCGATCAGGTCGATCACGTCGACATCGGCGTCCCCGTCTCCAGCGCGTGGCAGGCCGTGCGCCACCTTGACATGGCGCGATCGTCCATCGTGCGCGCGCTCTTCTCGCTGCGGACGATTCCAGACCGGCTGCGCGGCCGCGCTCCCGAGAGCGTCTCGCTGCGGATCGATGACCTCGCCGCACCGGGTCAAGGTTTTCAGGTCCTCGCCGAGCGGCCCGGATCGTCGATCACGATCGGCGCGATCGGCAGGGTCTGGCAACCGCAAATCGATTTCATGCACGTGCCGCCCGACGACTTTGCCGGATTCGAGTATCCGGGCTGGGCGAAGGTCGCGTGGGAGTTGCGCTTCGAGCCTCGCGGACACGAGGTGACGCGGCTCATCGTCGAGGTACGCGTGAGCGCAACCGACGACGCGTCGTGGCGGCGCTTCGAGCGATATTGGCTCGTCGTCGGCCCGTTCTCGCATTTCATCCGCCGGCATCTGCTCGACCTCATCGTCAGCGAATTGGGCACGCCGCGCGAAGCGGAAACCCATCAGCCCTTAGCAGGGGATACGTTGCTTCTCGATGCCGCCGGCGAGGCGACCGATGGCGTGACGATCGCGGCTTCGCCGGATGCGATCTGGCCGTGGCTTGTCCAGATGGGTTGCCAGCGCGCAGGCTGGTATAGTTGGGACGCGTTGGACAACGGCGGCATGACCAGCGCGTGCAGAATCGTCGCAAAGCTCCAAGATCTGCACGTCGGCGACGTCATCCCGGCGATGCCGAAAGGAGACGCCGGTTTCGAAGTCCTGATCCTCGACGCTCCGCGCGCGTTCGTCTTAGGCGGTCTCTACGACGTCGAGACCGGCCGGCAACTCGCTTTCACCGCAGCGCGGCCCGCGCACTTCTGGCAGACGACGTGGGCGTTCGTGCTCGAGCCGCTCGACGGGCAGACGACGCGCCTACACGTCAGGGCGCGCGCGGCTCTGGGGCACGAACGATTCGGCGATCCGGCGCGGCTGTTCATGGCCGGTCTCGTCCACCATTTCATGGAGACGGCACAGCTGCGCCATCTCAAGACCCGCGTGGAAAGCGGGGAGAAAGCCGAAGGCGCAACGGGTCGTCAGATCATGATCCTATGAGTGGTAGAAGTAGGGATCCAGCACCCGGACCTCGGTGACGCTATCGACCGGGAGGCTGTTCGCCAGGGCCGCCTTGCGGACTGCGGCTTCGTCAGGCCCGTCATAGATGCAGTACGTCTTGGTCTTATCGGTGTTCACGTACGAGTGGATCCAGGTGACGCCCTCATGCGCGTTCGCGCCGACGACCGTCATGCACGCCGTTGCGCCGGCGTCGTTGGTCGGTATCTGCAAGCCCTTGGGAAACGTGCGCTCCACCATGAATCTCGGCATCGTCGTCCTCCTTCTGCGGGCCGTTAACCGCCTGCCAACGCGCCCACGACCATGAACGGTTCGGTGCCGGCCGCGACCGCTTTCGGCAGCGGCTCGTCCGGCGATTCGTGCGACAGGTCCTGCTCGCAGGCGAAAAAGCGTACGAACGCCCGGCGCTGCTGCGTCACGTGATCGCGGATGGTGCCGCGCAGCGTCGGATACGACGCCTCGAGCGCGTCGAGCACCGAGCGCTGCGTGGGCTCGCCCGCGACGTCGAGCACGACCTCACCCTCCACGTGCGCAATCGTCCGCAGGTGCGCCGGGAGCACGACTCTGATCACGCCAGCGTCTGGACCTCGACCGACAGCACAGCCGGGAGGTCGCGCACGATCGGAGCCCAGGTGTCGCCCGAGTCGGTCGAGGCGTACACCTGGCCGCCGGTGGTGCCGAAGTAAACGCCGGCCGAATCGAGCGAGTCGACCGCCATCGCGTCGCGCAACACGTTGACGTAGCAGTCGCTCTGCGGCAAGCCTTTGGTGAGCGCTTCCCACTCGTCGCCGCCGGTCCGGCTGCGATAGACGCGCAGCTTCCCGTCGGGCGGGTAATGCTCCGAATCGCTCTTGATGGGGACGACGAAGATCGTGTCGGGCTCGTGCGGATGCACGTCGATCGGAAAGCCGAAGTCGCTGGGCAGATCCCCGCTGACTTCGCGCCATGAGTCGCCGGCGTCATCGCTGCGCATGACGTCCCAATGTTTTTGCATGAACAGCGTGTCCGGACGCGAGCGGTTCATCGCGATGCGATGGACGCAGTGGCCGACTTCGGCCTCCGGGGCAGGGAGCTGCGCGGAGTGGAGACCGTGGTTGATCGGGCGCCAGGTCTTGCCGCCGTCGTCGCTGCGAAACGCGCCGGCCGCGGAGATCGCGACGAACATGCGTTGCGGATTTTTCGGGTCGAGCAGGATGGTGTGCAGGCACATGCCACCCGCGCCGGGCTGCCAGTGCTTGCCGGTATCATGTTGGCGCAGCCCGGAGAGCTCGGCCCAGGTCTTGCCGCCGTCGCCCGATTGGAACAGCGCCGCGTCTTCGACGCCCGCATACACTTTGTCGGGATCGGTCAGCGACGGCTCGAGATGCCAGACGCGCTTGAACTCCCACGGATGCGGCGTGCCGTCATACCATTGATGCGTGCCGGGGACGCCATCGTAGACGAATTCATTGCCCATCTGCGTCCAGGTCTTGCCGCCGTCGTCGGAGCGCTGGATCAGCTGTCCGAACCAGCCGCTGCTCTGCGACGCATACAAGCGATCCGGATCGGCGGGGGAACCCTTGACGTGGTAGATCTCCCAACCGCCGAAGTGAGGGCCGTCGATGGCCCACTGCGTGCGCTTCGCATCCGATGTCATGACGAACGCGCCCTTGCGCGTGCCGACCAGCACCCGTACTCCGCTCATCGCCGCTCCTTCATAGCCGTGCGGGAATTTGCAACAGGGCGTGGAGCTCCTCTAAGTGCGGCGAGGAGCCTCTTCAGGCGGCGGCACGAACCCGCCATTGCCCGTCGGGATGCTGTCGAGTGCGGCGTCGAGATCGTGAGGCGCGGCGGACGGTGCCCCGTCGTGATGCTCGGGCGGCAGGTCGTCTTCTTTCGGGAGCCGCTCCGGCGCGAAGCGCATGTAGGCGACCGGCACGAGCACCAGCGTCAGCAGCAGCGAGCTGATGAGGCCGCCGATGACGACGATGCCGAGGCTCTGGCGCACCTGCGACCCTTGCACGAGCCCCAGCGCCAACGGCGTCATGCCCGCGATCATCGATGCCGTCGTCATCACGATCGGCCGGAACCGGACGCGCGCGCTCTGGCGCAGCGCCTCTAACTTGGCGTAACCGCGCCGGCGCAGCGTGTTCGCGTAGTCGACCAACAAGATGCCGTTCTTGGACACGAGCCCCACCAGCATGACCGTGCCGATGAGCGAGAACAGGTTGAGCGTCTGGCCGGTCAGCGCGAGCGCACCGATAGCACCCACCGACGCGACCGGCACCGAGAACATGATGATGAACGGCGTAGAATAGTTGTTGTAGAGCGCGACCATGAGCAGGTAGACCAGCAGGAACGACAGCGCGAGTGCCGCCGCCATGCCGGTCACCGTGTCTTTGAGGTTCTGCTGATTGCCGTTCGGATTCGCGCGCACGGAGACGAACGCGGGCAGATGCATCGCTTGCAGCTGCTTGTTGAAATCGCGCTGCACGTTCGAGAGCGCGTAGCCGTTCGCCACGTTCGCCGTCACGTGGATGACGGTCTGGCGGTTGACGCGCGTGATGACCAGCTGCGTCGGCGCCCAGCGCAGGGTCGCGACGTCGCCGACCCGCCCCAACGTCCCGTCGTTGGCGCGCACCGCGATCTGCCCGATCGCATCGAGGTTCGTACGATCTTCGAGCGGATAGATCACCTGCACGTCTTTGAGCCCGTTCGCCGCCTCGATCTGGGTCGCCACCGCCCCGCCGAGCGCCGCCCTGATGGCGGTGGACGCCGCGCCGACGCTGATGCCGAGCGCCTTCGCCGATGCTTTGTCGAAGGTGACCTCGACCTGCGGCGCGAGCTGCTGTCCGGAGCTCGTGGCGTTGGTGACGCCCGGTATCTTGCGCAGCGCCTCGTAGACCTGCTGTGCGTACGGCAACGGATCGCCACGAAGGCTGGTCACCAGGTAGTCGATCGGCTGCGCGTTGCCGCCGCCGGTGCTGGTCGCCGGGATGACGACGATCGTCGCGCCCGGTATCATCGAGCGCAGTTTGCCTTTGAGGTAATTCACCCAGTAGTCGGTCGAATGGCTGCGGTTGTCATTGAGGAACAGATGGACCTGGCCGACATTGCCTTCGTTGAGGAAGCCGCCGAACGGCGACGAGTACGCGCCCGACACGCCGGTGATCGCCTTGGCGTCGGGCACCTGGAGCGCGACCGTGTTGACCTGGCGCACGGCCGCATCGGTCGTCGTCAGCGGCGTGCCCGGCGGGAAGGTGATCTGCACGAAGATCTCGCCGCGATCGACGGGCGGGATGAACGTGAAGCCGAGCACGCCGAGCGGCACGAGCGAGATCGCGAGGATGAGCGAGGCGACGGCGATCGCGACCACCATCCTGGGCCGCGCCAGCCCGGCGGGCAGCAGGTGTTCCGCATAGTATACTCGCGCGCGCTCGAACCATTCTTCGAACTTGCGCATCACGGGCCAGGGCGTCCAGTTGCTGAGCAGCGACCAGCGGCCGGCCAGCGTCGGCGTCACCGTGAACGATGTCCACAACGAGGTGAGCGTCGCGACGACGACGACCAACGCGAACTCGGTCAAGAACTTGCCGACGACGCCGGGCAGGAACGCGATCGGCAGGAACACGACGACGTCGACGAGCGTGATCACGATGGCCGCGAAGCCGATCTCGGAGCGGCCGTTGATGGCCGCCCACAGCGGCGGCTCGCCCTCCTTGTGATGCCGTTCGATATTCTCCAACACCACGATAGAATCGTCGACGAGAATACCGACCACGAGCGTCATCGCCAGCAGTGAGATCGTGTCGATGGTGAAATTGGCCAGCTTCATCACGCACAGCGTGATGAGCAGCGAGGTCGGAATCGCGACCATGACGACGACCGCGCTGCGCCACGACCCGAGGAAGAACAGCATCACCACCGCGGTGAGCGCGATGCCCTCCATCAACGTGTGCACGACGCCGTCGATCTGTTGGCGCGTATACGTCGCCTGGACGTTCACCACGGAAAAGTCGACCCCGGGGAACTGCGCCTGTAACCGCGGCAGGGTCTTCAGCACGTTGTCGGAGGTCGAGACCTCGTTGGCCTGAGTCGTCTTCTGCACCTGAAGGAACACGCGCAGCGCGCCGTTGACGAACGCGAAGACGCGCCGCTCCTCGTAGCCGTCGGTCACCGATGCGACGTCGCCGACGCGCACGACGCTCGATGGGCTCGACCAGGGATTGACGGCACCCGCCCCAGTCGATGCGGGGGCCTGGCCGCTGAGCAGCAGCGGAAGGCTCGCCACTCCTTCTGGCGTTTGGATGTCGCCACGTACGTCGACCGTCGTCTCTCGCCCCGGCTGGTATATGATGCCGCCGGGCTGGCGCAGGTTGTTGGTGGCCAGCGTGTTGACGACGTCGTTGATCGAGTAGCCGCCTGCCTGGAGCGCCGCCGGGTCGACCACGACCTGGAACGAAGGCGTCACCGTGCCGTTGGAGTTGACGTAGCCCACGCCGTCTACTTGCTCGAGGATGGGGATGATCTGGTTGTTCACCAGGTCCGAAAGTCCGGCGATCGAGTACGTGCGCGAGGCGATGCCCAGCGTGACGACCGTCGACTGGCCGGGGTCGACCGTCGAGATCGTCGGCGAGCGCAGATCGGTGGGCAGTTGCGATTGGGCCGCCTGCACGCGGCGTTGCACTTCGACCAGCGACGTGTTGACGTCGGCGCCGAGGTTGAACACGGCTGAAATAGTCGCGCGGCCTTGCAGGACGGTGGTGTTGATGACGTTGAGGTTCGGAGCGCCGGCGATCTGGTCTTCGATCGGCCGTGCGATATTGTCGCGCATCTCGGTCGGCGATGCGCCCGGATAGTTCACCTGCACCGTGATGGTCGGCAGGTCGACGTTTGGGAACTGCTGCTGCGTGATCGTCAGATACGAGATGACGCCGGCGATCGTGATGAACACGATCATGACGAAGACGAGCGCCGGTCGCTGGACGAAGAGGCGGGTCAGCCACATATCAGTGCGACATCGCGGCTTCCCCGCCCGCGATCTGGACCTGCTGGCCGTCCGAGATGGCGAGCGTGCCGTCGGTCACGACGTTGACGCCGCTCGGGAGTCCCTTGACGACCGCATAGCGCGTGCCGCGGGCGATCTCCACGACTTGCGAGATGTGCGCCGTATCGTTGTTGTCAACCGTGAAGAGCGTGTGGTGCGTATCGTCGATGAATGCGCCCACCGGCACCGTGACGCCGCTGAGGCTCTGCTTGGCGACGTTCGCCGCCACCGTCATGCCGGGCAGCAACGCGCGCTTCGGGTTCGGGATCACGACTTTGACGATGAATCCCGCCGAGGTGGGCGATGTCGGCGGCAGCACCGCGACGACCGTAGCGTTGAAACGCTGGCCGGGCAAGGCGACCGAGGTGAGCGTCACGGTCGCACCTTTGGGGATGCCCGCGATCTGCCCGCCGAATGCGTTCAGCGCCGCATAGACGCTTGAGATCTCTTGCAGTGTGAAGATCTGGCGCGTGCCCGGATACTCGCCTGGGTTGATGTTGCGATTCACGACGACGCCGTCGACAGGCGCGACGATCGTCGCCTTGGCGATCTGCGCTTGCACCTGCTCTGCCTGCGCGTGCGCTGAAGCTGCGGCGGCGATCGCGGCCTGGATGTTCGCCTGCTGCATTCCCTGGCGCTGGTCGCCGTTGGCCAGCTGGTTCTCTTTCGCGGTCGCGAGCACAGCCTGTGCGGCGGCGACATTCGTCTGCTGCGTCTGCACTTCTTGTGCGGAGATGTATCCCTGCCCGAACAGCATCTGGTCGCGATGCAGTGTGCTTTCCGCAAGATCGAGCTGTGCCTGCGCGCTGCGCACTTGATCGCCGCCCGATGCGATCGCGTACCGCGCCTGATACTTCGTCTGCGTGGCCTTTGCGTCTGCCTCGGCCGCAGCGCGGTCTGCAGCGTCGAGTTGCGCTTGCAGATCGGCGATGGAGAGACGCGCGAGCACCTGGCTGCGCTGCACGACGTCGCCCTCGTTGACGAGCACTGCAGCGGCCGGCTCGGTCAGATCGCTAGTGATGGCGACATTTTGCAGTGGCGCGACCAAGCCCGACAACGAGAGGACCGGTTGGACGGTGCGAACCGCCGTCTTCTCGATGGGCACGAGGGGTGCCGGGGTCTTCAGCGTGGTCGTGTTGTGCGCGCAGCCCGCGGCCGTGAGGATGACCGCCGAAGCGATGAGGGACTTCGTATAGCGGGACGCTCGGTTTCGCATACCAAAACATTGTTGCATCCCGGATATAGAGGATGCTGTGAACTCAGCCCACGCTCTCGACCTTTTTCTTAATCTCGTGTCCATCTGCCGATGAAATGAAAAGTGCGCATGACGTCACTCGGAGCCCCGGAACGATTCGACCGATGGTCGACCGCTGCGTTCGCAAGCGCTTTGTTCACGAGCGCCACGTTGATGTTTCTCGTGCAACCGATGTTCGCCAAGGCCCTCCTGCCGCTGCTGGGCGGCGCGCCGGCGGTCTGGAACACCTGCGTCGTCTTCTATGAGCTGATCCTTCTCGCCGGCTACTACTACGCCTACGTGCTGCAGCAACGCGCCACGCTTCGTGCCCAGCTCGCGATCCACGCGGCGCTTGTGATCGCAGTTCTCGTGTTCTTGCCGCTGCGCGTGCTTTCCCCGCTCGCGCCCCCGACCAGCGTGACCGCGGTCCCGTGGGTGCTGATCACACTGCTCGTCTCGCTCGGCGTACCGCTCTTGGTCCTGAGCGCGACGAGCCCGCTCCTCCAGAGCTGGTTCGCGCGCACGCCGAACCGCCGCGCCAGTGACCCGTATTTCCTATACGCCGCGAGCAATGCGGGCAGCATGCTCGGGCTGCTCGCGTACCCCTTTGCGCTCGAACCGCTCCTCGGTTTGCGATCGCAAAGCCTCATCTGGTCCGTCGGCTACCTCCTTCTCGCCGGCTCTCTCGGATTGTGTGGGCTGATCGCATACCGTACGACATCGGAACTCGGCGGCGCGGATGCCGCGCACGATGCTCTCCCCGACGCAGTCGTGAGCACGCGCCGCAAGATCCGCTGGGTCGTGCTTGCCTTCATCCCGGCAAGCCTTATGCTCAGCGTCACCTCCTACATCTCCGCCGACGTCGCCCCTATCCCGCTGCTGTGGGTCATCCCGCTGGCGCTGTATCTGCTGACCCTGGTGATCGCTTTTTCAGGAGACAGCGGATCGCGCCTCAAGCGCCTCTACCTTACGGCTCCATTCGCAATGCTGCTCTTGGTGGTGGTGCTGGCGGCTGATGTGAGCTGGCCCGCGCTCCTGCGCATCCTCATTCACCTCGGGGCGTTCTTCCTGATCGCCCTGACCTGCCACACGCTGCTGGCTGCGGATCGGCCGTCAAGAACGCGCTTGACCGAGTTCTATCTGTGGCTTGCCGTTGGCGGCGCGCTCGGCGGCATTTTCAACGCGATCATCGCCCCGTACGTGTTTCGCGATGTCTACGAATACCCTATCGTGCTGGTGCTTGCAGCCTTCTTCATGCGCGGCCCCGATCAGCCAGAGTCCAGCCGCCCTCGATTGTGGAATGTCGAGCTGCCGCTGCTGCTCGGCGCGGCCCTTGCCGCGTTCATCTGGATCGAGAGCCGGCTCTACGGCCACCCAATCGCTGTGCATGCGACTGCGGCGTTCCTAGCCGCGGCGTTGATCGCGCTTCTTGCTTTCAGACAGAGGGTAGGTTTCGCCGTCTCGGTGGCGACGCTGCTCCTGTGCGGTCTATTCCTCGACGAGACGCGCCATCACAACCTGTACCTAGGACGCGATTTCTTCGGGGTCAAGACGGTCTTTGCGTCCGGGAACTATCACCATCTTTGGCACAACTCGACGACCCACGGCATCGAGAACATGCTGCCGGAAGAGCGCGACCGGCCGCTTTCATACTATACGCGAAGTGGACCGCTCGGCCAGATATTCAGCGCCCTGCAACCCGAACTGCGCAATGCGTCGATTGCGGTCGTCGGCGAAGGGGCCGGCTCCGCGCTCTGCTATCATCTGCCGACGCAGCGCTGGACGATCTACGAGATCGACCCGCAAATCGATCTGATCGCTCGCGATCCGCGCCTTTTCGATTACCTCCCGGACTGCGCCGGGCCCACCCCGACCGTGATCGGCGATGCACGACTGTCGCTCGGCCGAGCACCGGACAGCGGCTATAGCCTGTTGATACTGGACGCGTATAGCTCTGATTACGTGCCGCTCCATCTGTTGACGAGAGAAGCCCTGTCGCTCTACATAAGAAAGCTGACCGACGATGGGGTGCTCGCTTTTCACATAAGCAGCAGATGGTTCGACCTCGAGCCGGTGCTCACGTCTCTCGCCACGGATGCCGGGTTGCAATGCTATGTCAACCACGACGCAAACTCGAAGCCTATCGAGCTTCTGATGGGTAAGCGGATCTCTACTTGGATCGCGCTCGGCGCTAAGGGTGGGAATATCCGCTTATTGGCAAGCGATCCGCGCTGGCAGCAATGCCCGGCCACCAAATTCCGGGTCTGGACCGACGACTATTCCAGCCTGGTGACGGCGTTCAGCCTACGCGTCATTTCCGGCTCGCAGTGAACGACGTCAGTTTCGGGCCGACTGGATTCGAACCAGCGATCTCCTGACCCCCAGACGTTTTAGGCGCGTCCACCAAAATCCGCTCTTGGGCGTGCTTGTCTTTGATCCATGACGCTTTGAGACGTTTTGTGTCCCTAGCTGTTCGCTGGAATTTGCC
>Ga0209656_10003058_pt1 | contig 10841 bp, 17 predicted proteins | sample BogFormECP12_OM2_FD_188239 | JGI IMG/M metagenome (GOLD analysis project Ga0209656, IMG submission 188239) | Bog forest soil microbial communities from Calvert Island, British Columbia, Canada - ECP12_OM2 (SPAdes) (version 2) | ecosystem: Environmental > Aquatic > Freshwater > Wetlands > Bog ... | reverse complement strand
ACGTCGAGCGGCACGGACCAAATTCGACATCGGTCCTGACGTTCTTTCTACCGCATGACGCCGTTCCGCAACGTGGCGCTCATATGCCCGGCCACGACCACGGCGGATGCCGGCACGCACACTTCGGCGTCCGGCGCGGCGGCGGACGGACTGACCGGCTGGCGGGTTTCTGAGTTCGGGATACGCGAGGCCGCGGGCTTCCAGCCATTGGGCCGCGCGGCGGGCGGACGCCCGGGACAGCCACGCGTCCTGCACCACCTCGGCGACTTCGTCGTAGCTTAAGTCTCGTGGGTAGCTCACCGGTGCCACCCACGTGTCGCTATCAGGCGGGTCCACTCACTGAAGACGCGATCGGGCAGAAGGGCGTCTGCCAGCCGATCCCAGTTGTCGTTGATTACCCACCGGTCAGTAACATCATCCGCCGACATCTGGCGGAGGACTCCGCTTTCGGCTATCCCGCGGAGCCGTGCGGAAACCTCGTCGTCGCTGAGAGCCTCGGCCGAGGGATCTGCGTCGGCGAGCAGCGTCCGGAATACTGCCAGCTCCGCCGGGTCCTCCAGGATGCGCTGGATCCGCTCGCAGATCTCTGCTCGGTCACGTTCACTCTCTCCGATCTCGGCCCCGGAGTAGTCCAGCATCCGCCGTATCGAATCGCGGACGCTCCGGACCAGGAACGCCTTACTCATGCCTGACTGGACCAAGTCGCCAAGCCGTCCCCGGATCACCTCGAACCACTGTTCGCGGCTCAGGGCTTGGCGTCCCCCCTCATCAGCTCGCCTACCGATCCCGGCGCGGGTTCTTCGCCGGTGTGGGGGTCAACGCGATTGAGTGCCGCGCCGCCGATGAACATCTGGGCATACCGGCCGACGTTGTACCACATGTGCTCGCCGAGAGCATCGTTGTCCAGAAGAGTGATCAGGCGGTCGATCAGCTCACCCTGCTCCCCTCGATCTCCTCCACGGGCATGACCTACCCCTGTTGCTGTTTTATCTGCTGCACGCACCGCATAGGATTTCGAAAATGCGTGGAGCCATGCCGGCGACTGGGACCAGGCAGCGGCGCTGCACGGCGTCGCGCAGGCCTTTCGGGACCGGACCGGCAATCCGTGGCACGTAAACGAGGCGCGTGACCGCCGGGACAGCCTGGACCAAGTGCGTGCGCACCTAGGCGATGAGCAGCTCGAGCGGGCTACGCCCAGGGCATGGCGCTCAGCCTCGAGAAGGCCCTCGACCTGGCCCTCCCAAGAACGGGCTCGGCCTGACCGCTACCGCCGTGAAACCCGAGGGTCGCCATGACCGGCCAGGTTAAGGCCGCCGCAGAACCGTGCTCGCGTTCACGTCGGACACCGACCGGGCATGCCCGGGCTGCTGCGCCGTGCGCCATAGCCAAACGCTGCCGCGTGCCTGCTGATCGCGAGGCGGCGGAGCGGCGTCCACGGCAGCAGATTGTTCGTTCGGTTGGCGGCGCTGGGCGGTGAGCAACCGGCTGCCCAGCCGCGCCGATCGGCGGGTCGGCGCGCGCTCTCCCGGACCGTGCCCGTCACTCAGCGTCATACTGGTGATCGGCATCACCTCAAGGTGACCTTCGATCCAGCCCCGTAGGACATGCTGGAGCCGATACGCGATATGCGGCAAGAGAGTGCGAGCTGCGACCCGGTAGCTTCAGCGGCCTTGGCCATGGTAATACCCGGTTATACTGGTGGTGTGAAGACAGCGATTTCGCTCCCGGACGACACCTACGAGCAGGCCACCAGGCAAGCCGCCGAACTCGGCATCAGCCGGTCCGAGTTCTTCGCCCGCGCTGCCCGCAGCTACCTGGACCAGCTCGCCGCAAACTCGCTCACCCGGCAGATCAACGAAGCGTTGCAGACGACCGAGGACGACTCCAACGCCGCCGCTGCCGCCGCCGGCCGCCGCTACCTGGCCGGCCAGGACGACTGGTGACCAGCCGCGGGAGCATTTGCTGGGCCGATCTCGGCGAGGCGCGCGGCAGCCAGCCCGCCAAGCGGCGCCCCGTCCTGGTCGTCCAGGCCGACTCTTTCAACGCCAGCCGGCTGAACACCGCCATTGCCGCCGTCATCACCTCGAACACGGCCCTGGCCGCGATGCCTGGAAACGTGTTCCTGCCCGCAGCGGCCTCCGGCCTGCCCAAAGACTCGGTGGTTAACGTCACGGCCCTCGTGACCCTCGACAAGACCGACTTGGAGGCCCCTGCAGGCCACCTGCCGACATCGCTGATGAGCGAGGTCGACCGGGGGCTCCACCGCGTACTCGGGCTGTAACTGCCTATCACAGCGGCATGTGCGGATGGCGGCAGCCGCGCGTTGCCATGTATACGCATGCAGGTCAACCCGCGTCATCTCCCCGACAGCCGTTCCCATCGCTATCAGAAACATGAGCCGGACACCTGTTGCCTATGGTGGAAATTATCAATGTCCGAACGCAGCGTCGAGCACTATGGCAGGATGATCTGGCATGGAATGGTCAACAATAGCGCCAGCCGCCATAACTGGCGTTGTGGGCTTGGCGGGCATTGTCGGGACAATCATGTCCGCAAGACAGGCATCGAGGTCTGCGTCTCGCGACCTGCAACTCAGCATTAAGGCTGAAGATAAGCGCGCCAGTACCGCTGAGAGGCGTAGGATTTATGCGGCGTTTAATGCGGCAATTGAAGGTCTATGGATTGTCTCGACCTCTTCGGAGGACTTTACCGTTGATCCAGGGCGCCTTCACTACAACCAGGCCATGACACTGCTCTGGGGCAACTTCTATGAAGTGAGCTTGGTCGCATCCGGACGGGTCCGCTCGCTAGCGAGTGACGTGACAGAAATGATGACCGAACTGGCGAGTAAACTACTAAAGAATCGGGATGAGTATCTTAGGGTAAACGACGGTAATTATGAGCCTGCTGGATTTAACAAGAAGCGCGAGAGGATGATTAATAAAATGCGCAACGATCTAAACGAAGAGAACTTCGATAACTGATTGTTCTCAATTATCGGGTTGGCCGCAGATTAACTCAACGGCTCTTCCGGGCCATGGACGAAAATGCATAAAGCGTGTGGCACACGACACGCGCTCATCGGCAGATCCGGGCGTCAGTAGGCCATCGGGCCATGCGCGCAGCCGACCACAGTCACCGGTTCGGCGTGGCGTCAGTCGGCCATCTTGGTAACCAGATTGCCGAGCATAACGGCGGGAATGTGTACCGATCTCAAGGTGGGCGCCGAATTCACAGCGTGGCTGGTCAGTTGTGGTAGGGGTCCGGCAGGTCGACGGTAACGGTGTGCTGCTCAAGGCCGTCGGGCTCGATGAGCTCCTGCTTTGCCAGTGTCCCGGTGGTGAATGTCAGTGACACGATCCCGCACCGCTTGGCTCCGAGCACCGGCTGCACCTGGTCGGGAAGAACCGCCCACGTCGTTGGTACCCACATGTGATCAGTGCCGTCGAGGCGCAGCAGACGGTACTGGTGCACGTGGCCGCTCATCACCAGCGCGGGCGGCGTGCCGCCGAACAGGCGGGCGAGCCGGTCGCGAGCCGGCGGTGGCCAGAACCGGTAGGGCGGTGCGGCAGCCAGCTCCGTTCCGGTCGCGGTTACGGGCTTATGCGTGATGAGCGCAACCGGCTGGCGGCCGCGATGCCTGCCGGCCTGTTCTTCAAGCCACGACCACTGCGCGGCCTCGGCCGCCAGGCCAGAACCCAGAAGCTGGGCGTTGATCGCCAGAAGGACCCAGTCGCCGACCGCTATCGACCAGTGGTCGGCGCCGACGATGTCCAGCCACCGCTGATGCCGGCCGGCGTCCACGGCGATGCCCGCGGGGGCGCCCGGCCACGGGTTGTCGCCGATGTCATGGTTGCCGGGAACCGCATGCCACGCCACCGGCAGCCGGTCGAGCTGGGTGCGGCCATGGCGCAGATCCACAGCGTTGCCTGCCCCGTCGAGGCTGAGATCGCCAAGGTGGATCACCAGATCAGGGGCGCAGGCACCGACGTAGCTGACCACAGCGTCCCAGTTGGCCTGCGCCTGCGGCGCTGCGGCAGACAGGTGGGTGTCCGACACCAGGATCACGCGCGCCGCGACCACACCTGAAGCCTACCGGCGAGGTCGCGGGCGTGGTCGGCACGGCCACCAGCCCTTGCCTGCCCCCGCCAGCCCGCGCCGGGAACCCGCAGATGAGATCGCCCGCCGCCTGCGGCGAAACCGCGACCGCCACGCTCGCCAGGCGGGCCTTGATGCACGGGCTGGCCGCCCTGCGGCTTGCCAGCTACCTCCTGCGTGGTGCAGCAGGTCACGTAGATCGCCCGCTGTAGATCGCAGCGGTCGGACGGCAGCATGTGCTGCGACGGGTGGCTGTGACCTGCCCTGGCAAAGCCAGGCGTCCCGGGTGGGCACGGGCTATGCCTGGCCCTCACCGCGCCAACGGGGTATCACCGAACAGGATTCGTCCAGACCCTCTGTGACAATCAGTCCCCAAAACGGCCGGCGCTGACCTTGATTACCAGCCCGCTGTCCTCCGCAGCGTCGCGCGCCAGTCAGCCGTGGCGCAGGATCACGTGAGATCTCATCGCACTCCCAGCAGAAGAGTGAGACCTTATAGCCCCGGCTGATCGGGAAGGCTCGTGAGGCTGGGTTCTGGTAGCCGCGATGAATCTTGCCGCTAGTTCAGCCGTCGCACCGTCGCGGTCCTCCACCTGGCCCTGCGTGGTGACGCATTCGCGGGCCTTGACGGTATTCCGGCCGCCCTCCCGGTGTGCTGCGCCCGCCGCGAGCGGACCTCCGGACTGGATCACCAGCTCGTCGGGCGGCAGGACCCGGGGCCGCCCGGGTATCTCGCAATGCGGCGCATGCCCGGCGTTCGGGCCGGTCTCGTCTTCGGTGCCTCCAGCCCGGACCGGACGGTGCCGTCAGCGTCACGGCGGTCGGGAAGCCCTGTAACCAGTGAGGGTCATGGCCATTCCGGTGTCTTGGGACGTCACGGTGGAGTGAGCGAGGGTGGAGCGGGCGGCGGAATCGAGTTTGCATGACCAGCTTTAAGGCTGCTGGCACTTTGGGTAGAAAAACGGGGAGTCCAACCAGCCCCTCATGTCTGCATAACTCGGTTCGAAGAGCGCATTTGACCAGGGAATATACCGTGCTGGCTGATTACTGTCATTCCGCCACGCGAACGGACTCCCGTGCGGACACCAGACGAACGCCCCGGTGTCGGCAACCTTCGAGCCCGTCTTGAATTCGAACGTCACCCTCCCCTCAAGCACCACCGCGGCCCAGTCGTCTTCGAGGTGATGATGCAGCGTCGGTGGCGCCGCATAGAAGGCGGGCACCGTGTACTCGATGACCGAGAACCGGCCGGGAGCGGGGCCGTCCGCGGGCAGTAGATAGCGCACGCGAGCTCCCATGAGGGTGACCTGGCGGCCCTCATCGGATGAAACGATGCGAGGTCCATCCGAGGCTGGGGAGTCAGAGCACATGCTCGGGATGTTACAACGGCGCCCTGGTCACCACCACCGAACCCCGTCGCCGTGACCGCGTTGCCCTGCCGCTATGCATCCCGGGGGGACGCCTCGACCGGCGCAACGGTGCTGTCGCTCAACTGAGCACCCTGGCCCTCCGCCGAGCTGCGCCGTTCATCACTACCGCACTATGGGTGATCCGGTGGCAAGCCGACCCGGACCGCAGGAAGCGCAGCGACCGAGGACGGGAAGCGGCGCAGCAGCATGAATGATCGAACGTTCTCCTTGCCATCGGCCTCCCGCCGTGCCAGACGGGAGGCAAGGTTGCTCCTTCTCGATGGCCAGGTCCATCCCGACACGCTCGTCATCCCCACGGGAATTACGTGATCGGGGTGGGGAATTACGTGAGCGCTAGCCCCTCAGAACTGGGGAATTGCATGAGCGCCGACATCTGGCGAGGTCCACATCTCCCCGTTCCTGCGGAAGCGGAGCCGGTAGCCACCAGCCGGAAGGTTACGGACATTGCCGACCGGGCGGCGGCCGACGCGCTCGGCCAGCTCGAAGACCTGGGCGACCGTGAGCACCGGGCGTTCGGCGGCGTGCTCCTCGCCAGCGCCACGGACGCGGCAGGGGTTACGCGGCAGGATCTTGTCCTCTTCCACGGCGGTGGCAAGGACCGCCCGGAGCAGCCGGTAGGCCTTCGCCGCCATCGATACGGACACGCCATTGCCGAGCAGTTCTGCCCGCCATTTCCTGATCATTGGCGTCAAGCGGCGCCGCTGCGCGGCGCCGGGTCCGGCGCTCCCCGCGCCGGGCTCTGCCTTGGGAGGCCCGCCCGGCGCGCCCGCGCCGTTCCAGCCGGTCTTCGTCGCTGATGTCAGGGCCCATCGGCCCGCTCCGCGGTTAGCTTGCAGCCGGTTCCTCGCCTGCCCTTGTCTTGCTCCCGGCTACCGCGTTCAGGTCCCCTACGGCGTCATCATGCGGCCGCTATCGCCGAACCCAGACCCGCCGACCGCTCGCACGGGTTCGACGCCTACGCGGAAGGCGGGAAACGATGTAGTCCCGCGTCTCCTTAAGCCGTAGTTCCCCTCGGCGGTGAACCGACGTAGGCGTTGACCAGGTAAAACAGACTCAGCTCATGACTACGTAGACATGTAATTTCCGTGAAAACCAGCAGGGCACTGGCCCACCTGGCCGGCGGGCACGCCGACCGCACCTGGGACAAACGGCTCCGCGAGCTGACCCGCCCCGCCGCCCTGGTCCTGGACGACTTCGCCATGCGCGAGCTGACCGCCGCCCAGGCCGACGACCTGTACGAGCTGATCACCGAACGAGCCGGGAAATCACTGATCCTCACCAGCAACCGGGCGCCCGCCGACTGGTATCCCCTGTTCCCCAACCCCGTCGTCGCCGAATCCCTCCTCGACCGGGTCATCAACACCAGCCACCAGGTCTTCATGAACGGGCCCAGCTACCGTCCCAGCAAACGCCCCGGGCGCGTCGTCCCCACCGGGACCACGAGTACCAGCTAGAATAAGAACACGGGCTAGGACCTGGGGAATTACTTGATCACCGCCCCCGGGGAATTACGTGAGCGTCCACACGCCAGAGGTGTACGCCATGCGGGCTGATGCCGAGCAAGCCCTGTGGAAGATGGCCGATGACGGCCGGGCCGATTGCCACCATGACCGGCGTTTCCGTGCCCTGGTGCTGCTCGCCACTTTCGGGAGCCTGCGGTGGGGCGAGGCCACCGCACTGTCGCGGTGTGACGTTGACCTGCAAGCAGGGACCGTGCGAGTACGCGCCGCATTCACTCAGCGGCGGTCATACAGTTCGGCGATCATCCTCAGCCCGCCCAAGTCGAGGGCCAGTGAAGCTCAAGTCGTAGTCTCGAATGGTGCCTCTGACCTGGGCCGGAACCATAAGAGCGGGCGACGGGAATCGAACCCGCATGACCAGCTTGGAAGGCTAGTAACACATTCTGGCCCGCCACTCCAGTTGGTGGCTGTGACCAGGAGATATAATATCTCGGCTCCGCCGTGCTGCCTCTTTGGGTAGAAAATTGGGTAGAAAATCGCCGCTTCCTGGAATCTGTGGAAACTGGTGGAGTGTAGTGCCGTTCTCGTGGCCCGACTCACCTGCTCCGGTTGCTGCCGACCAGGTGACAACGCGGATCAGGTCGGCGATGTGCGCGTCTTCGAGCGCATCGCGACGGAAGCGTTTTGGTACGATCTACCTGTACCTGTCCGGTACAATAAAGTTGTACTACTTTGAAGGAGCGTACTGCAGTGGCGATCAGTGCCAGCGAGGCCCGCTCGCGCCTGTTCCCCCTCATTCAGCAGGTCAACGACGACCACGTGCCGGTGAGGATCAACTCCAAGAGCGGGGACGCCGTGCTCATGTCCGCCGCGGACTTCGACTCCTGGCAGGAGACTATCTACCTGCTGCGGTCTCCCGCCAACGCCCGGCGGCTCATGGAAGCCGTCGCCCGGGACAAGTCGCACCAGACCGCCGTCGTCAAGACCATGGAGGACCTCCAGGCCCTGGCGGGCGAGTAGTGAGAAGCATCCACTTCGACCCCGACGCCTGGGAGGACTTCCTGTACTGGCTGGCCGCAGACCGGAAGATGGCGGTGAGGATCACGCGCCTGATCGGTGAGATCCAGCGTGACCCGTTCGCCGGGATAGGTAAGCCTGAACCCCTGAAGGGTGACCTGTCCGGCTACTGGTCCCGCCGCATCGACGACGAACACCGGCTCGTGTACCGTGCCGACGACAAAGAGGTGAAGATCCTCAAGGCCCGGTATCACTACAGCGACTGACCAAATCGCAGGTTCTGCCCATAACCGGCCTTGCCTGACGCGCGCCAGAGCGGTCTGGCGGCCCTCCCCTGAAGCGGTGGGGTTGCGGCGGTCCGCGAGCCGTCTCATCGTGGGATGCCTGCCCTGCCACTATGGCGCCATGGGGAACCGGTCGTCCTAGTGTAACAGGCTCGAGTCACGGACAGATCATCATTCAGTGGCCGGGTTGCGCTCATCACGGGTGCCAGCGGCGGCATCGGGCAGGCGCTGGCGCGCCGCCTGGCCGCCGGCGGGGCCGTGCTGGCGCCTGGCTACGGCGCCCACGGCCAGGCCGCCGAAGCGCTGGCAGCGGAGATCACCTCGGCAGGCGGCAGGACGATCGCGGTCGGCTTCGACCTGCGCCGCCCTGAGGCCCCGGTCAGCTCGTCCAGGCCGTCACCGAAGCGCTGGGCCCGGTGAATGTGCTGGTCAGCAACGCCGGGCTGAGCCGAGTCCAGCCGCTGGAGGACATCACCGCCGCGTAGTTCGACCAGATGCTGGCAGTGAACCTGCGCGCCCCGTTCCTGCTCGCCCAGCGCGCGGTGCCTCCATGCGGGAACGGGGGTTCGGCCGGATCTTGTTCATCTCCTCGGTCGCCGCGTTCACCGGCGGCATCGTCGGCCCGCATTATGCGGCGTCCAAGGCCCGGGCTGCACGGGCTGACCCACTTCCTGGCCTCCCGGCTCGCCGCATCCGGGGTCACGGTCAACGCGCTGGCGCCGGCGCTGGTCGCCGAGACGGGGATGCTGCCCGGCGACCCGGCACAGCTGCGCCGGCAGGTGCCGGTCGGCAGGCCCGGCCAGCCGTCCGAGGTCGCCGATCTCGCGGCAGCGATCCTGGCCAATGCCTACCTGACCAACCAGGTCATCTCCCTCGACGGCGGCATCCACCCCATGTAGATACCTGGCGGCGTCCACTATGGCGTCCGGATCGTCCTAGCCGGGTTCCCGCCGATCACCCTCCCCGCCGCGACCCACGATCCTGGTGCCTCACGATCACCTCCATATCAAGCATGAGCGGACGTTGACTGCCTGCCGCTTCCGCCGAGCGCACCTGTGGTACTTGCCTGCCGGCAGCCGTGACGGCGAACATGTTCCTGACCCGACCGTAGCCCCGGAGGTCCCAGTGGATCGTTCTCCCGAAGTCGAAGCACTTGCCGTGCAGTGGATGGCGCTGCTGAAGGCGGGCGACGCCGCCGCAGCCACCAGCCTGATCGGGCCGGATGAGGCGACCCTCCTGATCGGGAACGGGCCAGCTGACTGGTATCCGGGCGGACAGGTGACCATCGCGCACATGCGCGAGGCCCTGACCGCCTACGGGGGCCTGCCGTTTGAGCCCGGGGCACCTACGGGATGGGCCGACGGGGATGTCGGCTGGTTCGCTGACCAGGTGACACTCGCCTTCCCGCACAAGACCATCCCGTTGCGCATGACCGGCGTCGTCGTGCGCCAACGCGGCCAGTGGCGCTTGGTCCAAGTCCACCTCTCCGCGGCAGTCACTGACGAGGCCCTCCTCGCTGACTGAAACGCACCCGGACTCCGGGCTCAATCCTCGAGCAGGCGTGCGGCGACGAACGCCCGGTGATAGATCTCCCAGATGACCTGCTGCTTGCGGGCGTTGTACTGCATGACGTCCTCTCCGGCCGCGCTGGCCTCGGACGCGGCCTGGCGCTTGGCGGCGGCGTAGCGGTCGCGCTCCCCGGGGTTGCCCCGTAGCCAGTCACGGAAGATACGGTGCCTCACCGGCTCGGGGCTATCGAACCCGAAGACATGAAGATTGCAGCGCGGCTCGTCGGTCACCAGAGCCCGGTGGCCGTACCACCAGGGCTCGCGGATCGTCAGCCGGAACCCGATCGGCTCCAGCGCCGGTACGTAGTCCTGTGCACGTCGGGGTCGGCGACCGTCAGGTCGATGTCGATGACGGGCTTGGCCGCCAGCCCCGGAACTGAAGTGGAGCCCACGTGCTCAAGCTGCAGCACCCGCCAGCCCAGGGCCTGCCGGATCCGGCCGGCCAGGTGGTCGCACTGCCGCGGCCAGGCGGGGTCGCGATTGGTTACCTCGATGCCGACCGCCGGGGCGGCGCCGGGCACCCATGGATCGGCTCCGGGGGGCGCGGAGTCGACGAACGACACGATCTCGGCTCGGCATCAACGCAGTTTATGGCCCGCTCATCGGCCAGATCCGGGCGGCACTGTATCAGCCAAACGGCTACAACGAAGGCGCTGACCAGTTCGTCTCGGACATCATCGTCGCCACGCACCGCCATGGTTGGACCGGCACAACGCGGTTTGACCCCCGCGCCCCGGGACCCGCGGCCTTGGAGTCAATTACGGTCCCGGCACCGGCCCTGACCGCATCGCATATAGCGGCAATGTCGAGGTCGTAGCCGTGACAGCGGGTTCGGCTTCATCCGGAAGCTGAACCGACAGACGCTTCGCACCGGGCAACCTGCCCTCACGATCGCGGCCGCTCTTTGATCCCCGCCGCGAGCAGGCCGACGACCTCGGCGATGCGGGCCGCGCGCAGATCGGGCCGGCGGGTGGTCGCATCGAT
>Ga0209656_10003057_pt1 | contig 10842 bp, 6 predicted proteins | sample BogFormECP12_OM2_FD_188239 | JGI IMG/M metagenome (GOLD analysis project Ga0209656, IMG submission 188239) | Bog forest soil microbial communities from Calvert Island, British Columbia, Canada - ECP12_OM2 (SPAdes) (version 2) | ecosystem: Environmental > Aquatic > Freshwater > Wetlands > Bog ... | reverse complement strand
TTCCGGGGCCTTTTCCCATACTAACTCGCGCCGGCTACCGTTCTGCCTCTGTGTTAAGCAGCGACCGGGCTGGCCAGGTACCTCGTTGCGGACGATCGCAGCGAAATCCTTTCGCGCCACTTCATGCCCCAGCCCGAGTCGTTCCACTAAACGACCGTGCCACCATCCACGCTCCTCTCCTGGCATGTGATAGTGCTCCAGGAAATACCGCTCCAGATCGTCGGCACTCATTGTCAGCTTCAAGCGTAGAGCCATCTATCCGCCGTTCTCCTTCCGATACGCCTGCTCGCTCTTCACCGCTCGTATTCGCATCTCTGTGCACGCTTGCTCGGGTAGCAACCGTGCCAACTCGTTTTCATACGCCTCCGGGTACGCGTCCAACATTTCGTCGCTAGCTTCACTGCACACCCACATCTGATGCTCAACCTGAATCCTGATTTTGTCGTCCTCAACCATACACATTGTCAGCTCCTATACTTCCATTCTCCTTTGCATCAGGCAGTTCTCCTTACGCTTTGCGTAACGATCTCACAAATGGAGAACTTTACTCCATCCTAACCATAGCAAAACCGAAGGCAAATGGAGCACTTTTCTCCATTGCTAGCCGCTGTTCCTGCTTTGTTTCGATTGCGGTTGCCACGGGTCAAACGGGATCAGCTTTACGCTAAATGGATCGGCATCAGGCTCCGTGCTCGGCTCTGGCGCCGAAAGTTTCGTCGACGGGTTAACTATAAGTTGATTGTCAGGTTCTGCTCGGTTTGACGTTTCACCGACCGTTGGCAGAGACACTGCCAAGCGCTCCCCTGTAAGCTTCCGACGGCCCCGCGCTTTTATTCGTCGGTGGAAATTAGCGATAGTCTTGCAATCAAGGGTAACTCCCTGCTGCTGTAAACGGCGAGCTATTTCCTTCCAGGTTCTGCGACGGCTGCGCATCCCCCGAATCATGGCGAGATGCGGCCACAAAGGGCTGGAAAACGGTTTACTCTTCATTCGCCTCTCTCCATTGCTCACCATCGTAAAACTCCGGTAGCTCGGAAAGCCAGCCCTCACTCACGAGATAGTCTGTCCTTACCCGCCACTTTCGGCCGGCTCGTACGACGTCGGCAACGAGGAGCCCACCTTGGCCGGCCAGCTGACGGTCAACGGCCCACAACTCCAGCTTCTCGGCAACAGCCGCAGCCGAGTCCCGGGACACGTGCGACCAATTGGTGGCCAGTTCGTCCAATAGGCATGCCCCTCAGCGGTATATTGGCCCATCTGTGAGAGGAAGCGCTCAACAATGTGAGAAGGGGTTAACCCAAGAACGTGGAAAATCTCTTCCCAGGGCTCCAGCGCCCTCGAATGAATCCGAAGCGTTGTCTTAGGCACGCATCACCCCCGCGTTGAGTCTCATGACCATGAGACTTTGTCTTCTCCACAGCGTCAGCCGGGCGATCGGGACAGGTTTCCACGAAGTTAGTTTCAAACGGCACGATTTGTCGTTATTGCCAGAATCAACTCTGCTCATTTGCTTTTACCAGATGCGTTTGAGTCAGCCCGAGCGACGAGTATCCGCTCTTCGTTCGGGCGCTTTTCTTTTAACCGCTATTAATCGTTACTAACAGTAACATATTTATCAAGCGATATTTGCGGAGTTTCGTTACGTGAAGTAACGGTGTCACGTGTCCAAAGATGAATATGAAAAGATTCTTAAGGAAATCTCTGAATGGTGTTCCCCCCGCGGACGAAAGCAACAGTTGGCAAACGAATTAAAAGTGTCTCACTCACTCGTTAGCCTCTGGATCAAGGGGGAACGACCATTGAGTCTCAAACAATGGCTTGCAGTTCGGAAAATCATTCGCAGGAAGCGGCGCAAGTAAACCTCAAGCCCTCGGTTCGGCGAGGACCCGTCCCGCCTTACCCCCCGACCCCCTTACACAGGGGGAGAAGGCAAGTAACTGGCGGGGAGTATTACCTTTGCTGGCTTCGAGAACGTCAGGGGCGTCCGGGTTACGCGCTTGGACTTTGGTCAGCTCTCCTGGCATGGAGAGTGACAGCGCCTCAGGCCGGCGCGGGCCACGCCCGAGCTGGCGCTCGGGTGTATAATCCTCTCGTGGAGACTGGCAAGCCTAAACGCAAATACGTTATTCGAAAAAAGGAAGCTTCCGAAGGCTGCCTCGGCGGTCAGCGACCCGTTCTTGGTTGAGGTCGGTCCTATACAATCGCCTTGGGCACCGAAAGGAAGGCCCTAACCACTTTCTGCCATGGCCAGAAAACCTGAAGGCGAAGCCTTAGGGAAGAGGCCTGTCGCTCGTCGCTCACAAGCAGAACCACATTACCACAAAGGTTGGAGGTTAATGTAACAAAATGGAACGAAACGGTTAGCGCTAGAACGGGGATGCGCCCGCTTTGTGCTATGCCTTCGTGAAACGTAAGGAGAGACTTGAGTCTGCTTTTGGAGTCCGCAAACCGCTACAAAGGTCACAACGGGCGGGAATGGAAACATGAAAGAGTAAATGAAGATTGAGGGCCGGCACCAGGAAATCGCGGCGTTGGATGGCTACCACACGGTATGGGTTGACAGCCGGCAGTGGAGCACACCTAGCAGTCTTGCAAGAGGCGAGGCCCTCGCGTGAACCTGCTCAATCTAAATGGCAAAAAACATTAAGTCTTCTCGCCAAAATAAATTTCTTGACACCGAATCAGCCGTTTTTGGGCAAATCCGTGTCTACTAACATCCATGCGCATCCATATAGTGCCGAAAACGGGTTCTTAGGCGATCCTGCTACATTGCCCTCAATCTATGGAAGATACTATAATTAAGAATCATTCAATGTCGCCCGCGGATGACCAGGTGTTCTCCATCACGATGCTCTGCAGGCGATGGAACTGTACTCCGTTGGTGGCCTCGCGCAGGCTGAAAGAACACAACGTCCCGATTCTGCGTTTCAACGGCCGAGTTCACGCAGTGCTGCTCTCTGAGATCATGCGGCTTGAGCAGAAACTCACCCAGAAGCCAGGCGTCAATTATTTTCATGGCCGCCGGCCAAGAGCATTGCAACAGGCACCCCCCACCAGCAGCAATGAAAACGGACCGATCTTTCCCGAGAGCAAAGATTTTCTTCCACGTCCGACAGACACCTAAAAAACGTCGATTCGTATCTTCTTGCCAAATGGTTAAACTTCAAATTCCGCAGCATATGCAAGGCGAGGACTGGGCGCGCATGCCGAAGCCAAAAGAGCGCTTTTTTGGCATGTCTCGCACGACCATCCTTGAACTATCTCAAGCCGGGCTCATTAAGACGGTCTCGATTCGTAAGCCAGGCGCAAACAAAGGAATACGCCTCATTTTCGTTCCGAGCCTTCGAGAGTTTCTCGATAAATGCACGCAGGAGGTAAATCCACTCAGAAATGAACCGCGTCTTACCGCCCGAAAACGATGAGGGCTGGCTCGGTTGGCACCCGAGCCAAACCCAGAAGAAACAAGCTTAAGGTACTTCTAACAGATCGAGCCGCTCTTGGCAATCCATTAGTCGGCCTGCGGTTCGCATTGCCTGTTTCACTTGGCTATCACTTCGAGCACGGGCCGGGGAAAGGTAAAACCGCAATGAAAGCGAACTCAAACGGCGACCGGCCGCTGCCGTTCAGCGAGGACGACGAAAAGGGCCTGCTTTGTTCGCAACTGCGCGAGCCAGCTAACGTTTGGGATATTTGCGCTGATCGCAATATTCGGCCGGATGCATTCTACGTCCCGGCACATCGTATCCTTTATAGCATTCTTCTAGAACTCTCAAAGGATGCTCAAAGCATAGCGGCCGATGGGAAGATTGACTTCGTTCCGCTCAAGCGGGTGCTCAAGGATCGGGGCCAGCTCGAGGAAATTGGCGGCGAACACTGGTTGAGCGCACTTTACGACTTCGCTCCGACTGCGGCCAATGCCGCGTGGTATGCCGATATCATTCGCGACAGATGGGAGCGACGCAGGGCAATTTCGGATGGCAAACAACAGATTGATCTGGCTAGTGATCTGTCGGTCGATAACTGGGATGCGGACGGAAAATATCAGAGCCCCTCACCCGCTGCCCAATTAATCGAATTTCTTTCGCCATCGGAAATCGTCTCGTATCAGCCTCCGCCCGGAATTGTGCTAGTCGGAGACCAGCACATCACCCGCGGCAGCATTTTCATAATTGGTGGCGCACCTGGCGTCGGCAAAAGCCGCGCTGCTGTCGCATTAGCGGAGGCCGGCGCTACCGGCAACGATTGGTTCGGACTCAAGATTCATTCGAAATTCAAGACCCTGATAATCCAAAATGAGAATGGCCGTTTTCGACTTAAGCAGGAATTTTCCGAACTGAATTCCAAACTGCTTGACGGATATGTTCGGATAACGCCACCTCCACCGTGCGGGCTCTGCTTTGACCGTTGCGAATTCCGCCAGCAACTCAGTGAAGCGCTCGAAGTATTTGATCCCGGAATTGTCCTGATTGATCCCTGGAATGCCGTTACACGCGATGATCGGCAAAAGGATTATCTTGGAACCTTCGAATTGATTCGTGCAGTCATCCCTTCGGGAGACCTGGCGCCGGCGATTGGTATTATCGCGCACACAAGAAAACCCCTCTCCGGCGAACGGGCATCGGGGCGAGCTCTCTTAAATCTGTTGGCTGGCTCTTACGTTTTGGGATCGATGCCCCGGTGTGTCTTTGTCATGCAATCGGCTAGCGATGACGTTGCCGAGGATCGAATCGTTTGGACGTGCTGCAAGAATAACGATGGCGAGCTCGGGGATCGATCAGCCTGGATAAGGTGCAATGGACTTTTCGAGCCCGTTTCGGATTTCGATTGGGATGCATGGAACAGCGACGGCCAGGCAGTAAAAATAGGCATCGAAATCGTGCCAAAAATCATCGAAGAAAGCGGAGGTGCCGTGGCACGCGATATTTTGCGTGACAAAATCGAAGGGAAAGGCCTCTCCAGACGAACAGCTTATCGCCGAATTGAAGAAGCGGAGAAACTCAAGCTAATCAAGTTCCAGAAAGGAAAAGGCGCCTATGAGCTGTATTAACTGTGCCAGGATTATGCCATGGCACGAGCAGTGGCACAGAGAGATGACAAATCTACAAACTGTGCCAGTGCCATTTCCTATAGGGGGTTGGCACTGGCACAGTGACGCAAAAAACGGCCTAATAAATTGCCCGTAAAAAATACGTAAAAATGAGTCGACCCGACGCTCAAATAATGTGCAGACGAAACCGATCGCTGGACAGCGTCGAGCGGTTCCCCGACTTCACGCCAGGTTGCGTGAAGTTATGCTCGGTGGGTGGCCCGCCTCGTGAGGCCTATTTAGCAATTTTGCCATTGGGGTTATTCCTATATTTGCGATGATGCTAGCATTATTGATAATGGTCCAGTCGCGGCCCTGAAGCGACCGTTACCTCTTTTTGGCTTTCAACGGCTTTCAACGCGGGCGCTACTACCGACGTGGAAACACGTTGAACTCTTTACGCGCAGTTACCTTCCGAACCTCCCTTGAAGGGAGGTCGACGCATAGCGTCGGGAGGGAGTCGATCGGTCTTAAGCGAAGCGTAAGGGTGCAAGTGATGGAGTCCGGGTACAAGCTCCGGCGAACGGATAGGGGTTGGCATCAGTGGGAGATGGCGTGCTTCACAGACCGAGAGGTGGAAGGCCAGTTTGTGACACGGCTTGAACGATTTAAAATCGGAGGAGAGCGGCCACCGGTAGAAATTTCATTCCGAAACCTGATTTGACGCGATACTATAGATGGACACGCAATTGTATGTGGAACGGGACAACAATTTGCCACGCCCAGAGCCGGCCGGTTTGGCACCACTCGGTGAAGCGTGGTGTCGGCTTTTTGATCAAGGTACGGCTGAACGACGGTTAGCGCCATGAGCACGGAGCCCCAACGCATCTGCCCGAGTTGCGGTAATGAGTTTTCTGAAGCGATAGAATTCTGTCCGGTCTGCATGCTTCGCAAGGCTCTTGCTGACGGGGTTGAGTCCGGCGAGTCTTCTGTTTCTCAGGATACGGTCGAGCCAGCAACCCTGAAGGAGCCAGCGCGACGATTTGAGCATTACGAGCTGGTGACGGGCGAAGATGGGAAACCAGTCGAGTTGGGTCGCGGGGCGATGGGGGTCACTTACAAGGCGTTCGACGTGGATCTGCACTGCCCCGTGACGCTGAAGGTCATCAGCGAACGCTATCTCGGTGATGAATCCGCGCGGCTTCGTTTTTTGCGCGAAGCCCGCGCGGCGGCGAGCGTTCGTCACCCGAATGTTGCTTCGGTCTTCCACCTGGGCAGAACCGGGAGCAGTTATTTCTACGCGATGGAGTTTGTAGAGGGGCAAACACTCGAGAATCTCATCAAACGCTCAGGCCGGCTGGAAGTAAAGCTGGCGCTTGAAATCGGGAGGCAGGTCGCTGTCGGTTTGGCTGCCGTTCACGAACAGAACCTTGTCCACCGAGATATCAAGCCAACAAACATCATGGTGAGTTTGAAGGAGGAACGAAGTGTAACGGCGAAAATTATCGACCTCGGCTTGGCAAAGACTTTAGTCGAATCGGCTTCTGAAGCGGGGATTTCTATGCCCGGAGCCTTTGCCGGTACACCGGAGTTCGCCAGTCCTGAGCAGTTCGCTGGCGATGGGGTGGACATCCGTTCCGACCTGTACTCGCTTGGCGTGACGCTCTGGGAGATGCTAATCGGTCGGACGCCATTTCGGGGCTCCTCTGCTGAGGTGATGTATCAGCATCAGCACGCACCCTTACCGGTGGGACAACTCACCGGTATCCCACAGCCGCTCGTCGTTCTACTTGAGGTACTCCTCGCGAAGGACCCGGTGCGCCGTTTCCAGGCGCCGACCGAACTTCTGAAGGTGATACCCACGGTAAGAGACGCTATCAACGCAGGGCGCGCCATGATGAAAACGATCCGCGTTTTCATCTCCTCGACCGGTGACGTCCAGAAGGAGCGCCATGTGGCGGAAAGAGTGATGCGCGCTATTGCAACGGAGTTCAACCTGCCGGTGAGCGACTCCTACTCGATCTTCCAACGCCTGGCGGAAGAAAATGGTGGGCCGGAAAATGGCGTGCCGAAAGCTGAACCGGATAACCACAGTCCGTTCATACTATGTCCCTATTTTTTGGAACATCAGAGGCCGCGACTGGACGCGGGCGGCCAGGGAGAGATCCCGAACACTGGGGAATTTGATCTAGTGATTTGTATCCTTTGGTCGCGCCTTGGCACCCTGTTAGCCCCGAGCTTACGGATGCCGGATGGGAGCGCGCCGGACTCAGGAACGGAATACGAAATTGGCTGGGCGTTGGATCATGCAGGCAAAAACAGGGGCGTGCCGCAGTTGCGTGTTTACCGCAACTGTTCGAAGCCGACGCCGCCGTTGGAACCGAAACAGGAGCGCGAAGCCTTTCTCAGACAATGGGACTCCTTACAGGAGTTCTTTGCGCGCTGGGAAGCAAGCAGCGAGGGGGACTTCGCCGGAACGTCCAACAACTATTGCAACCTGCAGGAGTTTGAAGAGCTCTTCCGGGGGCATTTCCGCGATTTTCTACTGCGTCAGGTAGCCCAGGAGACCGGCCAGAAACTCTTGAACAGGAAAGTACGCCGGTGGAAATCCAGCCCGTTCCGCGGGCTGAACTTCTTCGATTTCGAACACGCGCCCATCTTCCACGGTAGAACAAGAGCGATTGGGAGAGTGTTGGAAGCCTTGGAAGCACAAGTTAGAGCGCAACGGCCTTTTGTGCTGGTCGTGGGTGCGAGCGGCTCAGGAAAAAGCTCGCTGGTGCGCGCCGGCGTGCTTCCACTCTTAACGCAACCCGAAACGATTGAAGGGGTCGGACTTTGGCGGTGGTCGGTAACCAGACCCGGAGCCGGTGGAAGCGGCGGTGATTGCTTCGATGCCTTGGCGGCCGCGCTGCTGGAGCCCTCTGCGTTACCGGCCTTGGCGGACCCGGAATCACAGAACGCAATCCGCGACCTAGGGGGCGAACTGAGGGAACACTCCGACAGCGTTGCTCTGCGGGTCCGGGACGCGCTTGATCACGGCGCGCGGGAGTGGAAAATCCAGCGTTGCCATTTCCTGGAGGAAAAAGAGCGCCAACTCCGGAGCTCCGAAAGATGGGACGAAGCGGATGTGGCGCGACGACAGAGGGAGCGGTTCGAGCTGCCGAAAGCCCGTTTGGCGCTGGTGGTTGACCAGTTGGAAGAATTGTTCACGGGTGGGTTTTCGCTGGAGGTTCGCCAGAAGTATGTCTCTGCGCTTGCCGATTTGGTTCGGAGCGGCCGAGTCTTTGTCCTGGCGACGTTACGGAGTGACTTTTACGCTTCGTATCAGGAGTTTCCAGATTTGATCGAGCTCACCGAGCCGAGTGGAAAATTTGATCTTCGGCCGCCCACGCCTTCGGAGATTGGGAACATGATCCAGTTACCGGCCGAAGCAGCCGGTCTGCACTTCGAGCAGGACCTGGAGACGGGTCAACGCCTGGATCAAGCGCTGCGCGATACTGCCTCTTCCACACCAGAATCGTTGCCGTTGCTCGAGCATGTTTTGTCGTTGCTCTATGACCAGCAGAGCACCCGGGACGATGACTTGCTGCGGTGGTCGGATTATCGCGAACTGGGGGAATTGAAAGGTGCGCTCGCCAGGTACGCCGAAGCGGTATTCAGCACGCTGAGTGTCAAGGAACAAAGGGGGTTTCCTTTGGTGATGCGGCATCTGGTCACTTTGGGCCAGGGCGAAGAGGAAGTGCCCAACCGGCGGACGGTGCCTTATCGTGATTTTGTCGCCTCAGGGGAAACCGACCAGGATCAGAAGGCCGGTGCAAAGGGCCTTGTTGATCTATTCGTTGAAAAACGCCTGTTGGTCGCGGACACCGATTCGCAAGGAGAGGTGACCGTGAGCGTCGCGCACGAAGCGCTGCTGCGGGAATGGCAGCGGGTCAAAGAGTGGCTCGCCAAAAACCGTGAGTTTCTGCGGATGCGGGACCGCCTGGATTCGTGCCTGAAACTGTGGGTAAGTCGCGGAAAACAAAGGGATGACCTGCTCGAACCGGGGCTCCACCTGGCCGAAGGTGAAAAGCTCGTCAAAGACTTTGGGCCGTCGCTCAGCCGTGAACAGACTCATTACATCTACGCGAGCATTGCTGAACGAAACCGGCGAAAGCAGGCCCAAGCGCGAATTCGTTATGCGGTGATGGGCGCGATCAGCGTTTTGGCAATCGTCGCCGCGTTTCAATGGCTCCGGGCTGAGCGCCAACGTCAGAGCGTGGCCCAAGCCCTTAAATCTGAAGCACAGATCACCACAAAGCTACAGGAACAGTTGCGGCAGGCGAGCTGGGCAAGCTTTAATCAAGCCGAGCGTCAGTTCGTCTCTGGAGAGTGGAGAGAAGGAATCGCTCTTCTTGCGCGTGCGATCAAATTCGACCCGCAAAATCAAGTTGCCTCAGAACGATTCTTCCAAGAACTAATCGTCCATCGTGAAAACGCGCTGCGGCTGCCCATCACCTCCTATAAACATCAGGATCAGGTTGTCGCCGCGGCTTTTAGTCCGGACGGTGCGCGGATCCTGACGGCAAGCCGGGACAAAACCGCCAAGCTTTGGGATGCGTCCTCCGGCAAGCTGATTGCCTCTTTTAACCATCAGGATGAGGTCAAAGACGCGGCGTTTAGTCCGGACGGTACCCGGATCCTGACGGCAAGCGTGGACAAGACCGCCAAGCTCTGGGATGCGGCCTCGGCCAAGCTCATTGCCTCCTTTGAGCACCAGGATACCGTTAACGCAGCGGCGTTTAGTCCGGATGGCGCTCGCATCCTGACGGCGAGCGCGGATCACAGCGCTAAGCTCTGGGATACGGCCTCGGGCAACCTTATGGCCTCCTTTGAGCATCAGGATGAGGTCAACACTGCGGCTTTTAGTCCGGACGGCGCTCGGATCCTCACGGCAAGCTGGGATAAGACGGCCAAGCTCTGGGATGCATCCTCGGGGAAGCTCATCGGCTCCTTTGCCCATGAGGATGGGGTCAATCATGCGGCATTTAGTCCGGACGGCACTCGGATCCTGACAGCGAGCAGAGACAAAACCGCCAAGGTTTGGGATGCGGCTTCGGACAAACTGATCGCCTCCTTCGCCCATCAAGATGTGGTCATAGACGCAGCGTTTAGCCCGGATGGTACTCGGATCCTGACGGCGAGCGCGGACAAAACCGCTAAGCTCTGGGATGCATCCTCGGGGAAGCTAATCGCCTCCTTGACCCATCAGGATTGGATCGGGCGCAGCGCGTTTAGCCCGGACGGCACCCGGATCCTGACGACGAGCGCGGACAAAACCGCCAAACTTTGGGACGCGGCCTCCGGCAAGCTGATTGCCTTTTTTAACCATCAGGATGAGGTCAAAGACGCGGCGTTTAGCCCGGACGGTACTCGGATCCTGACGGCAAGCTGGGACAAAACCGCCAAGCTTTGGGATGCGGCTTCGGACAAACTGATCGCCTCCTTCGCCCATCAGCATCCTGTTCTGAACGCGGCGTTTAGTCCGAATGGCACTCGGATCCTGACGGCGAGCCCGGATCAGAGCTCCAAGCTCTGGGATGCCGCTTCTGGCAAATTCATCGCGTCCTTTGAAAATGCGTATTGGTTCTGGCAAGGGGCGTTTAGTCCGGATGGTGCTCGAATCCTTACGGCGAGCGCAGAAAATGCCGCCAAGCTCTGGGATGCCGCTTCTGGCAAGCTCATCGCCTCGTTTCCACATCAAGGTAGTGTCTGGCACGGGGCGTTCAGTTCGGACGGTGCCCGGATCCTTACGGCAAGCAACGACAAAACCGCCA
>Ga0209656_10003055_pt1 | contig 10845 bp, 8 predicted proteins | sample BogFormECP12_OM2_FD_188239 | JGI IMG/M metagenome (GOLD analysis project Ga0209656, IMG submission 188239) | Bog forest soil microbial communities from Calvert Island, British Columbia, Canada - ECP12_OM2 (SPAdes) (version 2) | ecosystem: Environmental > Aquatic > Freshwater > Wetlands > Bog ... | reverse complement strand
CGGCGAGCGATCTGGAAGTGGAACTCAATCATTCTTATCGTTTCGTTGCCGAGATGGGTCGGGAACTCGAGGATCTGGATGAAATTGCTGCGCTCTGGGATGGTTTCGTCCTGATGTGCGACCGATACGCCGAAAAGTTGCGCAAGCTACACGAAGCGCACCCCATGTGTGGTGCAGACTATTTTTACGACCGCGTGCTCGATCTTAGGAATAAATGTCGCCGTTTGGCTGACCTTCATCGTTGAACGAGATCCTCCGTCGAGCCATCCCGACGCTGGCTAAACTGTACGACGAATTTACTTACAGTTTGGATCCGCATTCTCCTGACTCCGCAAGCGTTAAGTCGCGGCCAATGTTTATGGTGAGCTGAGACTGGGCACTAGGGCGCGCCAAAGCGTAGCGACGGTGGCCTAAGCTGTTCTCTTAAACAATTCATGGTTAAAAACTGCCTTAGTCGCTGTCATTACTACCTGCTGTAGTTGTACTCGGTCGCCCATCATCTACGCGCTCATCGCTCGCGGCTCTTTTTGCTGGCATGAGCCAAAGAATGTTGAGCATATGCAACAAAATGTTGACCCGTTCAGGGAGAGCCGTGCGATGGTCCATTCAAGAGCTCAGGAATCACCCGGACCCCCCAACGAAAACAAAGAAAAGAAGAAAGAAAAAACATGAGTGCTGAAGCTACCAAAAAGACAACCGCGGCGACGGCGGAAACTATGCACGAGCTATTTCACGAGGCCATGCGCAGTTATGAGAAGGCCCTGAAGTCGGGCGTTCAACTGCAGCAGGAATCAGTGAACCTCTGGAAAGACCTGCTCACCAAGCTGGCCTCCCCCGAGGATCTCCAGGCGAAGCTCGAGTCGATGACGGCGGACGCTTTCCCGCAGGCTCGCAAGCGGATGGAGGAGTTTGTCGAGACGTTCAACCGCACCAGCAATCAGACGATTAATCTGGTCGAGAAAACGCTGGGCGTTTACCAGGCCACTTCGGTGACCGATGCGCAGCGCCGCGTTCAGGATCTGGTCGAAAGCTCGCTGACCACCCTGCGGATCAACGTTCACAGCGCCCTGAACACGAACGCTAAAATCATAACTTCCTGGAAGGAACTCGTGGATAGTTTCGGCCCGGCCGCGAAGTAATTACTCGAGCCAATAAGAACACACTTGGCGCCTGATCTATCTCTTCAGCCGTGAGGAGCACCGTCGTCTTCATCCGGGCCGCGCCGGTTGACATCACCGCCAACGAAATGGCGGCTGCAGTCAAGTTTTCAGGCAGGTCAAGGATTACATGAACGTCATTTTCCCCGAACACGAAATAGAACGCATCTAAGCGACCACCTCGACTTTCCACCATTTTTTGCACTTCGGCGCGTCGCGCTGTTCCACCCCCCTTCATGAGGCCCTGTGCGCCCTCCGCGGAGTAGGAAGCCTCGATCAAGTATTTCGACATAGCTCACCTCCGGAAAAAGACTACCGGTATTTTCCGGTGGCATACCCGAAATCGCAGATCGTCAACTTCGTCTCTCGACATGTATTTCCATGATATATTTTACAGCATGGAAGACCAACCCCCACCACTAACGGTGACGCTCACCAACGATTCAGCCAAGGCGGTGCGCGTCATGTCGCACGTGTTCGGCCAGTCCGCTGACCAGTTCATTGAAATGATCCTTAAGAAGTTCTTCTTCGATCAGGTGGATGAGGACCGAACCAAGCGCGTCGAGTTGATCGCCGAGCTCTTGTGCGAAATGCAGTTTCCCACTGAGTCGGAAGCCGAACAAGCGAGCTATCGGCTTGAAGCCTTTGCCAACCTGTACGGGCCGAACAATTCGAAGGATCTCCAGATCCGCACCAAAGTTTTACGGTACGAGGACGAGGACTGGAGAGTCGAGTGCGACTATCGGCAAGCTGGCGGTTCCTGTTAGGTCAAGAAGACTCTCTTGACCAGGAAGCGAGCAGTAGCCGGTGGCTTCGACCAAGTTGGCAAACTCTTCGTTGGTCTTTGGAGGGCCCGAATGCTGCCAAAAGTGCTACTTCGTCCTAAATCGTCCGGGAGCGGTTTATTGCACAGGTCTTGAAAACCGAATTCTTCCCTCGCCAAATTTCGTGCTCCCTCGAAGAACAGCTCCTATAGCCGAACGGAAACGTACGGAAACGAATCAAAAAATGGCAACAAAGTGGCAACGATTTTAACCTCAGCGGTTTGTTGCCAACTTGTTGCCAAAACCGGTTAGCCGATGCACTTGGGACGTTGTACGGCATCTTTTTCGCATTGCAAACTGTGAATTACCTGTGGAAAGCTTGAAAAAGAGCCACAATATGTCACATGTGACACATGGCGAAGAGAGGTAAGGGTTCAGTCTCAATCAGAGAGTTGCACGAGAAAACTGGCGAGTTGGTGCGTCGGGCCGGTGCGTCGAGTGTACCAGTACCGGTGACCGATCGCGGCAAAGTCGTAGCCGTTCTGGTTGGTCCTGATGCAGTCCCTTTGAGGAAACGGGCTAAGCGCGTGCTCTTGCCTGATTACGTCAAACTGATTCTTGAGGGGCCACTCTCAGACGATGCGCTTGAAGATCTGGACGCTGTGAGAGGTGAACGGTGATTTTTTGCGACACCTCTGCGCTGGCCAAATACTACGTTCCGGAAGCCGAATCTGCGGCTTTAGCATCCCGACTGGATGGGGAAGACGCAGTAGTCGTTAGCGAGCTTGCGCGGGTTGAATTGATGAGCCTATTTCATCGCCGCATGCGCGAGCGAAAATGGACGCGAGAACGGTTTCAAGTGGCTGCAGGCCAGTTCAGCCGAGATGATGCGCTCAAATATTGGAGTTGGTTGCCGGTGAGCGGCCTCATTGTCGGTGCGGCGAGCCAATTGTATCTGTCGCTTCCTGAAGGCGTGTTTCTACGCGCGAGCGACTGTCTACACCTCGTCACGGCGCTGCATGAAGGGTTCGGGGAAATCTGCACGTTCGATCGCCACCAGCAAGCGGCGGTGCAGGCACTTGGTCTCACTATTGCTACCATCTAGAGGAGGAGACAAGGAATTTGTGCGGCTGGATGCAGAAGACGCCGAAGAACGCTATCGACTCGAGCCGGTCGAGTTTTTGACGCCAGAAAAAATCTTCGATGCCCGGTGGGCGATGACGGTCCTGGGAGAAGCGCTCAAACAGCTCCGCCAGGAGTATGCCACCGCGGGAAAAACATCCACATTCGAAGCGCTAAAAGCTTTCCTGGATCCTGACAACAGTACAGCTCAGCGGGTCTTCATCAAATTGTGGCGACAGAGATGGTTTCGTCGCGACGAACAACTCAATGGAATTGGACAACCTCGATGCCTCTGTTCGAGAATCCTGACGATTATCAATCAGACAAAGAACATCACCAATATTACCTATAACAATAATGTAATTAACAGTTTCGGCCCGCAGTATCAGCAACTGGCTCAAGTGACGAATAATCGGCTCGAGCGTTACCGGATCAATTACCAGCAGCAAACTCAGCCAAACGCTAAAGGCAACGTTTCGGAAGATCCCGTGGTCATCATGAAAATGATACGTGTCGCGAACGCCGATCGGTCAGCCCTCATGCGTTCTTTCAGGAAGGTAGAAAAACAAGATGCCCAGAATCAGGTAGAGCGACAGAAGCTGCACGCCCTCAAGCCAATTGGTTTCACCGTCACCATTGATTTGAAAAATCAAATGTACGGCGACAATCACCGCCACAACCTCAGGCACCGTAAACTCCAAATCCATTGGCTGGCCGAATATATACGAGAAAAAGACGAGCACCGGTGCGACAAAGAGCGTGATCTGTAAACTCGATCCTACGGCGATGCCGAGGCTGAGACCCATCTTGTTTTTCATCGCCATAATTACGGCCGTGGAGTGCTCGGCAGCGTTACCGATCACCGCGATCACAATGACACCAACGAAGACCTCGCTGAGCCCCAGAGCCGTTCGGGCGGCCTCCACCGCGCCGACCAGAAACTCGGACATCAGGGCGACCAGAGACGTGGCAATGATCAGTACGAGAACCGACTTGGACAGTGACCAGCCGATGGTTTCCTTCCGGTCTTCGCCGCTGTCCTGCGGATCTCCGGCGTAGAGTTGCTTGTGGGTAACCAACTCAAAGCCAAGCATGCAAGCGTAAGTCACGAAAAGAACGACCGCGATGGCAAGAGACAGCTTTTGCTCGGTCGCCTGTGTCCACCCGCCGGAGCGTCCGGAGGCGCTGACATGGAAGACCGTGGGAATGGCCAGTGCGACGGCCGCGAGTGTCAGCGTCGTCGTCGAAGCCCGCGCGGCAGTTTTGTTGAAGCGTTGCTCCCGAAATTTCAGACCTCCAGCGAGAATTGAACCTCCCATGACGAGCAGCACATTGCCGATGATCGAACCTGTGATTGATGCCTTCACCACACCGGTCAGCCCTTTTGACAGCGCCATCAGTGCGATGATTAACTCGGCAGCGTTACCGAAAGTGGCACTCAATAATCCGCCGGCTCCGTGGCCAAGATGTTCGGCGAGTTCCTCCGTCGCACGGCCCATCCAGCGTGCCAGAGGAACGACTGCAATGCAGGAGCAGACGAACAAAGCGGTTCCGTTCTCAAGCCGCGGCCAGATGCGCACCACGATGGCTAAAGGAACAAAAACCAGCAGCCAGTTCAGTGAGGGTTTTAGCAACGACTTCATTTTGGAAAATAGAACGATTTCACAAGCAATATCAGTAAATGGTGTCACTAATCAGGGCTCATCCCTAACCGCCTCGGCTCGGAGCAAAGCCGACACCTTTCACTCGCTGCCCCCCGATTCAACCGGTCACAACTGACGGATCTCCCCTTGTCAGATTACGCCGTGCCCCACGCGCCAATTCCCACGAAATAATTCGTCGTTGTACCCGCCCCGTTGCCACGAATCTACGTGGCGCGGCACATCCTACGGCAACGAAAAAGAAATCCATGTCATTCTCGACAATCTCAATACCCAAAAGCCCAAGAACGACCGCTGGCTCAAAAGCCATCCCAACGTCCATTTTCATTTTACCCCAACCCACACTTCGTGGCTTAATCAGATTGAATGCTGGTTTAGCATCTTGAGCCGGCAAGCGCTCCAAGGAGCCAGCTTTGTCGAGGTCAAACAGTTACGAGAAGCAATCGATCACTTCATCTCCGCTTACAATGCACAAGCGGCTCCCTTTGAATGGCGCCAAGGTGAAATCAAGCAACAACCCCTGCGAGATAATATCGCTTATTTTTGCATGTAAGCACTAGTCTGGCGGTCATTTGCTTTTCGATAAGGCCGATCGGATAGCGGCAGCCGCTCGGGCCGAGGCTGCGGCACCACGGCAGGCCGAAGAGCGGCGCCCGCGTGCAGGCGCGGGCCCAGCTCAGCCGCGCCGGGCGAATGGGTGAATGTTGTTGGCCTTTGGCTAGGCGTAGAGCACGACCCTTGATTCTGCACACGGCCGTTCGGATCTAGAATTTGCGTGGAACTCATGATCAACGTCGATTATGTCGTTCAGTTCTGATACACCCTAAAAGGGAAAGGGGCTCCGCTGAACCTGAATTCCCGGGACGCACTGAACAGTTTGAAACCGCCTATAACCTCGTCGTCTACGGGGTTGTTGTAGATCAGGCAAATCTTACGCGGGAACCGCATTAGAGAGCTGCGCAGATTGGCCAGGAATCGAGCCAGGACGACTTTTCCGAACGGAGAGTACATAAAAAAGACGTTGTACTCGCCATCGATAGGGAAAGTTGCGGCGTCGGTCTCGATAACTTCCAGTTGAGCGTTAATTTGAGTCTTTCCAAGGAAGACTCTTACGTTCTCACGTGCGATTTCACAGAGTTCTGGTGAGAATTCGACTCCGATGATCCTCTGAAAACCACTCTGAGCGGCAATCAACAGCACGCGCCCCTTGCCCGAACCCAAGTCGATGAAAACCCCATCCTTCGGTAAACTCAGTTTACGCAGTAAAGTGCGCAAAGGATTAACCGGGCTTGGGATATACGCAGACCCGTCTTTTTTGTGTTCACTCTCGAAGCTAAGGGCGTTTATTTCCACCCAGCGCACCGTGTCGGTTCCATAGCGCATGTCAAAACCGACGTCGACGACGACCCTAACGACAGAACCAAAAGTCTCACGCAGCCCCCGATTTTTTATACTATCAAACGCCCAAGTAAGAGGATTTTGTCGGGAGTAAAGGCCTGCTCGTCGCTGAGCTTTCGCCGAAAGATGATTGATGATGATCTTGAGACTACGCCCTATGTGCTCGCTCATGGTTTCCATATTTCCTTCTCATTCACGAGAACGCAAGAAAGCTCGCACCGTGGACCGCTTCGCTCGTGTAGGCGTAGACCCGAAGCATTCAAGCCGAATGTTTGAGCCATTCTATACGACGAAGGTGGAGGGCATCGGCATGGGTTTGACCATCAGCCGTTCGATCAAATTTCGCGTAGGGATGGGATTCGCCGAACTTCGCCGTAACTCTAAAGTTGCAACACACCCCTTTGAATCAACTGCATGAGTTCGCTCATGCCGACTTTCATGGTGCCAGTCGCCCTTCGGCGGCGATCAGCGCATCGCACAGAGCGTGAATCTCGCCATCCACCTCGACAGGATCCGAAACCGTACGGGCCACCTCCTCGCGCAAGATAGAAGCATACCGTTTGCGCAGGCGGTGGATGAGAGTCTTGACCGAGCCCACGCTTACTTGGAGTGCATCCGCCGCCTGTTCGTACGGTGGAGTTGCTTTGCTGTCGCTGATGTCCAAAAAAGCATTCAGCGTTTCGAATGTAGATGTTTTGTCTTGTGCGGCGTATTCCTCGCCCAGAAGAGTCATTGCTCGGCCAAGCAACGTCATTGCCCATCGGGCGTCGAAGATTATTTCCGCAGTTAGAGCGTCCACTGGCTCTAGTAGATAACGGCTTTCGGCTCTTTCCAGATCGACAGTGACAAATTCATAGCTACCGCCTCGCTTGAGGCAGCGCGCCCGGTGGGCCTCGATGGAAAGATAATTCTGGAACGACGCGAGCAAGAACGACCGGAATTTACCTTTGAGCCGATCAACGCGCGCAAGCGCCCGGTGTTTCAACAGATGAAGGAAAAAACCTTGCGTTAAGTCCTGGGCGTCCTCCGGCGAATGCCCGCGGCGCCGGGCGAAGACGTAGAGTGGATACCAATAGAGGCGGCATAGCTCGCCTAAAGCCGCTGGCCCTCCTTGCACCTGGCTTTGCGCGGCCGTCATGACGATCGTCCAATGCGTGGTGTGAAAACTCGCCGCTCCCGCCGCCGGCAAACTATGCTCCCGTTTCACAAAGAACTGCCTGTTTGATTTACAATAGCGAATGCAGGTGCGGTTGGGAACAAAATTGTTAACGCTTCGGGATTTTCAAGAATTGTTAGCGATCCGGTGAAGCATCTCAGCGAGCAATCGCCTCCAGGACTCTAAGTCGAAGACGCTGAGCGGGTACAGCCGCCGGGTCGGTAAGGAGGGCCCTATCGACCGCGGCTAGCGCCATTTCGGGACGGTGCTGAGCCATTAGCATCTCGCCAGCGCGCGTGCAAACGGCGCTGATTTTCGGAAGCCTTGCCAAGCCAAATGAGCGAAGAAAGTCAGCGCGCTTGGCATCAGTTTCAAACGCCGCCAGCGCGATATGAAGCGACGGATGATCAGGGAGGAAAATTAAAGCGTTTTGAAGCCATTCTTCGGTTAGGTTTGGATTTGTCAGAATGGCGTTGTCCACCCAGTCAGCAACTTTCACTTCACTCGCCGGAAAGATCGTTCGATCACGCCCGGTGCTGAAAAACCACCGCATGAAGCGCGCGTCGGGACGAAACTCCTGCGCCCGGTCCTGCAAATTTTTTGTCAGCTGCGACCTGCGTTCCTCATTTACCATGACGAGTGAGCCGTCGTTTGAGAAATGGAGTCCGCTTGCGATGTCTGAAAGTGATTCGATTTGCCCCGCGGGGGAGCCGGCAATCGAATCGGACGCGCCTCTTCCTGCTCTGTCGCCATCCGATTCTTTCATCTGCCGAGCCATCTCTGCTGGAGTAGCCGCATCCCAGAGTCTTGCAGTTTTGTCCCAGCTTGCGGTCAGGATCCGTGCACCGTCCGGACTAAACACCGCGCTGTTAACACGATCCTGGTGGGCAAAGGAGGCGATCAGTTTGCCCGAGGCCGCATCCCAGAGTTTGGCGGTTTTGTCTGCGCTCGCCGTGAGGATCCGGCCGCCATCGGGATTAAACGCCGCATAGTAGACCCCATCCTGATGCGCAAAGGAGGTGATGAGCCTGGCCGAGGACGCATCCCAGAGCTTGGCGGTTTTGTCCCAGCTCGCGGTTAGGATCCGGGTGCCGTCCGGACTAAACACTGCGTTGTTGACACGATCTTGGTGGGCAAAGGAGGCGATGAGCTTGCCCGAGGCCACATCCCAGAGCTTGGCGGTTTTGTCTGCGCTCGCGGTAAGGATCCGGCCGCCGTCGGGACTAAACGCCGCATGGTAGACCCCATCCTGATGCGCAAAGGACGCGATGAGCTTGCCTGAGACCGCATCCCAGAGTTTGGCGGTGCTGTCCGCGCTCGCGGTCAGGATCCTCGCGCCGTCCGGACTAAACACCGCGTCGTTGACCTGATCCTGATGGTCAAAGGAGGCAATGAGCTTGCCCGACGCCGTATTCCAGAGCTTGGCGGTTTTATCCCAGCTTGCCGTCGCGATCTGAGCACCATCGGGACTAAACGTTGCGTCGCTGACCCGATCTTGATGCGCAAAGGAAGCTATGAGTTTGCCCGAGGCCACATCCCAGAGCTTGGCGGTTTTATCCCAGCTTGCCGTCACGATCCGAGCACCATCGGGACTAAACGTTGCGTCGCTGACCCGATCTTGATGGGCAAAGGAAGCTATGAGTTTGCCCGAGGCCACATCCCAGAGCTTGGCGCTGTTATCCGCGCTCGCCGTCAGGATCCGACCGTCGTCCCGACTGAACACCGCGTTGTCGATCCGGTCTTGGTGCGCAAAGGAGGCGATATGCGTACCTACGGTCGCATCCCAGAGTTTGGCAGTGTTATCCGCGCTCGCCGTCAGGATCCGACCACTGTCCGGACTAAAATGCCCGCCGTTGACCCGATCCTGATGCGCAAAGGAGGCGATGAGTCTGCCCGTGGCCGCATCCCAGAGCTTAGCAGTCTTGTCCCAGCTTGCCGTCAGGATCCGCAAACCGTCCGGACTAAAGGCCGCATGGATAACCCCATCCTGATGGGTAAAGGAGGCGATGAGCCTGCCCGTGGCCGCATCCCAGAGCTTGGCGGTTTTGTCCCAGCTTGCCGTCAGGATCCGAAAACCGTCCGGACTAAACACCGCGTCCTCGACCGCGCCCTCATGGGCGACGGAGACGATGAGGTTGCCCGAGGCCGTATCCCAGACCTTGGCGGTGTTGTCTGCGCTCGCCGTCAGGATCCGAGCACCGTCCGGGCTAAACGTTGCGCCGGAGAGGCTATTCCCGCGAGCAAACGAAGCGATGAGCACGCCCGAGTTCGTGTCCCAGAGTTTGGCGGTGCCGTCCACGCTTGCTGTGAGGACCCGAACACCGTCCGGACTAAACACAGCGTGCTCAACAGCGCCCTCATGGGCAAAGGAGGCGATGAGCTTGCCCGAGGCCGCGTCCCAGAGCTTGGCAGTATTGTCTGCGCTCGCAGTCAGAATCCGCTCACCGTCCGCACTAAACACCGCGTCGCTGACCCGATCCTGATGGGCAAAAGAGGCGATGAGCTTGCCCGAGGCCGCATCCCAGAGTTTGGCAGTATTGTCTGCGCTCGCAGTCAGAATCCGCCCGCCGTCCGGACTAAAAGCCGCGTGGATGATCCCATCCTGATGGGCAAAAGAGGCGATGAGCTTGCCCGAGGCCGCATCCCAGAGCTTGGCCGTGTTATCCCGGCTTGCCGTCAGGATCCGAGCACCATCCGGGCTAAACACCGCGTCGTTGACCACATCCTGGTGGGCAAAGGAGGCAGTGAACGGTGGTAGCGCCTTTTCACGATGAATGATTAGCTCTTGGAAGAATCGTTCTGACGCAACTAGATTTGCCGGGTTGAACTTGATCGCACGCGAAAGAAGAGCGATGCCTTCCCGCCACTCTCCGAGCTGGAACTGACGTTCGGCTTGGTTGAAGCTTCCCCAACTCGCCTCGCGGAGTTGTTCGTGAAGCCTTGCAGTGACTAGCTCCGCCGCGTGCTTTTGACTCTCGGCAACCCACGCAAAAACCCCAGCAGCGATCGCGAGAAGCGCGAAGCCGACGGTGACTACATTTCGTATACGACTTCTTAAGCGTCTTTTTCGGGTTTGTTCGGCAATACTGGCCGAGATATAGTCGAGTTGTTCCCGATTGAGTGAATTTCGGAACTCATCAACTAACTTGTCCGCCTCCGCCAAAGGAAGTCCAGCCGACAAAAGGTAGTCTTGGTGTCGCTCCATCAGCTTCCATTGCCGCATCGAAGCGTCCAGGCGGTCGCGCATTCGCAAAAATTCGCGGTTCTGCTTCAGCCAATCCGTGACGCGCTGCCATTCCCGCAACAGCGCTTCGTGCACGATGCTCACGGTAACTTCCCCCTGGGGATCGGTGTCGGCGACCAACAGCCGGTTCTGGACGAATAGATCAACGAAGCCTTTCGCGCCGACTACCTGTTCCGCGTCTGACCCCTCTACGGCGACGAAATCGCGGTAAGGTACCGTCCGCCGATTTGGCACTTCCTCCTCGCCCTGGCCCAACGTGACCAAATAGCGCATTACTAAAGGGAAAGCCCTTTGTTCATCCGGTCGCAACGTGCCGAACACGGCTTCCGCGTGCTTGGCAAGC
>Ga0209656_10003050_pt1 | contig 10851 bp, 9 predicted proteins | sample BogFormECP12_OM2_FD_188239 | JGI IMG/M metagenome (GOLD analysis project Ga0209656, IMG submission 188239) | Bog forest soil microbial communities from Calvert Island, British Columbia, Canada - ECP12_OM2 (SPAdes) (version 2) | ecosystem: Environmental > Aquatic > Freshwater > Wetlands > Bog ... | reverse complement strand
AGGAGTCAGGAGTCAGGAGTCAGGAGTCAGGAGTCAGGAGTCAGGAGTCAGGAGTCAGGAGTCAGGAGTCAGGAGTCAGGAGTCAGGAGCCAGGAGTCAGGAGTAGAAGGTCGCGAAAAAAAGGGCCTGCTGGTGCAGATGAATAGAGTACGCGCCGGCCAAATCGACTGCACATGCCGCAGTATTCTTTCCCGAGCGGGAAGAGCTGCGCCCGAACCATAGGTAACGCTGTCGACCGGCATCTGCCTCTCCGGGAAAACCAATCGGCGCTTCACTATATCTCCACCGAAGTAGACGAAGCGCGGTCGTTCACCTATGGGGAGCTTTATGAAGAGGTAAACCGGTTCTCCGCTGTGCTCAAATCGCTCGGCTTGCGACGAGGTGACCGGGGCACTTCGCCGACGGCGATCCGCGTGTTGAAACGACAGGATCCAGCGTACCTTCACAAGTACAACACCGGTACGCTCCAACGGCTTTACCTTGCCGGTGAACCGCTGGATGAGCCCACCTGGGAGTGGATCGGGAGCGCGCTCAAGATTCCGATCCTCGACAACTATTGGCAAACGGAAACCGGGTGGCCTGTCCTCGCGCTCTTGCCTGGTGTGGAGAAGCCTCAAATTCGACCCGGATCGCCTGGGATCGCTCTGTTCGGGTACGACGCAAAAATTGTGGATCCCGGCAGCGGCGAAACGCTTCCTCGGGGAGAGAAAGGGATTCTCGCGTTCGCCATATTGGCGGCGGCTGAAGGCCGGGAGACGGGCGACCTTAGTACACTGGAGGATCCCGCCGCCCTGGACGCGATTAAAGAACTGATTGAGGTGACCAAGCGAGGGCCTCAATCGTCCTCATAGTCGTCGTTGTCGTCCTCGGTGAGTGCTAGTGCGACCCTTAAAAGGAACTCTAGTTGCCTTCGCACCCCGGATTAGAGTAAGTGTCCTGCCGACAGAGCGGACCAATGCTTTTCCGAGTCACACACATTACCGATTACAAGTACGGGGAACCGGTCGCGGAAGCCTATCTGGAATTGCGTCTTACCCCTCCGAACCGGGAAATGCAGGCCGTGCGCGAACACCGGTTGATGATTGATCCGGTGAGCCGGACCTCCGGGTATCAGGACTATTTTGGGAATGAAGTCTCCTTTTTGTCGCTCCCGTACCGACACACTCGCCTTACGGTGCGCAGCGAGGCACTGATTCAGACTCTTTCCGTCGGGCTTCCAGGCGAAAACCTGGATCTCACAGTTCAGGAAGCGCGCCAGATCCTCGCCGGATCGTTACCGTTCGTGTTCGATTACCTGCAGCCGACCGAGATGGTGAAAATCGGACGCGAATCGGTCCAATGGGCGAAGCGCTACCTGAGTGGATCGACCACGCTGCGGCAGGGCCTGGAGGCCCTTAACAACGCGATCCACGAAAATTTTCAATATAGAAAAGGGGCCACCAATTTTTCGACCGATCTTTCGTCGATCTGGAGAGACCGGATCGGCGTATGCCAGGATTTCGCGCATATCATGCTGAGCGTCCTTCGAACGGCTGGACTTCCGTCGCGTTACGTCTGCGGTTATATTGAAACCGCTCCGGTTCGCGGTGAAGACGGGGAGTCAAGGCGGTTGATCGGATCGGTTGCAACGCATGCATGGGTCGAGGTGTTGGTACCCGGGCAACAATGGGTTGCCCTCGACCCGACGAACAATCGGTGGTGCGGCGAGCAGCATATTTGCGTTTCGTTCGGACGAGATGCGGGCGAAGCCGCCCCAATTCGTGGAACCTTCAAGGGTACCGGGCATCAAACAATGAAGGTTCAGGTCAAGGTTATCAGGCTAAAGAAGTAGAGTACCGCCACGGCACGGTCGCAGCGTTAGGGCACAAATCCATCTATGCTCGTCAAGATTGAAAACTGGATGCGCTATTCATACGAAGAACCGGTGAGTTTCTCGACGCACGCGATCCGGCTCTATCCGCGCGCGGACCAGGCAATCACCACGCACCAGCTTCAAACGACGATAAACATCGACAGCGATATTCAGTATCGACGAGATATCTTCGATAACATTGTTGCAAATTGTTTTCTGCCAAGGCCCAGCAAAGTCCTGGAATTCCGAGTTGCGCTTGAAATCGAGCTCTGGCCCAGGAACCCATTTCATTTTCTGCTCGCTCCGCACGCGTTGCATCTCCCATTCGAATACACGCCGGAGGAAAGCCGCGTCCTTGCCCCGTTCCGAGCAATCGGCCCGGATGAGGACGTCGACGCAGGCGAGATCTGGCGGTTAAACGGGAAGTTGAATACCGTCGACGCGTTGGTCGATCTTGCTGACACCCTGCACCGGGAAATTGGATACGAGGTTCGAGAGGAAGGCCAAGCGAGATTGCCTGCGCAGACGGTCGAATTGCGATCGGGTGCCTGTCGGGATACGGCCCTTCTTTGCGCGACCATTTTGCGCCAGATCGGTCTGGCGGTCCGAGTTGTAAGCGGGTTTCTGTGCGAATTTCGCGTCGATTCCAGCGGGCGCGGCGCCCAAAGCGGACTTCACGCCTGGATCGACGTTTTCCTTCCAGGCGCCGGATGGGTCGGTATCGACCCGACAAACGGTGCGTTTTGCGATCACCGATTTATTCCAACTGCAGTCGGGATGCGAATGGCAGACATCGCTCCGATTCTAGGTTCATATTATGGAGAGCATAACGGCCAGTTCGATTCACATTTGGAGCTGAAACTTGTTGTGGAAAAAGATCTGACAAAAATCGCAGAACAAGTCGAAAATAGGCTTTCGAGGGAGCGCGTCATTCTCACGATGGGCGGAGAGCCGACGTTCGTTCCGAAAAACCCCGAAGGAGCGGAATGGAGCATTGCAGCCGTTGGGCCAACCAAACTCGCGTACGCGAGTGCGTTTGCCGAGAAGCTCGTGCAGACGGTTTCCCCAGGGGCGCTGGTTGTCTACAGTCCAGGCAAGCTATATCCGGGGGAAGTCAACCCGCGATGGGCTCTTAATGTTGTGCATCCGGATTCGCCTGATCCGCTCGGGGTGCCAAACACTAATAAGCAACATCCCGCCGGTACCAAAACCCTGCAGTCAATCCGGGAGAAATTCGTCCATGATTTGCAGGTCGAGAACTGCTGGCTGCAGGCAAAAGATCCGCGTGCACCAAGATTGCCGGTCTGGGTGCTGCCGCTCGACCATCGCGACGGGACTTGGATTACGGAACGTTGGCCTCTCCGGCGGATTGAACTTTCCGGCGCGGAAGGTCCGGCCGGCCTGCGACTGCCGCTTGATAAGCTGCCAGACGATTCAATCAAGCGTGCACTGGTATTCCAAAGGAGCGAGAAAGGTCTGACGATCTTTTTGCCACCGTTGCTGATCGCACAATGGGAGGAATTGATACGGAAGGTTGCCGCTGCCGTCGGGGAGACCTGCGTGGTTGATTGGCAGGGCTACCTCCCGATCGATCTCCCGTCGACCTGGATCCGGCTCGGACTTTCAGCCGACCCAGGTGTACTGGAGGTGAATCTTCCGGCCTGCAAATCGTGGCTCAATTACCAGGAATGGTTCTGTACCGTCGATAAAATCGCGCAGGAAGTCGGTCTCCGAAGTTTTCGGGAAGCTCCATTCCCGGCCGGTACAGGCGGCGGTGCGCATCTGTTATTCGGTGGGATCTCGATTGATCAAAATCCATTTTTCGCAAGGCCGGAATGGCTGGCATCGATTCTGCGCTACTGGCAGCATCATCCTTCTCTCTCTTATCTGTTTACCGGCTGTTACGTCGGGATCTCTTCCCAGGCGCCGCGTCCCGATGAGAGTGGGAATACACTGCTCGACATGGAGCTCGCCTACCGCCAATTGGAAAATCTCGGGGCGGGCGATCAGCGCAACCAGATCAACGAACTGCTTCGCCATTTGCACACGGACGTCTCCGGCAACACGCACCGGAGCGAGATTAGCTTTGACAAGTTCTGGAATCCGCCAACCGGTTTCTACGGCCTTATCGAATTTCGAGCGATCGAAAGTCTGCCAAATGCAGAGTGGACCGGAGCTGTTGCCCTGCTTTGGCGGGCGCTGTTGACTTATCTCCTTGCTCACCCATTTCGCGAGAAGTTGAAAGACTTCGGACCCGATCTGCACGACAAATACTTTCTTCCGACGCCGCTCTGGAGCGACCTGACCGATATATTAAGCGAGCTCGCGCAATTTGGTTTCGGATTCGACGCAACCGTGTTCAGAGAAATCTGGGAATGGCGTTTCCCAAGTTTGCTAGACGAACAAACGGGACTCACGATACGAAAAGCACTCGACGCCTGGCCCCTGCTTTCCGAAACACCCTCGATCGGCGGAAGCACGAGCCGATTCGTCGATTCATCGGTTGAACGTCTCGAATTTTGTGCGACATCGGAGTTTCATCATCAGCACGCCTTGTACGTCAACGGACGCGAACTTCCGTTACGATCAATTGATCCAAAAGAAATGGTTGCCGGCTTGCGGTACCGAAAATCGGCATTTTATCCGTCTCTTCACCCTCAAATCGGGGTTCATCTGCCGCTATCAATTGCGTTCGTTGAGCGTGAGACCGATCAGGTTAAGAAGCTATTCAGGCTGAATCCGGATACAACGAAGTTTGTGGAATTGAAGGGAGAAAATCTCAAGCGTGGGGCGCCTTGCGAGTCTGCGGCACCGGGCATGTACACCTGCGACCTGCGAATAGAACCACCCACAATTGCCGCAATCGCTCCATGAAAAAAGTCGTGATCACCGGCGCTTCGACCGGCATCGGTTATGCGTCCGCCAGGATCCTCACGCAGAAAGGCGCGCGCGTTTTCGGGAATGTACGAACCGGGGAAACCGCCGAACGTCTTCAACACGAGCTTGGTGAGTTGTTTGTCCCGCTCATTTTTGATGTAACCGACGAACCGGCGGTTCTCGGTGAAGCTGCCAGAGTTGGTGAGTTGTTAGGAAGCGACACCTTGGATGGTCTGGTGAACAATGCCGGAGTCGAGGTGGCCGGTCCCCTCGCCTATCTTGCCACCGGAGAATTCCGGTATCAGCTCGATGTTAACCTGCTCGGCCCGTTCATTGTTTCGAAAGCGTTTCTACCAATGCTTGGCGCGGATCCGGCAAGGAACGGGATACCTGGAAGAATTGTTAATATCAGCTCCACCAGCGGCCGCATCGCTGGACCGTTCACCGGCGCGTACGCGGCGTCGAAATTCGGCCTGGAAGGTTTTTCGGATAGTTTGCGACGAGAATTGATCCGGTTCGGCATCGACGTAATCGTCATCGAGCCCGGTGCGATTGTTACCCCGATCTGGCAAAAATCGGACACCGGCCTGGTCGAGAAATTCCGAGAGACCCCCTACGCCAACGCGCTGGCGACATTCGAAAAGTATGCCGCGAAAGAAGGGGCGAATGGATATCCGGCGAGTGTCATCGGAAATGCCATCTGGAAGGCCCTGACAGCTGCCAATCCAAAAACGCGCTACACCATCGTCCCGAGCCGGTTGCCAAACTGGACCATTCCACGGCTTATGCCGGTGCGAGTTCTTGATCGGCTCGTAGCGCGGTTCTTTGGCATTGAGCCTCAAATACGGTCCGGGCGGAGCGCTACTTCGCCGTCACCGAACAATCGACCGGAAGCTTAACGGCTTGATCGAGCTCTTCCGGGGTCAAAAGGACAATCGTCTTGGTGCGGATCGCGCCGGTCGTAATGGCCAGCGAAATTGCGGCAGCGGTCGCATTGTCGGGTCCTTCGGTGATCACGTAGGCATCGTTTTCACCAAATGCGAAATAGAACCCCTCCAGGCGACCGCCCAGTTTTTCCAGCATTTTTTCGACTGCGACACGGCGAGCGGTACCGCCCTGCTTGACCAGTCCTTTAATCCCTTCCGGCGTGTAGGAAACCATCGTCAGATACTTCGGCATACGTACAACTTCGTGGTTGAGCGAGTGACTCGTTGACCTCAAGATTCTCCATTGTTCCAAAAGAATATTCCAGTCCGAGTTGAGTTAATTGTGGACGAACGGATGAAACGCGATTGATTTTCATCGATGTTTTCTTTGGTGTGCAGGAAATTAACGCAGATCGACCTTATGAAACGTCCCATCATTCTCGCGGCTGCCGTGGCGGCAGGGACCCTCGCGTCCACAGCACTTGGCGGTAAGTATGACGATTTCACAGCGAAAGGGTTCCGCTGGGCGACGGCCGACGGTCCGTATGCCGCGGTATCCAAAGATGACGCCCACCTCGTAGCCAACCATCTGGCAGAGCACGTCCTCTTGCAAATGGTGGAGCAGGTGAAAGTCTTTTATCTGACCCCTGGCACGATCGTGCAGGTCACTGAAGAAGACCCGCGGACCGGAACTTCGAAAATTCGGATGGCCGGGATTACTTCCGATCTGTGGACACTAACAAAATTTCTGAGCAAACGCCCTGTCAAGGACACCTACGGCGTCATTGAAACACCTGAGAATTCAGGATTGATTCCGACATCGACAACCGGGATCGATGTCGGCCCGACGCCGACTCCACCATCGTTTGGACCGTCCGCCACTCCCGGCACCAGCCCGGGACCGGAAATGAGCCCTGCCCCAAGCGTGAGTCCGGTGCCTAGCGAGAGTCCCGCACCTACAGCAGCCCAATGAATCAATTCAAAACACTGCGAGCCTCTTCCCTTTACTGCCCTAAGTGCAAAGCGGCACAACCGGTCCGTGAACGATTGCTCTTAATCCTGCCTGACCGAGAGATTTACGACTATTTGTGCACTTCTTGCGCAACATCGGTCGGGTCGCGCGAAGTCAAGGCTGCGGAGGTGCCGCGACCGCCGTTGATCCTGCATTGATCTGGTTTCAGGGTCGGAGTTGGGTTGCCCGAATCACTGCTTAACGCGCTGTTGCATTTTTGCCGCATATATGTTCAAATGAACATATGCACGACTCTCATCTGATTCCACCGTCCGTCGCCGAATGCCTGACGGAAATCGAGCGTTCCGTCCAGCGGTTCCGAAGCTCGTACAGTCTTGGCACCGACCCGGAACGCCTCTTAACCGACGAGATCATCACCATGCGTGTCGAATTGATCCGGCTCTGGTCCGAAATCAGCTCCGGAAAGCATTTGCACGTGCGCCGATGATTGATTCTGCGCAACCATACATTTGTCTCGAGAATGCGGCTTGACCATCGAAGCGTTCGACAACAACGTACGGCCCGAGATTGCAGATCAGGTCTCCCGTACGCATATAGCAGATGCCACACGACGCATTTATCAGCCACTCGAATGCTGCGAAGCTGACTGCGTATGCCATCTGTAACGAGCTCGAGGCCAGCGGAATACGGTGCTGGATTCTTCCCCGTGACCTCGCCACGGGAGCGGGCTGGGATCAATCGATCGCCGAGGCTGTTGAATCGTCCAGAATCGTAATCCTCGTTTTGACGGATTACAGCCGTCGCTCGGACCGGATTGAGTGGCAGCTCGAGCTCGCATTCAACACTGGAGCGGTGGTCATCCCGTTTCGAGTGGAATCGGACCAAGTTCTGGCGGAGGCCGGGCAGACACCTAAGTCGTTGCACTGGATTGACGCCATGACGCCCGAAGCAGCTCACCGAATCCGGTCGTTACGCGACAGCGTTCGTGGAATTGTCGAAGGCACCCGAAAAGAGAAGCTGCAGATGACGGATCATCAGGACGTCCATTCGTCCGACATAGAGCCCGTTTCAATTTCCCAACCGCAGGAAATAGCCGTCACCGTGGATCAGGCACCAGCGGAGACTCTCATCCCGAGCGAATCAAGCGAGGAAGAGGAAGCTCTGCTGATACGTAACAACATTGATAAGTTACGTGTCATCCGGGCATTAGCACTTACACTACTTCCGTTTGCCGCTGTTAGCGCTGTCGGCACTTGGCTCGCGGATGGGGAACCCCTGACGCGAACTGGACGATCACGGAAAACAAAATTCGACTGACACCATTGCCCGCGCTGGATTAACCCGACCGCCAAGACCGGGAGCGGCACCGTTAAGACAGGAGCTGGACAGGTCAACAGATTGGCGATTCGGACATCCGAAAAAACGTTTACGGCTCCTGACTCCTGACTCCTGACTCCTGACTCCTGACTCCTGACTCCTGACTCCTGACTTGAACTCATTCACTTGCGCCGAACGAGAAGATTGAAGCTATTCATTTCGTTGTCCGTCGCTTTGGCAACCAATTTTGGTCGTGGATCGCTCAAAAACGAGTCGCGCAAGATCTGATCAGTCTGGCCTGCAGGCAGCAGAATGAATTGGGCGGCGGCTGGAAGATCGGAGACCTTGTTAAAATACCGGACATCCGGCTCCAGATAGTACCAGAAGGGCCTGTAACTCAGTTCAAATACCCAAAGCGTCGCACCGGCCGGCATCGCAGCGCGCAGCGCGCGCGCCACTTCGCGGGGACGGAATTTATTTGCCGAGTCCACGCAGGGCATGATACCGGTCGCGAAGATCATCACTCCGATCGCGGCGATAACTCCACTCAGCGCCACTTGCGCGGTTAGTCCTGACGCATTGTCGCGCTCTGAACCTGGCTCCTGTGTTCCTCGCTTCCGCGAAAGAGCAAACACCCAGGCGCACGTTGCGAGGACCGCTTCGAATCCCGTCCAGATGATATGATTCCCGAGACCGATAAATGGCGCACCGGCAACCGCAATAGAAACGATGGCCAGCAGAACGAAATTGATCGGCTGCCAGAGCAATTCTATCGCGACCGGAACGCCCGCACCGTTTTCGGCGGTCAATGCGCGCCCGAGCAGCAAACAAGGTACAACGATCAAAGGATAGATGTAGCGCGGAGAACCATTAGGCAAAAGGATCATGAACACGGCGGTGGCCACCATCCCCCATCTTGCTCCGCGAAATAACGCCACGTCTCGAGGGACTGAATCACCGGCTGTCGCGATTGCCCTGACAGTCTCTTTGCGCCACAAAAGCGGAAGCAGGAGCGTCCAGGGCAAATAATTCTTCAATGTTTGAGGGCCGTTGAGCAACCAAACTGCGAGCCGGAAATGCTCGTCCGATTCCGCGGAAGCGCGAGAGGCAAGTTCGCCCCACCAGAATTTCCAGACGCCCGCCGGATAATGGCTGCTTACTGCCAGTGAACACGGGACAGCCCAACAAAGCAGCGGGGCGAAGATAACGATCAGCGAAAGGAAATGCGCAGGATGCAGGAGCGAACGCGTATTTTTTCCAATCAGAAGCACGGGCAAGATGATTCCGTAGTAAAAAATGAGGTGTGTTGGCCCCTTTGTCAGCATCCCGAGTGCGAGGAACGGAGCCGGCAACAGCCAGAGCTGCCAGGGTCCGGTCTTGTTTCGCCAGGAGGTCATCCAAAGGATTAACGCGATTCCGGTCAGGGAAACATAAAGAGCCTCGAGCTCAGCGAGTCTCCCAGTTTCAATCATTGTAAAGTTTACCAGGAAAAAAATTGCGGCGATCAAACCACCGCGACGGCCGAGCCAGCGTGGTCCGGCGATCCCGAAGATCGCGACCGAGAGCATCATGGTTGCCAGTACCGACGGGAGCCGGACGGCTAACTCGCTGACGCCGCCTGCGAGCTTGCAGCTTAGTGCAATCGCCCAGTTCAGAAGGGGCGGTTTTCGCAAATAGGGTTCGGATCCAACACGCGGCACCAGCCAGTCTCCGGAGGCAAGCATGTGAATCCCAGGCAGCGCTCTCCGTGGTTCTTCGTGCTCCAATTGAACGGAACCGAGGCCCGGAAGATAAATGGCGGCCCACAAGAGGATGATGAAGAGCATACCACGCTGCGGCGACAGCTGAGTGTCGCCGGAATTCGATATTTCCCGGGAAATCACTTTGGAACGGACGTGTTGTTAGTAGCCGAACGGCGACACACGAAAACGTAGAACAATGCGATCTGTCGCCCGTCCTGAGTTGTCTGGATCTCCCTCGCAGGTTCAATCGCCGGAAAATCGGCTGAAATCGACGCCGGCACGCGGTTAACGTCCGAGAGATAAACTGCGTCTTGTAACGGATATTTTTCGCGGTAAGTCGGCCACAGAACGAGTTGGTTAAACGGAGGGCTTGAAACGGGCATGAAGGTGTCCGGCTTACCCGGAAGATAAAACGACATCAACGCTGCAGTCATATATTTGTTGGCGATCACCACTGGGGCGCCGGCTGCCGTTCGGAGTGTTTCGATCTGCGACGCCAGATCGCGAGATCCCCTGGCGCGATCCAGTGGGTCGAGCCGGCCCGGCAGGTGCAGCCATGACGTGTCGTGCAGAAGGGCGGTCTCGAAGAAAGCAAGCGCTAATCCGGCCGCCGCCAGCCACCTGACCCAGGGCTGTCTTACAACGGCTTCGGATCCTTTCGCAGCGAGCAGAACCAAGCCCGCCACATAGGCGGCAGCAGGCCAATTCGCCTGGCTGGCCTTCTGAAAGCTGAGAATCAGGTAAACCAGGAACAACGGCAGAAAAAGCGATAGCAGAAAAATTGTCGGGACAGGGGGTGTCGGTGAAAATCGGGGCACACAGACGGCCAGCAGCAGACCCAAAAAGAAGATCGGAGAGATGATTCCAGCCTGCTGAACCAGAAACGAAAGCACCTGCTGGGGGCGCAGATGCATCTGTTCGTCCAGCGCGCCGCGATGGAGCAAGAAATGGCTCGTTGGGAAGCCATGCTGCCAATTCCACAGAAGTACCGGAAACAGACAGATACCAACAACCAAAAGCATCGACGGAATCGTCCGTTGCCGGAAGTGCCGGCGGCTGCCGGCTTCCCACAGGCAAAACAGGCCGAATGACACCAACTCAATCGCTCCGGTATACTTCGAAAGCATGCTCAGCCCGACGAGCAACCCGGTAATCATCCACCAC
>Ga0209656_10003049_pt1 | contig 10858 bp, 7 predicted proteins | sample BogFormECP12_OM2_FD_188239 | JGI IMG/M metagenome (GOLD analysis project Ga0209656, IMG submission 188239) | Bog forest soil microbial communities from Calvert Island, British Columbia, Canada - ECP12_OM2 (SPAdes) (version 2) | ecosystem: Environmental > Aquatic > Freshwater > Wetlands > Bog ... | reverse complement strand
TCGCTATATCGAGGCGCAGATTTACCGTGCGATGTTGGAATCGGCCGCGGCGGAGCACGCCGCGCGCATGACCGCGATGGAAGCGGCGACATCCAATGCCACGGAAGTGATCGACGCTCTGACGCTGAAGATGAATCGCGTCCGTCAGGCTAGCATCACGCGCGAAATTATCGAGATTGTGAGCGGCGCGGCCGCATTGGAGTAACGCATGTCAACAACAGCAGCCCTGGTGGTAGGAAAAGTCATCCAGATCGCGGGGCCCGCGGTGGATATCCAGTTCCCCGAAGAGCAGATCCCGGTGATCAACACCGCGATTCATATCACCAGCGAGGGATTCACGGTTCCCACGCCGGTGGATGTAATGGTGGAAGTGGCCCAGCATATCGGCGAAGGCCGCGTCCGGACCATCGCGCTACAGCCCACCGATGGCATGGTGCGCGGTATGAAGGCGCTGAGCCTGGGACATCCCATCGAAGTGCCGGTGGGCAACCAGACGCTGGGGCGCGTGATGAACGTCATCGGCGAGCCCGTCGACAACATGGGGCCCATCGATACCAAGGAAAAATGGTCCATCCATCGCGCCGCGCCCTCCTTTGAAGAGCAGGCCACCGAGCTGCAGATGTTCGAGACCGGCATCAAAGTGATCGACCTGCTGGAGCCGTATCTGCGCGGCGGAAAGATCGGCTTGTTCGGCGGCGCGGGCGTCGGCAAAACCGTGGTCATCATGGAGCTGATCAACAATATCGCTCTGAAGCACGGCGGCGTGTCGGTGTTCTCGGGTGTGGGCGAGCGCACGCGCGAGGGCAACGATCTGTGGGTGGAAATGCAGGAATCGGGCGTGCTCGATCCGCACGATTATAAGAAGTCGAAAGTCGCGCTGATCTATGGGCAGATGACTGAGCCGCCCGGGGCGCGTCTGCGCGTGGGCCTGACGGGGCTGACGGTGGCTGAGTTCTTCCGCGATCAGGAAGGCCAGGACGTGCTGCTCTTCATCGACAATATTTTCCGCTTCACGCAGGCTGGCTCGGAAGTCTCGGCTCTGCTGGGACGCATGCCGTCGGCGGTAGGATATCAACCGAATCTCGCCACCGAGATGGGCGAGTTGCAGGAGCGTATCACGTCGACTAAGAAGGGTTCCATCACATCCGTGCAGGCGATTTACGTGCCCGCCGACGACTATACCGATCCCGCTCCGGCCACCACGTTCGCGCACCTGGACGCCACCACCAACCTTACGCGCAGTCTGGTGGAGCAGGGCATCTATCCCGCCGTCGATCCACTGGCATCCACGTCGCGCATTCTCGATCCACGCATCGTCGGCGAGGAGCACTACAACGTCGCACAGCAGGTGAAGCAGATCCTTCAGCGCTACAAGGATCTTCAGGACATCATCGCTATCCTGGGAATCGACGAATTGTCTGACGAAGACAAGCAGATCGTGGCGCGCGCGCGCAAGATTCAGAAATTCTTGTCGCAGCCGTTCCATGTCGCCGAGCAGTTCACTGGTTTCGCGGGAAAGTACGTTCCACTGGCCGATACGGTGCGGAGCTTCAAGGAAGTGGTGGACGGCAAGCACGACGATCTGCCCGAGCAGGCGTTTTACATGCAGGGCGATATCGAGGACGTCAAGAAGAAGGCCGAAGAGTTGCGCAAGCAGGAGGGCTAATTGGCCAACTCGTTCGAGATCGAAATTGCGACGCCCGAGCGGTTGCTGGCGCGCGAGAAGGCCATTCGTGCGCAGATTCCGGCCAAGGACGGCTATATCGGCGTCCTGCCGGATCATGCCTCGTTGTTGTCGGAACTAGGCATCGGCGCGATGACCTACACCACGCCCGAGGATCGTCACTATAGCCTCGCGATTCGCGGCGGGTTTCTCGAGATTCACGAGAACGTGGTCCGGGTGTTGAGCGATATCGCAGAAAAGGGCCAGGAAATCGACGTCGCGCGGGCCGAGAAGGCCTTGAAGAGAGCCCAGGACGAGATGGTGAATCCCGAGCTGGGCATCGACATCGCCGCGGCTTTGGTCGCCGTCCGCCACGCACAGGCGCGTATCGATGCGGCCCGCAAGACCGCGTCCAAGGAAGAATAGCCGCCCCGCTCGCACCCGTTCGCTAGAATCAAATCAGGCGACCCGGCAAACATGTTCCGCGCAATTTTTGAGCTTTTGATGACCATGCTGGTCATCTTCTTTGTGCGGGCCGTGCTGCGCACCATTTTTAAAGGCTTTGGGGACATGATGCGTCCCGCTCCTCATCCCCACCAGGGGAACCTCGACAGTCACGTTCCCTTGGGCGGCGAATTGAAAAAGGACCCGAGCTGTGGAACCTACATTTCCACCGCGACATCCATCCAGGAAAAAGTCGGAGGAGAGACCTTTCATTTTTGCTCCAAGGAGTGCCGCGATAAGTACGTGGCTTCGCTGGCTCGCCGTTAGCGCGGCACTGCCGTTCTCGGCGCGCGCGGCCGCGCCGGTTTTCTACAAAGACGTTCTGTCCATTCTCCAGGATCGATGCCAGGAGTGTCATCGGCCGGGCGAGATCGCGCCGATGTCATTTCGTAGCTATGCCGAGACGCGGCCCTGGGCGAAAGCGATCCGCCAGGCGGCGATCACGCGCCAGATGCCGCCGTGGTTCGCAGATCCCGGCTACGGACATTTCTCGAACGACCGCTCGCTCTCGGATGCAGAGATCCGGACGCTCTCCGAGTGGGCGGATGCAGGCGCTCCCGCGGGCGATGCGAAGGACGCGCCTCCGCCCCGGCAGTGGACCGACGGCTGGAACATCGGGCAGCCGGACGCGGTGTTCGAAATGCCCAGGCCATGCCCGATTCCGGCGCGCGGCTCGGTGGAGTATCAGTACGTTATTCTTCCCCTGCACTTCTCCGAAGACAAGTGGATTGAACGCGTCGAGGTGAAACCCGGCAACCGCGCCACGGTTCATCACGCCGTGGTCTATATCCGCGAACCGGGATCGAAATGGCTGGCCGGAGAGCCCCCTGGCGAGCTATTCGCGCTTCCACCCGAAGCTGGGCAGCGCCAGAATCCGAAGAGCTTCACCACTAGCGACATTCTGATGGTATACACGCCGGGGAATTCGTATGAAGAATGGCATACCGGGATCGCCAAGAAAATCCCGGCCGGTTCGGACCTCGTCCTGCAAATGCACTACACCGCCACCGGAACCGCTGCGAGCGACCGCACCAGCGTCGGCGTCATCTACGCCCGGCAACCGCCCGCGAAGGCCGTGCTGACGCTGCAGATGGGCAACGATCGATTCGAAATTCCGCCCGGCGATCCCAATTATCGCGTCGCCGTCTCAGGCACGCTGCCGAACGACGCGCTTCTGATCGCCATGCTGCCGCACATGCACCTGCGTGGCAAGGGGTTCGAGTATCTCATCCACGGTCCGAACGGGGCCGTCGAAACGCTTCTTAAACTGAGCCGTTACGATTTCGCCTGGCAGATCGACTACCGGCTGGCCGAGCCGCGGCTACTCAAAGCAGGGACGCGGCTCGAATGGGTCGGATACTTCGACAACTCGCCGAACAATCCCCGTAATCCCGATCCTTCCGCCGAAGTCCGCTTCGGCGAACAGAGCTGGCAGGAGATGATGATCGGCTTCTTCGATGTCGTCGTGGACGCGAACGTCTCTAAGACCAGGTTTTTCGAACGCCCACGCTAAAAAGTTTTCCTGGTGGTTTGTCAAAAGGTAACGGTTCCCGGCTCAGCTCCGCGAGCCAACCAACGAAGAACACAATCTGGGAGCAATTGGAAGTCCGGTTGCAATTGACGCGCGACATGTGGAATAAATCCCGTGAGGGACAGCCATCTCCATCCGCGCCAGCACAGCCGCCGGCTCCCGCGCCGCAGTATCAACCGGCGGTAGCGTCGTCCGGCGCGTCGCGGCCGACCGTCTTCGGCAAATCGATGAAGATCGTCGGAGAAGTGTCGAGCGATGAGGAATTGCAACTGGATGGAGACCTGGAAGGAAAGCTGACGTTGAACAATCGGCTCACTGTAGGGCCATCGAGCAATGTGAAGGCGAACATCAAAGCGAGCGAGGTAGTCGTGTTCGGCACCGTGCACGGCAACGTCGAGGCCGAAAACCGAATCACGCTGCGCACCGGCGCGAATCTGGTGGGCGACATCAAAACCGCGGGCATCGTGATCGAGGACGGGGCCTACTTCAAGGGTGGGATTGACATTTCGCGGCCGGAAGCCGGAAAGGCTTCTCCAAAAAGCGCGGGCGCCGCGGCAGGTCAAAAAAGGTAATAGAAAAATTCACCTACAGGTAGTAGTAACGAGTTCTCACCAGGAACTGTCTAACACGATGAGGCCGCACCCTCAAAAAGAGGAACTGTGGCCGTGGGGGAGAACGCCCGTCAGCAATGGCGGGCGTTCCCTTTTTTAATGCAGTTCTTTTAGTTTATTACCGATGCGGGCGCGCGTGGGGCGGTCGGGTTTGAGCGCGAGCGCGGATTGGTAGGCCGAGCGCGCTTCGGCGGAGTTCTGGCGGCCGGACTCCAAGTCGCCGATCTGCTCGAAAATGGCCGGATTCTGCGTGTCTTGTTTCGAAACCTGACGCAGTTGATCCAGCGCCTGATCGTTCGCGCCGGTCTTGACCAGCAGGCCCGCTAGAGCGAGGCGCGCGCCGGCATAGTCAGGCTTCGCGCTCAACACTTTCTGGTATTCGTCAATCGCGCCGGCATTGTCACCGCTGGCCGCGAGCGTCGCCGCCAGGCTCAGGCGGGATGCGAGATAGTCCGGCGATTGGCGCAAGTTCTCGCGCCACAGCTCAATGGCTTCCGGCTGCCGATTCTTCTGGTCGGCGAGCAACAGAGCTAAGTTGTGGCGCGCGGGGAGAAGGCTGGGATTCTTTTGGAGCGCGCTGCGGTAGAGTTGCTCGGCTTCGGTGCGTTTGCCTTGTGATGCTTTTAAGGTTCCTAACGCGTTATATGGCTCAGCGGAGTTGGGCGCGAGTTGCAGTGCTTTTCGATATGCAGTCTCAGCGTCGTTGCGCCGATTCAGGCGCTGATACACAAGCCCCAGGTTGTACGGCAAGTAGCTGTACTGCGGCGTGAGCTTGATGGCGTCCTGATACGCTCGGATGGCCGATTTGTAGTCGCCCAGCTCGACGTAAGCCAGCGCTTCGTTATGCAGCGGATAGGACCAGTGCTGCGCGCGCTTGACGGCGTCATGGAAGGCGGGGATGGCTTTGTCGTACTGCGCCTGTTCGAGATACGCGATGCCCAGCGCGTTGAAGCCATACGCGCCGCCAGGATCGATGCGAACCGATTGTTCGAGCAACTGGGCGGCTTCGGGAAATTTCTTATCGAACAGCAGCGCACGGCCCTGGAAGAAATCTTCGCGGCCTTCGAGAAACAGCGACTCCTGCGTCAGCGTCCGCGCGGCTTGCATGTAGCGCGCACCCTGCTCGAACGCCGCGCGCGCCTGAGGCGATTCGTCTCCAGCCAGATATCGCAAGAGCACTTCCTGCGCTTTGTTCTCGAGCGCGACCTGAAGCTGATTCTTGCGCTCCTGATATTGCTCCGGGCTGAGCTGCGGCTGCAAGGCCCGCAGCGCGGTGAACGCATTGTCTGGATCGGCGGGAAGAATGCGGCCGGCGGCGAGCGCCGAGGAGAAACGATCTAGATCGGCGTCGGCTTGGCCATCCAGCAAATTTTCCGGCGCCCCAGCCGAGGCCAAGTACAGCGGTCCGCCGTTCCGCGAATCGAAAATCACGCGCCAATGCGCGATCTCGATGCCGGGCTTTTTCAGATCCGACAAACGCATGGCATTGTCATAGGTTCCGAACTCGCGCGGATGCTGTTTGTCGTTGGTGGCCATCTGCACCTGATCGGTGACGTACTTGATCAGCTCATTCGCATCCACATTGCCGTCCTTGTTCTGGTCGGCCGCACCCTCCAGGCCCTTGATGACGAAGTAACTGAACGCGCCGTGTCCGCCGCCGAACTGCGGACCTTCGAGCGAAACTTCCTTCGGGCGGCTGGCGAGCAGCCCGAAGAGATCGCCTTCCACGTCGCCGAGTTGCTGAACGTTCGAGCTCACCATGGTGTTGTGGATGGTGCCGATGGTTCCGGCTTTACAGACGTCCACGAACAACATCACGCGTCCCACTTTGCTGAGCTGTTCCTCGAACAGCGACTGCAGTTCCGTCATCGGCAGCGCGGTACTTTTCAGATCCTGGGGATCGGAATCGTACGTGAGAATGAACGCGCTCTTGCTTCCGGGAACCTCCACCGTTCCGTGGCCCGCGATCAGAACTATCACCGTGTCGTTTTTGGTCGCGCGCCGCTTCAGAAAATCCTGGAAGCCGTTTCGCACCGCCGCCGTGGTGGCTTTTTCGTCGGTGAGCAGGAGGACGTGATCGGGCGCCAGACCGCCGCCGCGCGGGCTTTCGAGCATTTTCGCGAAGACGCTGGCGTCGGCCTCGGCAAATTGGAGCGATAGCTCGGGCTTCGCATATTTCGAGATGCCAACCAGCAGCGCGTAAGTCTGGCCGCCCGGCCCGGAAGCGACCACCGCGGACGTCTGGGCCGCGAGCGACTCTTCCAGTTCGAAAATTTTGGCCTTGATCCAGACCGCGTCCGGCCACTGCTCGCGCAGCTTGTAGTACTGCTCGAGCGCGTTAGCGATCAGCTTATGATTTTCGAAAACCGTAGCTTCGGCTATCAGCGCGGCTTGATCTTTGGGATCGGCCGCCAGCGCGGCATCGAAAGGCGCGAGTTCGCCTGTCACGTTGGCGGGTAATTTATCGCGCGGCACCGGCGGAACTTCGGGCTTGTTGATGCCGCGCGTCATGCTGACGCCGTAATGTTGCTGGCTCGCGGTGGCCACTCGCAAGGTCTGCGGCAAGGTGCAGGCCCGCGCGGGCTGCTCGGAAATTTTCCCGGATTTCACGCGCGGCTGCTTGGGCTCGAAGCGCACTTCGCCCGACGCGCTCAAGGTATCGATCGTTTTCGCCGGACAGAATAGAAACGAGGCCGCCCCGGCTTCCGTTTTCAGTCCGTCGCCGGAAAACAATAAATCGCCCGGCCGAGCCGCGAGCGGCGTTTCCGTGTCGGCGCGCATCAGCTTGCTTCCCGACGCGTTCAGAATCAGCCCCACCGGCTCTTCTTTTGTGTCGGCGACCACCGGACCCGCGGCCAGAAGGACAGATCCGATCGCGAATTGAACCACCCAGTTACGCATTTACCACTGCCTTTGCTACCAGAGACGCCACCGTATACAGATCGATCGGCAACGCCTTCCCCCGCACCGGCACGATTCCCAGATGCACCGTTTCCACGCTAGCGCCCAGCCGGGCCTGCGTGGCGCCGGTCATGAGCAGTTTCGTATGACGCTCCTTATTCAAGCTTTCCAGCCGCGACGCCAGATTGACCGTGTCTCCTAAAACCGTAAATTCCATTTTATCGGCCGAACCCACGTTGCCCACAACCGCGGGTCCGGTGTGGAGACCAGCGCCGGTCTGGAACTGGCTGGGAGCCGTCACCATACGGGTGGCGCACTGTACCGCCCGGATGCAGTGATCGCCGGGCCGCGCGCCCTCGTCTTCGTCCGAAAAAATCGCCAGGATGCCGTCGCCGATGAACTTGTTGGCATGGCCGTGGAACATCACGATGATGCCCACCATCATGGCCATATATTCGTTCAGCAATCGGACCACTTCTTCCGGCCCTTCTTGCGCGCAGACCTCTTCGGTGAAAGCCGTGAAACCGCGAATGTCGGTGAACAGCACGGTCACTTCCAGGGTCTTCCCCGAAAGCCCGATGGATTGCGTCTCTTCGAGCGAGCTCGCTACCTGCTTGCCGACAAACAGCGATACGGCCCGGTGGAAAAGATTGCGGCCTTTTTCCTCGGTCCCGAACCGATACACCACCGAGGCGACCAGGCAGATGGAAGTCGCCGACAGAATCTCAGAGGTCGAAACGATCCAGCCGCTTTCGAATGCCAGGTGCGTCGCGGCGACGATCCCAGCCACTTCGAGCACCATGAAAAGAGCCGCCCGAGAGGCTGCGAGCGACGTGGTGATCCATACCGCCAGGACCGTGGCAAGCAGCAGCGCGAGTATGCGAACCCACTGCGCTGCCGGAACCAGATATCGATGCTCCAGAATCGTGCGAATCGTGTTGGCGTGAACCTCCACTCCCGCCGTGGTCCATTTGGGACCGCTGAACAGCGTGTAAAACGGCGTGGCGCGGCGATCTTCATCGGTAAAGTCGACGCCCACCAAAACGATTTTGCCTTCCACCCACGATCTCAGCTTCGCGATGTCGCCCCGCATCGCCGCGGCGTCGAAATCGGACAGCGAAACGCGGGGAAATGTTCCCGGCGGCCCGGCGTAGTTGATGGCGATGGTGCGTTCCGCATCGATTGGGATTCTCCGGCCGCCGAGCGAGAGCCGTCCGTTTTGAAATTGCGCGTCCGCATCGAGGTACTTCTCCGCCACTAGCAACGCAAACGATCGCGCCGGCGGTGCGTCCCCGGTTTTTCCTGGCGACTCGATCAATTCCTGGCGGCGCACGAAATCGTCCGCGTCGGATGTGAGATTCGCGAATGCGCCCAGTCCCAGCGCAGCCGACAGCATATTGATCGGGAGCGCTTGCGAGGCCTGATTCGAATTCAGCTCGGAAACATAGCTCGTTACGACCGGAACGGGCGACGTGCTCACTGCTTCGCCGAGCAATCGGTCATAGTCCGGCTCCCATTTGTCCACCGGCGCGCCGAACGCCAGATCGAGCCCGATCACCTTCGCCCCAGCCGCTCCCGCGGCGCGGATGGTGTCGGCATAATGCTTATGCCAAAAAACGCTCAATTCAGGAAACACATCCAAGGTCTTCTGGTCCTTGACCAAAAGGACGATGTTAGAGACGGTGGTTTCCCGATGGAACAACGCACGGAGCACGAAATGGGCGTCGTAGGCTTTCAGATTGAGAATCTGGAAGAAACGTGCATCGCTGAGCGACCAGGCCGCGAGCGCGCTTCCAGACGCAAGAAGGGCACACAATGCCCAATGCCGCCACTTGCGCTTCATGGTAACCTGCATCTTACTACGGCAGTGCTGCCTGGGCGCTTTAGAGGAGCTCGCGCAAATGGGGTTGTGGCGCGAGGGAGATTCTCGCCGTGTCTCGTGCGCTTTAGAGCTTCAGCTATGATTTCTCGACGCTGGGCGCTGGCCTGGCTCCTTTTTTGCGCGGCTGGCGCGTTCGCGCAGACCACGCAGGGGCTGATTTCAGGCCGGTTGTTGGACTCGGTGAGCGGGCGGCCGCTCGGCGGAGCCAGCGTATCTTATTCGAGCGCGCTCAGCAATCTATCGGGGATCTCGCAGAGCGACGAGACCGGTTACTACTACCTGCCCCTGCTTTCACCCGGAATCTATCAGATCCGAGTAGCGGCGAACGGTTACCAATCGCAGGAAGTACAGGAGTTGGAACTCACGGTGGCGGCGCGCATCGAGCTCGACTTCCGGCTCCGGCCGCTCAACGACGTCTGGGAGTCGGGTCAATACAACAGCGTTTTCCTTCCGGGGTCGAAAACCATCGTGACGTTCTTCGGTCCGGACGTCGATCCCAGCAAAACCGGATCGTTTGAAGCGGAGAAAGGCCGCAGCGCGCCGCTTGAATCCAGCGTGTCGCAGGTGATCGATTCGGGCGAGATCAACAATCTTCCGCTCGAAGGCCGCGACGTTTACACCATGCTCGTTACGCAGCCCGGCGTCACGTCGGACGCGGCGCTTGGCCGCGGGCTCGGGCTTTCGGTGAACGGACAGCGTCCCTCGGCGTCGAATTTCCTGCTGGACGGCCTCGAGAACAATAATTACCTGATCACCGGACCGCTGAATGCCCTGCCGCCCGAGGCGATTCAGGAATATCGCATATCCACCAACAACTACTCGGCCGAATACGGCAGGACATCGGGATTTATTGCCAACGCCATCACGCGCGCGGGCGGCAATGCGTTCCACGGCATCGCATATTTGTATTGGATAAACGATATTCTGAACGCCAACGCGTTTCAGAACAATCTAGCCGGCGCGCCGCGTACACCGGTGCGGCAATTGGAGCCGGGCTATCTGTTCAGTGGCCCGATCCTCAAGGATCGCCTGTTTTTTTCAAGCAGCTTCGACTACTTCCACGACGGCAGCCGGCAAGGTCCCGCGACGATCGTGGTTCCGTCCACGGTTTTTGTACCGCTTTACACCGCGCCCGGGTCGCTGGCGCGCCAGCTCCTCACGGAGTTTCCGGCGCCGGCCGCCACCAGCGGCAACTTGCCGGTGGCGCCGCTCACGCTCGAGCCTCCCGTGGAGATCAATCGCAAGGAAGCCATCGAGCGCCTGGACTACAGCACGCCCAGCCAGCGCGACCGCCTCATGGGACGCGCGCTGATCAACCGCCTGGCTGAGCCCGATTTCATCTGGTCGCCGTACGCGGGTTTCAATTCCGTCCTCAACGAGTACACCGTGGAGCTCGGCGCCAGCGAGGTCCACTTGTTCCGCCCGAACCTGACGAACGAAGCGCGCTTCAGCGTGAGCGACGACAATCTTCATTGGAACCGCCCGCATCCCGAGATCCCCACGCTCGCCTCGCCGGCGACTTATTTCCCCACCAGCGTCACGCTGCCGGGCAGCAGCGCATTCTACGCGTATAAGAACGCGAACAAGAGTTGGGAAGTGCTGGACAACCTGATCTGGTCGCACGCGCAACATCTGGTGACGGCGGGTGCGGGCGTGCTGCTGCGTTCGTCGAACGGATATCTCACAGCCGGACAAGGCGGCGAGTACATTTTTCCGAGCATTGTTTCGTTCGCGCTAGGCGAGCCCTTGGGACCGCAGCAGCCGGT
>Ga0209656_10003048_pt1 | contig 10859 bp, 7 predicted proteins | sample BogFormECP12_OM2_FD_188239 | JGI IMG/M metagenome (GOLD analysis project Ga0209656, IMG submission 188239) | Bog forest soil microbial communities from Calvert Island, British Columbia, Canada - ECP12_OM2 (SPAdes) (version 2) | ecosystem: Environmental > Aquatic > Freshwater > Wetlands > Bog ... | reverse complement strand
GGCCTGTTGGTAGTTCTCAACCACGGCAATCCAGGTCCGCCCGACCGCCAATCCTGATCCGTTTAGAGTGTGCACGAATTCACTCCGCCCACCACCCTTCGGCTTAAAGCGAATCCCCGCGCGGCGCGCCTGGAACGACTCGCAATTCGAGCAAGACGAGATTTCGCGGAACTCTCGACTGGAAGGCAGCCACACTTCAAGATCATAGGTTTTTGCGGAAGCGAATCCCATGTCGGCGGTGCACAGCAGCATCGTGCGGTAATGCAATCCCAATTTTTGCAAAATTCTCTCGGCATTACCGACCAGAGCTTCGTGCTCTTGGTAGCTCTGATCGGGATGGGTGAATTTAAAGAGCTCTACCTTTTGGAATTGGTGTTGGCGTAAAATTCCGCGCGTATCCTTTCCCGCAGCCCCAGCCTCGGAGCGAAAGCAAGCAGTCCAAGCCGTCAGGGGAATCGGCAACTCCTCTTCCGCTAACGTTTTGTCGCGATAAAGATTATGCAGTTCTACTTCGGAAGTGGGCGTCAGCCAAAAATCCGTGCCTTCCAACTTAAATAGATCCGCGGCAAATTTCGGCAACTGCCCGGCTCCCATGAGCGAAGCCGTATTGACCAAAAACGGCGGAAGAATTTCGGTGTAGCCGTGCTCGCTCGTGTGCACATCGAGAAAGAAATTCGCCAGTGCACGCTCGAGCCTCGCGCCGTAGCCCTTGTAAACCGCGAATCGGGCGCCGGTAATGCGGGCCGCCGCTTCCAAATCTAAAATTCCCGCGCGTTCACCTACTTCCCAATGCGGCTTGGGCTCAAAGTCAAATTTTGGCGCACTTCCCCAGCGCCGTACTTCTACATTGCCTTCCGCGCTGTCGCCAAATGGAACGCTAGAATGCGGAAGATTCGGTATGGTCAGAAGAATTTCGCTTATGCGGGCATCCAGGTTGGTAATCCGTTCATCGGAAGTTTTTATCTCGTCGGAAACCAATTTCATTTCCGCGATCAATCCATTGGCGGTCTGTTTGTCCTTCTTCAGCCGCGCAATTTCATCGCTGGCCCTGTTCCGCTGTGCTTTGCGCTGTTCGTTGGCGGTAATCAACTCGCGCCGTTCTTTGTCGAGCCTCAGAAATCCTTCGATATCGAGCTTCGTATTCCGTTTCCGCGCCATATCGGCGAATTCATCGAGGTGGTCCCGAAAATAATTCAGATCATGCATGGGTTTAAAAGCATAACGCATTGCCCTCGCCGAGTGTAGCTACCTCGCTCGGGCTCGGCCGATCTCATTGCCCTATTTTTCGCTTGGACGCGCGCCGGTACCGATGACCAGTATCTAAAGTGCCAGAGCGAAGTACTGGCCCAATTGAACCCCATGGGCTAGTGACCGAAAAGCGCGCTCGATTCACAATTACTCAGTGATCGGGAGGTTGGTTCGGCCGAGGCGGGTGAAAGGATCATTACGATCTTCGCCCTGTGTGTCGTTCTGCTGCTCGCGAGCGCAGTAGAAGGGCTAAGGCCTCGGAGATGCGACAAGCCGAACTGATCCCGAGATACATACCCTCCATCCCCCACGCCAGAGCGGCCGGCACCCCCACCGGCCGCTCATTTTTTTGGCCAAGCTCCATCTGCCCGAGCAGTGTTTGGCCACGCGCTAGAGAACCGAAGTCGCTACACCGGGGAATAAACGGACGGGAAAAAATAAAGGGGGCTGGTGCAAGCCCCCTTCTCTAGAATCGACCCCCCAATAACCGGCTAACTCAGTCGAGGTTGAGTTCCGGCCACCCCGGGAAGCCAATAACATTCGTTATTTCGATAGATTGCACGCGCTTTGCCAACATAGAATGTACCGCAGCTCTAAAGCCTTTGTTGTTGATAGCAAAACCCTTAGCAGCCAAAGGCACTTTGTCCCGCGTTGCCGATCTACAATTTTCCACAGTGTTTGACACGATCATCTACAGTCTTTAGAAGATGTGATCGGCAAACCCAAGATCACAATATCGTTATTGTGATTCTCCTCGATCAGATCGTAATCGATTACGATTTTCCCGTTGCTACGCCCTCGGCATCCACGCAATCGCGTCCACGAAAATCTTTCCGGCACGACTGCGTCAGCAGAACCGCAAGGTGCAGCACCACGCGATTTCTTGCACTGTAGAAGCCTATGCCCCGATGCTATTGCGCAGCGCCCGTGCAATCGATTGCGAGAAGCGCTCTACGTCAGCATCGTGTTCCGCTTCCACCATCACGCGCGCCAACGGCTCCGTGCCCGAATACCGCAACACCACCCGGCCGTTTTCACCCAGGGTGTTTTCCGCCTCAGCCAGCGCCCTCGCCACTTCCGGCAATGTTTCAAGCGGGGGCTTGTTCTTCACCTTCACGTTTACGATAACTTGTGGGTAGTGTTTTAATCCTTCGACCAGCTTCTCCAGTGAGCCATAGACGGAAACCAGGGACGCGACCTTTACTGCGGTCAACAGGCCATCCCCTGCCGGACTATCATCAAGAAAAATAATATGCCCAGACTGCTCTCCACCAAGATTATTCCCCGACTTCAACATCTCTTCAAGAACGTAGCGGTCGCCGACAGCGGCACGCGCTAGACTCATTCCTTCACGCACGAGCACTCGCTCCAATCCAAGGTTGGACATCGACGTCGCCACCACCCGCTCATTTTTTAGCGCCTTCTGCGACTTCAAGTAGCGCGCGGCTGCCAGCAATACCCCATCTCCATTGACGACTTTTCCATCTCCGCTAACAAACAAAGCACGGTCCGCATCGCCATCAAAGGCAATCCCCATGGCCGCGGATTGCCGAACCACCTGTTTCTGCAGCCCCTCGAGATGCAATGATCCGCACCCGGCATTGATGTTCCTGCCGTCCGGATCCACGTTTAGGGGTAGTACCTGTGCACCCAGCAAGCGAAACAGTTCCGGACCCAACTGGTAGGCCGCACCGTTTGCGCAATCGAGCACCACTTGAAATCCATTCAGGTTTGCCCCTGGAATCATCCGGCTACGCAGGAAGTCCAAGTATTCCACATGCAGCCCGTGATTGGCGGTAAGCGCAGGAAGCATGCCCGGAACCTGTTCCGTGCGCAACTTGAGGATCTCTGTTTCCAGACGTTCTTCGACCGCGTCCGCAAACTTCATTCCCGCGTGCGAAAACAGTTTCACTCCGTTATCGTGATAGGGATTGTGCGAAGCGGAAATCACCACGCCAGCTTGAAAATCGTTCTGGCGCACCAGGCACGCTACACCCGGCGTCGTGATCACACCTGCAAAAGCCACCGTGGCGCCCGCCTTATAAAGCCCTGCCGTCAAGACTCCTGCGATGTGCGGCCCGGACTCCCTGGTATCCATGCCAATCAGCACGTGTGCCGAACCATGCTCCCGCAGCAGATTGCCGCCGATTGCGCGACCCATCGCGAATAATGTTTGATCGTCGAGTGGATATGTCCCCGGGACCCCGCGCACCCCGTCCGTTCCAAACAGCTCTTTCCCCATGCTCGTCAGCGTCTTTCCGTCTCAAAATTTACAATCTGGCACTCTAGCACGGGTAAACCCGCACTTTGTCGACTCCAGTATAGATTGCTTAGTCGGCCAGCATGCAACAAATCCCCTGCCAATGCCGTCATCGTTCCGCACTAACGCTGGTCAGAAATTCAGCCGGTTGTGTTACCTTCATTGTCACAAGAGGTGGTACGTGTCTACGACCGAGAGTCCGTTGGTCATCAGTCCATCAACTTCGAACTTCGCGCAGCGCTTGGTCGCTGGCGCGATCATCCTGGTGTTCCTGTACTACGCCGCGGGCGTCGTCATCACTCTGCTGCTCTCCATGTTGCTCGCCTATTTTCTCGATCCCGCCGTTGAGTTCCTGGAGCGCTTCCGGGTTCCGCGCGCGGTCGGATCTTTGATCATGGTCCTTATCTTGATTATGACCATCGCGGCCGGTGGTTATGTGCTCTACGATCGCTCGAGCGATTTTGCTGCAGATTGGCCCAAATACAAGGGTACGCTGCGCCAGGCGACTGGGTTAATTCAAGGAAAAATAAGCGGGTTGGAAGGCAGCGTAGATGAGCTGACCACCAGCGGGCCCGCTCCTAAGCAGCCCGCTGCTCCTGCTGCGGACGGCAGCATCGTTCACAATCTGCTTGTGAGGGGCATTGGTTCTCTCTACGCGTTGGTACTGGAAGCCACCTTCGTCCCCTTCTTGGTTTTCTTCATGCTGGCTGGGAAGCGCGAAGTCTGGCACGCCACTCTTCAACTCTTTCCCGTAAGTCGGCGCACTCAGGTCAAAGAAACTCTGGACGATTTGCGAGACGTCCTGCGTGATTACCTGATTGGAATGAGTGTGGTCACGCTTGTCGTGATCGCCCTGAGCAGCATGTTTTTTCTGGCGCTGGGCCTCGATTATCCGGTGCTCGCGGGTATTGCTTCCGGCTTCTTTAACATGGTCCCTTATATCGGTGCGGTACTCGCCTGGTTGCCCGGCTTCATGCTCGCGATCATCAAATGGCACGCAGTTAAGAATTTCGCTTTGATCGCCTTTGTGTTAACGGCGATTCATGTGATCGCGCAAAACTTGATCGCGCCACAACTTGTTGGCCGCCAGGTTCGCCTGAACGCCGTCGCCATCACCATCGCCTTGCTCTTCTGGGGCTGGGTATGGGGTGGTATGGGATTGATCCTCGGAATCCCGATTACTGCCGCGTTGCGGGTCATCTGTGATCACACCCAGTCGGGGAAGCCCGTGGCACGTTGGCTCGGTGCTTGACCTGCCAGAGTGGAGACCGTCAGTCTTGCCTTTGCCCTTCCTTTTGACTTTTCGTCTGGAGTCCCGGCGTTCCGCTGTTGCCGAAAAATAGTCGATGTATGCTGCTAGGTGCTACGGGTTGCGACTAGGAGAGTTCTATGTCGGAGGAAGAACTATTGGTATCTTTGCTCGCGGACGGATATGAACGAAAGACCTGGCACGGCCCAAATCTTAAACAATCTCTAAAAGGCCTTTCGGCAAAGCAGGCTGCGTGGCGACCCGCTCCGGGCCGGCACAATATCTGGGAACTTGCTGTCCACTCTGCCTATTGGAAATATGCAGTCCGCCGACAGCTTGACAGAGCGAAGCGCGGATCGTTTGCTCTGAAAGGCCGCAATTTCTTTCCGCGCCCGGAAAAAAAGAAAGCCACGGAAGCCGCTTGGCGGTCGGACCTGAGACTACTCGATCGGGAACATCGTTTGCTCGAACAATCCATCGCCCGCGCTTTGCCGGGTGGTCTCAGCAAAAAAGACGTTCGGATGCTTTACGGAGTCTGTTTTCACGATATTTACCATGCGGGGCAGATCAGGTTGCTGCGCCGGATGATGGAAAAGTAGACGCCTCAGAACGATCTACCCTTTGCTGAGCAGTTGCCGAACAAGGGAGTCGAGATTCTCTGCTTCTTGAAAGATGCGGATGCCTGCAATCCCAGCGGCCCCGTTCAGGTAACAGTGGCGGGCAGACTCGGGGGTGATTCCACCGATAGCCAAGACGGGGATAGTGAGCTTCGAACAAACCTCTTGCAACCGGCCGAGTCCCTGCGGCCGACCAAAAGAAGCCTTTGCAGGGGTGGCGAAAACCGGCCCGAAAATCACGTAGTCGGCGCCGGCGCCTTCGGCGGCTAGGGCTGCCTCGAGCGAATGGGCAGAGCTGCCAATTAAAAAGTGTTCCCTCGGGCCACGACCGCGAACATACAACTTAGCATCTGCAATCGAAATGCTTTTTTCGCCGAGATGAACTCCCGCTGCACCTACTGCCGCCGCAACATCCAATCGATCGTTGATGATGAGGCGACAAACTGGATCGACCTTAGCAATTGCAGTGCGCGCAATCTGAACTAGTTGTGCTCCCTCAAGATCCTTTTCGCGAACTTGAATCCAAGTCACTCCAGCCCGTGCAGCCAGCGTAATTCTCTCGATCAATGCGGAGTATTGCTCGTCGATTGAAACGGAAAGTTGCCGGCGATCTGTGACATAGCAGAGAAGCGGCGTGCTACGAATTGGATTGAGGAGGGACACGGGCAGGCGTAGGACGCGGATTGAAGATTCCAAATGCCAGCAGAATATCCAACACACCGATTCCGCTGACGACACCGCGGATTGAAGGATGCAAGAGAATAGGCATCAACGCGGGAAGCTGGTGGAAAAAATAATTCTGCTCCCAGAAGGAAGACCAGGGCAGATAGAGAAGGAGCGCACCCATTTCAAACAACAATACGACCGCTAATGCCCGCAAAAGTCGATTCATTCGTTGTGGAGCGACCCTTATTCGTGGGTGGCGAAGAGATCAGACTGCCGGCTTCTGATGAGCAGCGATTCGATCCGCTACGTCCCGGTAATCAATATTCACGGCATAGACCTGAGAGAAACTCTTGAGGGCTGCTTCCAGATCGCCGGCCGACTCTTGGGCCACTCCCAAATCATACCGCAATGCGAGTTTACTTTCCGAATCGATGCCGGGGGTCAGAAGTGCGCGTTCATACCAGATTGCGGCGATAGCGGGCTGGCCCTTTTCCATGAACGCAAGTCCCAATAGCGTGCAGCACTGCATCGCGTAGCGGAACGCTTTGCCGTGGTCGTTGGCTTTGGCCACTTTCTGAAATTCGCCAATCGCTTCTTCGAGCAACCCCATCTCGCGGAAGGCAATTCCCAAATTGTAGTGGGTCTCGAGGTCTTCGTCTTCCGCGCCCATCTCTCCCAATTCCGCGCGGAACTCTTCAAATACCTCCTTGAGCGGGCCGGATTCCAAATCGGGGTAGACAGAACCAGGCGCTTTGCCAAGTTCGCGGACAGAATCGGAGTGCAATGTCTTGCTTTTGCTCTCGGCAATTTCGCCGAGGCCTAGTTCATCGATTTCGTTGGCCAGATCCGCCAGGAATTGCTCGGAAGTGAAGCTGGTCCCATTGACGCGGGCCGCGCCTTGTTCTTCTTCGCGCTCCCGCGCATGCACTTCACGCGTTTGTTGGCGGTCTGGCGCAGGCGGCGCGAGCGGAATTTCGGAAAGCATTTCGTGCGCGGGCACGACCGGTTCCGGTTCGAGAATTAGCTCGAAATCCTGGTCCAACTCGAACTCCGGCTCCGGTCCGGCCGCTTCGGGCAGAGCCGCCATGGGGAGTTCCAGCTCCGGTTCGGGTCCTCCCGCGGCAAGTTCGCTACGCTCTGGGACCGGCAAAGCCGTCAATTCTTCCTCTGGCAGCAGGGAATCGCTGGCATGCTCTTCGACCACCTCTTCGGCGGCGGGAGCAGCTTCAGAAATCGCGGCCGCTTCAAGCGACGCTAGCGGAAGTTCCGACGAAATCTCTGCCAACGCAGAAGCTTGCTCTTCCGTGGGAGTTGCTTCGACCGGCACTTCAAATTCCAGGGAATCGCCATGTTCTCTGTTTGGTTCAGCAGGATGCGCTGCTTCTGGAACTTTTCTGGCCGCATTTCCTATTTCTGGCTCAACCAGGAAATCGCTCAGCTCGATTTCTTCGACGGTTGGTTCCGGGGCCACAGGTGCTGCGGGTTCTGGCACCGGTTGCTCGACGTGTGCGCCCAGCTCCTTCGTCTCTTCAAGTAGCGATGACCATTCCGAGGAGAGATCGACTTCTTCCGTTCTACCAGCCTGTGGTTTGGCTGGAGTTACCGGCGCTTCTTCAATGATTTCGATTTCCGGCAAATCCAGAACCGCTTCGGGTCCGCTTTCGGCAACAACCGCTGCGGCTTCGAGCCCCGCTACGGGCGATTCCGGAGTTTCCCCTGGCGCAGGCGCAACGGAAACTTCTGGAATTTGGTCGAGACTTGATTGCACTGTCAGTTCTGCGCCGAGCTCGGCAGTCTCAAGGTCAGCAATTTCCTCAACGGGAACCGCTTCGACGGCTTGCGGCATCGCCGCCGCCACTGCCGCGGCAATCTCTTCATCGGTAAGTCCGGCGGCGCGCTGGAATCGACGACGTAGTTCGCCAAATCGTTCGCTGCTGCGCGTGTCGCCGCTTTGCGCATGAATGTGTTCCAGTTGACCGGCGAGCTCGGCCGTCCTCCGGTCATCACCAGCTCCAAGCACAAAGTCCAGAAGTTTTTCCAACGTCGGCGTATGCGTTGGCGCACGCCGCAAAATCGCCTCGAGTAGTCCGATGGCTTTCTGGGTCAATCCATAGCTGGCGAATAAATCTACGTCGGTCAAGGATTGCGCAATAAATTTCTGTGTCTCTTCATCCAATTGCGGTTCGGTTGGCGCGGCTGTGGCCTTCTGCGCGGCAACTTCGGGCGCTACTTCCTGTAACCCGGGGCGAACTTTCGGGGCTTCGGGCTTCTGCAGCTCTGCCTGCAAAGTCTCCGGGATGCCCAGTTGATCGGGCACAAGCATCGGCGCCGCTTCCGGTTCGAGTAATCCGAGTTTGCGAAGAACGTCGTTTAGCTTGCGCTTTGCAGAGTCGCTTTCCGGTTCGCGTTCGAGCAGTTGCTCAAAAACTTCCTTGGCACGATCAACTTTCCCTGCGGCAACCAGGCCATCGCCCAAATTCGCCAGAGCATCTGGCAAACGAAACGAATCGCTCATCCGGCCGTAGGTGTCGACCAGCCACTCGAGCGGCTCCAACCTGCCCGGCAACCGTCCGGCCAACTCGTTTAGCAGGTGAGCTACGCCTTCATGTTCGCCCCCGTCAATCATCGGAATGCGAATGCGCGAAAGCAGAGACATGGCCCGTTCGCCTTGCCCTTGTTCGAGCAGCGCCTCGGTTACTTTCTGCGTTGCTCCAAAGTTCTTTTCATCTGAAGCGAAAATCTTCAAGGCCATGGTCGTGGCTTCGTCCCACTTGGCGTTCTTCAGGTACAAATCCAGCAGCAGTTCGGCAGGCTCTCCGCCCTTTTCAAGATCGGGCACTTGCTCCAAGATCTTCGCAGCCTGAGCGATATTGCCAACGGAAGAGAAGGAACGCGCTTTCACAATCAACGCGGGCAGATTCTTCGGGTTGATTTGCAAGGCCTTGTCGGCTAGCCGCTCGCATTCCGCCTGGTCCGCGCGAGCCAACGCTCGCTGTGCTGCGGCAATGTACATTTCCAGTGCCTCGCCGGATTGCCCCATCGCCGCGTATAAATCTGCCAGCCGCACTTGGATCCGTAAATTGTCAGGCTCTGCCAACAAAAGCTTTTTCAGAAGGGCAATCGCTTCGGGCTGCTTATTATTTTTCAGGTGGAGTTCGGCAAGCTGCAGGAACAGCGGTCGCGCCTCGCTCATTACCCCTTGTTGCACGTAAAGATCAGCCAATTTTTCCAATGGACGGATTTCTTCCGGAGCGAGTTTCGCAATTCGCTTATAAACGGCAATTGCTTTGGTCAGGAAACCGTCGCTCACAAAGAGTTGCGCGAGCCGCTCGAAATAATCGATGGCTTGAAATGTTTCGCCTTGTCGAATGTAAAGTTCGCCGATCGTCATCAGGGTGACTTGGTCTCTCGGCTCATACTTCAGGATCTGCTGATACTCGGCGATGGCCTGCGCCACCTTGCCCTGATTCAACAGTTTCTGCGCCGCTTCAACGTTTTTGCTCTTGTTATAGGCCATGCGCGAACTGGGACAGCTTCCCCAGGAAAGCCATCCGCGACTTCCTCCTGACGAGTTGCAGGCGCTGAACACACTGCAACCGTACAATTCACGCTACGCTGGGCAGGGGGAGGCGTCAACGAAACCGGGATGCGTTGTGAACAGGCAGTTATCCCCGTGACGCATACGATACCGAAGGCGAACAAAAAGGGAACAACGTTTTGCCCCTTACTTAGGCTTTGGCGGGCCAGATATCCAGTGGGAGCGGCTCTTGTCTTGCGCCTGCCGCCCAGCAGCGGGAATTGCGCACCGGCAGGAAGGATTGCCGATGCAGCGGCGTAGGCCCATGTACTCGCAATGCCTCTAAATGTTCCTGAGTGGCATAACCTTTGTGCTGGCTGAGGCCATAGTCTGGGTACACCGCGTCCCACTCCCGCATTCGCTCGTCGCGATGTGTTTTCGCCAGAATGGAAGCGGCGGCAATTGAGACGCTGCGCGTGTCGCCTTTGATCAGAGACTTCTGCTCGATCAAGACGTCCAGTACCATCGCGTCCAGTAACAGATAATCCGGCTGTACGGTAAGTTGCTCTAGCGCCGCGGTCATGGCCTGTCGGCTCGCTTGATAAATATTCCACGCGTCGATTCGCTGTGCATCGACCTCGGCAACCGCCCAGGCAATGGCGTGTGCACGAATCCGTGCGGCCAGTTCCACACGGCGCTCGGCGACTAGCTTCTTCGAGTCGTCGAGTCCGACGATGCGGCGTTTGGGATTGAGAATAACCGCCCCGGCCACAACCGGGCCAAACAGTGCGCCGCGCCCCGCCTCGTCCAGGCCCGCAATGCGGGTCCAGCCGAGCTTGCGCGCCGCTCGCTCAAAACGGGAACAGCAAAGTCGCGTCATAGATCAGTGTTAACCAAAGCAGTTTAGCACGCGTCTGGCGCGAACTGGCCAAAGCGGCCATGAAAAGAATGCACGACGGAGTTTGGTTGCAGGGCGGAGAGCGAAGTTTCCTAGCCTCGTGCTCGGAAATGAAGAAGGACCTACCAGGTGGTAGGCCCTTCGGAAATAAATAGTGCTTCCCGATTATGCCTGGACAACTGGAGTTGCGACGGCTTCCTCGCGGGCGGCACGCTTGATGCGGGCGGCCTTGCCACGCAGGGTGCGGAGGTAATACAGGCGCGAGCGGCGCACACTGCCCTTACCAACCACGTCGATCGAAGCAATCGTGGGTGAGTGCAGCGGGAAAATACGCTCGACACCAGTACCGAAGCTCACCCGGCGCACGGTGAACGTAGCGCTGCTGGCTCGGCCCTTCTTGGAAA
>Ga0209656_10003047_pt1 | contig 10859 bp, 10 predicted proteins | sample BogFormECP12_OM2_FD_188239 | JGI IMG/M metagenome (GOLD analysis project Ga0209656, IMG submission 188239) | Bog forest soil microbial communities from Calvert Island, British Columbia, Canada - ECP12_OM2 (SPAdes) (version 2) | ecosystem: Environmental > Aquatic > Freshwater > Wetlands > Bog ... | reverse complement strand
CTCCGATATCAAGCGTGATCTGTGCGAGCAGTTGGGCATCATCGATCCGGCCAGCGGCGTGGCGCAGCGCGCGACTTTTCTTGTGGACCCACAAGGCGTCATCCGCTTCGTGTACGTGACCGAAGGATCGGTGGGACGCAATCCCGAGGAAGTTTTGCGGGTGCTCGACGCTCTGCAGAGCGACGAACTTTGCCCCTGCAACTGGCAAAAGGGCGAAGCTACGCTGGTGATCGCGTAATCATCTTCAGGTCATCCCGAGCGCTTGCAGCATTGGTTCCCACGTCTCGCAAAACCTGCGAGACGTGGGGCACCCCTTTACGATAAGGATGAGGAATTGCAAGGAGCGTCATGAGTTTGAATGAACTGTTGGAAACCTTGCCGTCGTACGCGCGGGACTTGAAACTGAATCTCTCGAGTTTCCTATCGCAGCGCGAACTGACCGAGCAGCAAACGTGGGGCACGATCGTAGCCTCGGCGATGGCTGCTCGAAATGAGGACATCATCAAAGCCGCGTTCGCCGATGCCGCGCAGCATCTTTCTCCGCAGGCATTGGAGGCAGCCAAGAGTGCGGCGGCGATCATGGGCATGAACAATGTCTACTATCGCTTTCTGCACCTCACCAGCAACGAGAAGTACCGCACGATTCCGGCGCGCTTGCGCATGAATATCCTGCGGACGCATGGCGTCGACCCGGTCGATTTCGAACTGTGGTGCACTGCGGTTTCGGCGATGAACGGCTGCGGCGCCTGCGTGGACTCTCATGAGAGCACGCTTCGCGAGAAGGGTGTGGGCGAGGAAACGATTGTGGCGGCAGTGCGAATCGCGTCCGTAATTCACGGACTGGCCGGCGTGCTGGAAGCGGAAAAGGCCGCGCCCCAAGCGGAGAACGAAATCGCCGTTAAACTTTAAAGTTAACAGGACGTAAATAACGAGCATGGGACGGGCCACCGGCCCGTCTTTTTTATTACAATCAATTGCTTGCCTCGCGGGCTGAGAGCGAATGCCCCGAACGAGCGCCGATCCATGCCTAATAAGATTCTCGTTACCGGCGGTTGCGGGTTTATCGGCTCCAATTTTGTCTTGCAGCAGATGCAGGATGCGTCGACTTTGCTGGTGAATCTGGACAAGCTGACGTATGCGGGAAACCCGCACAACCTGGCGTCGATTGCAGGAACGCGGCGCTACGAGTTCGTGCACGGCGATATTTGCGACCGGACTCAGTTGCGCGGAATTCTGAACCAGCATCAGCCCGGCGCCATCGTTCACTTCGCCGCCGAAAGCCACGTGGATCGCTCGATTCACGGGCCGGACGATTTCATTCGCACGAATATCGACGGAACCTTCGCGCTGCTGGAAGAGACGCGGGCTTACTGGTCCGCGCTGGGCGACGATGCGCGCAAGAGCTTTCGGTTCCTGCACGTGTCCACCGACGAAGTCTATGGTTCGCTGGGGCCGGAGGATCCACCATTTTCTGAGACGACGCCATACGCTCCCAACAGTCCGTATGCCGCGTCGAAGGCCGCATCGGATCACCTCGTGCGCGCCTATCACCATACCTACGGCCTGCCCACGCTGACGACGAATTGCTCTAACAACTATGGGCGTTTTCAATTTCCTGAGAAGTTGATTCCGCTGATGATTCTCAACGCGCGGGATGGCAAACCGCTTCCGGTCTATGGCGATGGCAAGAATGTGCGGGATTGGCTCTACGTGGAGGATCATTGCGAGGCCATCGCCACCGTGCTGCACAAAGGGCAACCGGGGCAGACTTACAATGTCGGCGGCTGGAACGAGAAGCCGAATATCGAGGTTGTCCACACGATTTGCGATCTGGTCGATGAAATGGCGCCGCGGCTGGCGAGTCCGCGCCGCGAATTGATCACTTACGTGAAGGACCGCCCCGGGCACGACCGGCGTTACGCGATGAACGCACATAAAATTGAACGCGAACTGGGATGGAAGCCGAAGGAAACATTCGACACCGGCATTCGCAAGACGGTGCGCTGGTATCTCGAAAACGAGGAATGGGTGCACGACGTGACCAGCGGCAGCTACCGCGAGTGGATCGCCATGCACTACTCAAGTTGAGTAGAGCCATCCGGAACAATCATGCAAGAAACCACATATAAAGGGATCATTCTGGCGGGAGGCGCGGGCACGCGCCTGTATCCGGTCACGCAGGTCATGGGCAAGAGCCTACTTCCGGTTTACAACAAGCCCATGATTTATTACCCGCTGTGCACGCTGATGCTGGCGGGGATTCGCGACATCCTCATCGTCTCAACTCCTGATGATATGCCGAAATTCCAGGCGCTGCTGGGAGATGGCGGCCAGTTCGGGATTCATCTGCGATACCGGGTGCAGCCCAAGCCGGAGGGAATTGCGCAGGCATTTCTGTTGGGGGAGGAGTTTATCGCAGGGAGTCCGTGTGCGCTGGTACTCGGCGATAACATTTTCTACGGGCACGATCTGGTGAAGGATTTGCGTGAAGCGGCCGAGAAGGTGCATGGGGCAAGGGTTTTCGCCTACCCGGTGCACGATCCGGAGCGCTATGGAGTGGTGGAATTCGACGCCTCCGGACGCGCCCTCAGCATTGAGGAAAAACCGCGTGAGCCCAAGTCGCGATACGCGGTGACCGGGCTTTATTTCTACGACGATCAAGTGGTTCGCATTGCGAAGTCGCTGAAGCCGAGCGCGCGCGGCGAACTCGAGATCACGGACGTCAACAAAACCTACTTGAAGAACGATCAACTGGAAGTTGTAGTGATGGGCCGCGGCATGGCCTGGCTTGATACCGGAACCCACGAGTCCCTGATGGACGCCGCACTTTACATTCAAGCAATCGAAAAGCGGCAAGGACTAATGGTGGCTTGCCCGGAAGAGATCGCATACCGCTCCGGCTACATCAGCGCAGCCCAGGTGGAGCAGGTCGGCAGTTCCATGAAGAACAGCAGCTACGGCGCGTACCTTCTGCAACTTCTGCGTGAAAGGGTATTCTGAGATGAATGTGGCACGCGCTGTCCCGCCCGCGATGGACGTTCCCAAGATGACTACTCTCACCAAATTTCCTACGTCATTGCACGGGCTTTTCATTCTAGAACCACGCGTATTCGGCGATGAGCGGGGATTTTTTCTGGAAAGCTATAACGAGCAGGTAATGGCCGGTGCCGGCATTCGAGAACGCTTTGTGCAGGATAATCATTCTTGTTCGAGCCGCAACGTGCTCCGCGGCCTGCATTACCAGATCAAGCAGCCGCAGGGAAAGCTGGTGCGCGTGGTCGAAGGAGAAATTCTGGATGTCGCGGTGGATCTGCGTCGCAGTTCACCGACATTCGGGTCTTGGGAGGGCGTAAGGCTCTCCGGCGAGAACAAGCGCATGTTGTGGATTCCGGCGGGCTTTGCCCACGGATTCCGCGTCATCTCGGATAAAGCGCACGTGCTTTACAAAGCGACTGACTACTATGCTCCCGAGCACGAACGCACTCTTGCGTGGAACGATCCCGATTTGAAGATTAATTGGGAACTGGATGGGGAGCCCGTCATCTCTGCGAAAGATCAGCGCGGTGCGGCGCTTCGCGATATCGAAGCTTTCGAATAAACAACAAACAATTCCATGAGAGTCACAATCTTTGGCGCCTCGGGTCTTCTGGGCCAGGCGCTCACGCGCGAGTGGAGTGGCGACGAGGTCAGCGGCCTTAGTTCGCGCGATGCCGACATTCGCGATGCGGGTCAAGTACGAAGTGCCGTCGAACGCACGCGGCCGGACTGGATCGTTCTGTCGGCAGCTTACACCGATGTCGATGGCTGCGAAAGCCAGCAGGAGCGGGCGTTTTCGGTGAATCGTGATGGCGCGATGAACGTGGCCGAAGCTGCGAAGCAGGTTGGAAGCAGGCTGCTGTTTCTCAGCTCGGATTATGTTTTCGATGGAACGAAGAATTCTCCGTACGAGGTGGATGATTCACGAAATCCGCAAAGCGTTTATGGCCGTTCGAAAGCGGATGCGGAAGTTCGACTACTGGAGATTCTTCCGGATTGCTGTATCGCCCGTACGTCGTGGCTGTTCGGAGCGGGAGGAAAGTGTTTCCCGGATACGATTCTGAAATTAGCGGTGACTCGCCCTGCGCTGGACGTGGTCGACGACCAGCGCGGATGTCCGACTTATACCGTCGATCTCGCCAGGGCTATCATTCAGCTTTGCCGTAACAACGCACGCGGGATCGTTCACGTTACGAACTCGGGCAGTTGTACTTGGTTTGAATTCGCGCGCGAAATCGTGCGAGAAGCGGGCCTGACCACCGAGGTTCGCCCTGTCGGCACGCAGCAAATGCCTCGTCCGGCGCGGCGCCCGGCATATTCAGTATTGTCACCGGCAAGCCTGCAGCATTGGGGAATCGAAACGCCCACATGGCAGGACGCGCTGCGGAGATATCTTCAGGAGCGCAAAGGCTGAGTGCGCGTCGTTGCTTCGTTCGGCGTGAGGCTGATACGATTCCGCTGAGTTCCTACCCGTGAAATCAATCCTTAATTACATCGGCGGGAAGTTTGTGCGAGGCAAGCACAACTTCGCCGATATAAATCCCGCCGACGGCTCGGCGATTGCCGAGGTCTCGGAAGCCGACCAAGACTTAGTGGATGAAGCGGTGCATGCGGCTCGCGGTGCACTTGCCGGAAAATGGGGCGAGTGGGGCGTGCGCCAGCGCGCGGCAGGGCTTTACAAAGTAGCGGAGACCATCGAGAAAAACTTTGACTGCTTTGTCGCCGCCGAAGTTGCGGACACGGGCAAGCCGGTCAGTCTGGCTTCAAAGTTGGACGTTCCGCGCGCCGCGGCAAATTTTCGCGTCTTCGCCGACGTGATCAAAACCGCGGCGCTGGAGTCCTTTCAGACTGAAACTCCTGATGGCAGGAGCGCTCTGAACTACGCGATCCGCAAGCCTCTGGGCGTTGTGGGCATTATTACCCCGTGGAATTTGCCGCTACTGTTGCTATCTTGGAAAGTCGCGCCCGCGCTGGCGTGCGGCAACTCCGTCGTGGTGAAGCCTTCCGAGGAAACTCCCGCGACCGCGACGCTGCTTGCCGAAGCCATCAAAGAAGCCGGAATTCCCGATGGCGCCTACAACGTGGTGCACGGATTCGGACCGAATTCCGCCGGGGAGTTTTTGACGCAACATCCGGATGTGAACGCGGTGACCTTCACTGGCGAGTCGCAGACGGGAGCCGCGATCATGAAAGCGGTTGCGGCCTCGGTGAAACCTGTTTCGTTCGAACTCGGCGGCAAGAATGCGGCCATCGTATTCGCAGACTGCGATCTTGATGAGGCGATCGACGGCATTGGCGACGCCGCGTTTCTCAACACCGGACAGGTGTGTCTGTGTGCAGAGCGGATCTATGTACAAAGTACTATTTTTGATCGTTTCGTAGCCGCATTGAAGCGCAAGGCCGAGAGTTTGCGTCTGGGCTCTCCGCTGGAAAACTCTACGCAGCTCGGGCCGCTGATTTCCAAGCAGCACCGTGAGAAGGTGCTCTCGTACTATCGTCTGGCCCGGGAAGAAGGGGCGACCGTTATCACCGGGGGTGGAGTTCCCGAGTTCGGCAATTCGTTGGACCGCGGGTTTTATGTGCAACCGACGATCTATACTGGGCTGGCGGAGTCGGCGCGTTGCGTGAAGGAAGAAATTTTTGGTCCGGTCTGCCACGTCGCGCCGTTCGACACAGAAGAAGAAGCGATCCGCATGGCCAACGACACCAGGTACGGATTGGCGGCATCGATCTGGACAACGAACTTGACGCGCGGCCACCGCGTGGCGCAGAAGTTGAATGTGGGCATCACCTGGGTGAATTGTTGGTTCCTGCGCGATCTGCGAACACCGTTCGGCGGCGTGGGGTTGTCGGGCATTGGGCGCGAAGGCGGCATGCACTCGTTGAATTTCTATTCTGAGCTGAATAACATCTGCATTCGGCTGTGAGCGATGGAGAAAATTGAAAGCCTGGTAATCGACGGGAAGGCGAAGCCGCGCGGCAAGTATCCGCACTTTAAACGCGCGGGCGACTTTATCGTGATCTCGGGAACGAGTGCGCGGCGAGTTGATAACACGATCGCTGGCGCTGATGTCGACAGTTTCGGAACAACGCAACTGGACATACGGGCCCAAACCCGAGCCGTGATCGAAAATGTGCGTGACATTCTGCGAAGCGCTGGAGCAGAGTTGAAGGACCTTGTCGAAGTAACAACCTATCTCGTCAACATGAATGATTTCGGCGGATATAACGAAGTGTACGGCGAGTACTTCGGCTACGATGGTCCAGCGCGGACTACAGTCGCGGTGCATCAATTGCCGCATCCGCATTTGCTGATTGAAATTCGCGCGGTCGCTTACAAACCGGAGAAATAGGAACGAACTATGCCGTCAATCAAAGAATTGAAGGCCTTCAATTTTCAAGGTTGGATCGAGCAGAACAAGGAGAAGTTCAAGCCGCCGGTGGGCAACGCGCAAGTGTGGGAAGACGGGGAGATGATGGTCACCGTCGTAGGCGGGCCAAACCACCGGCGGGATTATCACGACGACCCGACGGAGGAGTTCTTCTATCAGCTAAAGGGAGACATTTTTCTTCGCATCATGGAGACGCCGGGCAAGCCGCCGCTGGAGATTCCGATTAAAGAGGGCGAGATTTTTCTCCTGCCCAAGCACATGCGACACTCGCCGCAACGGTTGCGCGAGGGCAGCATCGGCGTGGTGGTTGAAATGCCGCGCCCAGAAGGCACTTTGGACGGTTTCGAATGGTATTGCCAGAATTGCCATCAACTCGTGCATCGGGCTGAGGTGAAGTTGAAGAGTATCGTGCGCGATCTGCCTCCCCTGTTCGACAAATTTTACAGCGACGAGAATCTTCGCAAGTGCAAGCACTGCGGCGCGGTGCATCCCGGCAAACAGTAAATGCCAGTCATCGACATTCACAATCACTTCTTCCCGCGAACGTGGCCCGACCTCGCCGCTCGCTATGGCACACCGAATTGGCCGTGGATCAGGCACACCGAACCAGGCAAGGCCGAGATCATGGTGGGCGATCGTTTTTTCCGTCACATTTACTCCGCGTGTTGGGATCCCGATGTTCGTCTGAGTGAGATGGACCGCGATGGAATCGATATCCAGGTGTTGTCGGCGACTCCTGTTCTGTTTGCATACGATCGTCCAATCGAGCAGGCTCTAGACTGCGCGAAGTTATTCAACGATGCCGCGCTTGAGCTATGCGCACAAGGCAAGGGCAGGCTGAAATCGCTCTGCCAGGTTCCGCTTCAGGATGTCGATGCCGCATGCGGCGAACTGAGCCGTTGCATGCGGGCTGGACATCTCGGCGTGCAGATTGGCAATCACGTTGGAGAGAAGAATCTCGACGATTCGGGCATCGTAACGTTTCTGCACCACTGCGCCAACGAAGGCGCAGCCGTGCTTGTGCATCCGTGGGACATGCTCGCGCCGCAACGCATGCCGAATTACATGATGCCCTGGACTGTAGGCATGCCCGCGGAGACGCAACTCGGGATCGTTGCAATGATTCTGAGCGGAGCGTTCGACAAACTACCGCAGAACCTACGGATTTGTTTCGCGCACGGAGGCGGGAGTTTCGCCTTTCTGCTGGGACGGTTGGAGAATGCCTGGCAACATCACCCGGTGGCGCATGGGGTCTGCGAGTTGGCGCCGCGGCAATATGTGAATCGGTTTTATGTGGATTCGGCCGTCTTTGATCGTCGTGCTCTCGAATTTCTTGTCGGAACCATGGGATCTGAGCGCGTGATGCTGGGCTCGGATTATCCGTTTCCACTGGGCGAACACGGGGTCGGCTCGTTGATTCGCGGGAGTGGATTATCCCATCAGGCGAAGGCTCAGTTGTTGGGCGGCAACGCGGAAGAATTTCTCGGATTCAAAAAAGAGAAGGCCGTGGGCGCGGATTCCGGAGTCAAAGTGCCGGTTGAGCTTCGCCACGATCAACTTACCTACAGTTCGTACCTTCGCGTTCCGGAACTGCTCGAATTGCAACAACCGCAATCTTCGCCCCAACATCATGACGAGATGCTGTTCATCATCGTGCATCAAACCTACGAACTGTGGTTCAAGGAGTTGCTTCACGATCTTGATGCGGTGGTCGCAAACCTGCGCGCTGCGGGTGCGAATCCGCAGTCGCACGATGACGTCTATGAGGCGGCGCGGCTCTTGCGGCGCTGCACCGAGATTACGCGCGTGCTGGTGGAGCAGTTTACGATTCTCGAAACCATGCTGCCAACGCATTTCCTTGCCTTTCGGGGCAAGCTGGAACCGGCCAGCGGATTTCAATCGGAGCAATTCCGTGAACTTGAGTTTCTATGCGGATTGAAGGACGAAAAGATGTTGCGCTACCACAAACCTACTCCCGAGGCGCATGCGCAATTGGAGCGAAGGTTGCGCGAACCGTCGCTGCGCGAGGTTTTCTTTGAGGCTCTGCGTGCAATGGGCAACTTGCGGATCGCCGATGGAGCGACGGAGCGTGAGCAGTTCGAAGCGCGCGCACGGGCAGTGCTCGCGTTGTATCGCGACGAACACGCACATCGTGACTGGATCGATGTCTGCGAACGGCTCACCGAGTTCGATGAACTGGTCGTGAGCTGGCGCTTGCGCCACATTCAACTGGTGGAGCGCACGATTGGCGTGCGGATGGGCACAGGCGGGAGCGCTGGATCCTCGTACCTGAAGCTCACACTCGACAAGAAGTTTTTCCCGGAACTCTGGGAAGCGCGAACGATGCTGACCGAGTAGTCGTCTGCTGTTTCCTCACTATGACCTCGAAGTCGAAAACTGTCACATTGATTGGTGCGGGGCTGAACGGTCCTCTGCTGGCGATTGGTCTGGTCCGGCGCGGCTTCGACGTGGAAATTTTTGAACGGCGTCCTGATATGCGGCGGGTTCGCATCAGCGCGGGACGGTCCATCAACCTGGCGATTTCCACGCGCGGCATTCATGCACTTACGCAAGCCGGGTTGTGGGGCGACATGCGAAGCATCATCATCCCGATGAAAGGCCGGATGATGCATTCGCTCACGTCGGAGTTGACGTTTCAGCCTTATGGGAAAAACGATGCCGAGGTTATCAACTCGATTTCCCGTGCGGATTTGAACATCGCCCTGATGAACGCGGCCGAAGCCGAGGGCGTAAGGATTTCGTTTCAGCTGCGCTGTACAGGAGTGGATCTGAAAACTGGAGAGCTTGAGCTGCATGACGAGCAGAGCGGCACCCCCAGCTTGCGCAACTCAAGCGTCGTCATCGGCTGCGACGGTTCTGCGTCGGCCATTCGCGCGGAGATGCTCAAGCTGAGCCGGTTCAACTTCTCGCAGCAGTATCTCGACTACGGATACAAGGAACTCACAATTCCGGCCTTGCCTAATGGAAAACACGCGCTGGGAAACAATGCGCTGCACATCTGGCCGCGCGGAAATTACATGCTGATCGCCTTGCCCAATGTGGACGGCACGTTCGCCTGCATCCTGTTTCTGCCGTTCGAGGGGGCCGATAGTTTTGCGCAATTGAACAGGCGGCAAGACGTGCCCGGATTCTTCCAATCACGATTTCCAGATGCAGTTCCTCTCATGCCGGATCTCGCTGACAATTTTTTCGCGAATCCCACCGGCGCGATGGTGACCGTCAAATGTTCGCCGTGGCATGTGGGTGGACGGGCGCTTCTGTTGGGCGACGCCGCCCATGCGATCGTTCCTTTTTTCGGCCAGGGAATCAATTGCGGCTTTGAAGACTGCTCTTGGCTCCTACAATTGATCGACCAGCACGGCGACGACTGGGGGCGCGTTTTCTCCGAGTTTGAGCAAGCTCGAAAAATCAACACGGATGCGATTGCAGATCTGGCGATCGAGAATTTCGTCGAGATGCGGGATCGCGTCTCCGATGCGCGCTTTTTATTCCGCAAGAAAGTTGAACTCGCGCTGGAATCGCGGTATCCGAATCTTTTCGTCCCGAAGTATGCCATGGTTACGTTTCATCGCATTCCCTACGCAACCGCGCTCGAGCGCGGACTCGTGCAGGAACGACTGCTGGCCGAGCTTTGCGATGGCATTGAACGCGTCGAGGATCTGGATTGGAATAAAGCGGAACGCCTGATCCGGAGCGAACTTACACCTCTGGAGTTGACCTCTTGACCCGCGACTCCTATCAGGCTGGGCCGGATTTCGCCGCCGCAATGGATGCTCGCGATCCTCTGGCGCATTTCCGGGAACGCTTCTACATCCCCAAGACGAAGGGTGGTACGGACTGCATTTATCTGTGCGGACATTCTCTAGGCTTGCAGCCCAAAACCGCTCGCTCCTACATTGAGCAGGAATTGCGCGATTGGGCAGAGCTTGGAGTAGAAGGACACCTTCATGCGAAGGCTCCGTGGGTGCCGTATCACCGATTGCTAACCGACCAAACAGCCGCGCTGGCCGGAGCACAACCGACAGAAGTCGTGGTCATGAATTCCCTGACGGTAAACCTGCACCTGATGATGGCCACGTTCTATCGGCCCTCATCCCAGCGACACAAGATTTTAATTGAGCGTGCAGCGTTTCCGTCCGATCAATATGCAGTGAAGTCGCAGATTCGATTTCATGGGTTTGATCCAGCAACTTCACTCGTCGAACTCAAGCCACGGGATGGCGAACTTTGCCTGCGCGATGAAGACATCCAAGCGCTGATTGAGCTCGAGGGCAGTTCGATCGCTCTGATCCTGCTGGGCGGGGTGAATTATGCCACCGGGCAAGTGCTCGATATGGCAGGGATCACGAAGACCGGACACCGCCAAGGCTGCCTGGTTGGATTCGATCTGGCTCACGCTGCGGGCAACAT
>Ga0209656_10003046_pt1 | contig 10859 bp, 9 predicted proteins | sample BogFormECP12_OM2_FD_188239 | JGI IMG/M metagenome (GOLD analysis project Ga0209656, IMG submission 188239) | Bog forest soil microbial communities from Calvert Island, British Columbia, Canada - ECP12_OM2 (SPAdes) (version 2) | ecosystem: Environmental > Aquatic > Freshwater > Wetlands > Bog ... | reverse complement strand
CTTGGACCGAGCATCGCGGTGGCCACCTGGTAGAGCAACGGCTGGAACTGCTGATAGTTGTTCTTGTCGAGCAACGTGATTCGAACGTTGGGATTCGCGGCCAGTTTGCGGGCACAGTGCATTCCGGCGAAACCGCCGCCTACGATAACAACGTGCTTCACGCTGGTTGGTTCCCGTTCGGTGGATTCAGTCATGGTTGTCGTGTCCTCGAACGGCAATAAGTAAGTTACGATGCAACTCGCACAACTTGGACAAGGACGAGTATCACAGTAGCAAGTTACAACTTCAGCAAGTTCACGCGGTCCACGTTCAAGGTTTCGCGCGTGCGGAATACCGCGATGATGATTGCCAGGCCAACTGCGGCTTCGGCGGCGGCCACCACCATCACAAAGAACACGAAGATGTGGCCGTCCAGCGACTTCAACTGGGCCGCGAAGGACACGAATGTGAGGTTCACTCCGTTCAGCATCAACTCAATGGAAAGAAAAATTGTGATGATGTTGCGCTTGATCAAAAATCCGGCAACCCCGCAGGCAAACAGGATCCCGCTCAGGGTGAGGTAGTAGGAAAGAGGGACCATCTACTCCTCCCTCCGCGCCAGCACCACCGCGCCCATAATTGCGATCAGGATCAAGATTGAGGTGACTTCAAACGGCAGCAGGTAATCTTTGAACAGCAGATGTCCCACCGCTTGGGGATTCCCAAACGCCTCGGTGCCGTTCATTACGGAAGGCCCGCCGATGGAAATCTTGTCAAGGCCAGTGAGGCGGCTCACCACCCACACCCCAATGACCAGTCCCACGATCAGACCCGGGACGCCGAGCATGGTGGCGACGCGGCTGCCGTGCGCTATCCGCTCCTCGACTCCCGCGTTGAGCAGCATGATGACGAAAACGAACAGCACCATGACCGCGCCGGCATAAACAATGACCTGCACGGCGGCAACAAACTCCGCCCCTAACAGCAGGTAAATCACGGCGAGCGATCCCATCACCACAATCAGCGACAGCGCGCTGTTGATGGGGTGCCTTTGTGCCAGGAGGTTGATTGCGCCGCCCACACACACCGCCGCGAAAATGAAGAAAAGAACCAGGTGCAACATGATGTCTGTCCACCGGCAAGAATCTTGCCGGGCTACAACCGTCTGAAGACCCTGCGATTACTTCAGCGCCACGACCAGGCTGGTGACGACGATGTTCGCGATGGCCAGCGGCAAAAGAAACTTCCAGCCGAAAGCCATGAGCTGGTCATAGCGGAAACGCGGCAGCGTGCCGCGGACCCAGATGTAAATGAAGATGAAAATGAAAACCCGCAACGCAAACCACAAGACCGGCAACAGCGATTGCATAATTGGCGGGCCGAAAACCGGACCCGACCAGCCGCCTAGGAAGAGAATAGAAGCCAGGCACGCCACCGTGAACATGTTCGCGTATTCCGCCATGAAGAACATGGCGAACTTCATCGAGCTGTACTCGGTGTGATAGCCGGCGACCAGTTCCGACTCCGCTTCCGCGAGATCGAACGGAATGCGGTTGGTCTCCGCGTAGGCCGCCATAATGTAAATGAAGAAGGCGATGATCTGGCCCTTGAATAGATTCCACTTGGGGATAAACCCCAGCCACGTCCCCGACTGCGCATCGACGATGTCGCGCAAGCTGAAGCTCCCGGCGAGGATCAGCACGCCGATCAAAGAAAGACCCAGCGCGACCTCGTAACTCATCATCTGTGCCGAGGCGCGCAGGCTGGCCAGCAGCGAATACTTACTGTTGGACGACCAACCGGCGAGCGCTACTCCATACACGCCAATCGAGGTGATTCCCAGAATCACGAGCAGTCCAATATTCACATCGGTGATTTGCAGCGGGGTGTGGATTGATCCCAGCGAGATCCACGGACCGATTGGAATGACCGCGAACGTGCTCAACGCCGTAATCAGAGCGATCACCGGTGCTAGCAGATATAAAGGCCTGTTGGCAAAAGGAGGTGTGACGTCTTCTTTAAAGATAAACTTTAAGCCATCAGCCAGTGGCTGCCAGATGCCGAACGGTCCCACCCGCGTTGGTCCCCAACGGTTCTGTATGTGGGCAACCACCTTGCGCTCCAGCCATGTGGTGTAGGCCACCGCCGTCAGCAGAACGAAGACCGCGATCGCGATCTTGACCAGCGAAACGGCGATGAATGTCCAGATGCCCATGTAGTTAGTCCGCTGCGACCTCTTTATCGGCGGGCGAAGTACGGTAGCGTTCCATTACAGAGTTCAAGGTCGCGGAATACCGGCCCAGCGTGCCCGAAGTAAACAAAGTGTCGTTGGAAGGCATCACCAACTCCGGATGCCCCAGCCCCGTCGCTCCGGTAATCTGCACCAGTTGCGTGTGCTCGTCGTGGCCGGAGAGCAGCCCGAGCCGCGAGATATCGTATCCCGGCACCAGTCGCTGGATCTCGTCCAGCATGGCGGTTGGATCGAACGGGCTCATCTTCGGTTCCAGGTTGTGCTCCGAAAGCCAGACGGCGTGGCGATCGGCTTCGCCTGATTGCGCGCCACGACTCTGCCCCATGTCGGAACGAGTACCCCCACCTCCGAACGGAACCAGCTTGTGCACGTCATACCCCATGCGATCGGCGATCCGCACAATGCATTCGAAGTCGTTGCGCACACCCGCAAATTCGCCGGCTTTCTTCAGCATCTGCACGTCGCCGCAGGTGTTGGTGCAGGTTCCGGACTTCTCGTAGGCGTTCGCGACGGGCAGGACAACGTCGGCAATGCTGGCCGTCTCGGTGAGGAACATGTCCTGCACTATTACGAAGCTATTGGAGAGCGCGAAGGGATCGATGTTGTAGCGTGCGATGGGATTGGAGCCGACGACATAAAGCGCCTTCAGCTTACCTTCCTTCGCTGCCTCCACCATCTGAAGCAAATTCAGGCCGGGCGTGGTCGGAATTTCGTCGAGCCATTCTTCGTGGAACCTGGTTGCGCTCGACACCGGGGCATAGCCGGGCAGCATGTCGGGGAAAAGGCCCATGTCAGCCGCGCCGCGTGAGTTTGAATAGTCGCCGAGGCAGATGAACTTCGCGCCTTGTGCAAGCCCAAAATCGGTCAGGGTCTTAACGTCTTGACCGCGCAGCTCGGAGCCGAAGGCAATCACCAGCCCCGGTTCATTCTTTAGCGCGTCGCGGATCTGGCCGAGCGCTTCACGAGTGAAGTGAGGGGAAACGACTGCGTCGGCGGCGCCGTCATTTCCCACGAGGAACTGCACAAAGCTGCCTTCCGACCCCGGAGCGATCTGCGCGAACGCCGTGGCTTGGCGCCCCAGCTTGATCGGCGAAGAATTCACGAGGTACAGCTTGGCGCGATGCAGGCGAACGTTGGTGCGGACCTGCCATGCCAGCAGCGGATGCTGCTCGGTGGGGTCATTGCCAATCAGCAAAATCGCGGGCGCGTCGTGGACGTCGCGCATGCTCGCAGTAGCGTTCGCCTTGCCCGCCAAGGCTGAAGCCAAGGCAGGGAAGTCGGCGGTGCGGTGGTGATCGATATTGTTAGTACCCAGCACCAGGCGCGCAAACTTTTGCAGCAGGTAGTTCTCTTCATTGCTGGTGCGGTTGGAACCGATTACGCCGATTGCGCTGGGACCGTCGTTCGTCAGCACATCTTTGAACTTCGAAGCGATCAGCTCGAACGCCTGCTCCCAAGTCGAGGGAACGAATTTGCCCTCGTGCTTGATGAGCGGCTGCTGGATGCGGGCTTCGTTGTGCGCGAAGTCGAAGGCATAACGGCCCTTAATGCACAGAAAATCGCCGTTGATGCCACTCTTGTCGCGGTTGTCGCCGCGCACGATCTGCATACCCGTATCCGCACGGCGCACCCCCAGCGTGGTCTTGCAGCCGTCGCCACAGTGCGTGCAGACGGTGCCGGTGTGCTTCATCTCCCACGGCCGCGTCTTGTAGCGATAAGCGCCTGAGGTCAGAGCGCCGACCGGGCAGATATCAATGCACATGCCGCACTCTTCGCACTCCAGGTGATCTTCTTTGTTGGGTGCGATGATCGAGTTCGACCCGCGGTTCTGGATGCCCAGCGCCCAAACGTCCATGCCCTCGCCGCACACGCGAATGCAGCGATAGCAAAGAATGCAGCGCGGGCGGTCGAAGTACACCACCGGCGACCATTGCTGCTCGTCGCGGTGGTTCTTCAGTTCGATGAACTTCGACTCGGCAGCGCCGTACTTGAAGGTCATGTCCTGCAGTTCGCACTCGCCACCAGCATCACACACCGGGCAATCGAGCGGATGATTGCCGAGCAGCAGCTCAAGCATGGACTTGCGCGCCTGCTTGATCTTGTCGCTTTCGGTGGTGACCACCATGCCCTCGGCCACCGGAGTCGTGCAGGCGGTCTGCAGCTTGGGCATCTTCTCAACTTCCACCAGGCACATGCGGCAGGCGCCACACAACGACAGCCCGGGGTAGTAGCAGAAGGACGGCACCTCGATGCCGGTGCTCTTACAGGCCTCGATGAGTAGCGTCCCCGCGGGAACGGTGAGTTTCTTGCCGTCGACAGTAAGGGTTACATCAGACATAGAAAACCGCTCTTCGCTCTTTGCCTTTCGCTCTGGGCTCATAGCCCTGAGCTTTGAGCTCTTGACCGTCGAATTATCTTGTCATCCTGAGCGAGCCAGCGCCGACTTTGCGCTGGCGAGTCGAAGGACCCCTATCGCTGCAGGAGATTTCTTTGTTCGAGTGCCGTACCTACGGGACTCCGTTTGTCTCCCTGCTCGGGAGGCGGGCCTAAAGGCCCGCACTACCAACATCCGCTACACCAGCGCCGGTTCTGCGCTCTTCTCGAACGGGCACGGTTTGCCGTCAAGATGGTCTTCAAATTCCTTCCGGTACTTCTGTATGTACGAAATGATCGGCATGGCCGCGGCGTCGCCCAGCGGACAGAACGTCCGCCCAAGCATGTTCTCCGCCAGGTACTTCAAGTTGTCGATATCTTTCGCCACGCCACCCCCCGCGTGCATGCGCGTCAGCGTCTTCTTCATCCAGTCGGTGCCCTCGCGGCAGGGAATGCACCAGCCGCAGCTCTCGTGCTGGTAGAACTTGGTTACGCGCAATGCAAACTTGACAATGCACATCTGATCATCCAGCACGATGACGCCGCCCGAGCCGAGCATTGAGCCGGCCTTGAGCACTGCGTCGAAATCCATGGCCACATCGATCTCATCAGGAGTGAGGATCTGCACCGACGATCCACCCGGTACCACGGCCTTCAGCGTCTTGCCCTTCACCATCCCGCCAGAAACGTCGTAAATCATCTTCTTCAGGTTGTAGCCCATGGGCAGCTCGTAAACGCCAGGGCGCTCGAGTTCTCCACTCATGCAAAACAGGCGAGTGCCGCCGTTCCGCGGTGTGCCCAAGCTGGCGAACCACTCGCCACCGTTGAGAATGATGTGCGGCACGCTGGCCAGCGACTCGGCGTTGTTAATCACCGTAGGCCCTCCCCACAAGCCCACCACCGCAGGGAAGGGAGGACGGATACGCGGAATGCCGCGCTTGCCTTCGAGCGACTCCATCAGGGCCGACTCCTCGCCGACCTCGTAGGCGCCTGCGCCAGAGTGAACGAAAATGTCGAGGTCAACGCCCGAGCTGAAGATGTTCTTGCCGATGAACCCACGCGCATAGGCGTCGGCCACCGCCTTCTCCATGATTTCGATCAGGTAGCGGTACTCGCCGCGAAGGTAGATGTAGCCAGTCTTGGCGCCGACGGCCAACGCTGCAATCATCACGCCCTCGATGATCGAATGCGGGTCGTGTTCGAAGATCAGGCGGTCCTTGCAGGTGCCGGGTTCGCTCTCGTCGCCGTTGCACAGCACATACTTTGGCTTGGCCGATTGCTTAGGCACGAAAGACCATTTCATGCCTGTCGGGAATCCCGCGCCGCCGCGGCCACGCAGGTTCGACGCCTTCACCTCGTTGATAATGGCGTCAGGGCTCATGGCGAGCGCCTTCTGCAGGGCCTTGTAGCCATCTAGTTCCAGATAGCGGTCGAGGTTGGCCGCCCCCAGGCCGAAGCGCTTGGAGATGACCTTCACTTCATCGGGATGGGAAACTAAGTACGCCATCTGTGGTAGTGCGGGCCTTTAGGCCCGCGTTTCGGCCCCCATAACAACTTGGGGCTTTAGCCCCGGTTTTCCCGGGCTAAAGCCCAGGATTAATTAAGAATGACCTTGGACGCGGCGCTGAAGCGCCGCTCGACCAAGTCTTCTATTGCTGCTCCTTCTTCTTCAGCCCGTCAATCAGCTCGTCAATCTTTTCCGCCGTGAGGTTCTCGTGGAAGTCGTAGTTCAGCATCAGCGCCGGAGCCCAGGAGCAAGCGCCGATGCACTCGACTTCTTCCAGATAAAAGAGACCATCCGGTGTTGATTCCTTGTTGCCGACACCAAGCTTCTTCTTGCAGTGGTCGAAGAGATCGTCCGCCCCACGCAGCAGGCAGCTTACATTGGTGCAGAGCTGAAGGTTGTATTTGCCGACTGGATGCGTGCGCAGCATCGAGTAGTAGCTGATGACGTTGCGCACTTCCAGGTCGGACAACTCCGTACGCTGCGCGATCTCGTGAATGGCCTCATCTGTAAGCGCCCCGACTTCGTCCTGGATGTACAGCAGCATCGGCACCAACACCGAGCGCTTGGTCGGATAATGCGTGACCATGTTGGCGAAGCGCTGTTCGAGTTGGTCGGAGAATTTCATTATTAGCAATTAACAATTAGCCAAAACCACGCAGCCGCGAAGATACCAACCATCAAGAACTAGTCGCTAGCTGCTAGTTGCTGCCTGCTACCTGTCGACATCCCCCAATATGATATCGATGCTTCCGATGGCGGCCACCACGTCGGCGATCAGGTTGCCTTCGCACATTTTCCGCAGCGACTGCAGATTGGCGAACGACGGCGAACGCATGTGCACGCGGTAGGGCTTGGCTGTGCCGTCACTGACGACGTAATAGCCCATCTCGCCCCGCGGAGACTCAATCGGCATATACACTTCGCCCGCAGGCACCGTAAATCCCTCGGTCACAATCTTGAAGTGATAGATGAGGGCTTCCATCTGCGTCTTCATCTTCTCGCGGTCGGGCAGTACAACGTGCGGCGCGTCGGCCTTCACCGGGCCTTCGGGAATCCCTTCCAGAGCTTGTTTGGCAATCTTCTGCGACTCACGAAGCTCGGCCACGCGAATCAAGTACCGCGCGTAGACGTCGCCGTCCTTCGAGACGGGCACGTTAAACTTGAATTTCTCGTATCCGCTGTACGGCAGGTCGCGCCGCAGGTCCACATCCACGCCGCTGCCTCGCAGCGTCGGGCCCGTCGCACAGAGTGCGATGGCATCTTCCGGGGCGAGATACGCCACCCCCTTGGTGCGCTTCACCCAGATCGGGTTGCTCGTCAAAAGGCTCTCATATTCGTCAATATTCGAAGGAAAGCGATCGAGAAAGCTTTTCACGCGATCGAAGAAGCCGAGTGGCGGCTCAAGCGCCAACCCGCCGATGCGGAAGTACGAGGTCATCATGCGCTGCCCGGAAACTGCTTCGAACAGGCGCAGCACGTCTTCACGCTCGCGGAAGCAGTACAGGAACACAGTCATTGCGCCGATGTCGAGCGCATGTGTCCCCAGCCACACCAGGTGCGAGTTGATGCGGGTCAGTTCATTCAGCATGACGCGGATCCACTGCGCCCGCGGCGGAATCTCCAACCCCAGCAACTTCTCCACCGCCAGGCAGTACGCCAGGTTGTTGGTCATGGGGGCGAGATAATCAATGCGGTCGGTCATGGGGACGACCTGCTGATAGAACTTGGCCTCGCAGGTCTTCTCTATACCGGTATGCAGATAGCCGATGTCGGGCATGACGCGCACGATGGTCTCGCCGTCAATCTCCAGCAGCAAGCGGAGCACGCCATGGGTCGAAGGGTGTTGCGGCCCCATGTTGAGGATCATCGTCTTGTCATCAGACGGGTCGAGCACTGGCGTGGGAGTCATGTGGGCCATGATTAGCGATAGCCCTCGACCGGATAATCTTTGCGCAGCGGATGGCCTTCCCAATTTTCCGGCATCATAATGCGCGTGAGGTTGGGATGCTCGTCGAAGCGGATGCCGAACAGGTCGAAGACCTCACGCTCGAAGAAGTTCGCTCCGGGCCAGATGGGCACGAGCGAATCGACGCTCGCGTCGGCTCCGGAGAGCTTGACCTTCAGGCGCAGATATTTCTTATTCGGAATGGAAAACAACTGGTAAACGACTTCGAAGCGAGGCTCGTTGGGATACCAATCTACGGCGGTGACGTCGGACAAGGCGTTGTACTGGAGCTGCCGGTCATTCTTTAGCGTGAGGCATGCCTGACGCAGGGAGGTGCGATCAACCCAGATGGTCAGTTCGTTACGATCGAACTTAGCGCCGGTAACCGCACCGGCATTCCACGCCAGCAGGCGCGCCACCTCGGGATGGTCTTTCAGTTTCTCCAGGTCGGTAATCGCCGGTTCCAGCGCCATGCTCAGATCCTCTCTGCCTTGCCTTGCTTGTTCCAGTCGAGCACGCCCTTCTTCCAGACGTACCACAGCCCAGCCATCACGATGAGGATGTACACCAGCATCTCCGAAAACCAGAAGAGGCCCAGATTGTCCGCTTTCATAGGTCGCCCTACAATCGCCCAGGGATAGAGAAAGATGGCTTCCACGTCGAATAGGATGAACAGCATGGCGACGAGGTAGAACTTCACCGTGAAACGCTGCCTGGCGTCGCCGACTGGCTGCATGCCGCACTCGTACTGCGACATCTTGGAGGGATTGAACTTGTGCTGGCCGATGAAATAGGAGAGCAACACCATCGCGACGGCCAGAATTCCGGCGACAGCGATCTGCATCAGCAACGGCAAATATCTTGCAAAGTATAAGTCCGGCATAATGACGCTATCGCTCAGAAAACATGACGCGAGCACGCGTAAATATTCGAGTTTAGTTACCGTCAGCGCACGTTGTCAACCAAGTGTAAGCCGCAATTCACGCAGCTTTTACATGCACTCATTGCAGGACACCTCGACGACGAAAAGTTCCTCCCGGTTTATGATTGGCACCCTCAATGCTGCACATGCAGCGGCGCCAATTGCTTGGTCTCCACCTCGTGCCACTGCTCCAGCAACGATGCCGCCGACTCGTGCAGCTTGGGTACGGCGGCCGACGCTTGCGTTGTCGGGGCAGCGTCCACTTCCTGAAGAACCGTCAGCATCTCAAGCAATGAGGTGCGCACCCCGGTAAGGTTCTCTGCTTGTGGGCCTCTTCTCCGACGGCTCTCCCCGCCTTCCAGCGACTGCAGTTCTTTGCTGGCTTCGTCAATCCTCGCGGCATCGGCGGCGGTGGCTTTCTCGCGCATGGACTTGAGCTGTGCACGCGCAGCAGTGACTTTTTCGATCATCGGCTGCAATGCCAGCAAGTCTTGATAAACCTGCTGCGATAGGTCGAATTGCTTTTGCAAGTCGGCGATCGGTGTCTTGACACGCGGGTCCATCTGCACCGTCAGCGGCTGCGTGTATTTCTGTCCGTCAACGGTGAGCGTAACCGCGTACTTGCCCGGCATGATCCACGGTGAGGTTGGCGCGGGCGCGGTGTTCCACGGCACCGCAGCGATCGGGTATTCAGGCTTGATCCCCGGGACCCGCGGATAATGCATGTCCCAGACGAAGCGATGAAATCCTGCATTGCTCGCCAAAGGATGCGGCGGGCGTATCCAGTACGCGGGAATCGCAAGGTCTGGATCGAGCTGTGCAACGGGGTCGGTAGTAGAAATGCGGCGCACGATCTTGCCCGCGCTATCCGTGATTTCCAGCGTCACTGGACCGCTAGCGGCGGACTTCAAGTAATAGTTGAAGATCGCACCATCCGGCGGATTTTGCCCGGCGGGCGTGTCAGGCGGGAGAGGCGTGTCGGTGTTGGTGTCCCAGCGAACGCGCAGAGCCGGCTCAGGCGCGAACAGAAATGCATTGCTCGCGACAACCTTTTCGTCCAACTGCCGCAGAGGAGTGACGTCATCGAGGATCCAAAATCCCCGGCCGTGCGTCGCGACAGCAAGGTCATTGTCCTTGATGGTCAGGTCGCGAACAGAAGTGGCGGGCATGTTGAGCCGCAACGATTGCCAGCGGTCGCCGTCATCGAATGACACGTACACCGCGCGCTCGGTTCCAGCGAACAGCAGGCCTTTGCGTTTGGGATCTTCACGCACTGCGTTGACGTTTTCGTCGGCCGGAATGCCGCCTGTGATCTCCGTCCACGTCTTGCCACTGTCGCGAGTGCGATAGACATGGGGCCGCAGATCGTCAAGGCGCAACGTATTGATCGCCGCGTAGGCAGTTTGAGGATCGAAGTGGCTCGCCGCCAGCATCGATACTTTCTGCCATGCGGATAACTGCGGTGGGGTGATGTTGTTCCAGTGATCACCGCCATCGGTGGTTATCCAGATAAGACCATCATCAGTGCCGGCCCAGATGCGATTGATGTCCAGCGGCGAAGGCGCGAGCGCATAGATCACGCCGCGCTGCTTCGGTTGCGCCGAGGGCTCGGAGCGAAAAATTCCGACTGTCGCAGGTACCTCCCAGGTCTTTCGCGTGAGCTCGGGGCTGATCTGCTTCCAGCTTTGTCCCGCGTCCTGCGTAGTCCACAGCGTATTCGCCGCAAAGTAGAGCAGGTGCGGATCGAATGGCGAAAAAACAATCGGCTCGGTCCGAATCACGCGAAAATCCTTGCCCGGAATCGGTTCTGGCATGATGTCCTGCGCCTGCCCGGTGCGCCGGTCATAGCGGGTGAGCTTGCCGCCGTAAATGATGTCGGGAT
>Ga0209656_10003045_pt1 | contig 10860 bp, 8 predicted proteins | sample BogFormECP12_OM2_FD_188239 | JGI IMG/M metagenome (GOLD analysis project Ga0209656, IMG submission 188239) | Bog forest soil microbial communities from Calvert Island, British Columbia, Canada - ECP12_OM2 (SPAdes) (version 2) | ecosystem: Environmental > Aquatic > Freshwater > Wetlands > Bog ... | reverse complement strand
CCATGCCGGTTATGCCCGTTACTTTACCCCACCTGCGCTCGAGCTTGTACAGTCACAAACCCTCAATCAGTTCGTCGGCACTTCCAATCAATCGCCGATCTTGCAAAACACCGCGGTTAAACCGGAACACGCGAATTACTTTGATGCTGGAATGACCGAGCAGTTTACCCGCTGGTTTTCCATGGGAGTAGATAGCTATTACAAGGAGTCTCGAGACTTAATTGACGAAGGTCAGTTCGGGTCCGCTCTAATCTTTACGGACTTTAACTACGGCCAAGGAAACCAGTACGGAGTCGAGGTCACCGCGAACTACACGCAAGGTGGATTCAACGCCTACGCCAATTTTGGCTTCGAACGCGGAACGGGAACTCAAATTGCCTCTAGTCAATTCCTCTTTACCCCTCAAGAACTCGCCTTCATCCAAAACCACTGGGTCTTCCTGGACCATGATCAACGCTATACCGTTTCTGCCGGAGCTTCTTACACTTATAAGGAGAGCGTGGTCTATGCTGACCTCCTTTATGGCAGCGGCTTGAGAAGCGGGTTTGCGAACACGGATGAACTGCCGGGGTATTATCCATTGAATGTGGGCTTCACCCACATATTTCACCTGCCGCAAAAATACGGTTTGCTGAAGTTCCGGTTCGACGTCACCAATATTTTCGATCAAAGCTACCAACTTCGAAGCGGGACTGGAATCGGAGTGTTCGCTCCCCAATACGGCCCACGACGAGGTTTTTTTGGAGGGATCAGTTGGATGTTTTGAATCCCGCGGGAACACCAATTCCAGGGTCCACTCGAGGAACACTTGCAGCTTGTTCGGATTCGAGCGTGGTTCCGACCGGGATAACCGGCTCGACCACGAAGGCTCCCTTATGCATCTCGGGCGGAGCTGGCCGGCGTGTCGACCGATACACGCCGAAAGCGGCCATCAAGATCTGCGCCGTAATGAGAGTGTATTGTAGGCCATCATCCCAAGCCGACATGGCAAAACCCGCAAGCAAAGGCCCAGCCGCTGCGCCAACGCCTTGCATGATCAGCAGACCACCCGAAGCGGCTACGAACTCTCCTTCGCCGACGAGGTCATTCACATGGGCCATTACCACGCTGTAAGTCGGCACGATCGTCCCGCCAACAATAGCGGCGCAGAGGTAAAGCATCGAACGGGAGGGCTCGTCCGGTACCAGCGTCATCATGATGAACAGGCACGCGCTGGCAGTAATCGCAGCCCCGATAATGACACGACGCCGGTCGAAGCGGTCCGAAAGCCAGCCAACCGGCCAGACCATCAGGAACCCGCCAAGGGTACCGCTCGCCATGACCGCAGCAACTCCGGCGGTATCGAGACCCTTGCGTTGTGCAAAAATCGGCCCCAAGGCAAAGAAGGCACTTGTGGTCACCCCGCACAGGGTGGCGGCGACGAGTCCGAAGGGCGACTTCTGGTGCAGGCCTGTCAGACTGGTCCGGGCGCCCCCGCCCTCGTGCGCAGGCGCTACGGCCCGAGTCAGAGCGATCGGCACCAAGGCGAGTGAGATAATCATCGCAACGATGCAGAATGGTCTGAAGCCCGACGGGTCGGTCGCAGGGAGAAGGAGTTGTCCGGCGATCCCACCCACCAGCCCTGTCATGGAGTAGACGCTCAGGATCTGTCCCCGGACCTGGTCTGTCGCAGCGCTGTTGAGCCAGCTCTCGACAACGATAAACAGCCCGGCAAAACAGAACCCCGTCAGGGTACGAGCCGCTATCCACGCGATCGGATTGATAATAAGCAGGTGAAGAAGCGGCGCCGTCGAAGCGATCGCTCCAAGGGCCAGAAAAGCCCGAATGTGGCCGACGCCCTGGACGAGTTTGCCGGCGCGCAGCGACCCGATCACAATTCCCAGCCAGAAACCCGCTCCGACTGCGCCGATTTGGGCCGGCGAAAAGCCCTCGATTCCGCCACGAATACTGAGAAGCGTGCTCTGTAACGTATTGCCCATCTGCATGAGCCCGAAACCCAGGAGTAGTCCCAGAAGAGTCGCCGCGGTTGCTTGCTGTTTGGTCTGCATAGGTTTGTAAGCCAGTGCCAAGGGAAAACAAGAGTATCGGGACAAAGTTTGGACGTTCTTAAGGCTTGTAGCCCAGAACACAACCTCTAGGCTATATTCAAACGCAGCTTCGCTGCTACGCGACGACCTAAGAACTAACTAAATCCACCTTACCCGTAAGAAGATTGTAAATGCCGCCGACAATCTTCAGCTTCTTTTGGCTGACCGCCGCACTCAGAATAGGTTCGGTTGTTACGGTGCCGGCTACGCTGCGCGCGTCGCTCGTGCCTGTGGTACAGGCGATACAGGTAATTAGCACGGCAATAGCGGAAGTTAGATAAAGTGCGGATCTCATAGTCGATGCGTGTAGCAATCTCTGCCATGCCGCCCAATCTGCCGCAATTGGCGGAACGCCTACATTATTTCCCTCTCAAAAGGGTTAGATGCACTTGAGGGTCAGAGCCGCTGGAAGCTTTCATGGAACAGGGTTGGAAAGTCCGGTAAAACTGGCTAACAGGTAAAGCATCGCCCGGGTCCTTTCGGACGGCGTGCGACGTTGTTCGCGGTCCTTGCTGCATTCGGGGCGTTTAGCGAAGGGCCAACTCCCGCTCCGAAGGCTCAGCGGCCGCTTCGTCCGCAATCACCAAGTCTAACAGCGCAAGGGTGCCGATCAGTCGACCCTCCCCATTCTCGACGGCAAATTCCCGATCGGCGGTTTGGGCAAAACGAAGCAACGCTTGCCCCACCCGCTCATCCGGTTTGACGCCGATGAACGGTAAGATCAGCAAATCATGGACCGGCGACTGGACGCGAGCCTTGCCCTGGTGCAGCAGGTCAAAGACGAACTCCAGGCGTAGCCAGCCTTTGCACCGTTGAGCCTCATCGACGACCGGCAGCAGGGAGGCCGCAGCCTGCTGAAACGTTTTCAGCGCAGACCCCACCGAATCCGTCTCGCGAACCACGACCGGATCGGCCCGCATGAAATCGGCTACGCGCTGGTCGCGAAGCGCGGAATGGGCTTGATCCACGATGGCCTTGCGCTCCTCCAGCGTAAGGTATTCAACGGCGCTGCGGCTCAAGAGGTAGCCCAGCGCCAGGCTATTTTGAGCCAGGGCCTCAAAGGTCGCCTTGTTCAACGCCAGCAACGTTGTGGGTTCCACGGCGATGGCGTTAAACTGTCGCTTCAGGCTCTGCAGCAGTTCCCGTTCGCCGAAATGCTGGCCGGGCCTCAAGGTCCGCACCGGCCCATGTTCATCCGCCAGCTCCACCTGACCCTTTTCGATGACGTAAAAAGAAAAGGCGGGATCGCCGATGTCGTAAACCGGATCGCCTTTCTGGAGGTAGACGCGGCCGACGACCTCGGTCATTTTGACATCCAACAGGCTGATGTCGCGCGGGAACACCAATTCCAGGGTCCACTCGAGGAACACTTGCAGCTTGCGCTGCAAGCCCGGCAGTTTGGAGAGGTAGATGGCTCGCCACATTAGCCAGGCAAACAAGCCCGAAATTTTAAACCCGAGGACGTCTCCCACCGCGTTCAAATGCCCCAGGGAAGCCAGTTGTCCGAGGGCCTTGAAATGGAAGGGCCGCAGGGGGCGGTCGGCTCTCCGGGCGAGGAGGTTCTTGCCCAACAGGGTACCCTGTCGGAGCGCAAATTGCGCCGTGGCGGGCGACATGCTTCCATCGCTCAAGGGCACCGCCGCACAATCGCCGGCCGCCCAGAGGTTTTGGTATCCTTTGACCTGCAGGGTCGGTTCGGTCAGGACTCGTCCTTTGGCGTTGGCCAACCGGTACCGATCGATCAGCTTTTTGATCACGGGATGAGTCGCATTGCCCACCGTGGTCACCACGGTATTGGTTTCAATCACCTCGCCCGTGTCCAGAATGGCGCGTTCGGCGGTGAGGGCGGCCACGCGCGCGTTGAGGCGCACCTCGATCCCCCGTTTTTGGAGGTGCTCCCCACAATAGCGGCCCAGCTTCTCACCGATCTGCGGTAAGAGGTAGGGGCCGCTGTGCACCAGGACCAAACGAAACTCCTTCGGATCGAGCCGCGGGTAGTATCGGTGGACGTCCCGCAGCAGATCGGAAATCTGGCCGGCTGTCTCCACTCCGGAATAGCCCCCGCCGGCCACCACGAAGGTCAGCAACCGCCGGCGCACGGCCGGGTCGCGGCTCAGGCTCGCTTCTTCCAGCCGTTGGATCAGGTCTACCCGCAACCGGATGGCGTCGCCGACGGTTTTCATAACGTAGCCATGCTCCGGCATGCCCGGCACGCGGCTCACGTCGACCACGCCGCCAATGGCCAGGACGAGGTGTTTGAACTTCAGGGTGGCCGCGGGAACGAAAGGCCCGGGCGAGAAGCGCACGGTCTGCGCCTCCAGGTCGACGTCCTCGACGGCGCCCCGAAAAATGGAGGCGCCCCGGCAGAACCGGCGCAGGGGGTTGACGACGTGGAGCGGCGAGATTGACGAGCCGCTGACCTCGGCCAGCATCGGGTGGAAGAGTATGACGTTTTGATCGGCGACCAGGGCCACGGCGTCGGCCGCGGCCTGGCTCAGGCCCGCGCTCAGCGCGCGGGCGCAATAGGCGCCTGCGAAGCCGCCCCCGAGAATGACAACGGGAAAAGAATAGGTTGCTGCTGAATAGGTTTCTGCTGACATAATTGTTGCTCCGGTGAGCTCAGTTGGTCCCCGGCTGCCTGCCGGCCGCTTCCAACTCGGCTTCTTTGAGCGGCATGGGGTAGCGGGGCGTCCGGTTCTCGAAGCGCGCGGACGAATCGGAAGATGAGGGGGTTGATGGCGATCGAGAACAGCGCGCCCGCCACGATCAGGTTGAGCCCCTCGGGCGGCAGCAGGCGCAGAGAAAGCCCTAAGCTGGCCAGGATGAACGAGAACTCCCCGATCTGCGCCACGCTTGCCGCGATCGTTAGTGCGGTCGGCAACGTGCGACGAAAAACCAGCACAAGGACGAAAGCCGCTATAGACTTGCCGATGACAATCACGGCTACCACGGCCAATACCCGGAGGGGCGCCTGGACGAGGATCCTGGGGTCGAACAGCATGCCGACTGCAACGAAGAACAGGACAACCAGGGCATTTTGGAGTGTGTGCAGGTGCTTGGCCGCAGCTTCGCCAAGGTCGGATTCGTTCAGGACCAACCCGGACACGAATGCGCCGAGGGCAAAAGACACCCCGAAGAGTTTGACGGCGCAGTACGCGACCCCTAACGCGATGGCTCCGAGGCAGGCCACCAGCAACTCATCGGAGCCGACCTGCGCCACCCGCTTCAGCACCCGTCGCAGCATTGACTTGCCGGCCAGAAGCATCACGGCGAGAAACGCAGCCACTTTGGCTAGCGTCGCCCCCACGATGACCAGGACGCTGCCCGCGTGCGCGCTTTGTGGCGCGTGACCGTGGCCGGGCGCTTGCCCGCCAAGGGCGCCAGCAAACGCCGGAAGCAACACCAAAATTACCACCATGATGAGGTCCTCGACAATCAGCCAGCCTACCGCGATGCGACCGGCTTCCGAGCTGAGGGTGCCCTGCGCCTGAAGTGCTCGCAGCAGCACCACCGTGCTGGCCACCGAAAGCGCAAGCCCAAACACCAGCCCGCCTCCCGGCGACCAGCCCCAGCAAAAAGCCAAGGCCGCGCCCAGGCAGGTGGCCAACGCCATTTGCAGCAGGGCCCCAGGGATCGCAAGGGTGCGCACCATGAGAAGGTCACGGATTGAGAAATGAAGTCCGACGCCAAACATGAGCTGGATCACCCCGACCTCGGCGAGTTCCTGGGCAAGGTGGGCGTCTGCAACCAGTCGCGACGTAAACGGTCCGATTAATACGCCGCCGAGCAGGTACCCGACCAACAGTGGCAGTCGCAGGCGCGTGGCCGCCAGGGCGCCGATTAGCGCCGCGATGAGGCTGAGGGCCAGGGTGGCAATCAGAGAAGTCTCGTGAGACATACGGTTGGCAGAAGCTGCCCTTTTCGAGCTTTTGGCCGGAACCCGCTGGGCGCGTTAGGTGGTCAAGACCGCGGGTTGCGGCGCCGGTTCATGCGCGACCTGAGCCCGTCGCGAGGCGCCCTTTGGGCCAAAAAACTTCATGATTACTGAAAAGAACACCGGCGTTAAAAATATCCCGAATAACGTTACGCCGATCATCCCGGCGAAAACCGCCGTGCCCAGCGCCTGCCGCATCTCTGAACCCGGCCCCAACGCAATCACTAACGGCCAGACGCCCATGCTGAACGCAAACGAGGTCATCAGGATCGGGCGCAACCGCAACCGGGAGGCGTTCACCGCGGCTTCGTGCCGCTCCACCCCGGCATCCATCTCTTGTTTAGCGTATTCCACGATCAGGATCGCGTTCTTGCAGGCCAAACCCACCAGCACCACAAACCCGATCTGGGTAAAGATGTTGTTATCCATTCCGCGCAGGAAGACGCCCGCGATGGCAGCCAGCAGGCACATGGGCACGATCAGGATAATGGCGGCCGGCAGCACCCAGCTTTCGTACTGCGCCGCCAGCGCGAGGAACACAAACAGCACGCACAGCGGGAAAATGTAAACCGCCGAGTTACCGGCCAGTTTCTGTTGCAGCGCCATTTCGGTCCACTCGTAGCCGAACTGCTGGGGCAAGGCATCGCCCAGCCGTTCCATCAGGGCCGCTGCCTGTCCTGAACTGAAACCCGGTTGCGGAACGGCATTGACGTCCGCCGATGGGTACAGGTTGTAGTGCATCACCTTGTCGGGCCCGTTGGTCTCGGTGATATTTAGCAAAGTTCCCAGCGGCACCATCTCGTTGTTCTCGTTCCGGGTATACAGGCTGCGGATCGAATCCGGCTGAAGCCGAAACGCCTTTTCGCCTTGGATGTTGACCTGGTACACGCGGTTCAGAAAGTTGAAATCGTTGACGTAGGTCGACCCCAGGTAGGCCTGCAGGGTATCGAAGATCGAGCTGATCGGTACGCCGAGCGTTTCGGCTTTACGGCGGTCTATGTCCAGATAGAGTTGGGGCGCCTGCGAACGGAAACTGGTGAAAGCGGCGGCCATCCCCGGTTCCTGCAGAGCTTTGGCTATCAACTCATCGGTGTTGGCTTGCAAGGCGGGCAAGCCGGCGGCGCGACGGTCTTGCACCTGGAGTTTAAGGCCACCGGCGTTGCCAATGCCCTGTACCGGCGGCGGGGGAAACACCAACGCTCGGCCCTCCTGAATGGTGGCAAAGCGCCGTTGCACTTCGGCCAGGATGGCAAAGCCGTTCTGCGTGGGATCTTTGACCCGCTCCTTAAAGTCGGACAGGACGAGAAAGATAGTGACCGTGTTGCTGCGGTTGGTCCCGTCAAGGCCGGAAAAGCCCGTGAACTCGACCGTGTGGCCGATGCCCGGCACGCTCGAGGCCAGCTGCACCATTTTCTGGCGCACTTCGTCCGAGCGTTGCAGGGAGGCGCCGTCGGGTAACTGGGCCAAGCCGATGAGGTAACCCTGGTCCTGCAGCGGGATGAACCCGACCGGCACCGTCTTGAACCCTTCGCCGGTCAGGAACAACAACCCCACGTACGCCAGCAGGACCACCACCGCCAGGCGTAGCAGGCGCCGGACGGCCCAGGCGTAGGCGTTCGTGGCGGCACCAAAGCCCTTATTGAACAGGCCGAAAAACCAGCCCAGCAACAGATCGAGGCCGCGGGCGATCAGGTCTTTTTTCGCGCTTCTGGGCTTCAGCAGCATAGCCGCCAAGGCGGGGCTCAAGGTCAGCGAATTGAAGGCTGAAATGATCGTCGCGACGGCGATGGTGAGCGCAAACTGACGATAGAACTGGCCCGTTATTCCGCTGATGAAGGCCGTGGGGATGAACACGGCGCTCAACACTATTGCGATGGCCACCACCGCCCCGCCAACGCCGTCCATTGCTTTGAAGGTGGCTTACCTAGGCTCCATGCCGTGCTCGATGTTGTGTTCCACGGCTTCCACCACCACGATGGCGTCGTCCACCACGATGCCGATAGCCAGCACCAAGCCGAACAATGTCAGGTTGTTGAGCGAAAACCCGAACGCGGCAATTACCGCGAAGGTGCCCACCAGCGACACCGGCACGGCGACCATCGGGATGAGGGTGGCCCGCCAAGTCTGGAGGAAGACCAGCACCACGATTAACACCAGCACGATGGCCTCAATCAAGGTGTGGATGACGGCCTCGATCGACTTTTCGACGAAGGTGGTGGTGTTATAAACGATCTTATACTCCAGGCCTTTGGGAAAACGTTTGGCCAGGTCTTCCATGGTGGCCGTCACCCGGTGGGCGGTGGCCACCGCGTTGGCTCCGGGGGTGAGGTACATGACAAGTGCCTGGGAAGGTTTGCCGTCCAGGTAGGAGGACACACTGTAGTCCCTGGCCCCGAGTTCGACACGCGCGACGTCTCGCAGGTAAACGAGCTCGCCTTTGTCGCCGTGTTTGATCAGAATCTGGCTGAACTGCTCTGGGGTGATGAGCCGGCCTTCGGTGTTGACGGACAGTTCCACCTCCGTGCCGGGCGACGCCGGTTCTGAGCCGAGGCGGCCGGCGGCCACTTGCACGTTCTGGGCCTGAATGGCCTTCACTACGTCATCGGTGGTTAGCTGGCGCGACCACATCCGGTCCGGGTCCAGCCACACGCGCATGCTGTACTCGCGCGCCCCAAGGACGACCACATCGCCCACCCCTTCCACACGACTCAACACGTCTCGGATCTGCAGGTAGGCGTAGTTGGAAATGTAGGTTTGATCGTAGGTATTGTCAGGCGAAAGCAGGTTCACCACCAACATAAGGTTGGACGATTTTTTCTTAGTACTGACACCCAGTGCGCGAACTTGATCCGGTAGCCGCGGTTGAGCGATTGCGACCCGGTTCTGAACGAGGACCTGCGCAATATCGATATTGGTCCCGAGCTTGAAAGTGACGTCGAGAGTCATCGTGCCATCGCTGGTCGATTGGGAGGACATATAGAGCATGTCCTGAACCCCATTGACCTCCTGTTCGATCGGGGTGGCGACCGTGTCGGCGATGACCTTGGGGTCGGCGCCCGGATACCGGGCCGTGACCTGGACCGTGGGTGGCACGATGTCCGGGTACTGGGATACCGGCAGCGTCAGGAGAGCCAACCCGCCCGCCACCAGGAAGACTATCGAGAGCACCATCGCAAAGATGGGTCGATCGATGAAGAAATGAGAGATTTTCATCAGGTGAGCCTCCGGTTGATCACTTGTGTCCGGTGGACGCCTTATTGTTTGCGCCAGTGTCACCGTGTCCGTTCTGAGGCTGCGAGTTCTCGCTAACGCTCACCATCGCCACCGACTGCCCGGCGAGAAATTGACTCATATCGCCCGGCTGGGCCGTGACCTTGCTCCCCGGGCGAGCATTGACCAAGCCATTGATGATGACCCGGTCGCCTAACCGAAGACCCTTTCGGACCTCGCGTAGTCCATCCACCACGGGGCCGAGTTCTACCGGCCTCACTTGGACCACACTGTTGTCATCCACTAACAATACAAACTTCTGCCCTTGATCGGTCCCGACGGCGCGATCGCTGATCATGACCGCCTCGTACTTGGGTGTTCCCGCGATTCGGATACGGACAAATGCGTCGGGGTAAAGATACGCGTCGTCATTTTTGAAGCGGCCGCGGATCTGGAGAGTACCGGTCGATGCGTTGTAGGTGTTCTCGACGAAATCAACGACCCCCTCGTGCGGAAAGCCCGTTTCGCCTTCAACTTGGAGATACACCGGCATGAAGGACGCACGCGGGTCTTTGAGCTGCCCGCCTTGGATCTGGTTTAAGTACTTCTGTATCGTCCGCTCATCGACGTTGAAGTAGGTGTAAATGGGATCGACGCTCACCACTTTTGTGAGGACGGTCGAATCCGCCTGGACCAGGTTGCCGCGGGTAACGAGTTGGCGGGAAATGCGGCCCTCGATCGGGGATTTAACTTCTGTGAAGTCCATGTTGAGTTGGGCCAGGTTTACTGCAGCCTGGGCTTGAGCAAATTCGGCTTCGGCCTGGTTCCTTTGCGCAACGCTGGTATCGTATTCTTCTTTCGAGGTAACCTTGCTTTGGAACAGCTTTTGCGCGCGGGCGAAGTTAGCCACCTTCAGTTGGCGTTGTGCGTCAGCCTTCTGTAAATTGGCCTTGTCCTGATCGAGAGCATCCTGGTAAGGACGCTGGTCGATTACGAACAGGACGTCACCCGGCTTGACCAGTTGCCCGTCCTTAAAACTGATTTGGTCGATGTAGCCACTCACGCGCGGACGGACGTCCACGCTTTCGACAGCCTCGGTGCGACCGGTATATTCATCCCACTCCACAATTTCCTTACGGATGGGCGTTGCGACGGTGACCGGCGGCGGCGGCGGAGCCGGCGCTTGCGTCGATGGTTTGCAACCTGTCGATAAAATGCAAACGGCGACAGCCAACCGGCAAGCCGGCTTGAACCACCTCCTTGAAGACTTGGTTAACTTTAGTGAAACGCAACCCGACTCGGTTCTTTCTGGAAAGAACGAGCATGAGGCTCGGCGAGCAGCGTTCGCGGTTACGGCGATCGGGATCATAGTAGTTGCGGTTTATGGTTGAACTGAAGGCGTGTAATTTTTGTTAAGTGGATGCGTGCAACAGTCTCTGCCATGCCGCCCACCTGCCGCAATTGGCAGAACGCCTACATTATTTCCCTCTCAAAAGGGCTAGCCGCATTTCTCACGGCCCCGTGAGAAATGCGCACGGAGTGCCGACATTCGTCGGGGCTAGCCGCGAAGGCTTTCGCCCCGGCAAGCTGCTTTCCAAGCAGCTTGCAACGGGTGACCTTCTCACAAGT
>Ga0209656_10003042_pt1 | contig 10864 bp, 6 predicted proteins | sample BogFormECP12_OM2_FD_188239 | JGI IMG/M metagenome (GOLD analysis project Ga0209656, IMG submission 188239) | Bog forest soil microbial communities from Calvert Island, British Columbia, Canada - ECP12_OM2 (SPAdes) (version 2) | ecosystem: Environmental > Aquatic > Freshwater > Wetlands > Bog ... | reverse complement strand
GAAGCGGTTCCCGGTGTCGCGGGCGATCATCAAGCTCCGGTGCAGGGCGTCTAGTGCGCGGATGGGATCGGCTTCGCGGACGACGTAGCCGTAAGCGAGCAGCGCGAACGAGAGCATGTACGGGTTTCTCGTTTCCTCGGCGGCCTCGATCAGGCCGGTCGCGGTGGCCATGGCCTCATCAGGGGAGCCGACGACCCACAGTGAGAAGACCAACGCTGCCCAGGAGATTGCATGCTTGTCGCGACCGCGTGCGAGCTGGGCGCGGCACCACTCGACCATCCGCTCGGTCTGGCCGATCGCCAGGTAGGCACCAGCAAGCCAGCCCTGTATGCCGTACGGCACCTCATCGGGGCTGCTGCCGATTACCGTCTGGCCAGCCTCGCAGTAGGCGACGGCCTCCTCGATCCTTCCGACCATGTAGCACTGCGACGCGATCACATACAGGAACGCGAGCCTGGGGTGGTCGACGGCGCGCGCGGGTTCGATGAGTTCTTCAGCCCAGGCTATTGGCTCATAATTCACGACGCAGAAGCCGAGGAGCCCGGCGTAGGTGGCAACGGTGGCGGCAATATCGAGGTCGGTGTGGTCGACGGCCCACCGAAACGCGCTACGCAGATTGGCCAGTTCGGCGGCGAACCAGTCGTAAGCCTCGCGCTGTCGAGGGCTATCCCACAGAGCCATGATGCTGGTCTCGCGCTGTGCGAAGTGGCGGGCATGGGCATCCCGAACCTCGGTGGCCTGCCCACCGGCGACGAGTTGGTCCTCGGCGAACTGGCGGATCGTCTCCAACATTAAAAACCGAGTCCGCCCTAGAGATCGGTCAGCGACCAGCAGCGACTTGCGCACCAGGGCGTCCAACAGGTCCAAGGTGGCGAAGTCGTCATCGTATCCTGCTACCGCGCACGCACTTTGGAGGTCGAACCCGCCCGCGAAGACCGAACAGCGGTCCAGCAACGCTTTCTCCGCATCGTCGAGCAAGTCGTAGGACCAGGCCACCGCGTGGCGCAGCGTCTGGTGGCGTTCCAGTCCGCGCCGTGATCCGACTAGCAGCCGAAACCGCTGATCCAGACGGTCGCGCACCTCGCTCGCGCTCATCGACGCCATCCGCGACGCGGCCAACTCGATGGCTAATGGGATTCCGTCGAGTCTGCGGCAGATTTCCACTACAGCATCAGCCTCGCCGGGCTGGGACAACGAGAAGTGCGACACGACACTTCGGGCGCGTTCGACAAACAGATTGACTGCGGCAGAGTCGATTCCCGCGCCGACATCCAGCGAGGGCACCAGCCACAACTGCTCGTCGGCGGCCCCCAGCCCCTCGCGGCTGGTGGCCATGACTCGCACAGTCGCCGACTGCGCCAGGATGGCCTCAATGAGGTCTGCGGCGGCGTCGAGCACGTGCTCGCAATTGTCAATAACCAGCAGCCTTATTCTGCCCTCTAGCGCGGCGGCCACGCTCTCGCTCACGGTTTTGCCGGGTTGTTGGGTGATGCCCAGCACTGCGGCCACCGCGTCGGGCACCGCCGACGGATCGGTGACCGCAGCCAGCTCGAAAACCCACACCCCATCGGGGAATTCATCGGCCAGCCGCGCCGCGACCTCCAGCGCCAGCCGGGTCTTGCCGACCCCACCGACCCCGGTCAACGTCACCAACCGATGAGCCTTGACCGCCGCGTACACCTCATCGAGTTCGGACTCGCGTCCGATCAAGCTCGTGGGCGCGGTGCGCAGATTCCCCGCACCCGCATCCAGCGCCCGCAACGGCGGAAACTCCGTGCGCAGGCCCTCCGCGTGGACCTGGAACACCTGAACCGGAGTCGGGAGATCGCGCAACCGTCGCGGCCCCAGATCGTCCAGATCGACCCCGCTGAGCAGACCCGCCGTCGACTCGGCCAACAGGATCTGACCGCCGTGTCCGGCGGCCATCACCCGCGCCGCAAGGTTGAGCACTGTTCCGAAGTAGTCGGACTCCCGCAGCTCTGCTTCGCCGGTCGCAATCCCCATCCGCACCGGCAACTCCAACCCCCGCTGCGCAGCCACCGCCGCATCCACCGCCGACCTCGGTGAGGCGAACGCCGCGCACACCCCATCCCCGGTGTGTTTGAACATGAAACCCCCGTGCGCCTCAATCGCCCCGCCCAGCACCTCGTCGTGGGCGGCCAACGCCACCCGCATCGCTTCGGGGTCGGCCTCCCACCGACGGGTCGAGCCCTCGACGTCGGTGAACAGAAACGTCACAACCCCAAACGGGGCAGCCGCCGTCATGGCATCGCCTCGGCCCACGCGATATGCCCTTCGAAGCCAAGCGATGTCGCCATGTCGCGGTAGCGATCCCGATAGTCTCGATAGAAGGTGTCGTCCCCGTGGGCCCTCGCCAGCAGCGCGCGCATCCGCAGCAGCCAGATTTCACGGATAACCAGCCCGTCATCGGCTGGCGCGGACGCTAACCGGTCGATTGCGGCCTCGGCTTCGGCCACGTCACCGTCCACTCCGCGTTCGAGCAGTGTCTCCACCAGAACGCCCGTCGCTGGAGTGCCCCACTCCAGCAGTTGTCCCTCGCGGAACAGATGGTCGGCGGCGGCGCGCATGAGCGGTATGGCGTCATCGTGATCTCCACGCCGAGCCCTCTCACGCGCCGAGTACACGTTGACGATCGGTAACTCGCCCAGGAGGTATTCCCGGCGCAGGAACACTTCGCTGACCTCGGCCAGCAGCTTCTGTCCCCGATCACGATCCGTGGCCGTTTGGCGGTCCACCAGCGCAACGCCCAGCGTCAACCGGGCGAGGGCCAACGCGAATTCATCACCGGATCGTTCGGCAACCTGTAGGGCATCCTCGATCTCGCGCACCGCGCGATCGTCGGGCCTCAGCACGCCATTCGGTATCCCAGGGGAGTAGACCCAGGTGACGACCCCGGCGTGTGACATCGGGTCGGCGCTGCGGGACATGGCCAGGCCGTGCCGCAGGTCGTCGCGCCATCCGGGACGCCCCAGGTGATAACGGGCAACACCCCGCTGCGCGAAGGCGAGTGCTAACGGAGCCCCGAAAATGAAGTTGCCTTTAGACGGATCGCCGTCGGCCAGGTCGATAACCCGCTGTGACCACTGCAACGCGTCAGAGTATTCGGCGTTCTCACCCTTGGCGTGGATCACCCCGACGGACAGCCCCACCGTCAAGGTCGGATCGCCGACCGACTCGATGAGAGCCATGGCTTCGGATGCCAGCTGCGATGCCTCGCGCATCCGGTCGTGATACGCGTGATCTAGCACCAGCCCTGTCATCGCGATGGCCAGCGACGCCTTGTCCCCGGCGGCGGTGCACAACTGCCGCAATTCAACAAAGCGGTCACCGGCCACGTCCATATGGACTCGAAAGGCGATCCCGCACAACATGGTGCGGGGGGCAATGCGCATGGCTGTTCGGTCTGGGTCATCGGCGGGTAGGGCGTCGGCGATCTTTTGGGCACGCTCCCAGGACAGGCGGGCGGCGGTGATGTCGCGATTGGTGGCCCACGTTGCGGCGCGCATGTGCCAGCCGTAGGCGGCGTGCAGATCACCGGCTGCCTCCAGATGCTCGGCGATCAGCGCCGCGTTCTCATCAGCCGAGCCAGGATCGTGTTGTTCGATCGCGGCGGCTAGTCGGCGATGCAGTTGGGCACGGTCCGATTTGAGCTGGGATTCGTAGGCCACCGTGCGGACCAGCGGATGGTGAAACACGTACTCGGGTTGTCCAGTGAATGTGATCTGATCGATGAACTCGCCACTCAGCAGGTCCTCAAATGCAGGATCAATGCCCAAGGTTTCGAGGAGGCCCCGGCTGAACCGCGAACCGATGACAGCGGCTGCGCTCAAGGTGCGCTTGGCCGCCGGGTCAAGCCGGTCGATGCGGGCGGCGATGGTCGCCTGCAGGGTGGCGGGCACACTGACCTCGCCAGCATCGGCGGTCGATTCATAGGTGCTGCGGTCGCCCCGCAGCACACCGCGCTCGGCTAGGTCGCGCACCATCTCCTCAGCGAAAAATGGGTTTCCAGCGGCCTTCTGGGCGATCACGGTGACCAGTCCGATGACCGAAGGGTCCGACCCCAGCAACGCGGCGACGAGTGCTGCAGTTTCCGAATCACTCAGCGACGCAAGAGCGATAGTTTGAGCACCGGCAACCCGGCTCAACGCACCTCGATATTCAGGACGGTAGGTGATCAGCACCAGCGAGGGCGTCTGCGGGATCACGGTGAGGAACTCGGCGATCATCGACTCGCTGACCTCATCGATCCAGTGGGCGTCTTCGATGACATAGACCGCTGGGGTGTGGCGGGCCAACGAGGCGGCATTGACCAGCGCGGTCAACCGCCGCCGACGCGCATCCGGGTCGATCTTGGGCAGCTCCACCTCAGGATCGGCGATGCCCAACAGGTCCTCTAAGAGAACCAGGTCTTCGGGGTCGGCCTCGGGGGCTTGGGCCCGTACCTGTGCGCGGGCGGCTGGGCCGTCTAGGCCACTCACACCGATGGCTGCCCGCAGCAGCTGTGCCACGACGTGGAAGGGAACGTCACTGGCGTGTGAGTGTGGTCACCTGTGTTGGCCCCGGTTAAGGCGCTTGCCGTCCCGAATGTCGGCTCCACCTCGGGGTGGTGATCTCGTCTGCTTGTGGGGGCGGCGTGTCGTCATCAATGTTGGCCCCACCGTTGGTTGCGATCTTCGTGTCGGTGTTAATGATGCGGAGGTCGGGGCGTGGCGAGGTCGCGGGTGGAAGTGTTCGAACAGATCCGTCGGGATCGGCGGATCGAGGTGCTGTCGATTCGGGAATTAGCGAATCGACATGGGGTGCATCGGCGCACGGTGCGCCAAGCGTTGGCCTCCGCGGTACCGCCGCCGCGTAAGCAGTACCCGTCGCGGCCGCGGCCGGCGATCGACCCGTATGCGGAGATCATCGACGGCTGGCTGATCGCCGATCAGGCCGCACCTCCCAAGCAGCGTCACACTGCCCGGCGAATCTGGCAGCGGCTGGTCGCCGAGCATGGCGCCCGATGTTCGGAGGTGACGGTGTCACGGTACGTAGCCCACCGCCGCCCCGAGTTAGGCATGACGCGGGTGGAGGTAGCGGTGCCCCAGACCCACGAGCCGGGCGCAGAGGCCGAGGTGGATTTCGGGGAGTTCTGGGCCCACATCGGCGGCGAGTTGGTGAAGTGCTGGATGTTCGTGATGCGGCTGTCGTGCTCGGGGCGGGCGTTTCATGTCGCGTTCACCACCCAGGCTCAGGAGGCGTTCCTGCAGGGACATGTGTTGGCGTTCAACCACTTCGGTGGTGTCCCGGCCCGAATCCGGTATGACAATCTCAAACCGGCGGTGGTGAAGGTTCTCAAGGGGCGCAACCGCACCGAGTCGGATCGCTTCATCGCCCTGCGCAGCCACTACGGTTTCGACTCGTTCTTCTGCCGGCCGGGTAAGGACGGCGCCCATGAGAAAGGCGGGGTGGAAGGTGAGATCGGCCGGTTCCGCCGTCGCCACCTGGTCCCGGTACCCGAGGTCGCCTCGCTGGCGGAGCTGAACCGGTTCATCGCCGCCGGGGATCTGCTCGATGACACCCGGGTGATCACCGGCCGCCCGCACACGATCGCCGAGGCGTTTCGCGCCGAAGTCCCGCGGCTGCAGACCCTTCCGGTCGAGGAGTTCGACCCGGCCCTGGTGGTCCGGGCGCGGGTGGATCTGCGCTCGCGGGTCTCGGTGCGCCAGTGTTACTACTCGGTGCCCGCCCGGTATGCCGGTCGGCGGTTGACGGTGCGGCTCAGCGCCACCGCGGTGGAGGCCTACGACGGCGCGAAACTGGTGGCGGCCCATGAGCGGGCCGCGGGCCGCCATGTCGAGGTGCTGGCGCTGGATCACTACCTGGAAGTCCTCGCGGCCAAACCGGGGGCTCTACCCGGGGCCACGGCGTTGGCTCAGGCCAAGGCCAGTGGGGCGTTCACCACGGCGCACCAACGCTTTTGGGATGCCGCCCGCCGGGCCCGCGGGGATACCCCGGGCACCCGGGCGCTCATCGAGGTCCTGCTGGCCCACCGCAGCCTGCCTGCCGACGCGCTGCAGGCGGCGATGAGCACCGCGGTCGGTTCTGGGATGTGTGATCCGCAGGTGGTGATCATCGAGGCCCGCCGCCACCACCGCGGCCAGGACCACATCGGCGGGGCGGTGCCGATCGGGGTGTGGGCCCGCTATGACCGTCCGGCCCCGACCTTGGCCGGCTACGACGTCCTGCTGACCGGAAGTGAGGGATGAAGCCTGATGAGTACCCGCAGTGATGAGGCCGCACTGGCCGCGATCGGTGCCGCTGCCAAGGAGTTACGGCTGCCGACCTTGCGTGCCGAGGTCGCGCGGGTGGCCGAGATCGCTACCCGCGAGCACCAGTCCTATCTGGTCTTCCTGTCGGAGTTGTTGGCCGCCGAGGTCGATGACCGGGCGGAGCGTCGCCGCGCCCGCCGCATCGCGGATGCGAAATTCCCTCGCCTGAAACGGCTGTCGGAGTTCAACGTCGACGCGGTCAAGACCATCCAGCCCGCCCAGCTGGCAACCCTGGCTGCCGGCCACTACCTGTCCGCCGGGGAACCGGTGGTCCTGCTCGGTGACAGCGGCACCGGCAAGACCCACCTACTCATCGGGCTGGGCCTGGCCGCCTGCGAGCAGGGCCGCCGGGTGCGCTACACCACCTGCGCTCAGCTGGTCAACGAGCTCGTCGAGGCCGCCGACGAACGCATTCTGTCCCGGGTGGTCGCCCGCTACGGCCGGCTGGATCTGCTGCTCCTCGATGAGGTCGGTTACGTCCAAATCGACCATCGCGGAGCTGAATTGCTCTTCCAGATCATCACCGAACGCGAGGAAAGAGCCAGTATCGCCCTGGGCAGCAATTTGCCCTTCAGTGAGTGGGGAGCGGTGTTCCCCGACCCCCGCCTGGTCGCCGCGATCGTCGACCGGATCACCTTCAACGCCCACATCCTTGAAACCGGCACCGAGTCCTACCGGCTGCGCACCTCGACCACGACCGCCCGCCGCAAGCGGGGCGGGGCGGGTAACACCGTCGACTGACGATGCTGGTGGAGCCGTCGATCCATCCGCCGACGACGGGCCGGTCGCGGGTTCGCGATTCAGTCCGCGCCCGCGCACATCCCCGCGATCAGAGGCACCAGCTTTGGAGTGGGATTGTCCGCTCCCGACTTGACCCTCGACTCAGCCCTGTTGTTGATGCGGTGGTGGTGAGTGATTACCGGTGATGATGCTGACGGCCATTGGCCGCCTTCCGTTCGGTCGGCAGGTCAGTCTGGCTGGCCGCCCATGATGCGAGCAGTTTGAGGGCGTCAGCCGAAGGTGTGCCCGCTGCGGCGGTGTAGATGTTGAGCTGTAGTCCGGGTTCCGACGGCAGTTCCATGGCTTCGAAGTCGAGGTCGAGTCGGCCGACGATGGGGTGGTGCAGGCGTTTTCGGCCGGAGCGGTGGAAGCGCACATCCTGGGATGCCCAGCGTTGTCGGAATAGTTCACTGCGCGTGGATAGTTCACCAATGAGTGTGACGAGTTCCTCGTCATGCGGGTTGCGTCCGGCTTCGAGGCGCAGCATCGCGGCGGCGTCGCGGGTGATCTGGTCGTAGTCGACGAAGAACTCCCGTGCGGCGTCGGGGTTGAGGTAGACGAAGCGGGCGGTGTTGGCGGGCCGGCGCGGTTGGGCGAGCACGGGCGAGTAGAGCGCGCGGGCGAGTTGGTTCATCGCGAGGATGTCGTGGCGGCCGTTGCGGATCCAGGCCGGGGCGTCGGTGATGGCGTCGAGTACTTGGTGCAGGACCGGCCGCACCGTTGTGCTGGGCTTGGTTCGGCGCCGTGCGCCCTGCGGCGCCGATTCTCGGGCCAGGGCGAAGAGGTGATCGCGCTCAGCCTCATCGAGCTGGAGTGCTGAGGCCAGCGAGTCGAGGACGCTCTCGGAGGCGCCGGCCAGGGTGCCGCGTTCCATCCGGACGTAGTAGTCGACCGAGACCCCGGCCAGCATCGCGACCTCCTCACGACGCAGGCCCTTGACCCGGCGATTCCCGCCGTAAGCCGGCAGCCCGGCCTGCTCCGGGGTGATGCGAGCACGCCGGGATGTCAGGAATTCGCGAATCTCGGCACGCAGGTCGATGCCCATGCCTTTCACCGTAAGCGGCGGCTATCGGTGGTGGGGGGTACTGCCGATACCCCGAACGACGGTCACTCCCGCGACCCCTGCACCGGGCCTAGCGTCGAAGCCATGAAGGTTCGCCACCACGGCGAGCACTCGACCCAGGAGGGCATCAGCCATGCGAGCCACTGTCATGTACCAGGCCGGCGACGTACGCGTGGAGACCGTGCCCGACCCGGTTCTGAAGGAGCCGACTGACGCTATCGTGCGGGTCACTCATTCCTGCATCTGCGGCAGCGACCTGTGGCCCTACGGATCCATGGCGTTCACCGAGCACGGCCGACGGATGGGCCACGAGTTCATCGGCGTCATCGAGGACATCGGCGCCGACGTGGCGGGTCTCAAGCGTGGGGAACTGGTGGTCGCCCCGTTCTTGTGGGCGGACAACACGTGCGACTTCTGTCGGGAAGGCCTGCAGACCTCCTGCCGGCACGGCGGCGGCTGGGGCTCACCCGGTGTGGACGCCGGCCAAGGCGAGGCGGTCCGCGTCCCGCAGGCCCAGGGCACCCTGGTGAAGTTGCCGGTCGCCGTGGACTCCGCGCTGATGCCCTCGCTGCTGACCCTCTCGGATGTGTTCTGCACCGGCCATCACGGAGCGCTCACCGCCAAAGTCGCCCCGGGCCGCTCGGTCACTGTCGTCGGGGACGGGGCGGTCGGACTGTGCGCGGTGCTGGCGGCCAAGCGCCTGGGCGCCGAGCACATCATTCTGATGGGCCGCCACCGTTCCCGCACCGATCTGGGCCGTGACTTCGGCGCCACCGACATCGTCGCCGAACGGGGCGAGGAAGCAGTGGCGAAGGTCCGCGACCTCACCGGCGGTGATGGTACGCATGGGGTCATCGAATGCGTCGGTACCGAAGAGTCGCTGGCGACCGCGATCGGCGCCGTGCGTGACGGTGGTGTGGTCAGCCGCCTCGGTGTCTCGCAGTACACCGGGGTTCCGATGGGATTCGACACCATGATGCGCAACCTCACCCTGACCGGCGGCGCCGCGCCCGCCCGGGCCTACATCGACGAGTTGATGCCCGACATCCTCGACGGCACCGTCGAACCCGGCCGGGTCTTCGACCGCACCATCGGCCTCCACGGCGTTCCCGACGGGTATCAAGCCATGGCCGACCGTGAAGCCCTCAAAGTGCTCATCAAGCCCTGACCGGAAGAGGTGCACGACGTGACTCATTGGACAGCAGACGAACTCGCCCGCCTCGGCGGCGCTGACGAGATGCACATCGCGGGACGGCGAGCCGACGGATCCCACGCAAGGGCGGTGATCGTGTGGATGGTCCGCCTCGGCGACGAGGTCTACACCCGCTCCGTCAACGGCCCCGACGCCGCCTGGTTCCGCACCACCCGTCCACTCCGCGAAGGACACATCAACGCCGCCGGCGTCGACAAAGACGTCGCGTTCATCGACATCGACCCCGACGACCCCCTCAACGACGACCTCGACGCGGCCTACCGATCCAAGTACCGCCGATACACCGGCCCCGTTGCCAGCATCACCAGCCGGCAGGCACGGTCGGCAACCCTCAAACTCGTTCCACGACAAAATTAGAAGGCCATCAGCATGAAGCACATTCATCTGCGCGATCTCGATGTCGCCCGCATCGGTCTGGGCGCAATGGGCATGTCCCATGGCTACACAGGCGCCGGTAATGACGACACCGAGTCCATCCGCACCATCCACCGCGCCATTGACCTTGGCGTGACCCTCATCGACACCGCCGAGATTTACGGTCCCTACATCAACGAAGAGCTCGTCGGTCAGGCACTGCGCGACCGACGCGACGCCGTCGTGCTCGCGACCAAGTTCGGTCTGGTCTCCCATGCGGGGCCCGGCCCATGGAATCTCGACAGCAGTCCCCCCAATATCCGCACCGCCGTCGAGGGCTCACTGAAACGCCTCGGCACCGACCGGATCGACTTGTACTACCAGCACCGCGTTGATCCCAACACACCCATCGAAGACACCATCGGTGCCCTTGCCGAGCTGGTCACCGAAGGCAAAATCCGCCACATCGGGCTTTCCGAAGCCGGTGTTGCAACGATCATCCGCGCCAACGCCGTCCATCCCATTACTGCGCTGCAATCGGAGTACTCGCTGTGGACCCGTGACCCCGAACCGGAGGTACTGCCGCTGCTGCGCGAACTCGGAATCGGATTCGTCCCGTATTCCCCGCTCGGCCGCGGGTTCTTAACAGGCGCGATCCGCTCGACAGACCAGTTCGCACAGGATGATTTCCGCGCCACCAACCCCCGATTCACCGGCGAGAACTTCCGCAAGAACCTGGCCATTGCTGACGAGGTCGCCGTAATCGCTGACGACATCGGCGCCACGCCGGCACAGGTAGCCATCGCGTGGTTGCTCACCAAGGGTGACGACATCGCACCCATCCCGGGGACCAAGCGGGTCACCCGGGTTGAGGAGAACGTCGGTGCCGATGCCGTCGAACTATCCGCTGAGCAGGTCACCAAACTCGACAATCTCACCCCGGCTTCGGGTGCACACCACAACGAACAGCAGACGCAGATGATCGGCGCAATGGTGGAAGCATTCGAAGAAGATCGCGGCATCGAACGGCTCCGTGACGGTCTCGGCCCACATGAAATCCGCGTTGACGATCGTGAGAGCGAGGCCATGACGCGTCGCGCGCCGCCGCAGCAGGTCACAAAA
>Ga0209656_10003041_pt1 | contig 10866 bp, 10 predicted proteins | sample BogFormECP12_OM2_FD_188239 | JGI IMG/M metagenome (GOLD analysis project Ga0209656, IMG submission 188239) | Bog forest soil microbial communities from Calvert Island, British Columbia, Canada - ECP12_OM2 (SPAdes) (version 2) | ecosystem: Environmental > Aquatic > Freshwater > Wetlands > Bog ... | reverse complement strand
TGGTGCGGCCGAATCGGTTTATGAAATGTTAAGAGCTGGACATCTGCGGCAGTCGCCGCAGGATGGACGGTCCTCGAGCGCCGCGCGCCTTTACTTCGGCTTGCCTCAACAACCAGACCGGCTACCTTCGGAGCCCCCATGCCCCTCCCCTCCGACATCCCCCTGAAAACCATCGACGGCACAAGCGAGACGCTCGGTGTGTTCGACGGCAAGGCGCTTCTGATCGTCAACGTCGCGAGCAAATGCGACTTCACCCCGCATTATGCGGGGCTCGAGGCTTTGCATCGGCGGTTCCGCGGACGGGGCTTCGATGAGTGCGCCCCGCCCCCACGCGGTAAGGGCGGCTAGGTCGATCTCAAGAGGCAGTTCCGCTCTGAGCTCCGCTCGATTCGACGGGCGCCAAGCCGAAGACCTCTTCAGCCGCTCTTTGACCAGCGGACGACGAGGCCGCTCTTGTGCTCCGCGGGAACCACCCATTTGAGCGACAGGTCCTGCTCGGGCAGGTCCCACGTGGCCGTTCTCAGCGCCAGGGCGGCGAAGAGCTGCATCATCACGGTGGCGAAATCGTAGCCGGCGCACTTGTGGAACGCGAGGGCTCCCGCGCCTTGCGGCATGAAGGCGTCCGGCGCGCGCTTCTTCTCGTCGCGCTCGGGAGAGAAGCGATCGGGATCGAAAGTCTCCGGCGCCGTGAAGATCGGATCAAGACAGCTCTCGTGGATCGCCATCATCACCAGAGTGCCCTGCGGAATGGTGTAGCCGGCGACGTCGATGTCGCGCTTCGCGCGCCCGAAACTCATCGGCACGTTTGGGCAGGTCCGCTTCACCTCGTCGACCACCTGCATCAGGTACGGCATCGCGCGCAATTGGGCCGGACCGATCGGCCCCGAGGGGGCGTTGGCGAGCACCTCGGCGCGCAGGCGTTCGCGCATCTGCGGGTGTTCGTCGAGCTCGCGCAGCGTCGCGGCCAGTTCGGCGTAGACGATCAAGCCTGCGAGCAGGAAGTGGTGCATCTCGCGCGCGGCGGTCTTGGCGTCGAGCGGCGCGCCCGCGTCCTTGGCCGCGGCGAGGATGCGCGAGAGGCCGTCGGGCTGGGCCGGCGGCGAATCGATAGGACGCTGTGCGATCTCTTCGAGCAGCGCGAGGATCCGATCGCGCGCTTGCAGGCCCTTTGCATAGGCGGTCCCGGGCATGTTGATCGGCAGCGCGACGAACGCCTTCCCGAGGATCGCATTGTCGGCAAGCAGGCGCGTGAGCTCCTCTCCCGGCTCGAGATCGAAGATTGCGCCGGACAGCGATTCAATCGCAAGCGTCTTCAGGTCGGCCGTTACCGGCCCCTGGCCATTCGCGAGCCACTTCGCGAGCAGCGTTTCGATCCGGCTCTGTAGACCCGGCAGGTAGCCCGCGACGGCCTCGCGCGAGAATGCCGCGAGCAGGCTCCGTTTACGCTGCGCGTGCGCCTCGCCGTCGAGCAGGGGAACGATGTCCGGGTTGCCGCCGAAAAGCGCCATCAGACTTGCGGGCATCGCGCCTTTACGCTGGATCTTTGTGGGGTCGAGGTAGGTCTCCGCGAGCTTGGGGCCGACGAAGAATACGGTCGGGCTCCCAAGGATGCTGGTGCGGAAGACGTCGCCGAGGCGCGCGCGGCGCTGGTGAATGAAGTCAAACGGATTGCTCACAAAAGCGAGCGTCTCGCCAAGGAGCGGCAGCCCATTGCTGCCAGGCGGAAGCGGATCTGTGGCCATTGCGGGCTACCCCTTTTTTTCCGCCTCGGATTTGCGACGGTTCGCGAGTGAATATGACACAGCTGATATGCCAATGCGAGTGAGGCGCCGACCCGCTCGCCTCTTACGCACAGAGTGGCTACAAGCGCGGTACTTCCCCTTGGAGCGCCCCATGTCCCTCCCCTCCGACATCCCCCTCAAAACCATTGACGGCAAGAGCGAGACGCTCGGCGCGTTCGACGGCAATGCGCTGCTGATCGTCAATGTGGCGAGCAAATGCGGATTCACCCCGCAATATAAGGGGCTCGAGGGGCTGCACCGGCGGTTTCGCAACCGCGGATTTGAGGTGCTCGGTTTTCCCTGCGACCAGTTCGGCCATCAGGAGCCCGGCGACGAGGCCGAGATCGCAAAATTCTGTTCGCTGACCTACGACGTGAGCTTTCCGATGTTCGCCAAGATCGAGGTCAACGGCCCGAACGCCCATCCGCTGTACAAAGCGCTGAAGGCAGAGGCCCCGGGGCTGCTCGGCGCCGCGATCAAATGGAACTTCACCAAGTTCCTGGTCGACAAGGGTCACAACGTCGTTCGCCGCTACGCGCCGACCGACAAGCCGGAATCGCTCGCCCTCGATATTGAGGCGGTGCTGTAGGGTTTGCCGCGTTGGAGTGGCCGGCCCAGGTCTGCTGACGCGCGCCAGACCCCGCGACTATATCTTGCGAAAAATCGAAGGCCATGTTAGCGTTGCTACGCAATCTCCGCCCCGCGCAGACCTTCGCGCGTCCGCCGTGAGGAGAGAGTTCAGCGAGGATTTCCTCCCCAAGTTCTGGCGCAACCCATTGAAAAGGCTCAGTTCAGAGGCCGAAGCACAAGCCGGCGAAAGAGAAATGGTCCTTGTTTGGAGGCAAAACGGAAAGTTTTTGACCTATTCCGGGAAGAAAACAGCAGAAACGGGATAGTTGAGGTCGCCCACCTCGCATGAGTTCGCCATGTCGCCGAAAGCCCTTCTGATCACCGGCGCGTCGCGCGGCATCGGCCGCGCCTCGGCGCTGCTCGCCGCCAAGCACGGCTGGTCGGTCGGGGTCAACTACCGCAACGATGTCGATGCGGCCGAGGAGGTTGTGCGCGCCATCGCCAAGGCGGGCGGCCGCGCCGTTCCGCTCAAGGGCGACGTCGCGATCGAAGCCGACATCGTCGCCATGTTCGAACAGGCGACGCAGGCGCTGGGCCTCCTGACCGGAGTCGTGGTCAACGCCGGGATCATCGCGCCGACCGCCCGGCTCGTCGAGATGAGCGCCGAGCGCATGCGGCGCATTTTCGAGGTCAACGTGCTTGGCGCCTATCTCACGGCGCGTGAGGCGGCGCGGCGCATGTCGACCTCGTCCGGAGGCGCGGGCGGCTCGATCGTGCTGATGTCCTCGGCAGCCTCGCGCCTGGGCTCGCCGAACCTCTACGTCGATTATGCGGGCTCGAAAGGCGCCATCGACACGCTGACCCTGGGGCTCGCCAAGGAGCTCGGCCCCGAGGGCGTGCGCGTCAACGCCATCCGGCCGGGACTGGTCGAGACGCAGATTCACGCGAGCGGCGGCGAGCCCGACCGCGCCCGCACGCTTGGACGCACGAGTCCTCTTGGGAGGCCGGCTACGCCGAAAGAGATCGCGGAGGCGACCGTCTGGCTCCTCAGCGACGCCGCCTCCTACGTGACCGGCGCGCTCCTCGATGTCAGCGGCGGGAGGTGAGCGCTTCCGTAAGCTTCCACTCAATAGCAGCGGCCCAGAAGCCAAGGGGGAACGGCGAAGGCTTCTGGACCGCCATCTCGCATCGCTTTTCGCGATCGCGATGGCGCCATGTAAGCAGGTCTCGCGTTGCTCGCATTGATCCAGCGCAAGTGGCGCGCGAGGTCTAGCGGAACAGCGGCGAAACGAAGATCGCCAGCGCGATGATCTGGGCGACGGCGAAGGCGCCGGTGCGCAGAGGCTGCCGACCGGCGAGATAGGCCGCCAGGTGGCCGATGCGCACGAGGATGTAGACGACCGCGAGGATGTCGACGATGCGGCTTGGGCCGCCGACCATATGCGCCACGATCACCGCTGCGGCGAACCATGGAAAGGTCTCCAGCCCGTTGAGGTGGGCGCCGTAGGCGCGCACGGACTGCCCGACCAGTTCGCCGACGTGGAAGCGCGGCTGCTCCGGATCGAGGCCCTTGACAAAGCCAAAGGCGACATAGGGCAAAATCTGCGCAATGAGAATGCACCAGATGGCGATAGTCATGGAATTGTCTCCTCCCCGCCGCCCGCGCGCGGCGTGACCGGACCGTCGCGTCAATCGCCGCCTCTTGTCAATGCGGACGCGGCCTGCCGGCCGCTTGTGGCCTAGCCGCTGGCCGCACCGACGAAGGCTCCGGGTAAAGCTTTGACTTAAAACGGGAATATAATACCGAAGCAGTCGCTGTCCGCTATGGCGCGGGGCGCCGGAATCGGCTAGACCCTCGCCCATCCGATTTGAGGTCACGAATTGAGCGACACCCGCGACGACCGGCCGGGGCCTGAAGAGCCGTCCGACATCAAGCCCGTCTCGATCCTCGACGAAATGAAGCGCAGCTATCTCGATTACGCGATGAGCGTGATCGTGAGCCGCGCGCTGCCTGACGTTCGCGACGGCTTGAAGCCGGTCCACCGGCGCATCCTCTATGCGATGCAGGAACTTAATTTCACGCCGGACCGTCCCTACAACAAATCGTCGCGCACGGTCGGCGACACGATGGGCAAGTACCATCCGCATGGGGATCTTGCGATCTACGACGCGCTCGTGCGCATGGCGCAGGACTTCTCCATGCGCGCGCCGCTCGTCGACGGGCAGGGCAATTTCGGCTCGGTCGACGGCGACCCTCCGGCCGCCTCGCGTTACACCGAGGCGAGGCTCGACCGCCTCGCGCTCGCGCTGCTCGAGGATCTCGACAAGGACACTGTCGACTTCAAGCCGAACTACGACGAGAAGGAGCTCGAGCCGGTCGTCCTGCCGGCGCGCTTCCCCAATCTGCTCGTCAACGGCGCCGGCGGCATCGCCGTCGGCATGGCGACGAACATTCCGCCGCACAATCTCGGCGAAACGATCGACGGCCTCCTCGCGATGATGGACAAGCCCGACATCACGCTCGACGAGCTGATGGAGCATATCCCGGGGCCTGATTTCCCGACCGGCGCGTCGATCCTCGGACGGGCCGGCATCCGCGCCGCCTACGCCACCGGACGCGGCTCGATCGTCATGCGCGCCAGGGTCGCGGTCGAGGAGCTGCGCAAGGATCGCGAGGCGCTGATCGTCAGCGAGATCCCCTATCAGGTCAACAAGGCGACGCTGATCGAGCGGATCGCCGAACTCGTGCGCGAGAAGCGCATCGAGGGCATCTCGGACCTGCGCGACGAATCCGACCGCGACGGCATGCGCATCGTCATCGAGCTCCGGCGCGATGCCGTCGCCGACGTGGTCCTGAACCAGCTCTGGCGCTTCACGGCGCTGCAGTCGAGCTTCGGCGCCAACATGATCGCGCTGAACGGCGGCCGGCCGGAGATGCTGACGCTGCACGACATGTTGCGCGCGTTCCTCGACTTCCGCGAGGACGTCGTCACCCGGCGGACCAAGTTCCTGCTCGCCAAAGCGCGCGACACCGCGCACACGCAGGTCGGCCTCGCGATCGCGGTCGCCAACATCGACGAGGTGATCCGCCTCATCCGCACCTCCCCCGACACCGCCGCGGCCCGTGGAGCGCTGATGGAACGAGTGTGGCCTGCGCGCGACATGGCGCCCCTGATCGCGCTGATCGCCGATCCGCGCCATGCGCTCGACCCCGACGGCGCGATCCGCCTCTCCGAAGCGCAGGCGCGGGCGATCCTCGAACTGAGGCTCGCGCGCCTGACCGCGCTTGGTCGCGACGAGATCGCCGAGGCGCTGGAGAAGCTCGCGACCGAGATCGCCGACTATCTCGATATCCTGGGCTCGCGCGCGAGGCTGATGGGCATCATTCGCGAGGAGCTCGTCAAGGTGAAGGCCGACTTCGCCAATCCGCGCCGTACCGAGATCCTCGACAGCGACGCCGACATGGACGACGAGGATCTCATCCAGCGCGAGGACATGGTCGTGCTGGTGAGTCACGGCGGCTATATCAAGCGCGTGCCGCTCTCGACCTATCGTGCGCAAAAGCGCGGCGGCAAGGGACGGTCCGGCATGGCGACGCGCGAGGAGGATTTCGTCGCGCGCCTATTCGTCGCCTCGACCCATCAGCCGGTTCTGTTCTTCTCCTCGGCCGGACAGGTCTACAAGGAGAAGGTCTGGCGGCTGCCGCTGGCGGCGCCCCAGGCGCGCGGCAAGGCGCTCGTCAATCTCCTGCCGCTGGAGACCGGCGAGCGCATCACGACGATCATGGCCCTGCCCGAGGACGAGGCGACGTGGGAAGCGCTCGACGTGATGTTCGCCACCACGCGCGGCACCGTCCGGCGCAACAAGCTCTCGGACTTCGCTCAGGTCAATCGCGCGGGCAAGCTCGCGATGAGGCTCGACGAGGGCGAGGGCATCGTCGATGTTCAGATCTGTTCCGACAGGGACGACGTGCTGCTGACGACCGCGCGCGGCCAGTGCATCCGCTTCGCCGTCGACGACGTCAGGGTGTTCAAGGGCCGCGACTCGATGGGCGTGCGCGGCATCGCGCTCGCGCGGGACGACAGCGTCATTTCGCTCGCGATCCTCAAGTCGTTCGACGCGACCCCGGGCGAGCGCGCTGCCTATCTCAAGCAGCGGCGCGCGCTGATCGGCGATAGCGCGGACGAGGCGGCTGAGGGTGAGGCGGAGAGCGACAATGGCGACGCGAACGTCTCGGCTGTGCTCTCGCCGGAGCGTTTCAACGAGATGCAGGACGCCGAACAGGTGATCCTGACCGTGTCGGAAAACGGCTTCGGCAAGCGCACCGTGTCCTACGAATACCGGGTCAGCGGCCGTGGCGGCAAAGGCGTTGTCGCGATGGCGGTCAACGAACGCAACGGTTCGCTCGTCGCCTCCTTCCCGGTTGAGGACAGCGACGAGATCATGCTGGTCACCGACGGCGGCCAGCTCATCCGGGTGCCGGTCGCCGACATCCGCATCGCCGGCCGCGCGACCCAGGGCGTGATCGTGTTCCACACCGCCGAGGAGGAGCGCGTCGTCTCGGTCGACCGGATCGGGGAGACGGAGGCGGACGAGGAGGCCGAGGAGGGTTGAGACGGGAGCGCCTTGAGCCGAATTGCGGAACTCATCAGGTCGCCTTACCCGGCATGGCTCTTAGACCGATTGCGTGTGCTCCCTCCAGCCGGCGCGCAACACCCCGCTCTCCTTGCTGAGGCGGCCGATGACGGTTTCGAGCGCGAGCTCCCGTCGCTTATGCGAGGTTATGGTCGCCGTCAGCTCGACGCGATCCGTGTCCTCGATATTTTCGATCTCCAGTTCGCTCAACTCGATGTGCTCCGCGGCTGTCAGCCCGTCCATCAGGATGGCGCGCGCCCGGGGCTCGGCCGAGACATCGCACACGACAAAGGCCACATAGGTCCGGTCGACTTCGGTGTCGTCCATCGGCTGGCGGTTGATGGCCTTGACCAGAGGACGCAAGACCACGTTGGAGCCGACGACGAGCACGGCGCAAAGCGCCGCGTAAGCAATGAAGCCCATGCCAGCGAGTAACCCGACCGCCGCGGAGCACCAAAGGGTCGCGGCCGTGTTGAGGCCCCGAACGTTGAGGCCCTCCTTGAAAATCACGCCGGCGCCGAGGAAGCCGATGCCGGACACGACTTGAGCGCCCACGCGCGCCGCACTGTCCGTGTCGCCCGCGAGGCGGCCGAATAGGATAAACGTCGCCGCTCCGAGAGCGACGAGCGTGTTGGTTCGCAATCCGGCGAGACGCTGGCGCCATTGCCGCTCGAACCCGATCGCGGCGCCGAGGCCGGCGGCCGCCAGAAGATTGAGGCCGGCCTCCAAGATAGGCAGCGCCATGGCGACTGCTCCCGGGTGATGACGTGCTGCTTGACCCGGACAGGCGCTTAAGCGAGGCGATCGCCGCCGCGCTTGTCCGGTCGCGAGGTCAGTTCTGGCCGATGGCGAGCATGACGATGCGGAATAGCACCAGACCGCCCGCGACGACCAGATAGAGGCGCAGGACGCCCATCCAGGTCTTCGCGGCCAGCGACAGCTTCGCCGGCGGCAACTGATCAAGCGGCGGCATGCGCCAGGTCGCGCGCGACATCTGCGTATGCGCGGCCTCTTCCGCCGGCGCCGCGCTGCCGCCGTTCTGGCTGAAGGCCATGATCACCAGCGCCGCGACTACGGCGAGGACGCCGCCGCCGCCGAGGATGCCGAGGATCACCTGCTCGTTGGTGGCGTCCGGAAACAGCACCGAAACGGTCAGGATCACCGACAGAAGCACCAGCACGGCGATGACGGCGCCGGTGAAGGCGTTCAGCCAGCGGGCATTCACCCAAGGGCCGAGAACCGGCTTGTCATTGCAGAGCAGCAGCAGGAACACGGTCGCGCTCGGCAAGAGCACGCCGGCGAGCACCTGCACGGCTACAGTCAAGAGCCCGAGTGGCGACCCCGGCGTCAGGACGATCGCCGCGGCGACCGCGATGAGCAGAAAATAGACCGCATAGAAACCCTTGGCGTCGGTGACCTTGCGGTGCAGCGAATGGCGCGCCGAGAAAACGTCGCCGATTGCGTAGGCGGTCGAGAGCGACACTGCCGAGGCGCCGATCAGAGCTGCGTCGATGAGGGCGATGGCGAACATCACGCCGGCGGTCTTTCCGACATATTTCTCGAGGCCGGCGGCGATTCCGCCCGCGTCCGTGAAATTGCCGAACTCGGGCTGGCCGGCGAACGTCGCCGCCGTGAAGGCCATGATCGCGCCGCCGCCGACGATGACCAGCGCGATGCCGATCCACAGGTCGAGGCGCTCATAGCGGATGAAGCGCGGGGTGATGCGCTTGTCGATGACGTAGCTCTGCTGGAAGAAAAGCTGCCAGGGCGCGACCGTCGTTCCGACGATGCCAATGATCAGTAGCATCACGTCGCTCAGCTTGCCGCCCTCCGGCATTTGTGGAACGACAAAATCGCGCGCGACCTGAGCGAACGGCGGATGGGCCAAGAAAGTGATTGGAATGAGCAGCAGGCTCGCCCCAACGAGGACCATGGAGAAACGCTCGAAGCGGCGGAAGTCGCCGGTGCTGACGGCGATCATGACGAGCGCTGCGGACACGATCACCCCCGCGGTCTTATCGAGCCCGAGATAGTTGAGCGCCAGCGCGATGCCGATGAACTCGGTGACGATGGTAAGCGCGTTCAAGAGGAAGAGGTCGATCACACTGAATGCGCCCCAGAACCTGCCGAAGCGCTCGAAGATGAGACGAGCGTGGCCGACGCCGGTCACGGCGCCGAGCCGAAGCACCATCTCCTGATTGACATAGAGAACCGGGATCAGCAGCGTCAGCGTCCAGAGCAGCGTTGTGCCGTAATTCTGGCCGGCCTGACCGTAAGTCGCGAAAGCGCCCGCGTCGTTGTCGCCGACCATGACGATCAGGCCTGGGCCGAGGATGGCGAGCAGCGTGGTCAGCCGACGCTTCCATGTCGTGCGGGGAGCGACGTCGCCGTGAAGAATGGTGCCGAATGCGCCTTGGATATCGCCGATATGGGCCGCGTCGAGGACGGCCGCACGGGCATTTTCGGGGCTAACGCGGATGTTCATGGTGTGCCTCCTTGCCGGACCGGGAAGGAGGCGGCCGTTACGACGGCTTTCGCGCTCCTATGCTCCAATGCGGCGATTTGAGATTGCGGATCGGGTTAGGTTGCAGGCGCCCGACGAAACGCTGGAGGCGAATTCGGCGGGCCGCCTAGGGCCTTCGTTCATGTTTCGGGTTCCTTCAGTTTGCCGGAGAGCGTCGCAAGGGAGGCTGCGCATCGCGCGCGCCTCTCTGCGCAACCCAGGCGCAAATGAGCCGACCGCTGGCGGCGTCGCGCCGCCAGCGCATTGTGAGCAAGCTGCCCCGCTGGCGCCGGCCGTTATATGCGGTCCGGCCACGCGCAGTATCTCTCGCCCGGCGATAGCGGGCGAAATCGATGACGTTGTTGGAGAGCTGGTTCATGGCTCGCCTCCGCTTTGGTTTTTGTCCAAAGCCGGAAGACGAGCAGCTGGGAGGCTAGGCCTTACAGACGACTCGCGTACGGGCTTCCGGCCCGTGGACGCTCACGAAGTCTTGGGGCGACGGATTGGCGAACCTGTCCGCGAACGCGCTGCCCGAGATGGTACTGCCCATGTCTCTTCAGTTGGGTTAATGGAAGCCGGCCGGAACGAATCCCAAGCCGACACTCGCCTAAATGATCCCTCGAATTGATCCTGTCAACCCCGGCGTTTTGTCTCGCCGAGAATTGCGTTCCAGCGAAATCGTGTTCAGCCTGCTCAGCTAGCGACAGGGTTTAAGCAACGCCTGAACTTCAACCGGATCGACCGAGAAATATCGCGCGATCTGCGGTACGGTAAGGCCCATATCTGAGAGGGTCTTGAGCGACGAGCGCTCGATTGGCCAACGGACCCCCTCGGCGAACGCCTGCTTCAGCAGGCCGTCCAACTCGTCTCGATTGTGTGACATGACTGAGTCCTCCTATGCGTGACTTCCACAAGCGTTAAGACTCTACGATCTGGATGAAAGCGTTGTAGTTCGTAACGTTCGTCAATCTACGTTCGTCGCAAAATTATTCCATCATACAAGAGTAGATCGAAGCATGTTGTTGGTTTCGTGAGACTAAACCTGCGTATGATTCTCATCCCAACCCTTCTCCGGAACAGGCGAAGGGCGCATCAGGGCGCGCGCCTTTCGGGCGGGCCATGATCGGCGAGCAGACCGCGGGGATTGCGCGAGAGCCTCGCGGGGCTTGGACAAAGCCATCTCGGCTCGACTTCGCCTTTGGCGAGGCAGACGCTATTCGAGTGAGCTGACGGCGTCCATTTCCCCTGCACTCGAACTCCAGAGATCGGCGATGAGCACACCCCCCATCCTCGCCAACAAGAATCCGACGTTGGCCTCGGTATTCGTCCCCGCAGCGCTGCTGCGCGAGGCGCGACGGCAGAAGGGTCTCGTTGCTC
>Ga0209656_10003039_pt1 | contig 10871 bp, 6 predicted proteins | sample BogFormECP12_OM2_FD_188239 | JGI IMG/M metagenome (GOLD analysis project Ga0209656, IMG submission 188239) | Bog forest soil microbial communities from Calvert Island, British Columbia, Canada - ECP12_OM2 (SPAdes) (version 2) | ecosystem: Environmental > Aquatic > Freshwater > Wetlands > Bog ... | reverse complement strand
ACGAGCCGGTGGCGGACATCCTGCACCACGGCGCTGAGGAGGACCTGGCTGTGGCTGTCCACGGTGGTGCTGTTGGCCTGCCAGTAGGTGGCCAGCCCGTCCGTGAGCCGGTGCGCCATCAGCCAGCTGGCCAGGGGCTCGTTTTGGGCTGGCACCGAGGCCTGCGCGGCGCCGTACCCAAGCGTGGCGAGGCAGCCGGCCACCAGTACGGCGAGCACCGGGGCGAACCAGCCCTTCGCCGCCCGGGTCCAGGCCGCTATCCGGTCGCCCAGGACGCGGCCGGCCAGCACCGCGCCCAGCGGCAGCACCGCGGCCATCTCACGCGAGCCGAGCAGATCCTGCGCGTGCCTGCTGGTCATGTAGGCGCCCAGGTTGAGCACGATGGCCACGGCGAACACCGGAACGATCAGCTCGCCGAAGCGGAAGATCCGCGCCATGCCCACGCCGAGGGCGCAGGCCGCCAGGATCCCGCCGGCCAGGTGCAGCGCGACGAAGACAACCTCGAGCACGGGCCTGGCACCGGAGAAGCTCGTGTTGAAGACGTTCGCGCCGAACAGTTCGAGGAAGGCCTGAAAGGTCACCCACGCCCCGTGCTGCAGCTGGCCCAGATCCGTGTCGGCCCCGACCGGTGACTGCCGGTATCCGCCCAGAGCGGGCATTACCCGCGGCGCGAACGAGCCGGCCAGGCCGGCCACCCCAGCCGCGCCGGCCAGGCTTAGCTCATACCAGCAGGAGGCCCGCCGTCTCCCGCGCCTGATCAGCCCGGCGCAGGCGCGCCCCGCACCGACGAGCATCAGGGGCACGATACCGGTGATCAGCACGATCGAGTCGGCCACCATCGTCAAGGTAAACAGCAGGCACACCAGCACCGGCACGTACCCAAGGGGGATCCGGGGGGACGGGTCCCCCCGGTCGCGGGGGGTTCCGGGGGGACGTCCCCCCGGGCCGGCCCGGTCGATGAGAAGCCAGGTCACCAGCAGGGGCACCGCGGTCCCGGTGTGGTCCGGCGAGAGCAGCAGGATCGAGGTGGCGCCGAGCTGGGGCGCCAGCATCAGGCCCGCGGCCAGCAGCGCGCGGGCGAGCCCTTTGCCGCCGCCTGCGTTCCCCTTGGCCAGGAGGGCCGCGAGCAGCACAAGTAGCGTGTAGGTCATGGCGGCGGCCGCGTGCGCCACCCACGGGCCCAGGCCGCCCGCGGCCTCGATCAGCATGTACTGGGGCAGCTCGGTGGTGTAGAAGGACACGTCCGACACCCACCAGTGGCTCAGCAGCAGGTTGCCGTGCAGCATGTCCCACGCCTGCAGGATGTTGCCCGCGCCGTCAGAGGGCAACGCCACCGATGAAGACTGGCGCCAGTAGCAGAAGAACAGGACGGCGGCCGCCAGCACGACCAGGGCCGCCCGCCTGGCAAGCGTGACGGCTGAAGTTCTGGCTGGCTGGGCGGTCAGGGCGGGAGCCTCCTGAGCCCGCCCGACGCGGGTCACGGTGACGCGGGCGCGACGGCCATGCCGCTGAAGCGCAGGATGACCGGGGCGTGCGGCGGCAGGCCGTGCGGCGTGTAGAACCAGTACCCCTGGCCACTCGCGGTCTGCGCGGGCGTACAGATGAACTGCCTGGTCATCAGGAACGTGTACCACGGGTCATCCAGACAGGCCTTGACCCCGGAACGTTCCGCCTGGACCAGGAATCCGGTCGTCTCGACCCAGGCCGGCCCGTCGATGTGCAGCACGATTGTCTTGCCCGGCGCCCGCGCAGCCAAGGTGGCTACCACCTGCGGCAGGGACTCATCGATGTCGTTTGTGCTGGTGCGGGTGCCCGGGATCACCGCGAGCGCCGCGAAGGCCGCCGCCGCCGCGAGCACTGCCACGCCAGCGCCCAGGGCGGCCCGGGGCGGCGGTACCGCCTCGAGGAGGGCCAGCACGATGACCAGCACCGTGACCAGGGGCGCCGACCAGTAGAAGTAGCCGATGTAGTACTGGCTCAGGTTGTCGATCCCGACCGCGGCGTAGACAACCAACGCCAGCGACGAGACCACGTTGACGGCGAGCAATGCGAGCAAGAACCGGCGCAGCGGCCCCTGGCTGAGCCAGCAGGCGGCGGCGAGCGCGACCGGGTAACCGAGAACCGGCGCGATCCAGGCGTGCTGGCGCGGCCACCAGAACCACAGCGCGTACTGCGCCACCTGCCACAGGCTGTGGCCGCCGGCCCGGCCCGAGCCGCTGTAGGAGATGTACTTGCCGAAGTCGCCCGGCCAGTGCAGCACCAGGTTGACGACGATCGGCAGCAAGAACACCGCGCTGATGACCGCGACCGGAATCCAGGTCCGGCGCTGCTCACGGAAGAACTTACCGGCTGACGCCCGGAGCGTAGCCTTTCTGGGCCACAGGACGGCGGCGAGCACGGCCACCGTAAGCGCAGGCACGAAGAACAGGAAGCAGGCATGCCCGTGGATGAGGAACCAGCCGGTCAGCGCGAATATCCAGGCGTCCTGCGCCCGCCCGGCCGCCACCGATCCGGCCGCCAGGACGAACACCATGTACGCCAGCACGTACATGTACGGCATCCAGTCGGAGTTCACGATCGGCGGGTAGGCGACCGCGAACCCGGTGAAGACGGCGAAGCAGGCCGCCGCGCCCCGGACCGAGTGGGTCCACCCGTAGACGACCCCGACGGCCAGCGCGACGAACGCGCAGTCCAGGGCGAACACGGAGAGCATGTGCGCGTTCCACGCGGTCGGCACCACGTGCAGCGCGTTCTGGAACAGGTACTCGCCGAAGGCCTGCACGTACATGTAGGCGGGCCCGGGATGGTTGAAGCGCTCGCGTGAGTAGTTGCCGACGAGCAGGGTGAAGTGCTTGGCCTGCTCGATCAGGATCGAGTTGGCACCGGCATCGCCCTGCTCATAGAGGCGAGTGCTGAACAGGAAGCGATTGCGCACGCAGAGCAGGACGAACAGCAACCCGAAGGGGATGGCCCAGACCCACCAGGGACGCCGCCCCGGCGCCGCGCCGACGGCACCACCGCTGGTGGCGGCGGTTTCGGGGTCCGGTTCTGCGATCCCGGCCGCCCTCGCCTGCTCACCGCCGACCGTCATGCTCAGATGGTTCCCGCCTTGACGGCCGCGTCGATCCAGGGGATCACCTCGCCGAGCATCTCCTCGAGTGTGGTGGTGGCCTCGAAGCCGAGTATCTTCTTGGCCTTTTCCGTATCGGGTACCCGGCGCTGGACGTCATATTCAAACGGGTCGTCGTGGGCGAGCCGCAGCGGGACGCCCTCGCCCTTGACCTTGCGCCAGATGAGCTCGGCCAGTTGCCGCACGGTCGTGCTCTCCGCCGTCGAAATATTGAAGTCCTCATTGAGCGCGTCTTCGTGCTCCATCGCCGTCACCACGCCAGCGGCGAGATCACCGCCGTAGGTGTAGTGCCGCACTTGCTCCCCCGAGCCGAGAATGTGCAGCGGGTCCTGGCCCTTGAGCACCTTCTGCACCAGGTCGGGGACCACGTGGCTCATGGCGAGCTGGACGTTCCCTGACAGGATCTCCTGATCGCCCAGGGCCCGGCTCTCGCCGATGCCCACGCAGTTAAACGGCCGCACGAGCGTGTAGGGCAGCCGGTACTGGTCCCAGGCCGCCTTGGCGAAGTACTCCACCGCGAGCTTCTGGAACCCGTAGGACGACAGCGGCGGCGGTATCTCCCGCTGCTGCCCCTCGTAAGACGGCCACTCGTCGGCGTTCTCGAACACCATCGAAGAGGACAGGTAGGTGACTTTGCGCAGCCGACCGTCCCGGTGCGCCGCGATCGCGGCGTCACAAGACGCGGCGATAATCCGCTCGTTGGTGGCGAGCAGGTCGTAGGCGTAGGTGTGGAAGTAGGAGATCCCGCCGATCATCGCGGCGCCCGCGATGAAATGGTCACAGCCGGCCAGCAGCTCGGTCACCAGGCCGGTGTCCCTGGCGTCACCCTCGACAAGCCGGTAGCGCGGATCGTCGTCGTAGGACTTGTTAACCCTCCCGTACTTGGAAAAGTTATCCAGGCCTACCACGGCGTAGCCGCGTCGCAGCAACTCCTCTACCACGTACCCGCCGATGAAGCCAGCGGACCCGCTGACCAGCACCTGCTCCATCAGGACTCCTGTCCCTTCCGTTGCTCCTGTTGCTGGCCCGTCCCGCGATCACGCACCTGATCTGCGGTCAGCTGCGGTCCGAACGCGAAACGATACCAGCGGACGTAACTGGGCACCCACTTCGCGACCTTGAAGTTCGACACCCCCGCCTGCCGGTCCAGCCATATGGTCGGGATCTCCGCCACCGGCAGGCGCAGCCGCTTGGCCTTGGCCGTCAGCTCGATGCCGATCTCGAACCCGTCGCGTGAATCGATTCCGACCTGCCGGACGAATTCCGTCGAGTATGCCTTGAACGAGTTGGTCGCGTCCCTGGTCCCGACGTGGGCGAGCGTCCGCAGCGAGCGCCCGGCCAGCCGGGACAGCGCGGCCTTGAGGACGGGGCCGCCGACCTGCTGACCGCCCGGCATGTAGCGGGACGCGGCGGCCACCGCGACGCCGCGCTCGACCAGCCGGACCAGCTCGTCGATCTGCCTGGCGTCATCGCACCCGTCCGCCATGGTCACCACGACCACCGGCGCGGTCGCGGCGTCGATGCCGAACCTGATGGCGTTGGCCGGTCCGCGGCCGTACGTGTTGACCAGGCACCTCAGCCGCGGTTCCTTCTGTGCGTACTCCTCGGCCACGGGGACGGTCGTGTCGTCGGCCGAGTCCACGACCACCAGCACTTCCGCCGCCAGCCGGATCGACTCGAATAGCCGGTCAAGTACGTTGACGACCTGCTGACCCTCGTTGTAGGCGGGTACTACCACCGAGACGCGAGGACGCTCGGTCATACCCGGACCCCGTTCCCGAGCACGTCCCAGATATCGGCTGCTGGCTTGTCGACCACCAGTCCCCGGTACTCCGGATGCGGCGCCCCCACCACGAGCAGGTCCGACCGGGCGAGCACCTCCTCAAGCGGCAGCAGGTCAGGATCGACGGTCACGTAGGGGTCGGTGCACAGGACCGCATCGGCCTTGAAGGCCAGGATCCGCTTGAGCTTGTAGGAAAGGCTCGACCTGATGTCGTCCGAACCCGCCTTGAACGCCATGCCCAAGATCCCGACGGTCATCGACGCCAGGTCAAACTGCCCCTCCAGACGGTGCACCACGTAAAGCGGCAGACCCTCGTTGACGGCCATCGCCGCATGGCCGAGCGGGAAGTTGTTATGGTTGAAGGCGGCGAGCTGCATCGTGTCCTTGAACAGGCAGGGCCCGGCGGCGAAGCCCGCGGCGGGCATGTCCGCGGCCCGCGGGTAATCCTCGGCCAGCCCCCGCCGGATCCGGTCGAAGTCCAGGCCCTGCTCGTTGGCCATCATGTAGAGCTGGTTAGCGGTGGCGAACTTGATGTAGCGCCACACGTTGGTGAACAGCTTCGCCAGCTCCGCTTCTTCTGGCGACATCACCACGAGCTTGCCGGTCAACCTGCCGAACAGCGCGGACGCCCGCTTGACCCCGGCCGGCGTACGGGACGAGATGATCTGGGGCAGCTCGAACAGCTCGGTCATCGCCTTGCCCTCGGCGATCCGCTCCGGGCAGAACGCCACTTCTATCTGCAGTCCCAGCCCGGCCACCATCTTTTCCACCAGCGCCGTCACCCCGGGAAACACGGTGCTGCGCAGGATGAGGAGCTGGCCGTTCCGCATGAATGCGGAGCATCCGCCGAGCGCCTTGGTGATCGCGGTCTGGTTGGGGTTCAGGTGCTCATCCACGGGTGTGCCGATGACGACCACCACGTGCTCGGCCGTGGCCACGATCGCGGGATCGGCCGAGGCCTCGAGACGCCCGGAACCGAGCACCCGCTGCAGCACCTCGTTCGCACCAGGCTCGGCGAACGGCATCCGGCCCGAGTTCACCAGGGCGACGGCGCTCTCGCTCACGTCATAGATGGCCACCTTGGCGCCGCGGTCGGCGAACGCGAGAGCGAGCGGCAGGCCTACGTGCCCGCAACCACCGATGACAACCACATCTCGACTGACCTGATCAGGCAAATCGGTCACCGTATATACCTCCGGCTGATCGTGGCAGGCCTCCGGAGACCACCCGGCCGGTGCCCCCCCATACGTCTCTGGCGCTTTACCTTACCGCTATGCCCGGCCCACTATAGGTCTTGTTATCTCCCTGTCGCCGCATACCCATCTGCGCGTCATGTGGCCTGTTAACAGCGGATTTCCGGGCTTCGACTGCGGTATCGCCGATCTTCACGGGCGCACAGGCGTCACCTGCGGTAGGCTCGCGGCGCGATACAAAAGCACGGCGGCGTTTGTTGGCCTGGGCCCGCCTTTCATGAGGAAATGCACCATGCCTGGTCAGGAATACCGGCCGGCCCGGGCGCGGGTCGCGGAGTCGGTCATGCCGGGCGGCCCGGAATCCGCCCGGCCCACCGCACCGCCGGCCGCCACGAGCAGCGGCCCGGACGGCACGAGCAGCGGCCCGGACGCCGGGACCGGCGCGTCGCCGTCCCGCTCGCTGGCGTCCAGAACGAACCGGCCCGCGGTAGCCGCCCTGATCGCCACGCTCGCCGCGCTCGCCTTCGCACTGGCCCGCTGGCAGACCTGGGCGCGCGGCAACATCGGCCGATTCATCCTGGTCGGCAGGCATTTCGCCACGCCAGCTCAGCTGCCGCATGGCGTGCCGGTGGCTCCGACCTACGGCTACGACGGGCAGTTCTTCTACCGGCTGGCGCTCGATCCGCTTAACTTCCACCGGACCGCGTACGGCATCGCCATGGACCGGCCCTACCGCTACATGCGGATCGGCTATCCCGCGCTCACCTGGCTGGTCTCGCTCGGCCAGCACTCCCTGGTCCCCACCATGCTGGTCGCCGTCAACATCGCCGCCGTCGGCGCCCTGGGCTACCTGGGCGCCCGGTTCGCCATCGACGGCGGGCGGCACGCGCTGGCCGGGCTGCTGCTGCCCGGATACTTCGGCCTCATCACCAGCCTGTCCCGGGACACCGCCGAGCCGCTCGCCGCCGTCTGCCTGCTGGCCGGACTGCTCGCGGTCCGGGCCCGGCGCCCCGTCCTGGCCGCCGCTCTCCTCGCCTACGGCGCGCTGACCAGGGAAACGGTCATGGTCGCGGTGGCCGCCATCGCCATCGTGCGGGTCGCAGGCATCCTGCGCGGCCGGGCGCGCCCCGGCCGTGACGACCTCGCCTGGTTGGTCCCGGCCGTGGCCTTCGCAGCCTGGCAGGTCGTGGTGAAGGCCGCGATCGGGAGCTTCCCCCTGCTCGCCGACAGCGGCCGTAACGCTGGCACGCCGTTCGTCGCGCCGCTGCAAGCGCTGAAGAACAACCTCGCCCACCTCAATACCCATCAGTTCGACCAGTACGACTTGTGGCTTCTCGAACTGGCCATCCTCGCCTTGTTCGCGATCGTGGCGCTGCTCTCCCTGCGATCCACGAACGCGCCAGTCCACGAAAGGCTGGCCTTCGTGCTGTACCTGGTCGAGATCTGCGTCGTCACGCCAAGCACCTGGGGCAGCCTCGACTCCGATATGCGATCTTTCATCGAGGTGTACCTGCTGGCCGTGATCATCCTGCTGGGGACGCCGAGGCGGAGCCTGGGGGCCCGGCTGCTCCCCTCGATGGCCGCGCTGACCGTGCCCGCCCTGATCGTGATCACGCAGCGCCGGCTCACCATTTCGTGACCGGCCCGCGTCTTATCTGCATGAGCTCAGCGAAGTTCGCTGAGCAGGTTACGGTTCCAGACCAGGACCGTGTAGGCACCAACGTGGTACGTTCGCGCAGGCTGGCCGAACGTCGCCAGTACAGCCCGTTCCTGGGTGAAGCCGGGATACCCGGCCACGCCGGGGAAGAGCACGACGAAGTTGGCGGTGTTCTGGTCCGGGTCGTACCACTGCGCTTGCGACTCAAGGGTGCTGGGGATGAGCCGCCCGCCGGACAGGGCCACGGTCCGGATCTGGACCCGGTCGCCGCTGGTCAACGTGACGACGTTCGACTCCCAGTAGCCGGACAGGCCGGTGTGCAGATGCCGGGCCAGCAGCCAGGAGGTGAGCTGCTGGTTCTGCGCGGCCACCGGCGGCTGAACGATCTCGCGGGTTAGGCCGACCAGGTAGCCGAGCAGCACAACGAGCAGGAGCGGCACTAGCTTGGATGCCTTGAGCCGCCCAGCCAGTAGGCGTCCGGCCAAGGCAGCGCTGAACGGCAGCACGATATCGATCTCGCGGGTCTGGGTGACCACATTGGCCTTGGTGCTGAGCACATATGCGGCCAAGTTGATGGCCACGCCCGTAACCAGCAGCTGAGCGACCAGATCGCGGTCCCGCAGGAAGCGCCGCGCCGCCAGCCACGTCCCCCATGCCGCCAGGAATACACCAACCACGTGCAGCGCCGTGAAGACGGTACTGGCCGTCAGCCGGAGCCCGAGGAAGTCGGCGCCGCCCAGGAGCAGGAACCCTTGGGCGGTGATGCCCAGGTTGCGAACCAGCGTCGTGCCGCTGTGGGCAAACTGTGTGGAAGGCGCCGGCATGTAAAACCCGCCACGGGCGTGGATGACGTGCAGCACCAGCACAGCCGCGGCCGCTCCTACGAGGGCGGCAGCGCCGAGAGCCATGTCATACCACTGCGACGCCAGTGGCTTCCGCTCGACGGCCACGGCCTGGCAGACGCGGATCGCGCATACCAGCGCGAGCGGCAGCACCCCGATGAAGAGCACCAGCGTATCCGCCACCATGGCCCAGCCAAGGAACGCCCCGGCGATGACCGGGACATACCAGCGAGGCCGGCGGGCATGGTCCAGGATCAGCCAGACCACCATCACCGGCACGGACGTGCCGATGTGGTCCGGTGAGGAGAGAAGGATGTTCACGCCTGAAGCAAGCTGCGGTGCGAGCATGATGCCGACGGCGATGAGCACACGCCCTAGCGCCTGACGCCCCGTAGCGCAGCCCTTGGCCAGCAACGCGGCCAGCAGCATCGCGAGCGTATACGTCAGGGCCGCGGCCACGTGCACCACGTCCTGGTTCAGCCCGCGCACCAACTCCACCACCATGTACTGCGGCAGTTCCGTGGTGTAGTACGAAACATCCCCGAGCAGCCAGCCATGCAGCAGCAGGTTGCCGTGCAGCATGTCCCAGGCCTGCAAGGCCTGGCCCGCACCATCGGAATTGACGGCCCGCGTCCGCGCCAGTAGCAGGTTGGCCGTAAAGGTGGCGATCACGCCCAGCACCCAGGCGACCGTTACCCCCCACGGGCGCAGCCGCGGTGCGTGAAACCCTGCGGATCTTGCTGTGTCTGGCGCCTTGTCATCCCCAGCTTGCCGAAGCAGCGCCCGGTCGGCACTCATGGGCCGACGGTCACGACGCCCTGCCGGAGCCGCGCGATGACCGTGCTGCCGCGCGGCAACGGTGCGGAACCAGGGACAACGGTGCGGAACCAGTAGAGCCGGCCAGCTGCGATGTCCTGGCTCGTGCAGATGAACTGGCTAGTCATCATGAATGTCCACACCGGGTTCAGCACGCAGGCCCGTACCCCGGTCCGCTCGGCCTGGACCAGGAAGCCGGTGACGTCCGGCCATGTCTTCTGGTCGAACCGCAACACGATCATCCGGCCACCTGAGCGTGCGGCGAGCGCCGACACGGCGCCGGGCAGCGCCGGGTCCGTGTCCGGGCCGCTACTGAGCACCGCCGGATCACTGCTATTCGTGCTGGTCTGCGTATCCGGTGCCACTGCGAGGGCGGCCAGCGCGAGCACCGCCGCGCAGGCGGCCGCGGCGGCCCCCAATCGCGACGGCATCGCCTCGACCACGCCGACCGCGATGACCAGCAGCGTGATGACCGGCGCCGACCAGTAGAAATAGCCGACGTAGCGCTCGGAAAGAACATCGATCCCGGTCGTGGCGTAGTAAAGGAACGCCAGCGAGGACACGGCGTTGACGGCGAGCAACGCCCACAGGAACCGGCGCAGCGGAGCGGGAGCGAGCCATCTGGTGACCGCAGCGGCGACCGCGTATCCCGCCACCGGGATCGTCCCAGAGATCCATGCGTCCTGGTACGGCGACCAGTACCACAGCGCATCCTGCAGCGCCTGCGCGATGCTGTGCCCGCCCGCCTTCTTGGAGGAGGAGTACGCCAGGTAGTCGCCGAACTGGCCCGGCCAGTGCAGCACCAGGTTCACGATGATCGGGAAGGCGAAAACGGCGCTGATGACCACCACGGGGACCCACGCCCGCCATTGCGTGGCGAAGAAGGACCGCACCGAGGCACCCAGGCCGCGGCGCCGCGGCCACAGCACCGCGCCCACCACGGCACAGCTGATCACCGGGACGAAGAACAGGAAGCACGCGTGCCCGTGAATCAGGAACCAGCCGGCCAGCGCCATTATCCACGCGTCCCGCGCACGGCCCGCCGCCACCGACGCCGCCGCGACGATGAAGGCAAGGTACGTCGGCACGTACAGGTACGGCATCCAGTCGGTGCTGAGCACGGCCGGGTGCACGGATGCGAAGGCCACCACGACCGCGAAGCAGGCCGCCGCACCGCGCAGCGACCGGGACCAGCCGTAACTCACGCCGACGACGAGGGCCATGAACATGGCGTTCAGCGCGTATGCAGCGAGCAACTGGCCGTTCCACGCGGTGGGGACCACGTGCAGCCACGCCCAGAACAGGGATTCGCCGGCCGCCTGGACGTACATATACGCGGGCCCGGGATGGTGAAAGTGGTCCCGGGAGTAGTTTCCGACCAGCAGCGTGAAGTGCCGCGCCTGCTCGATCAGGATAGAGTTCGCGCCCATGTCCGCGTCCTCATACAGCC
>Ga0209656_10003038_pt1 | contig 10880 bp, 9 predicted proteins | sample BogFormECP12_OM2_FD_188239 | JGI IMG/M metagenome (GOLD analysis project Ga0209656, IMG submission 188239) | Bog forest soil microbial communities from Calvert Island, British Columbia, Canada - ECP12_OM2 (SPAdes) (version 2) | ecosystem: Environmental > Aquatic > Freshwater > Wetlands > Bog ... | reverse complement strand
GCCGCATCCGAGATCTGCACCTGGTGGTGCGCCTCGTACCGGCCCTTGAGCCCCCGCAGGATCGCGATCGTGTCCTCCACCGAGGGCTCGCCGACCAGCACCTGCTGGAAGCGGCGCTCGAGCGCGGGGTCCTTCTCGATCCGCTCGCGGTACTCGCCGAGCGTGGTCGCGCCGACCATGCGCAGCTCGCCGCGGGCGAGCATCGGCTTGAGCATGTTGCCCGCGTCCATCGCGCCCTCGGCCGCGCCCGCGCCCACGACGGTGTGCAGCTCGTCGATGAACGTGATGACCCGGCCGTCGCTCTCGCGGATCTCGTTCAGCACGGCCTTCAGCCGCTCCTCGAACTCGCCGCGGTACTTCGCGCCGGCGACCATGCTGCCTAGGTCAAGGGCGATCAGCCGCTTGCCGCGCAGCGACTCCGGTACGTCTCCGGCGACGATCCGCTGTGCCAGGCCTTCAACCACGGCTGTCTTGCCGACACCTGGCTCGCCGATCAGCACAGGATTGTTCTTGGTGCGCCGGGAGAGGACCTGGATGACCCGCCGGATCTCCGAGTCGCGGCCGATCACCGGGTCCAGCTTGCCGTCCTTGGCCTGCCGGGTCAGGTCGACGCCGTACTTCTCAAGCGCCTGGTATGTGCCTTCCGGGTCCTCGCTGGTAACCCGGGCGCTGCCGCGCACCTGGCTGAACGCTTCGGTCAGCGCGTCCGCGGTGGCGCCGGCGTCCCGCAGCAGGGTGGCCGCCTGCCCGCCGTCGGCGGCCAGGCCGACCAGCAGGTGCTCGGTGGAGACGTACTCGTCTTCCATCTGGCGGGCACGGCTAGCGGCCGTGTTGATCACGGTGAGCATCTGCCTGGACAGCTCGGGAGCACTGGCCGAGGCGCCGCGCATCCTCGGCAGCCGGGCGATCTGCTCTGCCGCCTCCTTGGCGATAACCGCCGGATCGGCGCCGACAGCGCGCAGCAGCGGGGCAGCCGTGCCGCCGCTCTGCTCAAGGAGGGCGGCAAGCAGGTGCAGCGGGTCAACCTGAGGGTTGCCGTCCGCCGCGGCGCGCCGGATCGCTACGGACAGCGCCTCCTGGCTCTTGCGGGTGAGCTTGTCGTCCATTGTCAGGTAATCCTCTTTTTCCGTTATTCACTTTTGCTCTGCTGGTCACCCTGCGGGGAAGCAGGCTGCCAGAAGGTCACTCTGGTCGTGGCGCGGACCGGGACGAGCGTGGCGGCCGGGTCGGCCTTCGCGCCGCGGCGCAGCTCAGCGAGCCGGGCCGCCACCGCGCGGGTGGACTCGAGCTCGGCCCGCAGCTGCGCCACCTCGGCGTGCAGCTCGGCGGCCATCAGGCGGGCTTGCTCGAGTTCCCGCTCCAGGTCCAGGATCCGCTTGATGCCGGAGAGGTTGATCCCCTCCTCCTGAGACAGCCGCTGTATCTCCCGGAGCGCGAGGATGTCGCGCATCGAGTAACGGCGGCCCCCGCCGACGGTGCGCCGCGGCGTCACCAGCCCCACCTTCTCGTAGCCGCGGAGTGTCTGCGGGTGCATGCCGGACAGGTTCGCGGCTACGGAGATGACATAGACAGGCATGTCATCGGACATGTCATAGGGGCTGCTCACGTCATCTCCTTCCTTTGCCTGCTGTTATTTCCGCTGAATTCAGTCCTGCCTCGCCCGGCGAAGCAGTTCTTCCCGCGGGTCCGGACCAGATGTCGCTATCCGCAGGTCTTCGAGCGCTGAGCGCGCCTTGTTGCTCAAGTCCTGCGGCACAGTCACGTCGACCGTGGCGAGCAGCGCGCCGAGGGTTCCGTCCTTCTTGCGGACACCGCGGCCTGGGACACGGAACACCTGCCCGTTCGGAGTGCCCGGGGGGATCCGGACGGTCACCGCGGCCCCGCGGTGCGTGGGCACCTTGATCTCGGCGCCCAGGGCCAGTTCGGTGATCGTGACCGGCACGGTAACCGTGAGGTTCTCACCGCTGCGGCCGAACACCGGATGCGGCTGCACGTGGACCCGTACATACAGGTCCCCGGCCTTGCCGCCGTGTTCGCCCGAAGTCCCCTTGCCGGGGATCCGGATCCGCTGGCCGTCAGCGACGCCCGCCGGGATCCGGGCCTGGATGGTCCGCGAGCTCATGGCGCGGCCGCTGCCGCTGCACGACTCGCACGGGTCGTCGACCACTAGGCCGCGGCCACGGCAGGTCTTGCACGGCTCGGAAACCCCGAAGCCACCGAGGTTCCGGGCCTGCTGGCCGGTGCCCTGGCAGTCAGGGCAGACCTTCGGTACGGTGCCGGCCTTAGCGCCGGTGCCGTGGCAGACCGGGCAGGGGCCCTCCCCGGTCAGCCGCAGTGACACGGTGGCGCCGTCGATCGAGTCGCCGAACGCCAGCGTGGTCTCCGTCTCGACGTCCGCGCCGCGCCTGGCGCGGCTTTGCGCCGTGCCGCGGCCGCGGAAGATCCCGCCGAGCACGTCGCCGAGCCGCTCGCCGGACTCACCCGAGCCGCCGAACAGGTCGCCCAGGTCGAATCCGCCGAACCCGCCGCCGGCGGTGCCCCGTGTGCCGGTCGGCACCCGGAACCCGCCGCCGAACATCGAGCGAGCCTCGTCGTACTCCTTGCGCTGCTTCTCGTCGGAGAGCACGTTGTACGCCTCGGTGATCTCCTTGAAGCGCTCCTCGGCGTCGGCGTTTCCCTTGTTCGCGTCGGGGTGGTACTTCCGCGCGAGGGCCCGGTACGCCTTCTTGATCTCGGGTGTCTTCGCGGTCTTCGGCACGCCCAGCGTCTTGTAGTAGTCCTTCTCGAGGTAGTCCTTCGTGCTCATCTGGCCTCGCTGGGCTGGTTAGTTAGTGTCTTCCCCTGCTGGCCACTCGCCGGCGTTGCCGCTTCCGTCCGGTCCCGTGGCCGGCTCCGCGACCGCCACCCGGGCCGGGCGGAGAATCCGCTCGCCTACCTTGTAGCCGAGCTGGAAGACCTCCACGCAGGTGTCCTCCGTGACGTCCGGCGAGTAGCTGTGTGTCAGGGCTTCGTGGATCTTCGGGTCGAACGCGTCGCCGCGCTGGCCGTAGCTGACCAGCCCGAGCTTGCTGAGCCCCGCCTGCAGCGAGTCCGCGACCGACTTGAAGCCGCCGGACAGCTCACCGTGCTCCCGCGCCTGGCTGATGGCGTCGAGTACGGGCAGGAGCTCCATGAGCGCTCCGGCGATCGCGTGCTCGCGTACCGTGGCCCGGTCCCTGTCCACCCGCTTGCGGTAGTTGGCGTACTCGGCCTGCAGTCGCTGCAGGTCCGCGGTCCGCTCCGCCAGCTGGGTGCGCAGTTCCCGCGCGGCGAGGAGTTCGGTCGCTTCGGCCTGGGTCATCTCCGCATCGGCGGCCTCGCCGCCGTCGTCGCTGACCTTGCCGTGCTTAGCCGGCCCGGACCCCCCGGGCCGGCTGGCACCAGTGGTGCCAGCCGGCTGGGAGGCCGCATGCTTGCCCCTTCGCGGCTGCCCGGTCACCGGATCGATCCGCCGGTGATCGCGGATCACCGGGCCCGAGCCCATGTCGTCGGGTGCTGTCATCAGGCAGTTCCGCCTTCGCCTTCGTCCACGATCTCGGCGTCGACGACACCCTCGTCCTGCGGGGTTTCGGTACCGGCGTCAGCGGCGTCCCCGCTCTGCTGGGCAGCCTGCGCGGCCTGTGCCGCCTGGTAGATGGCGGTGCCCATCTTCTGGCTGACCTGCGCGGCGTGCTCGCTGGCTGTCTTGATGGTCTCGATGTCGTTGCCCTCGATCGCCTTCTTGAGGTCGGCGATCGCGTCCCGTACCTCGGACTTGATGTCCGCCGGGACCTTCTCGTCGTTCTCCGCGAGGAACTTCTCGGTGCTGTAGACCAGCGTGTCGGCCTGGTTGCGAACCTCCGCCTCCTCGCGCCGCCTGCGGTCTTCCTCCGCGTACTGCTCGGCGTCGCGCACCATCTTCTCGATGTCGTCCTTGTTCAGCGCCGAGCCGCCGGTGATCTGCACCGACTGCTGCTTGCCCGTGCCCAGGTCCTTGGCGGACACGTTCACGATGCCGTTGGCGTCGATGTCGAAGGAGACCTCGATCTGCGGGATGCCGCGCGGCGCCGGCGCGATGCCGGTCAGGTCGAACATGCCGAGCTTCTTGTTGTACGCCGCGATCTCGCGCTCACCCTGGTAGACCTGGATCTGCACCGACGGCTGGTTGTCGTCCGCGGTGGTGAAGATCTCAGAGCGCTTGGTCGGGATCGTGGTGTTGCGCTCAATGAGCTTGGTGAAGATCCCGCCCTTGGTCTCGATGCCCAGCGACAGCGGGGTCACGTCGAGCAGCAGGATGTCCTTGACCTCGCCCTTGAGCACGCCAGCCTGCAGGCAGGCGCCCACGGCCACAACCTCGTCCGGGTTGACGCCCTTGTTCGGCTCCTTGCCGCCGGTCAGCGACTTGACCAGGTCCACGACCGCGGGCATCCGGGTGGAGCCGCCGACGAGGACCACGTGGTCGATGTCCTCTATCTTGACGTTCGCGTCCTTGATGACCTGCTGGAACGGGGTCTTGCACCGGTCGATCAGGTCGGCGGTCATGCGCTGGAACTCGGCCCGGGTGAGCCGGGTGTCCAGGTGCAGCGGGCCGTCGGGTGAGTGGGAGATGTAAGGCAGGTTGATCTGCGACTCCATCGACTGCGACAGCTCGATCTTGGCCTTCTCGGCCGCCTCGCGCAGCCGCTGCAGCGCCATCTTGTCCTTGGACAGGTCGATGCCGTAGCCGGACTTGAAGTCCTGGACGAGCCAGTCCACGATCCGCTGGTCCCAGTCGTCACCGCCGAGGTGGTTGTCGCCGCTGGTCGCCTCGACCTCGACGACGCCGTCGCCGACATCGAGCAGGGAGACGTCGAAGGTGCCACCACCCAGGTCGAAGACCAGGATCTTGGCCGCACCCTCCTTCTCCAGGTGGTACGCCAGGGCGGCGGAGGTCGGCTCGTTGATGATGCGCAGGACGTTGAGGCCCGCGATCTGCCCGGCCTCCTTGGTCGCCTGCCGCTGCGCGTCGCTGAAGTACGCCGGGACGGTGATCACCGCGTCGGTGATCTTCTCGCCGAGGTAGGACTCGGCGTCCCTCTTCAGCTTCTGCAGGATGAAAGCGCTGATCTGCTGTGGGGTGAACTTCTTGCCGTCGATGGTGACGGACCAGTCGGTCCCCATGTGCCGCTTGACCGAACGGATCGTCCGGTCGACGTTGGTGACGGCCTGCCGCTTCGCGACCTCGCCGACGAGAACCTCGGCGTTCTTGGCGAACGCGACGACCGACGGCGTCGTCCGCGAGCCTTCCGCGTTGGCGATGACCGTCGGCTCGCCGCCTTCCAGGACAGCGACAACTGAGTTCGTTGTCCCGAGGTCAATACCTACCGCACGTGCCATGAGCAGTCCTTGTAGTGTGTGAAGTTGAGTTTTCCGGGCTCAAGCCTGCCCGAGGCGAGTCCCGGTGTCAAATGACTTGAGTCACTTAGGCTCAACTTTCAGGATTGCCGGATCATTCCCGCAGCCATGGCGGATTTTCGCGACGGCCCGGTGGGCTCGCCACCAGCGTTGTTGCCAGGGCTACGCTTAAGCCCCAAGTACTGAGGAGGTTCCGCGTGGTCTTGCGTATGGTCGTTGGCCTGGGTTTGACGGTCGTGGCGCTCGCGGTTGCCGGGCGGCGGTTGTGGTGGCTGAAGCGGCTGGCGTTTTCCGGTCAGCCGGCGCCGGAGCGGGTGGCCTATGTTCGGCAGCATCCAGGCCGAGAGGCGGAGGTGGAGCTGACGGAGGTGGTCGGGCAGCGGAAGCTGCTGAAGTGGACCGTGCCCGGTGCCGCCCACGCCGCCACGTTCTGGGGCTTCACCGTGCTGCTTTTGACGATCATCGAATCCTACGGGGCGCTGTTCTCCCGGACGTTCGCGATCCCCGGGATCGGCCACTGGGCGGTCATCGGCTTCCTCGAGGACCTGTTCGCCGTGGGGGTGCTGGCCGGGATCATCACGTTCACGGTGATCCGGTTGCGCAACAACCCGCATAAGGAAGGCCGCAAGTCACGGTTCTTCGGCTCGCACACCACCGCGGCCTGGGTGGTGCTGGCGATGATTTTCCTCGTGATCGCAACGCTGCTGCTGTACCGGGGCGCGCAGATCAACACCGGCGTGTTCCCCTATCCGCCGGCCTGGGCGTTCGCGTCCTGGGTCATCGCGAAGGCGCTCCACCCGCTGGGTTACGGGGTCAACTCGGTGCTCGAGGTCGTATTCATCCTGGCGCAGATCACGGTGGTCATGGTGTTCCTGGTGATCGTGACCTACTCCAAGCACCTGCACATCTTCCTGGCCCCGGTGAACGTGCTGTTCTCCCGCCGCCCGAACGCGCTGGGCCCGCTGGAGCCGATGCGGTCCGGCGGCAAGGTCCTGGACTTCGAGGAGGCCGACCCCGACACCGACGTGTTCGGGCTGGGGAAGATCGAGGACTTCACCTGGAAGGGCCTGCTGGACATGGGCACCTGCACCGAGTGCGGCCGGTGCCAGTCGCAGTGCCCGGCCTGGGCCACCGGCAAGCCGCTGTCCCCCAAGCAGGTCATCCTCGACCTGCGCGATCACGCCTTCGCCAAGGCCCCCTACCTCCTGGCAGCCAGCGACGAGGAACGCGAGAAGCTCCCGGACGCGGTCAAGGCCGAGGCGGAACGGCCGCTGGTCGGCACTAAAGAACAGAACGGCGTCATCGACCCGGACGTGCTGTGGTCGTGCACCAACTGCGGTGCCTGCGTGGAGGAGTGCCCGGTCGATATCGAGCACATCGACCACATCGACGGGATGCGCCGGCACCAGGTCCTGGTCGAGTCCGCGTTCCCGCAAGAAGCCACCACGATGCTCAACAACCTCGAGCGCCGCGGGAACCCGTGGGGCATGGCCGAAGACAAGCGGCTGGAGTGGATCACCGAGCTCGACTTCGAGGTCCCCGTCGTCGACGGCAAGATCGGCGCGGATATCGAGTACCTGTTCTGGGTCGGCTGCGCCGGGGCGCTGGAGGACCGGGCCAAGAAGACCACCAAGGCCATCGCCGAGCTGCTGCACACCGCCGGGGTCACCTTCGCCGTGCTCGGCCCGGCCGAGGCCTGCACCGGCGACCCGGCCCGCCGGCTGGGCAACGAGTTCGTCTACCAGATGCTCGCCCGGCAGAACGTCGAGACCCTCAACGAGGCCGGCGCCCGGAAGGTCATCGCGTCCTGCCCGCACTGCTTCAACACCATCGCCCGGGAGTACCCGCAGCTCGGCGGGAACTACGAGGTGATCCACCACACCCAGCTGCTGGCCCGGCTCGTGGAGGAAGGCAAGCTCACCCCGGCGGGAAGGGTGGAGGAGAAGATCACCTACCACGACCCGTGCTTCCTCGGCCGGCACAACAAGGTCTTCACCCCGCCCCGCGCCCTCATCGACGCCGTCCCCGGCACCACCGCCGAGGAGATGCACCGGTGCAAGAACCGCGGGTTCTGCTGCGGCGCCGGCGGCGCCCGGATGTGGCTGGAGGAGCGGATCGGCAAGCGGATCAACACCGAGCGGATCGACGAGGCCCTGGCCCTCGACCCCGACACCGTCTCCACCGCCTGCCCCTACTGCATGGTCATGCTCGGCGACGCCGTCAACGCCAAGAAGGCCGCCGGCGAAGCCAAGCCCAATCTCGAGGTCATCGACGTCGCGCAGCTGCTCGTCCGGTCGGTTCGCTCCGGCTCCTCCCGGGGCGAGGAGACCGAAGCGCAAAAGCCCTGAAAACACTTATCCTGAACGGAGGGCTGGGTCGTCCGCGGTGTCGGCTACGACGGTTTCGGAGTAGGGCCAGGCCTGGGGAGTCAGCCGAGCTCGTTCTGGATAATGGTTTCTGATTACTTCTAGCGTGACGAGATGCGAGTACCGCGGGTTGGAAACCACCCGCACCTCGGCCGCCCAGCAGGCGGCGGCGAGCTCGTTACGGGCGGCGAGCAGGTGAGCCGCTGTGATGCCGGGCCGACACCACAGGTGAGCCCGCTCGCCGTACCTGGTCGGCACGGCGCAGAGAACGATCGGCAGCTTGCCGCTTCTGGTCTGCACCCGGGCGTTGACACAGCCGACCCGGATCCGGTGCGGAATGATGACGCACCAGGCCTGGGCGATGAGCCGCGCGCGGGCTGGCGGCCAGCGCAACAGCGCGCCGGCGGCCGCCAGCCCGGCCCCCGCGGCAGCGGCGAGCCAGATAACCCCGAGGCTCGCCGCTATAAAGGCACATAGTCCGGTGGTGACAGCGAGGATCCCGAGTTCCCATCGGCGCAGCGGTCGGCCAGACATCATCAGAGGTTTCCGTCGCGCGGGTCAAGCGGTGTTCCCAGCGTGACGAACCGTGCGTCCCGGTACTGGCGGGCCAGGCCGTTCTTTAGCTGGGTGACCTGCCAGCCGCGCCAGCCGGCTTCTGCGTCGTTCAACGCGAACAGCCAGTTGCCCAGGCGACGCGGCAATCCGATCAGCCAGGCGGTGCCGATGGCGCCCGCCGTGCGAAGCGTGTCTCCGACGGCCGAGGCCGGCCGGATTCCCGCCAAGGTTCTCGGTGCCGGGACGCGCAGCACCGGCAGCACGGCATCCGCGACCTTTATCGTTTCCGCTGCGTTACCAATCAGCCATCGGGGGTTGTCTTTCCCAAGCAGGTTGGTACCGTTGATCACGTCACTAGCCCTTCTCGGTGGTTCCTGAGGACGGGTGGTGTTTCGCTGGGTCGGTGTGGCAGCACCGGCCCAGCGGTGTTTCCAGGGATCTTGCCGTGGCTGTCTTCCTGGAACCCAGGGTCCCTGCCTTCGGTGCCCGGCAAGCGGGCGTGCGCTCATGGACAGCGGATGCAGTGATGTAGCAGGGCCTCCTAGTTCAATCGCCGGCTCACGCGACGCCCAGGTGGCTAGCGATCTCTGATCGGTAACCCTTGGGCCACCGCTCGACCCCGTTGTCGGCGGGTCGCTTGAGGATGCCTTCTGCGCTCTGATTTCATGATGAACGCGGCGCGTGCCGTTGGCAAGTGACAATTACAAGTGACATACTCATGTGCCAACGGCATGTATCGATGGCACACTGCCAACCACCAGGATCTTTGGGTTCGCGCACCAGAGATTCCTGAGACTGATGCGGAAGGAAGCGACCTCCAGTGCCGGAAGTGCGCAGCCCTACACTCCGCCGTCGTGAGCTAGGCGTGCGCCTGCGAGCCCTTCGCACGGAGCAGGGACTGACGGTGGATCAGGTCGCGGAAGAACTGCTGTGCTCCCCGTCGAAGGTCAGCCGCATGGAGACCGGACAACGAGGCGCGACGCAACGCGATGTCCGGGACCTGTGCCGCATCTATGGCGTGACAGATGCGGCGCACATCGCGCACCTGATGGACCTGGCCAAAGAGGGCAAGCAGCAGGCCTGGTGGCAGTCCCACGACCTGGACTTCGCGACGTACATCGGACTTGAGCAGGCTGCGATATCGACCAGTTACTTCCAGTCTTCGATTGTCCCAGGGCTGCTGCAGACCACGGATTACGCGCGGGCGATGTATGCAGCCAGCATGCCGTCCGAGTTCACGCTCGAAAGAGTAAGCGAGCTCATCGATGTTCGCCTAAGAAGACAGCAAGTGCTTACCCGAGATCCTCCACTGCGACTGCAGGCAGTGCTCGACGAGGCTGTACTTCATCGGGTGGTCGGTGGCCCTGCGGTGATGGCTGCGCAATTGCAACATCTCATCGAGATGGCAAACATGCCGAATGTAACGTTGCAGGTCATAACCTATGGCGCTGGGGCCCATCCTGGGATGGATAACATGTTTTACATCCTTGAGTTCGAAGGGGTTGCGCCGCCTGTAGTATACGTTGAGGGGCTGATGGGCTGGCTGTACCTCGAACGTGAATACGAAGTGGCCCGCTATCGGCAGGTTTTTGAACGCTTGCACAGCATCGCATTGGATCCACAAGAGACAATCGAGCTATTGTCTGAAATCGGCAAGCAGTACAACGGCGTGCAGGTTTTTCGTACCAGTAATTCTGTAACATAGAGTTCAAAAGAACAACTCCCGTGCGTTAATAACTTAGGTCCGGCAAATCTGGTTCGCCGGGCCAGATAAAGTGAGGGAACTATTATGCTCCTGTCTTATGACGGGTGCGACCGCCTTAATTGGCGGAAGGCGAAGCGTAGCATAAACAATGGGGCCTGTGCAGAGGTCGCCTCAAGCACCGGGGTTATTGTAGTCCGGGATTCGCAGGATCCGCAGGGGCTGGCGCTGGCTTACCCCGCCAACTCATGGAACTCGTTCATCGCAGCTGCGAGGACAGGGGCTTTCGACAATCTTCGTTAATCCGGCCTTCTAGGGGGCGATCTAGTTGAGGATTCGCCCTGTGGCCAGCTTCGGACTGTAGCGTACTTCGACAGGTTGAGGGTCGACCGGTGTCGTGCCTGGTAGGCGTGGCACCGGGTGACTAATAGGACCCTAGGGCGGGACAGCGTGTCACCTGCTGCTTTCGCATGGTGACTCCTGCTTGATATCATGTGGTTTCCTGCGAGGTCCCAAACAGGTGATCGACATGGTAGTGGACTCAGATGCGCATGGTGCGACTTGGCGTAAGTCCCGCCACAGCATGAACAACGGCAATTGCGTAGAAGCTGTTTCTGGCCAGGGTGGCGTCATAGTCCGTGATTCCGCGAATCGGGCGGGGCCGATGCTTCGGTATTCTGCCCGGGCGTGGTTGGCTTTCGTTGCGGGGGCGAAAGGCGGCAAGTTCGATCCAACTGAGTCGTCATAGTGAACGGCTTACCGCTGGGGTCAGGTATAACCTTCTGAAAGCGCTGCCGGACCTGGACCATAAGCAAGGCGAGCCAATCGGGAATCGCTTGCCGAGA
>Ga0209656_10003037_pt1 | contig 10881 bp, 9 predicted proteins | sample BogFormECP12_OM2_FD_188239 | JGI IMG/M metagenome (GOLD analysis project Ga0209656, IMG submission 188239) | Bog forest soil microbial communities from Calvert Island, British Columbia, Canada - ECP12_OM2 (SPAdes) (version 2) | ecosystem: Environmental > Aquatic > Freshwater > Wetlands > Bog ... | reverse complement strand
CGCACCGTGAACTACAAAGGCAATCGCATCGACATTGGCGGTCACCGGTTCTTTTCCAAGTCCGACCGCGTGATGGAGTGGTGGTTGCGGATGCTACCGCTGCAGGCATCTGAAACCGACACAACGGCCATCAAGTATCACAACCTGGAGCGCAAAATTGTCGTTCCGGCCGACAGCCCGGATCCGGCAGCAGCCGAGCGCGTCATGTTGCTGCGCAACCGCAAATCGCGCATCTATTATTTGCGCCGCTTTTTCGACTATCCCATCACCCTCAGCAAAAGCACCCTGATGAATCTCGGCATGTGGCGCACTTTCAAGATCGGCGTCAGCTACATGAAGAGCGCAACCTTTCCCGAGAAACAGGAAAACACTCTGGAGCAGTTCTTCATCAATCGCTTCGGCAAAGAGCTCTACAACACATTTTTCAAGTCCTATACCGAAAAGGTCTGGGGCGTTCCGTGCACCGAGATCAGCGCCGAGTGGGGTGCGCAACGCATCAAGGGACTGAGCATCTCGAGGACCATCCAACATGCACTGAAGAGACTAACGCAGCGCTCTCACGCCGACCTCGGCCAGAAAGGCACCGAGACTTCGCTGATCGAGCAATTTCTCTACCCGAAATTCGGTCCCGGCCAGATGTGGGAAGAGACCGCGCGACTGGTGAAGCAGATGGGCGGCGAAATTCACACAGGTTACAAGGCCGAGCGCCTGCACACGAACGGAATGCGCCTGACCGCGGTGGAAGCCGTCAAGGAAGCCACTGGCACGCGCGAGACCTTCGCGGGCGATTATTTCTTCTCGACCGCGCCCATCAAAGAACTGGTGCGCTCGTTCGATGTGCCGCCTCCCGCGAATGTATTGGAGGTCTCCGACGGGTTGGTCTACCGCGACTTCATCACCGTGGGCCTGCTGGTGCGCAACCTCAAGATCCACGACGAAACGCCGCAAGGCAAGAAGCTGATCGCCGACAACTGGATTTACATCCAGGAGCCTGACGTGCTCCTCGGCCGCTTGCAGATCTTCAACAACTGGAGCCCCTTCCTGGTGAACGATCCTTCCACCGTGTGGCTGGGGCTGGAATATTTCTGCAACGAGACCGACGCCCTGTGGACGATGGCCGACGACAAGATGATTGCGCTGGCCTCTGAAGAGCTGAGCCGCATCGGCATCATCGACGCCGAGGCGGTCCTCGACGCCACCGTGCTGCGCATGGAGAAGACGTATCCCGCCTACTTTGGCACTTACCCGCGCTTCGCCGAACTCCGCGCCTATGTTGACTCCTACGAGAACCTGTTCCTGGTGGGCCGCAACGGCATGCATCGCTATAACAACCAAGACCACTCCATGCTGACTGCAATGACGGCGGTAGACCTTATCATCGCCGGCAACACCGACAAATCCGCCCTCTGGGACGTCAACACCGAGATGGAATATCACGAGGAAAAAGCGAATTCCAAGTGACCGACCGGACCTGCGCCTGATGCATCGCACTTAGCAGCAGGGCGCTCTATTTCTGCGGTTTCGTCCCGGCTCACGCAGGCTTTTGCCTCAGCTCGGGAAATCGCGAATAGATGGCCGCGCACAATTGCTCGGCCAAAGCAGGATTTTCGGCGCTGCGGTCAAGGTTCCAGATCTGAGCTTGGTTCAGGGGGCGAAGCCAACCCTTTTGGGTTTCCAGGTCAAGAACGTACTGGTATTGGGACCGCCCGTCGATCACGCCTACTGTCCCGTGCCGCAGGGGCTTGAAGACGCTGTTTCTCTCCAGATACTGGCAGAACGCTAGTCCCTCGCCTTCCCCTTGGCCATCCCGGTTCAGCCAGCCCACCAGCGATTGGCCTGGCATCCAATCCGGCTTCGGCTGACGGGCCAGCTCGAGAATCGTGGGTGCAAGTGCGGTCTGGTCCGCGGTAAAAGCAACCTTTCGGCTTTCCTGCTGGTCCGGCGTCCGGATGATAAGCGGAACGTGAATAACCGGCCGGGTCTGGTAGGCGCTGTCGTGTTGATAGACGCCGCCCTCAAAGCTTTCGCCATGATCGGCCGACACGATGACGGTTGTGTCGCGTAACTTCCCGCTGCTCTCCATCTCCGACATGAAGGCGCCGAAGCCGCGGTCGGCAGTTAAGATGAACTCGTCGTAGGCAAGGCGACGCTGGTCGACCTGGCTCTGCTGGTCGGGTTCGTAATGGGGAAACCAGCGACGCCCACCGTTGTCCTCTTCAAACTCAAAGGTTCGCAGTTGGTCTTCGGGCAGGAAACGTCCCCGGTCCGCCGCCTCGGGAAGATAGGGGTTGTGCGGCGTCATCACGTGAATCCACAGGAAAAATCCATCGGGCCATTGGGCCAATAGTTTGCGCGCGTGTTCGAAACTCGCGACCGCCCGAAACCGGAGGTAGAGATCGACAGGCATTCGGCCCAACTGATTCCACACCCGCATGAGATCGTAGTATTCGTCGAGGCGGCTTCCAATCCCTGAATTCTGATGCAGTGGCTTGGTCGCATCCCACAAATGCTGTAGCCCACCCTGCTGAAAGATTGGCTCAGGTAGGAGATCAAACTCGTCCTTAGGCCTTTCCGCGAAAAAGTATGCGTTCGGGTTGGAGAAGACCGCGCCGGTGGCATAGCCGGCGGCCCTCATCGCGTGCGGTAAAATCTTTCCGGCGTTTTCCGCGCGCACATGGCCCTGCATCTGGTAAACATGGCTTTCTGAGGGATAGAGCCCCGTCAACATCGTTGCTACGCTTGGAGTCGTAAACGTGCATGCGGAATAGAAATTGCTGAAGACTGTGCCCTTGCGGGCAAAAGCGTCGATGTTCGGAGTGGTCGGCAGCCTGTAACCATAAAGGGACATATCTTCCGCACTTAAGGCGTCGAATGTGATGAGCAGGATGTTGGATTTGGGACGCTGCGGTACCAGCGCGGCTTTTACCCTGGGTACCGACTTGGCAAGAGCATATTCCGTGGCCACCAGCGCGGCGGTGCTGGCGACGGTCGCAATCGCCATGCGACGCGTCATCTTTTCGCCCAGGAAGCCGTCCAGGCTCGTCACAACTTCTCTGCGTGCGCGTGGAAGGCAAAGGGCCGCGGCAAAAGCCACGACATAGGCCGCGGGCAAGAACGTGCTGAGAAACGCGCGGTGGTCAATCCAGTGGCCAATCCGTTGTTGGTAAGTCCACCAGATCAGGTCTTTCAGGGCGAACCTCGAATCCATTAATACGGCCAGAACCACGACCACCTTGGTCGCCCACTCGGCAATCCGCTCGCGCGAAGACTTGAAATGCCAGAGAAAGGGCGCAAGGGCAGCGGTAAGGACGGACCCCAAAGCGACACCAGCCAGCGCGGCGAAAATCATGCGCACCAGCACTTCGAAAACGACCTCCGGCCTGGTGAGATAGTACGACCAGCCCTGAGCCTTTCCCGGCGCCAGCCAGAGCGCCACGGCGAATACCAAGCCGACAATCCCGAGGGTAATCAGCCGGAACCAAAGCCACGTGATTGCAGAACGAAAGTCAGACTTCCTTGACATCGACTCGGCGGCGCAGGCGGCGGGACAGCGCGGAGAATACCGCTCCAATCTGCTTTCTGAGGAACGTTAGAGCGGCGGCGGCAGCTATCAGGAGAGGAGTCAAAATCTGGGAAACCAAACCGGCCGCGTTTGGGTCGATGTAAGCGTAAGCCGGAGTTGCGATGAATACGACACACAGAGCACACACCACCAACGCGGTAGGAAGCTTGCGAGAGTACTTCATCAACTCCTCCGAATCTGAAACTGGCGCGCAACCTGGTAAATTGTGCTGAGATTGTAGCACGGGTCCATTTCCCGGCAGTTCGTAGCCTCCACCAGCCCAGCTGGGGATTCCACACCCCATCAGGCCGATGCTGTCTGGTTCAGGGCGTGATTCGCCGTGCTACATAGATTGTCGCTGCCTTGGCTGGGTCCCTGGTTTCCGCGACGGGGTCGGGATCATTACCCCAGGGTATATCGGGAGCTCGCACCGAAGACACTTCGGACCATTGATAACGCCCTAGCTCGCGGAGATAGACTGGCCAATGCAAGAATGGGACTGACCGCCTCAATATGACAAACTGGGGCCGAACTTTCGCATCGTCTTCTGCGCGGAAGGCTGCCACTCCGCCACGGATGGGGTTAGGCAAGTAGAACATCAGCGGGACGTCCTCGTAGTTGATCAGGATTTCGTCGCTCGGTGCTGCGTTCTGCTTAAGCCATTCGATCACGATACGGTTGGGATCGGGACGGTGGCCGAAAACTTCCGCAGCCAGTATCCGTAACTCAGGCCGGAGAAATCTCGCGCTCCAGAACCAGCTCGGTGGTCGACGGAGCAGGTGTAACGGCTTGCCCATCCATGGGGTTATGATCAAAACCGCCGCTCCCAGCCACACCAACCCAACCCGCGAGCCGCAGCTCCGCACCAGCACCCATGCGGCCAGCAGGCAGCCCAGCGGCGCCACCATAATCACGTAACGCAGGAACGCCACGGGCGCCGCCAGCGGAACCCACAGAGTGAAGGCAACTATGGTCGCGCACGCGATGGCCACCATGCGTCGCTCAACCGCAGCCAGCGTTCGCCAGCGCCAGGCTAACAGCGCTATGGCCGCGAGCACAATCACGAGTGGCACCACGTATTCGTTTATGTTGAACAGATTGATCCAGAACCGTTGACGAAATGTTCCGACCGGGATTACCGCCCGTCGCCGCCATAATTCGAAGTAGTACAGGAAAGGGGCGATTGCCACGGCCAGCACGGTGCCAACCAGCGCGGGCCGCCAGAGATTATGGCGCTCTGCCACAAATGCGTCCACGAACAACACCAGCATGACCGGCCAAAATGTCCCGTAATCCACGTGGAACCAGCACCACGCAGCCAGAACAAATGCGGCAGCGCCCCAGCGTCCACCCCGTTGCCAGCGAGCATAGGCCATCAGGGTGATCACGAGGAACAAGCTGGAGAGCGGGTAATACCGGCATTGGCGGCTGTGCAGGATCCAATAAGCATTGAAGACCAGGAACACTGCAGCCAACGACGCCATCAGAGGGTTTCCGAAATTCGTCAGCACGAACTGGTACAACAGCACGACGACTGCGATGCCAGCGAGCGCGAAGGGAAGCCGCGCCGCCAGCGTGGTACTCCCCAGTGCTTTCAGGCTAATGGCTGCAACAATAAACTGGCCCCACGGTTGAAATCTCCAGCTGGTATCCGGTTTGATGTACCCATGATCGATGTAGTACTGAACGGCGGCCTGGGGATTGGTGGTGCGTTGATCGATGGTGGCCGGATCCTCCGCCTTGAAATAATCGATGGTGATTAAGTTGACTCCATCGTAGGTCAGAGGACGGCCGAACCGGAGCATGCGCTGCGCCAGCACGGCGGTCGAAGCCTCGTCCTGCCAAAGGTATTTGTTGCTAAGTCCCCACAAGAGCAGCACTGCCGCAATCCCACCGAGGAGCAGCGGCACCGCAGTCCTACGCAGAATGTTCGTTTTAGCCGGAATCTCCACTTATCCCCCAGCGGTCTCACAAATATACGCAACGAGGGACACGAGCGCACGATTTTTTTGGCTGGGTCAGGGCTCGAGATCACGCAACGCGAAGCGTCTTCGCGGTCCGGTCCCCCCGTCATTTCGAGTGATGCGGGCATGGTGCGCCGCTGACGATCCAGAGAAGACAGTAAAGGAATGAGCAACGTTTAGGCACTCGGCGTAGCCATGGAAAAGAGCGCAGGCGTATGTGGTGGAGATATTGGCTCCCACATAGGACTCGAACTTAGCACGCTGCGGTTTACAACTGCGCAGGTGGAGAAATGAACCGAACGACCAAATTGCTATTCGTGCCCGTGTTTGCCTTTCTGCTGAACGCTCTCTGGGACGTCAACACCGAGATGGAGTATCACGAGGAGAAAGCTGATTCCAAGTGACCGGCCGGACCAGCGCTTTAGCCGGCGGCGCCGCCAAATTGGCGCCGATTGCTCTATTTCGCCCACGCTGTAGCTCAGTAGCCTCCACTGTTCAGCCTGTATACAACCGCCTCCAGCGTCTGCGCTACCTGGTCGGACTGCGCGGTCGATTGCGGAAAGGATGAGATAGTGCCCACAGGCAGCGCAAGAAAGAATGGGGCGCCCGGAAACGCCTTTTGTGCCAACGGCAGAGTCCGGTCAAGCTCGGCGTCGTTCGCGATATTTCGAATCATATGGCGTTCTGAATAAAAGACTGGGGTCGCGTCCTCGAGAGGCGTAAAAACGATCGCGCTTGGTGGCGTGGCGAAACGAATCAGATTGGCATATCCCACGCTCCAAGTTGGCTCACTCAGGGATGGGTTTCGTTTGATAGCCGGCAGGAAGCCAAAGTACTTGCGGCTTTGGTCGCGCACCACGCACTGGCGCACTGCAGACGCCAGGGGGATCAGGCACAGGATTGGCACCATGACTACGATGGCAGTGGTCCGCCAGAATGTTCTTTCACCTCGCGCTTGTAGGGAATTGAGTATAGCGGAGGCGCCGTATGCCATGGCCATAGCGGTTCCCGGAGCTGCGAGTAGCATTTCGAATGGGTGCTCCCCCACATGGTTCCACATCGTTCCGTACCAGATAAACCATGGGCCCAGGAGCCCTGCAAAGACTGTGGCCGCGGAACTGGTAGACGGCGAGGCGAGCCTGTCAACGGCAGTGAGGACTAGCCACGCCACAGCCGCAATTCCGGCCAGGCCTAGCATCGCCGGATAGAACTTGTACAAGTTGTGAAGAATCCGCACGAAGCCGATCTGGGCATTGGGCGCATGGCGGTGGAGAGGAGCCGAAGAGTACGTCTGCGAAAGGCCCATACGGTATCCCACAGTTCGCATCGTGTCGACAAACCCTTCTGGAGCGCGAATTACGTAAATCAATGCGACGACACCGAGCGCAACCACAGCAACGATGCAGAGCAGTCTGGCGAGACGCAACTCGCTCCCGTTTCGACGCCAGGCAGCCACCGCCACAAGCGAGACAGGCAACCAAACCGGCTCCCAGGAACTCCACAGTGCGAGACACATCGCGGCACAAGCGACCACGCTCCATGGACGACTTGGGCTCCCGCTGCTTGTCGCCCTCAGAAACGCAAGTAGGGTGAGGAGCATAAAGAAAATCGCGAGTGCCTGTTGCGAGATTACTTGCGAATAGTCGATGACCACCGGCAGAGTCAAATAAAAGAGGACAGCCAAACATGCCCCCGTGGCTGGAAGGCAGTGCCGGGCGATCACGTAAAGAACAGCCGCGGTCGCAAACAGTACCACGATCATCAGTGTGTTGCCGGTCGCCTCAGACTCCCCAAAAAGCCGAAATAACCAGCTAAGTAAAATCGGAAGCAAGGGAGGCCAGTGGATATATACAGCAGGAGAGTTGCCCAGCGGGTCATTGTTATTAATCGGCACTCCGCCCAATTTCAGAATGCCGTGTCGAACGAAAGAACGAGCCATGGTACTCACGTCGGCGCTGACAAAGCCGAACGGCATGTGCAACGATAAGACATGCTGAGCGAGGGTAAGGCTAATGGCAGCTACGCACAAGATATATAGGAGAAGACAGATGCTTCTCGGTGAGTAGCTAAGACGGAACCGCATTCGGCGTCACCTGGCAAGCTGTTGAAGAATGATGTTGCTCGAAGTAGAGACCCAGTTTTCGCTGGCACTTAGCTTGGATTCTACAGTACGCCTGTCGACAAATCTGCTTGGACGGTGCCAGGTCCCAACAGAGTGTGCAGACCCGGAACATGAATTGAGCCTGAACCCACGACGATCCACTCCACCCTAGGCAGACGGAAGGTGATAGCCCCCGCTTCACCTTCTCATGGCCTATCTTCTCATCTGCCCCAATACCTACTTCCCAAGCACCGGTGTAACCCTTCCTCCGCCGCGACAGAGAGAGTTCATGGTAGGCTGTTCGCTCTCTTGTGGCGAATGCCATGTCACTTTATTTTTGAGTCTGTAAAGAAACACCAGTCAGAAATGGAAAGGAACTATCGAATGCGTTTATCGATTAGGTCGGGGATTGTTCTCGTTATCCTAACTCTCTCAACCGTGGCCTTCGCAGGAAACATCACCTACATCTCCTTTAACTACTCGGGCAACGGATTCACGGGTTCCGGCTACTTTACAACCACCGACCAGCATGATGGGAGCTGGCTGGTAACCGATGTTAAGGGTCAGCAGAACGGAACCCCGTTCGATGGCGTCGAAGCACTAAACTCGAATCCTGGCTTTAGCTTCAACAACTTGGTGTTTCTGAACTCCACGCCGCAACTTGACATTAATGGAGTGCTTCTCTCGTGGGACGGTGGGGACGTAAATTTGGGCTATTACGGCGAGGGGTACGCACTGTGGAGGGCAGGCACTCCAGCTGATGCTCCCTACCAGATCGATTTTCAGGCCGAGGTCAGTTCCGCACCTGAACCAAGCACTTTGCTGACCTTGGGCTCGAGCCTGCTCGGGCTGGCTGGATTGGCGCGGAAGCGACTCTTTCGCTAACCAGTTCGCCTCAACGTGGACCGCTGGAATACCCGCAGTCCACTTTCTCCTGCTGGTGGCCCGTTCAAGCGAGGCTTGCGCGGGCTTTTCCTCGCCCCTGCGCAACCGCAGGCCGCCTCCGAGCCCCGGGTATTCGGCCGCCTGCTCCTCCGTATCAACCTGCGACTGCGGGGCCGTCGGGGAACGTTGAGCTACGTGCTCGGACGGTTCAACGGCATCATTTTCTTTCTCATCGATAGTTGCCCCTACGTTCGCTTCCATGCCGCTCAGTCGATCGTGACCTTCGGGGGGTTGCACATCGTTCGCGCTTTGATCGGCGTGATGTTCGGCCTGGGCTGGTGATATGGAGGATTTCGTCCGTTTGGTGGTTACGGCGTGGGGCACTTCGCCGGCTTCGGCATCGGCATCACGCTGCTGGTGCTGATCGGATTCCTCACTTTCATCTCGTGGATCGTGTGCATGTTCAAGGCGTACCAGGGCGAACGGTTCATGGTCCGATCGCGGGAGACATCGCCGCGAACCTGGCGGGAGGCTAGCGACGGCTGCCGCATCAGGAAATTGACTCATTGCCCTCAAGTTTGGGCTATTGAGCCACCAGCAGTCCCGGCGGACTCCAGGTCCCGGCGGGCACAGGAAGGATCGATGGCGATGGCGGCGGGACCTTGCGCGGCCAGTAGAGGCGCATCACGAGATAGATGGGGCCATCGGGCGCGGGCAGCCAGTTGGCCTTCTTGTCGCCGGCGGGCGCATCCTTTTGGATGTAGATGGTCAGCGATCCGTCGGCGTTCTTCTTCAGGCTAGGCAGCATTGGCGAGTTGATGAGATAGCGTTTGATCGGATTCTCGATGAGCAATTGCGTCTTGGCGTCGTACATAGTGACCGACCAAAATGCGTTTACCGGAGGAAAATTGTTGGCAGCGAAAGTAAGGGTGTAGTTGTGTTTGCTGCCGTCCAATGGAGAGCTGATGACATCGGTCTTGGTCGCCGGGTAGACGGCTTCCTCGGCGTCGTTTCCGAAAATGCCGGCCATGGCGGCGGCGGCGCGGAGGAGAAAATCGCCATTGAAGAAGTCGCGGTTACCGAAGGGGGCGCTCAACCTCCAACCGTTGACGTCCTTGCCGAGGTTGTCGCGGCGATCCTGAATGGCGGCGTAGCCATCTTTGACTGCCTGAGCGAGCTCGTTTTTCTGAAAGTCGGACAGTTTGGAGAAGTCGAAGGGAGTGCCGGGCCCAATGCCGATGGCGGCAAATTGCAGACGAACGGCCGCCTCTTGCGCCACCGGAGGGCAGAATTGCAGCAGGAAGTTAAGGAATCTGGGGAAGTCAGTCTTGAAGGCGTCGTCGGTGACCTTGGGGAAGTCGATGGGTGGCGCCGGCGGCGGAGCGGGTTCGTGGACATAAGCCGAGAGCGGCTGAACCGTATAACCCGCCTGGATCTTTTTTACGTTCGCCATATCTGCAGGGTTGAATAGCTGCGTGCGGTAGATGAGCAAGCTGAACTGGGTCTCGCATCGGAAGACGTTGCGTACTCCCGTTGGCGTGATGCCTTTCCAACTGGGGCCAGCGAGCAGGTAGCAGCCGGCGCCGTTGCCAGTGGTGCGAGAGCCAACATATCCGTAGTTGAAGGTGTACATGTCGATCAATTGCACAGAGTAATAGCGGTTCCGCTCAATTTCGGGAACACAGAAGATCAGCGGCTCGGCGCGCAGATCGGCCTGCAGCATGGAATACGGAGTGTCACTGTTGGGGGTGACGATGGCCGTGTCCTTGGGGGTGAACACCCGGGCGTCGTTGAGCACCTGATTGAAGGGCCCTCTGTACTGCGAGCTGGACTTGTCGATGTTGAACTCGTACATCGCCTTGTAGGCCGCGATCATGGGGTAGGCATAGATGTAGGCCTGCTGATAGTCATCCTTGTGGGAGATACCCTCATTGAGCGAGCGTTTTCGGTTGCACGAAACGCTGCCCAAAAGCGCAATGAGCAAAGCGGACATGAGTGCAATTGCGCCGGCACGTCGAGTTGTCGAGTTCATCGGACCTCGCTTTCGTTCGTTGGGGAATGAGTTATTTCCACGGGAAAACTCTGCATCCATCTTAACGCGAGACATTCGTGAGGACGTGTGCTGAGGGAGGTGCTAGGCGAACAGCCGGATTTTAGGTGACGCGGAGGTAGGTGGTGTAGGGCTCGTCGGTGATTTCGGTGAAGGGTAGAAGTTTGATGGGTGAGCCGGATGTTTGCGCCTGCCAGCTTTTCGCGCCAGCGCATTTGGTGGCGAGAAGTTGACCGCGCGTTACCGATGGTGCCGCACTCGTGATCGGGAAGAGAACCAGCGGGCCGTACATGAGAGCGACGGTGTCGGGATGCTGTGG
>Ga0209656_10003036_pt1 | contig 10883 bp, 8 predicted proteins | sample BogFormECP12_OM2_FD_188239 | JGI IMG/M metagenome (GOLD analysis project Ga0209656, IMG submission 188239) | Bog forest soil microbial communities from Calvert Island, British Columbia, Canada - ECP12_OM2 (SPAdes) (version 2) | ecosystem: Environmental > Aquatic > Freshwater > Wetlands > Bog ... | reverse complement strand
ACCATGGAGCGGACCTTGAGCCGCGTGGCGCTTCCATCAGGGAGGCGCAGGACGTCGTAGTAGAACCCATCCTCTTCGTCCCACATGCCACCTGGCCCAAGCCGGTTCATGGCGTGGGCGATCCAGAGAAAATGGTCGCCAAACTTCGCTGCTAAATCGTCGTAGTCCGAATCGTGCGTCGCCAATTGGAAGCAGATCTCCATCATGTTCTGGCAGAATAGAGCCATCCAGGCGGTACCGTCGGCCTGCTCCAGGTACCCACCGGTGGGCAGCGGCGCGCTGCGGTCAAACACGCCGATGTTGTCCAGACCCAGAAACCCGCCTTCAAAGACGTTCTTGCCGAAGCGGTCCTTACGGTTTACCCACCAGTTAAAGTTCAGCATTAACTTTCCAAAGGCCCGCTTGAGAAACGCGAGGTCGCCCTCGCCGCGCAGGGCCTCCTCGGTCCTGTGCAGGAAGATCGTCGCCCAGGCGTGCACCGGCGGGTTCACGTCGCTGAAGTTCCACTCGTAAGCAGGGATCTGGCCGCTCGGGTGGAGGTAGATCGCACGCAGCATCAACTCGAGCTGTTCCTTGGCGAAATCGACATCCACTGTCGAGAGCGCAATGGCGTGAAAAGCGAGGTCCCAGGCCGCATACCATGGATACTCCCACTTGTCCGGCATCGAGATGACGTGGTCGTTGATCATATGGACCCATTCGCTGTTCCGGACCTGCCGGGTAGCTGTCTGCATCGGATCGACGCCGTGTTCCGCGAGCCACTTGTCGGCCTCCAAGAAGTAGTACTGCTTGCTCCAGAGCATTCCGGCCAGCGCCTGCCGCATCACATTGGCTTCATCTTCGCCGACCCGCGGAGGCGTAATCGCTCGATAGAACTCGTCCGCTTCGCGTAGGCGCGCTTCAAACGTCTGGTCGAACCCGGCGAATGGATCGTGCAGTTGTCCGGGATTGAGAGCCGACAGCCGCAACCATACGGTGGCCGTTCGCCCAGCCCCTACGCTCAGCTGATGGTGTGCAGCTGACTTGGTGCCCGTACCCGCGGCGTTAACGGCGCTCGAACGCCTATGGACTAGGTAATTGTTGATGCCGTCCTTGACGTATGGGCTCGAATTCGGCTTCCCGAAGATGCGTTCGTTGTTCGTTTCGTTCTCCGTAAAAAGAAGCGGCACGTCTCCGTCGACGTACAGCCAGCGATCGCCCAACTCCGCGGATGAGGCGGCAATGATGCGCAGGCCGGCCGGGCCTGTCACCTGTCGCAGCACTGGCTTGGGCGTGTCGGGCCACCAAGTCCATGTGTTACGGAACCAGAGGGTGGGGAGCAGGTGGAGTGTGGCTGGTTCCGGGCCGCGATTGGAAACCGAGATTCTGATCAGGATCTCCTCTGGGGTTTCCTTGGCATACTCCACAAACACATCAAAGTAACGGTCATCATTGAAAACACCCGTGTCGATAAGCTCGTACTCGAACTCGTTGTGGGAGCGCCGCCGGTTGGTTTCTATGAGATCTCCATACGGATACTCTCCCTGCGGATATTTGTAGAGCCATTTCATGTACGAGTGCGTTGGCGTCGAGTCGAGATAGAAATAGTACTCCTTGACATCCTCGCCGTGGTTGCCCTCGCTGTTGGTGAGCCCAAAGAGCCGTTCCTTAATAATGGGATCTCGCTCGTTCCACAGGGCGAGCGCAAAGCAGAGCCGCTGCTTCTCGTCGGAAAAACCGGCCAAGCCATCCTCGCCCCAATGGTAGGCGCGTGAACGTGCTTGATCGTGGCTGAAATAGCTCCACGCGTCGCCATTGTCGCTGTAATCCTCCCGTACCGTTCCCCACTGGCGCTCGGACAGGTAGGGACCCCACTTCTTCCACGGGACCTTCTGATCCCGAGCCTCATTTAGTCTCTTTTGCTCCACAGTCTCATTCAGGTTGCTCATAGTACCTCCTAGTATTTACTCTCAAAATTCATCGGCGTAACTGATTCTCGGATGCTGCCTTATAAAATCCGTCGGGGTACCCAAGCAATGCATATCCCCATGCATGAAAGAAATAGACTAGTGCCCAACTGTTGGCGGGCGATTGCAAAGCATCGAAATTTCCCTTCGGCATTCAGTTCTTCCCTTCGAAGCGGAGCAGACGGGCGCTATTGAAAATTACAAAAAAGGTGCTGAACTCGTGGACGAACCCCGCCACGATCGGCGTGATCACTCCCATGCTCGATAGTAGAACGGCCACAATCATGAACAGCAAACCGTAGAGCAAGTTCTGATTGACGATGCGCAGCGCGCGGTTTGCAAGCTCGAGGAATTGCGGAATCCGGCGCAGGTCGGTCGCCATTAGCGCAATGTCAGCCGTCTGGATAGCTACGTCGCTGCCGAGCGCGCCCATTGCTATGCTCAGATTGCTGGCGGCGAGCGCCGGCGCATCGTTAACGCCATCGCCGATGACCATCACGTTGCGGCCGGCAGCTTTCAGTTCGTGCACAACTTTAAGCTTTTGCTCGGGCAAGCATTCAGCCGCGAACTCGGCAAATCCAAGATCCACCGCGATCTTTTCTGCCACGCAGCGGCGGTCTCCAGTGAGCATGATACAGCGATTCACTCCTTGTTGGCGCAGCATCTCGAATATGGCGCGTGCTTCCACGCGCACGGCATCTCTGAGATAAATGGCGCCGGCAAGTTTGCCATCCACTGCCACGTGGAGAGCGCTCAGCTCGCCGAGTGCCTCGCAGTCTTCTGACGAGTGCACCTGCTGTGCTCGCAGCCATGAGGCGCGCCCGACGAGTACGTCGCGCTCTGCGATTTTTCCCGACAAACCGTGCCCGTGCGTCTCCTGGACCTCGCTCGCTTCGTCGAGTTCTAGCCCGCGCTCCTGCGCGGCACTAGCGATCGCTCGCGCAATCGGGTGCGTCGAGTGGCGTTCAATAGCCCCAGCCAGCGCGAGGATTTCGTTTTCGCTCATCCCATTGTGCGAAAAAATTTCTGCGACCTGCAGTTCGCCGGTCGTGAGCGTTCCTGTTTTGTCAAACACGAGCGTATCGACTTCGCACGCCGCTTCAAAAAAGCGGACGCTTTTTATCAGGATGCCCATGCGCGACGCTGATGCAAGGGCAGCGAGCATCGCTGACGGTCCGGCCAGGACGAACGCGCACGGAATACTCACCACGATGACCGAGATGGCCCGTTGCGCATCTCTGGTGAAAAAGAGGACCAAGGCTGCAATCATGAGAATCAGCGGCGTGTAATAGCGCGCATATTCCTCCGTCAGCCGAATGATCGGAGCCCGTGTCTGCTGCGCTTCTTCGACGATCTTCTTCACCCGGCTCAGTACGGTGTTCGCGCCGGTTTTCATGACTTCGATCTCGATTAAGCCGGTGAGATTTAATGTGCCAGCGAAAACTGGCGCGCCGCTTGCCACCTCAATCGGAAGCGCCTCGCCAGTGATTGTCGCCTGGTTCACCGTTGAGTACCCGCCGACCACGCGGCCATCAACGGGAATGGTGTCGCCGGGTCGCGCGCGCACAATTTCAGTTTCCTGCAATGTCTCTGCATCAACCAACTCCTCCTGGCCATTGCGCACCCGCCGAGCGCGCACACGCGAGAGTTTGAGCAGACTTCGGATGGCTGCGTTTGTGCCGAGCATGCTGCGGTCTTCGAGGATATGGCCAACGAGCAGGATGATCGCCACGAGGGCACCGGTGACGTAGTGACCCGTGACAAAGCAGGCGATGACCGCAATTGTGATGAACTGAGTCATGCAGACCTCGGTGTTTTCCGTGCCTCGACTTATCAGCCCAACGAGCGCGTCGCGCAGGATCGGAATCGCGGTGATCACCGCTCCAATCATCGCCCACAGCTCGAATAATTCTGCTTGGTCGGGCCGCAACCAACGCCACACGCCACTGAGAATGAGACAGATCGCGCCTGCAAAAACAAACAACAATCGATTCCGTGTGCCCGTTTCACTGTGCTCGTGCGCGCAACACGCCGCTCCTTGGTGTTCGATTTGAGGATGGTCGCCCCCGTAATCGTGATCCTGATGCAAATGATCATGATCAAGATCATGTGCCTCACGATTTTCCTTGAGGGGTACTCGGTTCACGCGCTATCGCTCCTGGTCCTCGGCGCACGGTCCCTGCCGTAGCTTATCTGGCTACTTGTCGTCATACACCGGTTCCGTTGGCAAAGGTAACGGATTAACCGAAGACGGCGCCTGGCTCTGCTCTTCGCCAAACCTGGAGAACGTAATCTGGGGCGAGAGCACCAGTCTCAGCTCATCGGTCGACGACGGCAGGATGGTAGAGATGCGCATCTTCGGCACGACGGTCTCTATCATTTCCGCATAAAGCCGAGCGCGGATGACTACAGGGTTCGCGTTGTATTCCTTCAGCAGCGCCAGGAACGAGAAGACCTCACCTTGCGCTTTCGCAATCAATTGCTTCGCGTACGCGCCCGCCTCCTGCTGCATACGATAAGCCTCTGCGGCTGCTTGAGGAATGACTGAGGCGCGATAACTGTTTGCCGGTTCAATCAATGTCTTCGCTTCAACTTTAGCGCTCACGACATCCTGAAAAGCCTGCATGACTTGGGTGGGTGGATTTAGCTCGCGCGTCTCAAACGCGAGTAGCTGAATACCGAGGCTCAGACGATCTATCTCCGCTTGTGCGAGGCGCATTGTCTCCTGACTGACAAAATCGCGTCGCGTCGTAAGGGCATCGTCCACGCTCATGGCCGCGAGCGTCCGGGTTGCAGCCTCGTAGAGAATCGAGTCCAGCAGCAATTCGCGGTCCTGCGCGGCGAAAGCATAGGAGACTGGATCGGCAACTTGGTAGCGGACAGAGAAACGCGCGCGGATGATGTTGGTATCGCCGGTTAACGTGTAATGATCGCGTACCGGATTCAGCGTGGTAAGTGACCAATCGGAGCCAGCGATCGCTGGCGACACCCATTCCTCGAGCATTCTTTCCTGCACGCTGCGCACTGGTACGAGAATGACCTCATCGATTGGCCCGGGCAGCGCGAAGAGAAGCCCAGGCGGATGCGGCCTTCCCAACATTTTGCCAAAACGCAAAAGCAGACCATTCTCGTTCGGGCCGACCATTTTAATGCCCGAACCGAGATAGATCACACCGAGCGCTACCATCAGCCAGCGGAGCACCCGAGTACTTGATTTCAGCGCCGCGAGAATCGCGTGCGCCGAAAATAGCGCGTCATTGTTTTGTCGCGGACTCATCGGAAACAGGACTGGCGGATTTGAGCAGATTAAAGGGAGCAGAGTTTGTGTCGAGAACGAGAGTGGTGTTCTGGTTGATTACTCTCTTGAGAGTTTCGATCTCTCGCAGAAAGCGGTAAAAGTCCGCTGACTGGGCGTGAGCAGAAGCGTAAATGCGCGCCGCTTCCGCCTCGGCCTTACCGCGGGTCTCTTCCGCCGTTTTCCTTGCTTCCGCAAGAATGATCGTTTTTTCAGCATCGGTCTTCGCCCTGATAGCGTCGGCTTCCTGACGGCCTTCCGCCCGGTACCGCGCGGCGAACTGGGCGCGCTCCTCTCGCATGCGCTCGAAAACGAAGCGAGTGTTTGTTTCCGGCAATGTAATTCGTTTTATCCCCACTTGTTCGATCGAGACGCCGAACGATTGCGCTTGAACGGAAGTTATCTCGACAATTTTGTTTTCAATCTCGGCAAGCTTCACGTCGTCCGGGTCTACCGAAACGAGCTGGCCGAAATCGTAGGTGCCGAGTAGCGTGTTCTTCGCGCTGCTGACCAAACTGTCGAGTTTGCTCCGCGCGCTTTCGACGCTGCCTAGAGCTTCGAGAAACTTGCGGGGATCGGCTATCCGCCACGCGATGAAGACCGGCACGATGACGTTGCGTTTGTCTTTGGTGAGTGCCTCAGAGAGACGGGCTTCGTAGAAGTTGAGCCGCGCGTCGAAGCGGTTAACCTTTTCAATAGGCCACGGCCATTTGAGGTAAAGTCCGGGCTCCTCGATAACGCGCACGGGATTGCCAAAGCACGTCAGCACGACGGCTTCGCTCTGGCGCACCTGGAAGCCGATCGCGAAGAAGGCTAGCAAGCACACCACCAGTGCAGAAATCGTAAGACGGATCGTGAGCTGAGTATTCATAAGTGTTTACGGCGGCGGCAGATCACCGACCTTGCGGAGATCAAGATAGAACTTCTCCTTGAAGTTTGACGGGACGCCGAGGATGATCTTTGCCGGCTTAGCCAGAGCTTCCTGTAAGGCATCGAGCCGCAGCCGCGGGCGAAGCAAGACCGCATCGACCTTGTCGATGTCCGCCAGGAGAGTAAACCGCGCAGCTTCACCTTCGGCGGTCAGAACTCGATTTTGGTATGCGGCTTGTGCCTCGACCTTCAATCGGTTCGCTTGGGCATTGATCTCCGGCAGGGTCTGAGCGCGCTCGGCGCGGGCCTCATCAATGGTTTGTTCCTTCTCTTCCTCCGCACTGATAACTTCCTGGTAAGCAGGCGCGACATCCACCGGCGGATGAATGTCTTTCAATCCAACAAAAAGAATTTCGAACCCCAGGCCGAGTCGATCAACTTCCGCCTGAACTGCCTTCTTGAGAACCTGACTGATCGCTTGACGTTCTTCAGTCATAATCGCGAAGCTTTCGCGCGATCCAGTGAGTTGAAGCAGCTTGCGTTCGGCGATACTGAGCAGAGCTTCCTCGGCGTTGCTCGTCGTCCGAAGATAAGCCACCGGATTGGAAATGCGATAAAGGATCGGAACGTTGATGGTAAGCAGCGTCTCGGCGTTTCCAACCAAGAGATTCTTCTCCCCTTCCACATGCTTTTCCGTCCAGAGCACCGGCCCGGAAAGGTCTTTGTCGAAGCCCAGCGAACTACTCCGCACCTGCTCGGTGGCGACAACTTCCATTCGTTCAAACGGCCATGGCAGCGTGACGTGAAGTCCAGGTTGGAGTACGGGCTCCTGATAGCGCCCGAGCAGCACGCGCACCCCGCGACTGCCGGCGGGAATCGCCGTCAGACAGGTCGACAGCCATACAACAATGATTAGCGCTAGAATGATGGGTTCAACGATTTGCCGGAGGAAACGAAGAACCCATACTTCACCGACTCGGACGCCGATTAAATTTTCAAAGCTTTTAACCGATCCCAGCCAGCCATCGCCGCGACCAAATACCCGATCGAGCAAAAGACTTTCGGCTACGGGAGACTTGCCGTCGCGCATTCCAGCTGGTTGAAAGAAACGCGCCACAAATCCGATCACGGTTTCGATAGCAAAGATCCACGTGAGGAGAAGGAGGAACCAACCTAGCCAGACGTTGTAGTCACGGGCCGTAGAAAGAAATAGAATGATCGCCCCGGCAGTTGCCAGACACGCGCAACATGCCAGTCTGGCGTGATATAAGAGCCCGTTGAGCGGATTGAGGTCGGCTCGCCTCTGGACAGTTTGCACGAGGCTACTCGCGAAGTAAAGCAAGCAGCCAGCGACGAGAAATGTTATACTAGCAAGCCTCAGCAGAGCGGTGGCTCTGGAGTTTAGTTGAGCGTCTCCCTTCGGTGCAGAGCCGATGACCAAAACAATGGCAATTACCACGAGCCCCAATTGACAAGCTGTGACCAAATTCCGAGGCAGAGGCGCCTTGCTATTCGGTCCCTCCCTGTGACCCGTATCGGCTTCCGCCTGACGGTTTTTCCGCATCTGCCGATCGGTAGGCTCACCAAGGTCCCCAGCCTGGAATCGCAAAAACAGGCAGTAGATGATCGACGTGGTGCTACACCAAATGAGGTAGGAGCTGATGCCCGCAAATAGCGGGGTTGGAATATTGTTAGCCAGAGGAACACTCACAGCCGCGATGCTTACAAATAGAATCAGCAGCAAGAGGGCAGCTTTCCGCGCGCGTGCAAGGTCTCGTACGGACAACTTCCCATTTTTGCCGGCTGCGGTAGGAGTTTCCATTAACATAGCGCTCTTCCGCCCTGTTATAACGGTCTACTCCGTGTTGGATGTGTCACATCAGCGAGCTTTCACTTAAAGGTCGGCTTGTAGGTCGGACCCGCATGCTAGGCGGTGTGGGGAGGGCGGGCTAAACACCCGCCCCTTACCCGATTAGACGCCTGTCCGCCACGATCTCGACATCTCTAGAAGATGTCGCAGTCCTGTGACTGAATCACGACACCATCGTAACCGAACTTCTTGATATCCTTGACACCTCGCTCCTGGTCGGTCGCATTGGCGGGGGTAAATACCACGTAATGGTAGAGCACGGTCACCTTGGGATTCACTTTCTTGAGAACGCCTGCCAGCTGTTCTATCGAAGTATGAAATGCGTTCATGTACTCTACGGTGACAGGCGCCTTGGCGTCGTATGGGTTGTTCTTCGGATCGAAGCTGTACGCCTCGTGGAATAGAATGTCTGCGCCAGCGTAAGCCTCTTCCATACCGTCGTATAGTGATGTGTCGCCGCTGAAGACAATCGTCCGGTCCACGCCTCCATCCGGTTTGTAGGTGACGACGCGGTAAGCATACGTATAATCCCAAGTGCCATGATGGTTCTGGTAGGCGGTGATCCGGACGTTCTTGTCATTGTAGACCTCACCGGGCAGAACGTCTTTGGCTTCCAACTTCCAGCCCGTGGCATCGAGCGTTTCCAGGCCAAACATCTGGAGATTAATGTCTTTCGTGTAGGCCTCTGTGAGGAGGCGAACCACATTCTCCGTACCCGGCGGTCCATAGACTTGCACCGGCCCTTCGCGAAAATAGATCCAGGGCGAGAGCATGAACTCCGCCAGACCTTCGGTGTGGTCAAAGTGTAAATGGGTGAGAAACAGGCGGGTCAGGTTCTTCGGTTCGAGGGCAGCGATCTTTCCACCGTAAGCCGGGGTGTTCGCTTGCGAGTTTCGCCAAAAGCCTGGGCCACAGTCGATAATGTAAGGCTGACCGTTGACGACAACCGCGACGGAGATTCCGACGTGACGTGGGTCGGCTGCCGGCGTCCCACTGCCGATTACGACGACCTTGGTTACGTCGGATGTCGAATAGTCCCGCCCATGCGCATAGCTCAGCGGCGCCCATTCAGCGCGGCTGGGAGTCGGCTTGTCGTTGATTATCTCCTGGGCGGTTGCCGTATGGAGCACGAGCAGAGTTGTCGTCAACACGAGTGTGACACTTGTATGTTTTTTCATTGTTTGCCTCCAACTGTCCAACTGCGATGTAGGGGGTAAGGATTCCTTAGTAAATGACGGGTCCAAATGGTCTACGATTTACCTGCAAAAGTCTACGATTTAAAGTACAGTCCGACACTTTGACTTCGCTTACCGTCATCCCTCTTACCAGCTCATGCAGCAGGGATTCGTCACGCCGGGGCGGGCACTCGCGGGATGGTGGGCTGACCGGCAGTGGATGAACTTTAACCCGGCCCTGCTCAAGAGAATGGGCCAAGGATGGTCATTCGAAACGACGGATGCCGTCTGGTCGTATGACCGGGCCATTACGCCGTTCTTCTGGGCGAACTATCTTCCGGAAAAGCTGGGCGGCGAGCAGCTGTATCTCATTCCTAAAATTTAATCCCGAGTGTGATCTGTGCGCCGTGAAATGCCAGCTGATAAAGGAAGTTTCTGGCGGCTTCATCGCGGAAATCGTCATAATAATACCGGTAACCAACTTCGGAAAAGATATTACGGGTGATTTGGCACCCTAATGCGGAGTAAACATCCACGGCAATGTCGGATCCGATTCCGAACCCTCCAACGTCGCTTTCAGCGGTGAGGTAGAACGCCTTGTTCAGATTAAAACGCCCTCGTAAGCCGATCAGGGGATCGACCCAGTCATCGTAAAAAGAAAAGCTTCGATTCAGCAGGCTTGTTACACGATTAGAGACTTGGTTTGACAGTTGGACTTTTAACTGATTAACTCTGGCTTGAGCGCCTGCTCGGATCGCCGCTACAAGCTCAGAGTCCTGGCTTTGGATCACCTGTTGCACCGCATCCAGTATTTTACCCTTTTGGTCGCCGGCAACCGGACCCACGGGCAATTTCGGATTACGGTTATCAAGCGCCCCTAGCCCATCTATGATGTTTTTCTGGATGAGAGTTCGCAGGTTGGAAGTTAGTTCCTGAGCGTATTGGTCCACCAACTGGGTGCTCGCCGCATCGATTGCCATGTTGTTGGCTTGTAAACCCACCTCCTGGCCGAGATAGGTATATCTAAACCCGCCCAGCAGATCCAGCGAGCCGCGGGGTTCCTCGATGAGTCGGTAGAAACCAAAGAATTGGCCGAAGAATTGTTGTAAGCCCAGGTCCACCTTCGACACGAGGCCTGACTTCTCGCCAGTGCCGGCTTGAGCGTTTAAGTATAGAAGGCCACCGAAGGCACCAAAGCGCCCTCTTCGAACTTCCCCGTTCATCGAGTAAATAACGTTGATATGGTCGAGAATTTGTCGGACTCCGACGTTGAGGTAGGGGTTGTTGCCGCTAAATCCGATGCGGCCGTTCATACTGGCAAGCCAGACGGGACCCCCGACCGTGATTTGCCAAGGGGTCTCCGCCGGCGGTTGTTGGACCACCTTTGCCTCTTCTTGGGTACCGGCCCATCCTGCGATGAGTGGAACAAAGAAAATTGGTACTACGCTCAGCTTTGTAAGGACATTCATATTCAGGACCGAGGGCAAAAATGCCTACATATTAAATTTTCCCGAGCAGTGTAACCCGCTCCCAGGGCGCACCGCTCTCGATCTGCGCCGAGGAATAAATAAAAAACGAGTTTAGATCAAGGTTTTTAAAACGGCTCTGTCGCCCATGACAAATCAAATCCACTTTGAGGGTTGTTTGTCCCGGGCTCGGGGGGGGAGACGTATCGACGTATCGGCGTATCGGCGTATCGGCGTGTCGGCGTCTCGGCGTGTCGGCGT
>Ga0209656_10003035_pt1 | contig 10886 bp, 11 predicted proteins | sample BogFormECP12_OM2_FD_188239 | JGI IMG/M metagenome (GOLD analysis project Ga0209656, IMG submission 188239) | Bog forest soil microbial communities from Calvert Island, British Columbia, Canada - ECP12_OM2 (SPAdes) (version 2) | ecosystem: Environmental > Aquatic > Freshwater > Wetlands > Bog ... | reverse complement strand
CGGCGGGGTGTGCGGCGGGGTGTCGGCGCGGACCGGCATCGACCCCACCGTGGTGCGGATCGGGTTCGTCCTCCTCGGCCTGGCCGGCGGGTTCGGGCTGGCCGCCTACGTCGTCGCCTGGCTGCTCCTCCCGGCGCAGGGCGACCAGTCGTCGATCGCCACCCGCGCCGCTACGGACCGGACCGGGATCGCCGTGGCCCTGGCGTTTGTGCCCGCCCTCGTCCTGGCGGTGGTCCTGGCCCGCGTGCTGGACCTCGGGGTCCTGTCCACCGTCGGGTGGCCGGTCTTCGTGGCGGCGGCCGGCCTCGTCCTCATCTGGCGTGACGCCGACGACGAGGAGCGCCAGTGGCTCCGCCAGACCACGCGGCCGATCCTCGAGCTCGGCTCGGGGCAGCGGACGACCCGGTCGCTCGTGCTGCGCCTGGCCGGCGGGCTCGCCCTGGTCGGTCTGGGGGTGGCCGCCCTGGCCTTCGGGCACACGAGTGCCGCCGCCCTGCGCCCGGCGGCCGGTGCGTTCTGCCTGATGGCGGCGGTGGTCGTCGTCTTCGGCCCGTGGTGGCTGCGCCTGGCCCGCGAGCTGGTGGCCGAGCGCCAGGCCCGGGTGCGGGCCGAGGAGCGGTCCGTGATCGGGGCCCAGGTCCACGACTCGGTCCTCCAGACCCTGGCCCTCATCCAGCGGTCGGCCGACCAGCCGAACAAGGTCGTCGCGCTGGCCCGGGCCCAAGAGCGCGAGCTGCGACGCTGGTTGTTCGACGGCCAGGCCCCCGGGGCCCTCGGCGAGGCGACGACGCTGGCCGCCGGAGTGGCGGCGGTGGCCGAGGACGTCGAGGCGGCCTACGCCACCTCCGTCGAGGCGGTGACGGTCGGGGACTGCCCCCTCGACGACGACCTTCGTGGCCTCCTCGATGCCGCCCGTGAGGCCACCGTCAACGCCGCCAAGTGGTCCGGCGAGGCGGAGATCTCGCTGTTCGCCGAGGTCGAGCCGGGGCGGGTCTCGGTGTTCGTGCGCGACCGGGGGCGGGGGTTCGACCCCGCCACGGTGGACGAGGACCGGCGGGGGATCGCCGAGTCGATCGTCGCCCGGATGCGGCGCCACGGCGGGTCGGCCACCGTGCGGACGGCCCCGGGCGAGGGGACCGAGGTCGAGCTGGTTCTGGACCGCCCGACCGAGCGGGTCTGAGGTGGCCGAGGGCCCGGACCGGCTGCGGGTGGTCCTCGTCGACGACCACCACCTCTTCCGGGCCGGCGTGCGGGCCGAGCTCGGGGAGGCCGTCGAGGTGGTCGGGGAGGCGAGCGACGTGGCCGGGGCGGTCGAGCGGATCGCCGGGCTCCGCCCCGACGTCGTCCTCCTCGACGTCCACCTGCCCGGCGGGGGCGGTCGGGCGGTCATCGAGGCGCTGCGCCCGGCCCACCCCGAGGTGGTGTTCCTGGCCCTGTCGGTCTCCGACGCCCCCGAGGACGTCATCGGCGTGATCACCGCCGGGGCCCGCGGCTATGTCACCAAGACGATCTCGGGGCCCGAGCTGGTCGAGGCCATCACCCGGGTGGCGGCCGGCGACGCCGTCTTCTCGCCGCGCCTGGCCGGGTTCGTCCTCGACGCCTTCGCCGCCTTGCCCGAGGCCGGCTCGCCGCCCGCCCTCGACCCCGAGCTCGACCAGCTGTCACGGCGCGAGCGCGAGGTGCTGCGCCTGATCGCCCGGGGCTACACGTACAAGGAGGTGGCTCGCGAGCTGTCGATCTCGACCAAGACGGTGGAGAGCCACGTCTCGGCGGTGCTGCGCAAGCTGCAGCTCTCGACCCGCCACCAGCTCACGCGCTGGGCGACCGAGCGCCGGCTCGTCTGAGCGCCCCTTCGGCTACGAGGCGCGCGGCGCCCGGCGCCGGGCCGCCAGCCAGGCCTTGCGGAGCTTGCGGCGCTCCTCCTCGGAGGTGCCGCCCCAGACGCCCGACTCCTGGTTGGTGGCCAGGGCGAAGTCGAGGCACGGCTCCAGGGCCTCGCACGACCGGCAGACCCGCTTGGCCGCATCGATCTGCTCGACGGCGGGCCCGGTGGTCCCGACGGGGAAGAACAAGTCGGGCTCGGTGTTGCGGCAGGCCGCCGCCCGACGCCAATCTCCGTCGTCCCAATCCACCGTGCGGTTCCACATCAGCGCCATTCGAAGACCTCCCAGGACGAGGTTGTGAAGCAATTCACATGCTCGGCCCCCGAGGGTGGCCGGCAGCAAAAACGGGTTTTGACCTGCAAGACAATAACGTTGACGATTTCGTAAAGCAAGGTCCGGCATGAGAAAATTGTCACGAGCCGTCACCGACGTGTCGCCTGCGTGTCACCTGGGGCGATGGAGGTGAACGGCCCCCGGGCGGCGCCCTCCGTGGCGGCCTGGGGCCCGCGGTGACCGCCGTCTTCGCCCACCGGGGGTGGACCGAGGAGGCGCCCGAGAACACCGTCGCCGCCTTCGTGGCGGCCCGGCGCCTGGGGGCCGATGGGGTCGAGCTCGACGTCCGGTCCGGGGCCGGGGGAGCCCTCGTCGTCCACCACGACGCGATCCTGGCCGACGGGCGCCCGGTGGCCGCCGTCGGGCCGCCCGACCTCCCGCCCGACGTGCCGCTCCTGGCCGCCGCCCTCGAGGCGTGCGCCCCGATGGCGGTCAACGTGGAGATCAAGAACGTCCCGGGGGAGCCCGGGTTCGACCCCGAGCGGGGCATCGCCGCCCGGGTGGTCCGGGCGGTGGCGGCGACCGGGTGGCCCGAGCGGGTCGTCGTCTCGTCCTTCGACCCGGGCGTCCTCGACGCCGTGGTGGCCGCCGACCCGGACCTGGCGGTCGGGTGGCTGCTCGGCCGGGTGGCCGATCCGCCGGACGTGGCGGCCGAGGCCCGGCGGCGCCGCTACCGGGCGCTGCACCCGCATGTGTCGGGGGTGGACGCCGCCCTGGTGGCGGCGGCGCACGGGGCCGGCCTGGGCGTGGCGGTCTGGACGGTCAACGAGCCGGGCGACCTGGCCGCCATGGCGGCGCTCGGGGTCGACGCCGTGATCACCGACCGCCTGGCGGCCGCCCTGGCCGCACGCCCTGGTCCGGGCGGCACCGGCCCGGCGGCGAATGGCGGCCCGGCCGGTCCGTCGTGAACAATGAGAGCCATGAACGTCGTCGTCTGTGTCAAGCAGATCCCCGATCCGGCCGCTCCCCCCAAGCTCGACCCGCAGACCCACACCCTCGACCGCTCGGGCAAGCTGATCATGGACGACTCGGACGCCTACGGGGTCGAGATGGCCCTCCAGTTGGCCGACTCGGCCGGCGGGGGCGAGGTCACCCTGGTCTCGATGGCTCCCCACGGGGAGACCTCGGGGCTGCGCACCGCCCTCGCCATGGGGGCGGCCAGGGCCATCCTCATCAGTGACGACGCCCTGGCCGGGTCCGACGCCCTCGGCACGGCCAAGGTGCTGGCGGCGGCGATCGCCCGGGCCGAGCCCGACCTGGTGCTCGCCGCCACCGAGTCCACCGACGGGTACACCGGGACCACCCCGGTCCAGGTGGCCGAGCTCCTCGGCTTCCCCTCGGTCACCTTCGCCAAGAAGGTGACGGTGGACGGGTCGAGCGTCCGGGTCGAGCGCCAGACCGAGGCGGGCTACGACGAGGTCACCTCCCCCCTGCCGGCGGTGGTCACCGTGACGGCCGGCGTGGTCGAACCCCGCTACCCCTCGTTCAAGGGGATCATGGCGGCCAAGTCCAAGCCGGTCGACAACCTGACGGTGGCCGACCTCGGGCTCGAGCCCGGGCAGGTCGGCGCAGCCGGGGCCCGCCAGGAGATCGTCGAGGTGGCGGCGGCCGAAGAGCGCGGCGCCGGCGAGATCGTCGAGGACGAGGGTGACGGGGCGGACCGCATCGTCGCCTTCCTCGAGTCCATCAAGGTCATCTGAGGCGGCCCGGCGCCCCGCCGGCGATCCTCCGCCCCGCCGACACAGGAGAACGAACCGATGCCGATCGCCAAGGTCTGGGTCCTGGCCGAGTCCACCGACTCGGGGCCCCTCCCGGCCAGCCTCGAACTGCTCACCGAGGCCCGCGCCGTGGCCTCCACCGTCGAGGCGGTGACCTGGGGGGCCGACGCGGCGTCGATGGCCGCCGCCGTCGGTGAGTACGGGGCCACCACGCTCTACGACGTCGGCGACCTGGGTGGTGCCCTGCCCGGGTCCCCGGTGGCGGCGGCGATCGCCGCCCTCGTCGAGGCGGGCAACGGGCCCGACGCCCTCTTCGTCCCGGCCACCTACGACGGTCGGGACATCGCCGGACGCCTGTCGGTACGCCTCGACCGGCCGGTCCTCACCAACATCGTCGGGATGGCCGAGGGCGACGGGCTGTCGACCGAGCACGCCATCTTCGGCGGGACCCAGATCCTGACGGCCCGGTTCAGCGGGCCCGGGCCCGGCATCTACGTCGTGCGGGCCAAGTCCTTCGCCGCCGAGCCGTCGGGCGGCCCGGCGGCCGCCGTGGTGGCGGCGCCGGTCCCCGAGCTCGGGGCGACCGGGGCCGCCCGGATCGTCGAGCGCCACGTGGAGGAGCGCACCGGGCCCAAGCTCGACGAGGCCGACGTGGTGGTCTCGGGCGGGCGCGGCCTCGGGTCGGCCGAGAACTACGCCCTGATCGAGGAGCTGGCCAAGCTGCTGCACGGGGCGGCCGGGGCCAGCCGGGCGATCGTCGACGCGGGGTGGGTGCCCTACTCGCACCAGGTGGGACAGACCGGCAAGACCGTCAAGCCCAACGTCTACGTCGCGTGCGGCATCTCGGGGGCCACCCAGCACATGGTCGGGATGAAGAACTCCAAGAACATCGTGGCCGTCAACAAGGACCGGGACGCCCCGATCTTCTCGGTGGCCGACCTCGGCATCGTGGGCGACGTGCTCAAGGTGCTGCCGGCGCTGATCGAGGCGCTGAAGAGCCGCAGCTGACCGGCCCGGCGGGGCGCCGGCGTCGTTGACGCCGGGGGTCGCGCCCGGCCCGGGCGCCGGCCGGGGCGTCGCACGGGCGGCGGTACAGTCGGCCGACCCGGGCGGGCACGACCATGCTTTTCCCCACCATCGACTTCGCCATCTTCTTCGCCGTGGCCTTCACGGTGAGCTGGCTGCTCAACCCCTACCCGGTGCCCTGGAAGCTGGCCATCATCGGGCTGAGCTACTTCTTCTACGCCTGGTGGGACTGGCGGTTCGTGCTCCTGCTGGCCGCCTCGACCGTGCTGGCCCACGTCGGGGCGCAGCTCATCACGAGGAGCGCCACCCCGCGGGCCCGGCGGGCCTGGATGGTCGTGTCGGTGGTGTGCCTCCTCGGGCTGCTCGGGTGGTTCAAGTACTACGGCTTCGTGTCCTCCAACGTGGACAACGCCCTGCACCGGGTGGGCCTCGGCCAGCTCCTGCCGGTCGTCCAGCCGACGCTGCCGGTGGCCATCTCCTTCTTCACCTTCATGGCCCTCAGCTACGTGATCGACGTCTACCGGCGTCAGCTCGAGCCGGCCCGCCCGCTCGACGTCGCCGTCTACCTGTCGTTCTTCCCCCACCTGGTGGCCGGGCCGATCGTGCGCGGCGAGGAGCTGCTCCCCCAGATCCGCCGGCGCCGCAACCCCGACGCCATCGACTTCAGCCCGGCCATGTGGATGATCATGGCCGGGCTGTTCAAGAAGGTCGTCGTCTCCTCGTACCTGTCGGCCAACATCGTCCAGCCGGTCTTCGCCGCCCCCGGCCAGCACTCGGCGCTCGAGGTCCTCTTCGCCGCCTGGGGGTACGCCGTCGAGATCTACTGCGACTTCAGCGGGTACACCGACATCGCCATCGGCCTGGCCCTGCTGCTCGGCGTCCGGTTCCCGGTCAACTTCGACGGGCCGTACACGGCCCGCAACCTCCAGGACTTCTGGCGCCGTTGGCACATCACCCTCTCGCGCTGGCTGCGCGACTACCTGTACATCCCGCTCGGCGGCAACCGGGGCTCCGAGCTCGAGGGCGCCCGCAACATCATGATCACCATGGTGCTCGGCGGCCTGTGGCACGGCGCCAACTGGACGTTTCTGATCTGGGGGGCCCTGCACGGCACCGGGCAGGTGGTGGGGCACCTCCGGCGCGAGCGCCGGGTCCGGGCCGGGCGGGCGCCGGTGGCCGACGGGGGCTGGCGGATCTGGTCCGAGCGGTTCTGGACGTTCCAGTTCGTCTGCCTGGGCTGGATCTTCTTCAACTCCACCTCGGTCGCCAACGCCCTCGACATGCTCGAGCGGCTCTTCACGGGGTGGGGAACGGCCTCGCCGCTGGTCACGCCGCTCCTGGTGCTGACGGTCGTCGCCTTCATCGCCGTCCAGTACGTCCCCAAGCCGGCCGTCGCCCGGGTCCAGCGGGCGTTCAGCTACCAGCACGCCGTGGTCCAGGCGGCGGTCCTCGGTGGCGCCCTGCTCGTGATCGCCACCCTCGGGCCGACCGGCGTGGCCCCGTTCATCTACTACAAGTTCTGATCGGGGCCCTGGCCCGCCGCCGCCCCGGGGCCGGGTGCCGCCGTTGCCGCCCCGGCGGTCGCGACCCGTACGATGGCGAGTCGGCCGCCGGCGCCCCCCGCGGCCCGGCCGCCGCCCTTCACCCATGACCGACGACCCCAGGGGAACCCTCACCGACGACCGCCGCCTCGACGAGCACCCCGGCGCGCCCGCCCCCCGGGCGTCGGGCGAGCGCCGTCGGGTCCACTGGACCTACGCCCTCGGGGTCGGCGTCCTCGCCTTCTTCTTCTGGCTCGTCCTCTACGCCCCGACCCTCCAGCACAACGCCCAGGTCTCCCCGGTCGGCACCCGGCGCACGGTCTCGCTCGACCTGCTCGGACCGATCGCCACCGTCAGCCGCGGGTTGCAGCTCTCCCACGTCGAGTCGCTGGCCGACGGGGCCCTCGGGCGCCACGCCGGGCGCCCGGGGAACGGGCCGATCGTCCTCGGGCCCTCCGGGCACCTGAACGGCGGCGCCCCGGCGCCCCGGCGGGTCCTGGCCCCCACGCCCACCACCGTCCCGACCCCGATCGGCGACCGCCCGTCGGCGGCGGTGCCGCTGCGGGTCCTCATCGTCGGGGACTCGCTCGGGTCGGACCTCGGGACGGCGCTCCAGAACGACCTCGCGAACACCGGCGTCGTCCAGGCCACCCTCGACGCCCAGATCGAGACCGGGCTCACCCGCCCGGACTACTTCAACTGGCCGGTCGAGCTCCACAACGACCTGGTCGTGCACGACCCCCAGGTGATCGTCATCATGGTCGGGGCCAACGACGCCCAGGACTTCCCGGGCCCGCCCGACATCGCCTACGGGTCGAGCCAGTGGACGGCCACCTACGCCCAGCGGGTCAACGCCTTCATGGCCGAGGCGACCAGTGTCGGGGCCAAGGTGATCTGGGTCGGGATGCCGCCGATGCAGAACCCGGGCCTGTCGGCCGAGATGGCCACCCTCGACGGCATCTTCCGGTTCCAGGCGTCCAAGGTCCCCGGGGTCACCTACCTCAGCTCGACCACCGTGCTCGGCTCGCCCCAGGGGCAGTACGCCCCGTACCTGACGGTGAACGGGCAGTCGGTCAACGTGCGCGAGCCCGACGGCACCCACATCGCCCCGGGCGGGGCGGAGCTCCTGGCCCAGTCGGTGTTGGGCGTCCTGCGCACCCGGTACCGCATCGTCTTCCCCTGAGCCGATCCGCTCCTCAGACGAGCGGCCACGGGTACGGCGGCCAGTGCCCGTCGTCATCGGGCTCGGGCAGGCACCCCGAGTCGGCCAGCGCCGCCGCCCGGTCGGTCATGGCCTCGATCTCGTGGCGCTCGAGCAGGCGGGCCAACCGGTCGGGCCACCCCTGGGCCAGCAGACGTCGCAGGTCACCGAGCAGGGCGGACGGGAGCTCGTGGCCGGCGAAGTCCCAGATCACCGTGCGCAGCTTCTCCTGATGGTGGAAGCACAGGCCGTTGTCGATGGCCCAGAGGCGGTCCTCGGCCGAAAGGACGTGCCCGCTCTTACGGTCGGCGTTGTTGGCCACCACGTCGAAGGCGGCGATGGTCACGAGCACCGGGTGCCAGGTCGGGTCGTCGCGCAGCGTGAAGTAGTGCGACCGGCCGTCTTCGGGGACGAAGCGCTGGACCGATCCCGGTCCGAACGGCGCCTCGGTGCGTTCGACCGTCTCGGGCACGATGTCCCAACCCAGCGCGCGGGCCAACTCGAAGGCGGCCACCTCCCGGCGGTGGAGCCCGGTGGGGAAGTCCCACAGCGGCCGCTCGCCCCGGGCCGGCTTGTAGACGGCCATCAGCTCGTCGCCATCGAGGCGGCACGTCACGAGCAACGTGGCGTTCGAGCTCCCGGCGATCCGCCCGTGGACCTCCATCTCACCGCGCGCCAGGACGTCGGCCACCGGCCGGCGGCCGACGGCCGGGGTCGGACCGCCCGCGTCGGGGACGACCGGGTCGGGGCGTCCGGGGGTGCTCACGTGGCCGGGGGACGGTGCCCGTTCGTGCGCGGGCAGTCGTGGCCCGAGGGGTCGAGCGGCAGCCCGCACAGCGGGCACGGTGGTCGGCCGGCCTCGACCAGGCTGGTGGCCCGGATGGCGAACGCCGCCGCCTGGGCCCGGGTGAGGGCGATCCGGGCCATGGCGTGCTCCTCGTCGTCCTCGGTCAGCTCCTCGGCCACCACGACCACCCGGTCGACATCCTCGTCGTAGGACACGCCGATCGTCCCGACGACCCAATCCGGTTCGAGGTCGTCGCCGACGTCGAGGTCCCCGGGCAGGGCGCCGGGCGACCCGAGCTCGCGCACGATCCGGCCCAGGTAGGTCGCCAGCACGGCCACCTGCTGCTTCTCGACCTTGACGGTGAGGGCGCGGCGCCCCTGGGTGCAGTGGAGGAGGAAGACCCGCTCGCCCGGCGGCCCGATGGCCCCGACGGTGAAGAGCTCGGGGTCGGACATGTCGTGGTCGGTCACGAGGGTTCGAGCTCGGTCAGGTCAGCGGTCGAGTTGACGCACAGCACGAGGGGCGTGCCCGCGCCGTAGGCCACCGCCGAGACCGAGCACGGGGAGACGACGATCCGCTGGAGCAGGTCGAGGGGGGTTCCGCACGCCGAGGCGACGATCGCCTTGATCGGGTCGGCGTGCGACACCACCACGATGGTCGCCCCGCGGTGGGCGGCCGCCAGGCGCACCACGGCGTCGTTGGCCCGGGCCGACATTTCGGTGAACGACTCGCCCCCGGGGAACCGGAACCCGCTCGGCCAGCGCTGGACGGCCGGCCACTCGGGCGTCTTGTAGAGGCGCTTGAGGCTCACCCCGGCCCACCGCCCGACGTCGGCCTCGAGGAGCCCGGCATCCGAGCGGACCCGCAGCCCGAGGGCCCGGGCGATCGGCGCCGCGGTCTCGCGGGTGCGCTCGAGGGGGGAGGCGTAGACGGCGACCGGCGCGCCCGAGAGCCCGGCGATCCGCTGGGCCACCGCCTCGGCCTGGGCCCGGCCCTCGTCGGAGAGGTGCAGGCCGCCGACCCGTCCCGGGAGCACCTTGCCGGTGGTCGGGGTCTTGCCGTGCCGCACGAGCAGGACCCGGGTCGGGGCCTCGGTCCGCCCGGCGCGCCGCGGCCGCCCGGCGACGGGGTGCGACGAGCCGGGACGGGATTGGGTTCGTGGGGACGGAGACCTCCGTGACGGCGGCACCAGCGTTCATCGTACGCTGGGCCCGGTGGCCACCCACCATCTGCCGGGGCCGTGCGCGCCCGACGAGCTGGCCGATCTCGAGGGTCGGATCGTCGAGTGCCGGCGCTGCCCGCGCCTCGTGGCCTGGCGGGAGTCGGTGGCCGCGTCGCCCCGCGCCTCGTTCGCCGGCGAGGTCTATTGGGGCCGGCCGGTGCCCGGTTTCGGGGACCCGGCGGCCACCGTGGCCGTCGTCGGCCTGGCCCCGGCCGCCCACGGGGCGAACCGCACCGGGCGGGTCTTCACCGGCGACCGCTCGGGTGACTGGCTCTTCGGCGCCCTCTACCGGGCCGGGTACGCCAACCAGCCGACCAGCGTCGGGCGCGACGACGGCCTCGAGCTGACCGGCGCCTGGGTCAGTGCGGTGGTCCGCTGCGCGCCGCCGGCCAACAAGCCGACGCCGGTCGAGCGCGACGCCTGCTCGCCGTACCTGGCCCGCGAGCTCGAGCTGCTCGGCTCGCTGCGGGTGCTGGTGGCGCTCGGCCAGTTCGCCGCCCAGGCGCTGGCCTCCCTGTGCGGCCTTCGCCCCCGGCCCCGCTTCGGGCACCTGGTCGAGGCGCCGCTGCCCGACGGGCGGGTGCTCCTCTGCTCGTACCACCCGAGCCAGCAGAACACCTTCACCGGCACGCTCACGACCGAGATGTTCGACGCCGTCTTCGCCCGGGCCCGGGTCCTCGCCGGGACCTGAGCGGGGGTCGGTGATCGGCACCATCGAGATCCAGTCCTGCCGGTCACCGGCGGCGTCGACCGCGGCTTCCCCCCGGTCACGTGGGCGAATGAGCAGTCGCACCTGGTGGGCGGGTACCACGATCTCCGCCGCCGGGCGGGTTGTCCGTGCGCGTAGGCTGCGCTTGCGTGGCGTCGTGGGCCGTTGATCGAGCAAGCGGAACCGGCATTTGCCGGGCGAGTGCGGCGCCTGTTGGACGCAGGGCGCCATAAGACGATCGCCACGTTGCGGGCCGACGGCTCGCCCCGCATCTCGGGTATCGAGTGCGAATTCTCGAACGGCGATCTGCGATTCGGTTCGATGGCCGGCGCACGCAAAGGGGCCGATCTCAGGCGGGATCCCCGGGCGGATTCATCTATGAAGGTGCGCAGTAGGTCAAGGGGCGCCGGCCCGCAGGGACGGCACGTTTGGCCCCTTCTCGTCGGCGCGGTCTCGGTCTCGGGCG
>Ga0209656_10003034_pt1 | contig 10888 bp, 13 predicted proteins | sample BogFormECP12_OM2_FD_188239 | JGI IMG/M metagenome (GOLD analysis project Ga0209656, IMG submission 188239) | Bog forest soil microbial communities from Calvert Island, British Columbia, Canada - ECP12_OM2 (SPAdes) (version 2) | ecosystem: Environmental > Aquatic > Freshwater > Wetlands > Bog ... | reverse complement strand
CGGAAGTGTGCGGCAAAGCGTCAGCACGCAGTCGCGTCAGCATCGTCATCGAACTGTCCGCTACGAAGCACCTTGCGCAGCCGCCACAACGTCCACGCGAACGCAGCGATTCCGGCGTACCAGACGGCGAACGCTACGTTGACGACCCAGCGCGGCGCGACTCCAACGCGGTGCAGCAGGAAGGGAAGGAAGTTCCACGTCGTTATGTGGACGTAATCCCAAGGATCGTAGGTCATCGAATCGTTGGTCAAACCCCAAGCTTCCATTTTGCCGAGCGCGAACGCCGCGATGTTCTTGAACCGCAGCGCAACCACAAACGTCGGATGGCCAAGCGTGTCAATCTGATAGATTTCCAGCGGCAGCCAGAAGGCCAGCGAGGCGAGCTGAATCACGCAGCTAACAACGATCAGCGCGACTCCAATCACTCGCACGAACTTTCCCAGCTCGGCACGATGACGCAGCAGCAGCGGCACAGAGATGAACGCCGCCAGCTCAGCCGCAGTGGAGACGTAACGATCGCCCCAAGCGAAGTCGCCGCTCCAAATCGTGTACTTCGCGTAGAAGCAGATGTAAGCCAGCAGCAACAGCAACGCAGTGATGACATACGCTTTGACATCACGGCGCAAGCGCTTCCACGCCAGCACGCAGAGGAGAATGGTCAGCAGCAGCAGCGGATCGAAGAGGAAGATGGACTTTTCCGGCTTGAACAGCGCGCCGAAGAAACCCACGTGAAACGGCGTTTCCCACGGATAAGCCGCCGGCAGCGAGGGATTCAGCATCCGAGCTTCACGCGTGAAGCCCGTAACATAGGTGTCAAGCCACGATCCGAAACGGTAGTGCTGATACCAGCGATCGATGACCACAAAGAAGGTATAAACCGGCGCAGCGACCTTAACGTAGCCTACGAAGCGCTGCCACAAGGCGCGGCCGCGCACATTGTCAAGCCACAACACCAGCAGCAGAAACACGCCGCCCGCGATCAAATCCAGACCAGTCGTCAGGCGGGTCAGCAGGTTCAGTCCGAACGCGGCTGAGCCAACCAGCAGCGCGCGCCGGCTTCCAGTCAGAAGCCATTCGTACTGAAACGTCAGGCCGGCCAGCGTCAGAAGCATGATGTAGTTGTTTTCCATCATGTTCTGCGCGTAGTGCAGATGCGTGGTGCAGAACAACAGCGCGAGCACGCCTGCAACGGACTGACGCGTGGTGAAACGCAGCATCCGCAAAAAACGAAAACAAACCAGCGCGCTTAGAACATTGACAAGAATGTTGGTGGTGTAGCTGACCACGATGCTGCGCACGCCCGGATCAACGCCGTAGTTGGCGAACAGCGGCAGTTGCTCCAGCTTGGTCCCCACGATGTCGGCGGGCAGCATCAGCAGCGACTGCCCAATGCCAAACCAGCTATACAACTGGCCGCCGCGCCCGTGTATTCCGAAGTCGGGATACATGCCGGGCGGAATCTGGGGTTCGCCGGTCCACAGCCAGGTCGCCGTCTGCAGCCGGACCGTGGTGTCGGCCGTGCCGAGTTCGCCCGACTGGATGACGAACGCGCTCAGCCCCGCCACCAAAGCCAGGAGGACCAGCGGACTGCTCAGCCAGTGACGGGACCGGGAGACCATTCTCCTTGATGGTAATGCAGGCTGTCAGCCGTGAGTAAGGCGCGCCATTCGCTCTTCGCTTCTCGCCGTTTGCCTGTGTCCGTTCGTTCACGGTGTCATCCCGAGCGCAAGCGGCCTGATTTGGCCGCCGGAGTCGAGAGCCTGCCCTGAGCTTGCCGAAGGGGACCTGCTTTCTGCGCGATACTGGGCAACGTCTGTTAACTACTCTATAACTTGTGACGCCTGTTCACTCGTCCCGGAATCTCTGGGTTTCGACTGTTGGATAACTGATGACCCTCCCCCATTTGTGCTCTATTTAGAATCAACGACTTGGCGAAAAAATGCTCGCATATAACACATTCCAAGTGGTTTATAGCTACATAGAACCATCTGCAACGATTTCAATGACTTAGGCAGAAGTGCAGAAAGCACCCCGTAACCTCGGGCTGAGGGTTTCATTAACCAACTATGCAACATCCCAGGCACAAACTGACCACCAGCCACCGACCTCTGGCAACTGCATTTCAAAGAGCTTTCCGGCCTGCGCACTGGGCGCGGCCTGGGGAGAGACACAACAACCGTCTCCTCGATGCCAGTGATACCGCAGCGAAGGAATCTTCGGCAAGTGCACAGGTCACGGTTGCCGGTGACAGGCGGGAGGCCGACAATCTTGCTAAATATGTATTTGACAACATATGTATTCCGCTGCATACTAACAACGTGCCATGGGAAGTCGTGTTCCATGAGGAATTCGAGCATGAGTTCGAGCGCCTGCCGGAGAGCGTCCAGGACGAATTGCTGGCCCACGCCAGGCTGCTTAAGCAATTCGGACCGCAACTGGGGAGGCCGCGCGCCGATACGCTCAATGGTTCGCGTCACGCCAACATGAAAGAACTCAGGTTTGACGCCGCGGATGGCGTCTGGCGCGTGGCCTTTGCCTTCGATCCGAAGCGGAGGGCGGTTCTCCTGGCCTGCGGCGATAAATCGGGCGGAAGCGAAAAGCGCTTTTATCGCCAGTTGATCGCCAAGGCGGATGCGCGGCTCGACGCTCATGTGGCGCGCATCCAACGGCAAAGGAAAAAGAGGAAAGGGAAGTGACAGCCATGAAGACCCTGGACCAGAAGATGAAAGAGCTGAGCCCGGCGCGCCGCAAGAAGATCAAGGCGCGCGCTGCCCAACTTATCGCGGAGGAGATGTCGCTGCGCGAAGTGCGCCAGGCGCATCGGCTGACGCAGGAGCGTGTCGCCGAGGCCTTGGGCATTGGCCAGGACCAGGTCTCCCGCCTCGAACAGCGCAGCGACTTCCTGATCTCGACCTTGCGGAGCTACATCGAAGCCATGGGCGGAAGCCTCTCGCTCATCGCAGAGTTTCCGCACCGCAAGCCGGTGATGCTCTCTGGCATTGCGACCATGGACAGCGATCCGGGCACGCCATCTCGCCGGTGACAGGCTCGGGCGTAGCACTGCGAAGGAACATGACCCTTACACGAGACTTTCGAGAAACCGTGCAGGCACGCGTGCGACGTGATGCGGCATTTCGCAAGGGGCTTCTGCGTGATGCCGTGGAGAGCCTCCTTGCGGGAGAGGTCGCACTGGGGAAGGAGCTGTTGTGCGACTACATCAACGCGACGGTCGGGTTTCCGAAGCTGGCCAAATAGGCCGGGCTGCACATGAAGGCCGTGCACCAGATTTCCGGTGAATTGATGTAGAATGCACACGTTTCACAAACAGTCTTGAATACCTTAGAACTGACCACTCCAGAGTTGGTTCAGCAGCCCTATCGTTGTTTTGCGGAGGAATCGAGTGCCTGACGAAGATGAAGGAGCTTCGGGGACGAGCGGAGTGAAAGCGGGCGGGCTGAGCTGGCTAATTGGCGCTGCCGGCTTAACCGGGGTCCTGGTAGCGATAGGTTATACGGTCCGTTTCGCCCAGGGAGATCTGCTTGGCGTGTCGACGTATGATGCGGAACGCGCAGGCTACCTCTTGGCGGCTGGTGACTTTGTTATGCACACGCTACTCTTGCTTGCCAATACACCCTTGACTCTCCTAACGCTGGCGGTTGGTCTCCTGCTCATCTTGGGACTTCCCTCGCTTATGCGCCATTTTCCGCGGCTCTTTCGCGATCCCTCCATTCTTGCGACCGGGTTAGTGTTGCTGTGCGCATGCCATATAGTGTTCTTCGTCCTGCCAGCAGAGCCGATTAAGAATACGTTGCGAGAAAGTGTGGATTGGAATTACGTTTTCCGCCCGTCCCTGGTTCACGGGCGGACCGAAAAGATCTGGCACGCAATGGTGTGCTATCGGTTGAGTGGCCAAAATCCCGGATCGGGGTGCTCTGACACCACCACCGACGAGAGTTTAGCAGTACTCGATCGCAATTACACCCTTGCGGTGTTGTTCGTCTTTCTCGTTGGGGCTGCCGGCTGGCATCTGCTGCGCTTCTCTGCTTCTGAGTCGAAAGGTGTCACAGCGCCGCTGGATAGGAACTTGTGGGTTTGGCCTCAAAGGATTTTTCTGACGTTTCTTCTGCTGACGGTGGCGGCGCAGGCATACCTCTACGGCAAGACCATCGAATCTACGGAATTTCCCTTTGGCCCAGTTGAGTTTGCCAAGGGAACAGACCTTGCCACGGCAAGCACCGATAGACCCGGCCCTTGCCAGACAAGCAGCAACGAGCAGCCGAACCCAACCGAAGTTGGCTATTTCGTGATCAGCTCTGCGGGGGACCAAACTGTTATGTATGCACCCGCAACCGGAACTGTTTTGCTTGTCCGCAATTCCGTGATAGATTGTCAAAACACAGTTGCACTCAAGGACATCCTTGAGGAGCGCATGAAACCCTCTGAGAAAGGTGGTTCGGCTGTCTCCTCGGGGACTTCGGAGCACCTGCAATGAGGACGAATACTCGCATCCTGCTATCCGTTGTGTTGGCGGCGTTCTGCCTTGTGAGCCTGCACGCGCAGGAAATTGAGGTGCCCAAGAGCATTCAATGGGAGGACCCGCCGCTGTGGCCGCAGTTCAAGGTGAATCAACATCTGCAACTGAAATTTATTGCGAACGGAATCGGAAAGGAGAAATTGGGCGCCCGTCTCTTTCGAGGCCACATTGAAGACTTGTTAAAGCAGGCGCACACCGCTTCTTCTCAGACCTGTCTCGATTTTCCTTCTTATTTCTTCAGCTATGACAAGCCGGCAGGCGGTGGCTATGTTTGGTTCCAGGGGGATTTCGTTTTGGACTTCCTGCAACCAAGGGACGATGGGGGCTACAAAGACGAAGTATGGACAGTAGTGCTTGAAGAGCAAAACGCGGTCAGCAGGTTCCGACCTTTCCCCAAAGATAAGAACATCGAAGCCTATTTCCGCTCTGGCCACGAGATTGTGGTTCTATGCACGGAACATTGTGAGGCGGGCTTTAGGGCTTGGCTACAGAACAAATTCGAGGGAGATAAAGCAGCGGGGCGAACCACCGTCTCCGCCGCCCAGGCCCCGGCCGCGCCTCCCCCTGTCACTGCAGCGAAACTCGACTGCATACACATCAGGACTGTGCCTGTGTCAAAGGCAGCAAGTGAAGAACCGGTGTCGGTGGTTGCCCAGCTAATACCTGAGCCATGCACAGCGGTCGGACAACCCTTTCCGCTGCACCTTCCGTTCGTTAACATCGCAGGAACTTTGGCGCTCCGGTGAAAAACAGACTACCATCGCACTGTATTTAGTTTTGGGAAGGTCCTGCCCTGCCCCTACTTCTGCTCCTTCAGCTTCTTCAGCATGTCGATGCCGTTCTGATTCTTGGGGTCCAGCTCGACGGACTTGGTGTAGTTCTGGATTGCCAGGTCCTTCTTGCCCGCCTTCATGTAGGCTTCGCCGAGGCTGTCGTAGGGGTTGGCTGACTTCGGGTATTCCTCGACGTTGAGCTTGAAGACCTGGATCGCATCGTCGGTCTTGCCGGAAGAAAGAAGCTCGTAGCCGAGCTGGTTGAGGGCGTTCTCATCCAGTTCGTATGGTGGAGGGCTGGCTTTCTTAATGTACTGATACTCCTGCATGGCGGCCTGCGTGCCTCGCATGGCGCCAATCAGCGACAGCACATCGCCCGCGGAATGTTTGGGCGCGGTGTACTTCCAGCCGTACTCTTTGGCGATGCTCTCGATCAGGTAACTGGCCACGTCCATGCCACGATCGGAGTTGGTCATGATGGCGAGACCCTGGCCGGTGTCGCTGAGCATCATCATGATGCAGCGGTAGCCGGCGTTGGAGCCGCCGTGTTCGAAGACATTCGGGTTTCCGCCGGTGCCGAGAAAGAATCCCAGGCCGACATCGCCACTCTGCGGCGTCAGCATCTGGCGGGTCATGGCCTCGCTGAGAACGCGGTTGGACTTGCCATTCCTGGAGAGCGCGATTTCGATGCCGAATTTGGCCAGGTCGGTGGGCGTCGTCCACAAGCCGGCGGCCGCCAGTTCAGGATAGATATGCCACTTGCCGGGAACGGGCTGGCCATCCGCCAGAGTGCCCGCGGCGGCGTGCGCGGCCAAGTCGGGCGGCAACGGCTGCTGGAAAGTGCTGTTGGTCATTCCGATGGGGCCGAGGACGGTTTGCTGCATGAATTGCGGAAACGGCTTTCCGGTTACGTCCATGATTAACAGTTGCTCGATGGTGACGCCGCCGCCGGAGTAGCGCTGTTTCGTGCCGGGCACGAGGTCCACCCGGACGGGCGCGGTGTTGGCCGGCTTCTCGCCGTTGAGGATCTGCACCAGCGTGGGAATGGGCTCGCCGACGGCGTAGCCGGGGAATCCGTGGACGGTGGTCCCGGCGTTGTGGCTGAGCAACCGGCGCAGCGTTACCTTCTGCGTTGCGGTGAATTCGTTCTCCGGGACCTTCCAGGTGGTCAGCTCTTTGTTCACGTCTTCGTCAAGCGAAAGCTTGCCGTGCTCGACCAGATACAGTGCTCCCGTGGCCGAGACCACCTTGCTGATGGAAGCTGCCTGAAACATGGTGCTGGTGGTCACCGGGTTGGTAGTGCCGGCTTCGGTCACTCCGTACGGCTTTGCCCAGGCGATCTGGAAGTTGTCGACAACGGCGACGCTGAGTCCCGGAACTTTGAGGACGTCCATCAACTGCTGCAGCGTGAACTGCAGCGGCGGCTGGTCGGGGCCCAGCGGGATCGGCGGGATGCCGTTCTCGACCCGGTGAATGCGTTCCTCGTTCGCAGCGGAAGAGTTTTTCGGGGCAGCATTCTGCGCGGGCAAGGAGATGACGGAAGCAAGAATCAGGGAGAAGAAAGCTAGCAGGAGGCGTTTCGGCATGGCGGTACTTTACTCCACGATGAGGGATTGGGGAGCAATCGTGAGTTAACCGCCGGGTTGGACGTGATGAACTGCTGGCCGTGAGCAGGGAGCAGTGAAAAAGCGCATCCGAAAACGGATGCGCTTTGGTTTGGGGTGCTCGGATTGGACGGTCGCCGCTACTCTTTCTTGTCTTCGCTGGCGGGGGCCTCTTCGACCGCCGGTGGCCTTTCGGCTTCGGCGGATTCCATGGCCTTGCGAGTTTCCTCCGCGCGCTTGGCGCGGATTTCGGCGCGCTTCTGACGCTTCTCGTCGAGGGTCTTCTCGCTGCCGAGCAGTTCGACCCAGGCGATTTCGCCGCCATCACCCTTGCGGAATCCGCCATGAACGATGCGCAGGTAGCCGCCCTCGCGGTCGCCGTAACGCGGCGAGATGGTGTCAAACAACTTGCTCACGGCGTCGCGGGTCATGAGGTAGGCAGCGGCCTGACGCCGCGCCGCCACGTCGCCGCGCTTGCCGAGGGTGATCATCTTTTCCACGTGCGGGCGCATGGCTTTGGCCTTGGTGATGGTGGTCTCGATGCGCTCTTCCACGATCAGCGAGGTCACCAGATTGCGCAGCAGCGCGCGCCGGTGCTCGGTGTTCCGTCCCAGTTTCCATCCTGCTCTACGATGACGCATGTTTTGGTTCCCAGTTGTCGGTTGTCAGTTGTCGGTTGTCAGTTCAGGAGTCGCAATCGTCAGCGCGTCAGTTGCCAGCAACCTAATTGATCGCTGACAACTGGCCACCGACAACTGACAACTCAGTATTCCGTTTCGTTGCCGTACATGGAGGGCAATGACAGGCCCGAGCTCGTCTGGCTACCGGGTATGGCGTTGCCATGCTCGTCAATCTTCATACCCAGGCCCAGCCCCATGTTGGAGAGAATCTCCTTAATTTCGTTCAGCGACTTACGACCGAAGTTCTTGGTTTTCAGCATCTCAGCTTCCGACTTCACCACCAGCTCGCCGATGGTCTGAATGTTGGCATTTTTCAGGCAGTTGTAGCTGCGGACTGAAAGCTCCAACTCTTCCACCGAGCGATTCAGGTTCTCGTTGCGGATCTCCGGCTTGTCGCCCTTTTGTTGGGCCTGCGCCTCCAGCTCTTCTTCGAAGTTGATGAAGATGTTCATATGGTCCTTCAGCAGCTTCGCGGCGAGGCCGAGGGCGTCGGCCGGTGTCACCGAGCCGTTGGTCCATACTTCCAGGGCCAGCTTGTCGTAATCGGTGATCTGCCCCAGACGGGCGGCTTCGACCGAGTAATTGCACTTGCGCACCGGCGAGTGCACGGAGTCGATGGGGATGAACCCGAGGCCGAGGTCCTCGTCGAAGTTCTTGTCGGCGGAGACGTAGCCGCGGCCCTTCTTCAGCCGCATCTCCATGTCAAGCTTGCCGCCTTCGCTGATGGTGGCGATGTAAACGTCCTTGTCCAGCACCTCGACGTCGGCGTCGGCTTCGATCATGCCCGAGTTGATGACCCCCGGCTTGTCGGCGCGCAGGTAAATCGCCTTGGGCGCGTCGCCATTCATCCGGAAGGGAATCTGCTTCAGGTTGAGGATGATGTCGGTCGCATCCTCCACTACTCCGGGAATGGATTGAAATTCGTGCAATACGCCTTCAATTTTGACCGCGGTGACCGCGGCGCCCTCAATGGAGGACAGCAACACGCGGCGCAGCGCGTTGCCAATGGTGGTACCGAAACCACGTTCAAACGGCTGCGCCCAGAAGTGACCGTACTTATCGGTCAAGGTCTCGGTGTCGGTAGCCAGTCGTTTCGGTTTCTGAAATCCCTTCCAAAGCATTCATAGCTCCTATCTGTCAGTTCGGCCATGCTGCACGGGCCGTGCCCGGCTGATCTGGCGCGAAGATTGTAGGAAGTGCGACGCGAATTACTTCGCGCCGCCGGCTCATTACTTGCTGTACAGTTCCACGATCAACTGCTCATTAATGGGCAGGTTGATGTCGTTGCGCGTGGGCAGCGAAAGCACTCGTCCCTTGTAAGCGTCGCGGTCCACCTCCAGCCACGCCGGCGGCGGCTGATGGCTGGCGAAGTCCTTGGCGATCTCCAGAATTGCCAGCTTGTTGCTGGTTTCCCGCACCGCGATTTCATCACCCGTATTCACCTGGAACGACGGGATGTTGACTTTGCGGCCGTTCACCGCGACGTGCCCGTGACGGACGAGCTGGCGGGCCTGACGCCGCGCCACCGCGAATCCGAGGCGATACACCACGTTGTCGAGCCGGCGCTCCAGTTGCTGGAGCAGCATCTCGCCGGTTACGCCCTTGGTGCGAGCGGCACGCTCGAAGTAGTTGCGGAATTGCTTTTCCTGGGTGAAGTAGATGCGCTTCGCCTTCTGCTTTTCGCGAAGTTGCAGGCCGTAGCCCACGATTTTCGCTTTGCGGTCCTTGCCATGCTGGCCGGGAGCGAAATTGCGCTTTTCAATCGGACACTTGTCCGTAAAGCACTTTGAGCCTTTGAGGAACAACTTCATGCCCTCGCGGCGGCAAAGGCGGCATACTGCGTCTTTGTACCGTGCCAAGTTACGTTCTCCTTAATCGGACGAAGCTGGTCGCCCGGCTGTCGATCGGTTTACGGGCGCTTGGCGGCCCTTCGTCCCGATCAGAATCCGTTGTCAGTTGTCAGTGACCAGTTGTCAGTACTGCGGATCACTGACAGATCGCTACACTCTGCGGCGCTTGGGCGGACGGCAGCCGTTGTGCGGCACTGGCGTCACGTCCCTGATGGAACGCACGTCCAAGCCCGACGCTGCGAGCGCACGCACCGCTGATTCGCGTCCCGAACCAGGACCGCTGACCAGCACATCGACCACGCGCATACCGTGATCGCGCGCCTGATTGGCGGCGTTCGCGGCAGCCTGCTGCGCAGCAAAGGGCGTGCCCTTACGCGATCCGCGGAAGCCCAGCGAACCGGAGCTCTTCCACGACACCGTGTTCCCCGAGGGATCGGTGATGGTGACAATGGTGTTGTTGAAGGACGCCTGAATGTGCACCAATCCGGTGGGAATGTGCTTGCGTTCCTTCTTCTTGAACTTCTTGGTCTTGCCTTTTTTGTCCGCTCCGGCGGATCCTGCTGGTTTAGCCATAGCTATGTCTTCGCTGCCGATTTCTTCTTCTGAGCTATCGTGCCCTTGCGCGGGCCCTTGCGGGTGCGCGCGTTGGTGTGGGTGCGCTGGCCGCGGACCGGCAGGCTGCGGCGGTGACGGTATCCGCGATAGGAACCGATTTCGATCAACCGCTTGATGTGCATCGAGACGTCCTTGCGCAGATCGCCCTCGACGTTACCTTCCTGCTCGATGACCTGGCGAATGCGATTGACCTCGTCTTCATTGAGGTCGCTTACCTTCTTGACCGGCTCCACATTGGCCGCACTGAGAATGCTCTTCGCGCGTGAATGTCCGATGCCGAAAATGTAGGTCAGCGCAATTACGGTATGCTTGTTGCGCGGAAGATCCACGCCTGCAATACGTGCCATGTGTACTCCAGTTTCAAGTTTCGAGTTTCAAGTTTCGAGTATGCAGTTCTGGATTTGAAACTCGAAACCGGAAACTCGAAACTGATCGTTATCCCTGCCGTTGCTTGTGCTTGGCGTTTTCGCAGATCACGCGCACCACGCCGTGACGGCGAATCACCTTGCACTTGTCACACATTTTCTTGACTGATGCCCGTACCTTCATAAAACCCCAGTAGCCAGTTGTCGGTAGCCAGTTGTCAGTAAATGCCGTAGCTCAGAACTGGCGACTGACTACTGGCTACTGCACCTATTTGTAGCGATACACAATACGGCCCCGGGTCAGGTCGTAGGGTGAAAGCTCCACCGCGACCCGGTCGCCGGGAAGTATGCGAATGAAGTTCTTGCGCATCTTGCCGGAGACATGCGCCAGCACCTGGTGCTTGTTCTCCAACTCCACTCGGAACATGGCATTGGGCAATGGTTCGACGACCACCGCCATCACTTCA
>Ga0209656_10003033_pt1 | contig 10893 bp, 10 predicted proteins | sample BogFormECP12_OM2_FD_188239 | JGI IMG/M metagenome (GOLD analysis project Ga0209656, IMG submission 188239) | Bog forest soil microbial communities from Calvert Island, British Columbia, Canada - ECP12_OM2 (SPAdes) (version 2) | ecosystem: Environmental > Aquatic > Freshwater > Wetlands > Bog ... | reverse complement strand
CATCACGTCGCGCAGAGAACGCAGGTTTGAGCCAATTTTGACGACGCGGCCTAAGACGGTGGTTGCCATGGCGTACAGCAAAGCCGTGGCGGGATCGTCTACCAGAAAGGAATAAGAGAGCACCGGCACCTTATAGTTCACGATGGAAGAGATGCCTTCGGCGAGCAGGATCACGGGAAGATAAGTCGGCCCAAAGGCGATCAAGGCAACGAATGTCAGGCCGGCGGGCGGGTACCAGGCGCTGATGCCCGACCAAATTTGAAAAAACACCGTGGAACGATCGAGAACCACGAACAACACCACGAAACCAGCCGCGACGCCGGCCTTTCGTAGCAAAAGTCGCCTTTCTGGACTCAATCACGCCTCCGGCCAGCCGTTCGCGAGTGTCGCACCGGAGCGCCCAGGTCACGCTCTAGCGGCCCTGGATTCGCGAAACAAATAGCTGCAAAAACTCTTCCGCCCGCACGTCGATGCAAACTTTGGCGTTGGGGGTCACCTGGTCTACGCCTTCGATGATGTAACGGTCGCCTTCGGAAAAATGGTGGAGTACATTGCGTTCGACTTCGTTGCGGCGGTTGGCCACGGTTTCGCCCCGCGTGAACTCCCCGCGGGTTTCCACATCGACATGCATGGCGGGCGCTGTCACCAGGGTGGAATCAATCGCCACGCCGACGGCGAGCGGATCGTACATGGGCGTGCCGGTGTCGCCGAATTTTTCGGAGAGCTCGACAAGGAACTTCGTGACGCCGTAGATGAAATCGTTCACCGGACCATGCGTATGGCCGAGTTGTTCGAGATGTTTGCGGCTGAAGAGCGTCTTGTCACCGACGTCCAGACCGACCATGGTGAGCGGCCAACCAGCTTGAAACACAATTTGCGCCGCTTCCGGATCGTTGTAAATGTTGGCTTCGGCGCTGGCGTTGACGTTGCCGCCTTTAATCGAGCCACCCATTAGAATTACCTCCTTGACCAGCGGAACAATGGAGGGATCTGTTTCGACGGCCAGAGCAATGTTGGTGAGCGGACCCACTGGCACCAAGGTGATTTCATGCGGCGAGGCATGCACCAATTGAATGATCAAGTCGGGACCGAATCGCGCGTCCACCTTGCACTTGCTGGGAGGCAGTTCGATATTCGCAAGGCCATTTTTGCCGTGCCAGAACTCCGCGGTGATTAGCTTCTGGAACAGGGGATGTTGCGCGCCAGCAGCCACGGGGATGTCGCAGCGATCCGCTAGCGAAACCATGCGCAGGGCGTTGTCCAGGCCCTGCGCGGCGGTGACGTTGCCGGGCACCACGGTGATGGCGCGAACGTCCAGTTCCGGAGAGTTGAGCGCCAGCATCAAGGCCATGGCGTCGTCGGTGCCTGGGTCGGTGTCCAAGATTATTTTTCTCGCAGCGGGAGAAGCGCATACGGGAACTGCGAGCAGCACCACGGCCGCTGCGCAGCAAAGCAGCCAAAGCCAGAAGCTCCGGCGCTGCGCCGGGCAGAACCCTGGTACGTTCGCGAGCATGGCTGGATACGTGAGTTCGGAGGTCATAGAGCACACCTGCATTGGATTTAAGGAGAGGGAGAATACCACGGTCAATCCAATGCGGTTACAGAAGGGATTTCAGAATAGCGCAATCGGAGGGAGAGGAGCGGCGGTCGAGTAGCGGAGTGCCTAATGGATTATCGGCGGCGGAAAAAAGATCGCCCGCGGTAAGCTCACCCGCGGGCGAACTGGAGGGCATCATGCTGCGCCCTTGTAATTCAGGATTTGTGTTCGTCGGAGCAACATTCAGCGCCTTTGATCTTTGGCGGCTCATACGCCGCGTGCGGATCAACAACATATCCGTGTTCATAGCGATCGTGGTGGCGCACCCAAGCCATGGAAAATGCCAAGCCTTCTTCGTCGCGGCCCTTTGGCGCGATATCGAGGAAGTTGTAGGTTCCGACCAGGATGTCCAGTCCGCGGGCATACCCGGAATAGGTGTGAAAGACGCTGCCGGCGGCATCCTTATAGAAGGCGCTAACGCCGGGCGCTTCCTCGCTGCCAAACGACTGCTGATTGTAGTTGTAATCGACCTTGCCAGAGGCTAATTCGTCTTTGGAGAACGACACATGATAGTCGAAATTAAAATCGCTTCCGGACGAGGAGACCCACTTGAAGCGCCAGCCCATGCGCTGTTTGAAGGCTTCGATCTCCGCCAGGGGCGCGCGCGAAACCACCACGAAGGTCACGTCGCGATTGGCAAGGTGCACGGTCATGCCATCAAAATGGTCGGCCAGATAGGAGCAGCTCTTGCAGCCTTCGCTCCATCCCGGCCCCAACATGAAGTGGTAAACGACTAATTGACTGCGGCCGTCGAACAGGTCCGCAAGCGTCTCTTTGCCGTTCGGTCCCTCGAAGGTGTAACTCTTTTCCACCTTCTCCCAAGGCAGCTCACGGCGCTCCCGGCTAAGCTCATCGCGCAGACGCGTGAACTCCTTCTCCTTGGCCAGAAACGCCTTGCGCGCCGCCAGCCACTCGGAAGATGAAACTACTTTTGGATTCTTCCTTTCCATCGTGCTCGTCGCCATGATTATTCTCCTTCGCTTGAATTATTTCGGAAATCCGGCCCTTACTTCGTCGCAAAAACATGGTTCTGGCCGCGATGGCCATGGCTCCGCCCACGGAAGACGCTTGCCCAACCAACACTGCCGCGGCTGCAATACATGCTGGACACATAGCTGCTTCCTACGCGCGATGGCAATCCTTTATCGCGCTGTCTGTCCTGCTGCTGACTTGCCCGCGGAGCCTTCGGCACGCTTGCGAGCGCCCTCCAGTATGTAAGCCCATCCAGCGCGTACTCCGGCTCTGTGCTCTTCCGGCATGGCGCCAAAGCCGAGATGCTGGAAGCGGATTAACGTGCCGCCATCTTTCTCGCTCAAGCGATATTGCACGTTGGAAACCAGCGGATAGGACGCAAAGAGCGGGCCGGAGAATTCCAGCAACGTAGGACGCTTGATGGCTTGCACCGTGGCCCAGAAATGCCCGTTGTTATCGCCAAGATCGCGGTACCAGCGGCCTCCCGGCCAGGGCTCCAGCTTCATGGGCATTTTCTCGCCGTCCATTTTTTCATTGCCGGGGCCGACCTGCTCGAGCAGCGCGGCGAAGGTGGCCTCCAACGAGGCTCGCACGTGTATCTCCTGGGTGATGTTTAGGGACATTTCTTCGATGCTTTGGACCGTTGTTGCACTCATGATGCTCCTCCAGATTGAATTAGGTTCATTCCTTGTCCTGCAAAACCGTCTGTGACTCGGCGCGTTCCTTGATACGTTTCAACTGGTGCTGCCAGAAGCGCTCGAATTTACTAGTCCACTCGTGAATCGGCTTGATGACTTCGGCATTCGTTCGATACAGCATTTGACGTCCGTCGCGCCGCACGCGCACCAAACCAACATCTTTGAGCACGCGAAGGTGTTTTGAGACCGACGGCTGTTCGAGACCCAGATTCGCCCCAATGGCCGTAACGCCCTGTTCGTCGGATGCCAGCAAGCTGAGGATCGCGCGCCGGCAGGGATCACCGACGGCGTTGAAGGCATCGGAGGTGGTGGCGGCGCGCGGCATGAAGGAAGATTACATTCCCATATGGGAATATGTCAAGAACTTTTTTTGCGTTTCTTCCGGCTAATCTCCGCCCGGATCTACCCCTCGCAACGAATACCTTCGCTGCACGCCCCGCCGCCAACCGGCACTTGGCGCCCGCTCTGTTCTATAATGCCGCTCACCCATGCCGCTTACTTCTGGAACGAAACTCGGTCCTTACGAAATTCAATCGCTGATTGGCGCGGGAGGCATGGGAGAGGTCTACCACGCGCGCGATACCCGTTTGCAGCGCGACGTGGCCATCAAGATTCTGCCCAGTTCGCTGGCCACGGATCAGGATCGCCTGCGACGTTTTGAGCAGGAAGCGCGCGCCGTCGCGGCGCTGAATCATCCCAACCTGCTGACGGTTTTCGATATCGGTACCGCCCCGGTGGCTCAGCCAACGGATTCATCCGGTGCGGCTCCGGCTGGCTCACCCTTCATCGTTTCCGAGTTGCTGGAGGGATCCTCGCTGCGCGATCGCCTCGCCTCCGGCGCTCTGCGCGAACGCCGCGCTATTGAGTACGCCATTCAAATCGCGCACGGCCTGGCCGCGGCGCATGAACGCGGCATCGTGCATCGCGACCTAAAGCCCGACAATATTTTTGTCACCGAGGATGGGCGGGTAAAAATCCTGGACTTCGGTCTGGCGAAACTTACCGAAGCCGCGCACGGCAATAGCGACGACACCATGCCCTCCGGCACACAAGCCGGCATGGTTCTCGGCACGATTGGGTATATGTCCCCGGAACAGGTGCGCGGCAAACCCGCGGACACGCGGAGCGATATTTTCAGCTTTGGCGTGGTGCTGTACGAAATGCTTGCCGGACGCCGCGCCTTCCATGGGGAAAGCAGCGCGGACGTGATGAGCGCCATCCTCAATCAGGAGCCACCGGAGCTACCGGCCACCAACCGCGAAATTTCGCCCACGGTGGACCGTATCGTGCACCACTGCATGGAGAAGACGCCGCAGCAGCGTTTCCAATCCGCGGGCGACATCGCGTTTCAGCTGAGCGAACTGAGCGGGATTCGCTCTTCGGCGGCCATTCCGGCACTGGAAGGAGCTGCAGAAAAAACCGCCCGGCCCACTTGGCTGCTGCCGGCCATTGGCGCGGCAGTTGTGGCGCTGCTGCTTGTTGGAACCTGGTTGCTTGCCAGCTTCAGCGCGCATCGCGAGCCGCCAAAATTCGTGCAACTGACGTTCCAGCAAGGTGCCGTGGACTCCGCGCGGTTCTTGTCCGACGGCCAGAGCATTATCTGCGCTTCGCGCTGGGGCTCGGATGCAACCATGTCGCTATATACCGCACGGCTCGATAGCCAGGGCATGCGTCCGCTAGGCGTCACCGCCGACGCGCTGGCCTCCATTTCAAGCACTGGCGAGCTTCTGGTGATTCAGAACATGCACTCCATCGGGGCGGGATATGTCCGCGTCGGTACCCTGGCCAGGCTGCCCGTTGGCGGAGGAGCGCCGCGCGCGGTGCTCAATTCCGTGCAGTATGCGGACTGGGCTCCCGACGGTAAGGATTTTTTGGTAGTACGCTTCATCCCCGAACGCCACGTCTATACCCTCGAATATCCCCTGGGGAAAATCCTTTACGAAACTACAGGGTGGGTCAGCGATCCGCGCTTCTCTCGCGATGGCAAGAGAATCGCGTTCCTCGACCATCCTATCTTTGGTGACGATCAGGGCTACGCAGCAGTGGTGGATCTGGAGAACCATTACAAGCGGCTGAGCGAGTCCTTTACCTCTGCGCAAGGTTTGACGTGGTCTCCCAAAGGTGATGAGATTTGGTTCAGCGCCGTTCACGACGGCGTCTATCGCTCGCTATACGCCACAACTCTCGGCGGCCGCGTGCGCTCCTTGCTATCCGCTCCGGGCGACATTGATATTCAGGACGCCTTGCCGGACGGGCGCGTGTTGATTGCGGACGTGAACACGCGCCTCGTCTTGATGGTCTCCAGCCCCGACCATGGCAAGGACCGCGATTTTTCTTGGATGGACTGGACCTCCGGGCTGCGTTTCTCTTCCGATGGTCAACAAATTTTATTTGGCGATCAGCACAGCGGGAAAGACTACGGCACGTTTCTCCGTAATTTGGATGGCTCGCCCGCGGTACGCCTGGGCGATGGCGATCCCATGGACATCTCGGCGGACGGTAAGTGGGCGCTGAGCCGGCTGCCTTCCGCGCCGGATCAATTATTACTGCTGCCAACGGGAGCCGGCGAGCCTCGCCAACTCACGCATTCCAAGGTGGAACATTTGAATGCACGCTGGTTTCCCGATGGCCGCATCTTTTGCGTAGGCAATGAACCCGGGCACCGCGAGCGTACATTTTTGATCGATCTGCAAGGCAACGAAACGCCACTCACGCCCGAAGGCGTGCGGGCCATCGCTGCCACCTCCGACAGCAAGGAACTGCTGACCTCCAACGATGACGGCACGCAATTCCAGATGTTCCCGCTGGACGGCAGCCCGCCGCGTGCGCTCTCGCAACTGCAAAATGGCGATCGCCCTTATGATTTCACGCCAGACGATGCCGCGGTGCTCGTGCGCCGCAATGGCGCGGAGGGTGCGGCAGAGATTTGGCGGGTAGAGCTTGCCGGTAACAAACGAACCTTGCTGCGCACCATTTCGCTCTCGGAAGTTTCCTCCACCACCAGCCGCCCCTTCGCCATCACATCCCGCGACGGAAAAAGTTACGCGTATCGCTACGCGCGAAAAATCTCCGCTGAGTACGTGGTCGAAGGCCTGCGCTAAGCGCTCTTCGGTAGCACGGTCATGTTTGCCAGCGCCATTTGCTCATGACCGCTTCAATCGGCTCGGTGCATGTCACGCACCAGCAGGCTTGGCACGCTTGCGCGTAGCCAATCCCGCCAACCAGCTGAACAGTGGCGAAGCGAGCAGGCCGGCGTAAAACCAACGGATATCGATGAAGATGGCAAATGCCGTAATGCCCAAGGCAAAGGACATGAAAAAGGCTTCAGCGGCCAGGCCGCTAACCCAGTCGGGCTTGCTACCGCCCGCAGGAATACGCGCGCGGATCGCCGGCCAAAGGCGTGGCACGGCGTTCATGAAAGCGCGATAGCTCTCACCTTGTTCGGCGGCCAGTGCGGCTTCTTCGTGGCCGATGAGGCGATAGCAGAACAGCGGAATACCGATGACCACGATGGGCCATCCGAGGATGGGAAGGAAAAAACTCATGGCCCAGGCCATCAGTACGTTGCCGAAATACAAAGGATTGCGCACGTGGCGATAGGGCCCGTCGGCGTGCAGAACTTCACTATGCACCGCGTGATCGTGCACCACCTCGCGGCTCAGATAGGCCGAGCCCCAAACGCGGATCAGCAGCGCCGGAATCATGATCAGCGCTGCGACGCCGAAGACGATGTGCAGCGCGGTGATCTCCTCCATGGGCCAGGCGGCGGCCAGACGGTCCGCGAGGCACGAACCGATCGGCACGTGATCGACGAGTAAGAATAAAAACGGCAGACCGAAGATAAACGCAAATATCCACACGCGGTTACGAAACTCAAAATCGCCGGCGCGAATCATAAAGGCCGTCTCCCCAAGCATGGTTTTGCAGCGTTAATGTACGCAAGTTCCCACCAGGCGGCGCAGATTAATTTGCGAAAGCGATCACCGCGCCGCCGGCTACGATGAGCGCGCCACCAAGCAACATCTGTAGCGACGGGGCTTGCTTGAATGCCAGCCAGGAAATCAACTGCGCGATGACGAAGAAAAAAACAACATACAGGCCGAGGAGCTTGCCGAAATCCCATGGCGGGCGGTTCACCGTCCAGCCATAGGCGAACAGAATGGCGGCCGCAGCGGCAAAGAGTGCCGCCCGCTGCCATGGCATGCTCGAGCGCAACCCCAAGCGAAGAACGGCGTCCCCCGCAGCTTCCAGGACCGCAGCCGCGAAAAGTATCAACACGATGCTGGTGCGCGTCATAGTTTGCTCCTTGCTGCATTGAAGGTGCACGAACCGGACTGTGGCGCTCCTTCGCCCCGGCGTGCGCCATCCGAAACCAGGCTACTCCTGGGAAGGATTGTGCAGCGGTGTAACGGCCTCCTGCGTTGCAGAGGATAGTCTGGCGATTTGCTCCGCGATGTTGCCGCGAAATTGTGGGGGAGCATTCTCCCGCGCCCTGCGGTACCACGAAATGGCAGCGGCAGAGTCCTGGCGGCGTAGCGCAAAGTTACCGAGGTCGATGGCCACCACGTAGGAGCGCGGTTCGAGCTCGATGACGCGCCGGGCGAGTTGCTCGGCTTTGGCCAGGTCGGGCTTGTCCATGTAGGTCAAATGCTGGTAACGCCAGTACATCGCTCCGGCCACATAACCCGGAAGGTGAAACGTGCCATGGTAAATCATGAGATTGCCGAAGCGCGCGGTGGGCTTTGCTTCGCGAAGTCCGGCAAGATCGAAGTGCAGTTGTGGCGAGAGGTCCGCCGAACGCATGAAGAACCAGCCGGACACCTCGCTGCTGATGGGCTTGTCATAGTCAAAAGAAGTGATGGGAATGCCCCCGCTTTTCATGATCACCGGTGTGACCCAGTAGCCAATGTGTACGTCCGGTGTGGTGACGTAAGACTTGTAGAAGGCGATCAGTTCGGTGGAGCGCTGTGCCAGGTCCACGCTTTCATTGTTGAAATTCTTCCAGGCGTTGGCCGTCCCTCCCGCGATGATGTTGTGGTATTCCCAGGGTCTGCGCTGCGGAACAGCGGAAACGCCAGCGGTCAATAGAGCGATGGCTGCAACGGCCCACGCTAACCGGGAGCGGGAAATATAAATTCGTTCGAGCGCAACTCCACCAAGCAGGGCCACGATGGGGATCAAGAAAAGCAAATGGCGCACACCGGCGTAGGGAACGCCTTTGAGGCACACGAAGCCCAGGAAAAACAAGCCCACCGAGCACAGTCCTAATAATGGCCAGCGCATTTCCGCGGGCAGCCTTCCCGGCAGCAGGAAAATTCCTCCGGCGAGCGCGAGGGCCATAACGCCGAGCGGCACTTTGATGAGCAGGTAAACCAGGGGCACCCATTTGGGGGTTCGGGCATCGTAGATATGTCCGAAGACGTGCACCTCCATGTCGCGGCCTTCCAAGCCGGCCCGCATGGTGTCCGCGAGGCCCCAGATGTACGCGCGCGGGGCCAGATGATAGCGCGCGAGAAGGGTCAAGGCCGCACGGGAGCGCAGGCTCTGCAAATCGGAGATTTTCAATTCGAGGGGACGGTTAAACTGTTCGGCGGTCGTGCCGCTTTCCGTATAGCGGAATCCGTACAGACCCCAGAGGACCGCAGAACCGACAAGGATGGATACGATGAGAAGCGTAGCGAGGCGGGTCCAAGGCATCCTGGCGGCAGCACGATAAACGAGGAACAACAGGCACCCGCCCACGATGGGCAGAACCACCAGCGGCGCGGAGTGTTTGGTGGTCATGAGCAAGCCCGCCGCCAGGCCCAGGTACACGGCGTCGGACCAGCGGCGGTCGCGCAAGACCAGCGCCGCCAGGCACACGGAAATGACGCCAAAGAGGGCGAGGGGCAGATCCGTCATCACCACGGGCATGTGCGCAGCCACTGTGGGATCGAGAAGCAGGAGACCCAGTGTGGCCAGAGCGATACCCGGATTGCAGAGCCTGCGGAGCAGCAGTGCCAGAATGACAAATAAAACGAAGTGAAACGCGAACATGGCCACGCGCGCACGGCGCTGTATGCGCTGCGGATCGCTGTTCAGGTACACCGCGGTTTCGGCGAATTCGCGTTCCTGCTCCTTACCATCGAATTGGGTCGGCGCGGCGAGATGCAGGATGGAAGGCGGGGCCGAGGCGGCGGCGATGAGCTTCACCAGCGGCGGATGCTCGGGATTGATGCGAAAATCATGGAAGCGCAGGTAGGTCGCGCCGGCGGCGATGTGGTAGGCCTCATCGAAGGTGAAACCGTCGAGCGCGGTGGCCCACGCGGAACGGAGCGCTCCGCAGGCGATGAGCAGCAGAACAAAAATTAAGAAGTAACGCTGCGTTACGCCGGCGCTCTTGGGTCCGACTGTAGATGTCTCATTACCAGATAGCGGCAGGCCCATTCCCGCGGATGGTGCCACCGGCTGTGCGGACGCGTCAAGTGCATAGAACACGAGCAATGACGCGGATCGATGAATTCAGGCCCGTTAAGGCTCAGCGGCGCTAGGAATTTGCTGCCTTGTGCAGTAAGGTAAAGTTTCGTGCATTTTGGAGGATTGATGATGGCTGACGAATCTTGTACTCCGACGCCCGCGGCGAGCGCCCCGGCGAAGCCAGGAGAGCGCATCGTGCATTGCGTGAAGTTTGACCGCGATATGGCGGGGCTGGAGCGCGTGCCGTGGAAGGGCGAGATCGGCAAGCGTGTATACGAAAGCGTCTCCAAAGAAGCCTGGAAGCTGTGGATCGAGCATTCCAAAATGGTCATGAACGAATACCGGCTGAATCCTTTGGATCCCAATTCCATGAAGATCATGGAAGAGCAGATGGAACAGTTCTTCTTTGGCGCGGGCGCAAAGTTGCCCGAGGGCTACGTCGCTCCAAAAGCCAAAGGCTAGTTTTCGCAGCGCGGCCGACTCCCCAAAACTTTCAACCCCGCGTGGCGGGATGCTGCACGGCAAGCCGCGGCGTAATTTGAAAGCGAAGCTCGCCATGCGCCCGGCGTAATGCGTTTTCTACAAATTCCGGATTCTGACCCGCGGCAAAAATAAAACCCAGATAACTGGAACCCTCGGGCCAAGCCGTGATGTAGTCGTGAACACGCGCGGTGATCACAATTTCCGTCACACCAGGTGTCGCTCTGGCGCTCTCCAAGCCTGTCACACCCGAGAAAATTCCGCTTTCCGGCACGGGGATCATCATCACGCCGGAAGCCGGGGTTTCGCGCGGAGCCTCGGCACCGGGTATTTCCAAAGCATGACGCAACAGTAGTTCTTCGAGGCCGATGATTCCCTCAGTCGGCGTCGCAAAGCGCAGCGCACGCGCGCACAGTCCGCCGATTGGCCGCGGCGCAATCTCAATCGGCCACACACTGCTTTCAACTCCCTCGCTGACGCGAAACTCCGCGTGCACCGGCCCGTGTGACAATCCCATTGCTGCGGCGGACCCGCGCAACGAGCGTTCTATGGCGGCGATTTGTTGCGGGTGCAAGCGTGATGGCGTTACGTAAATCGTTTCCTCAAAGTACGGGCCTTCGAGCGGATCGGGCTTGTCGAAGATGGCGAGTACGCGGATTTCGCCGGCGGTCATCAGCGCCTCGACGGCCA
>Ga0209656_10003032_pt1 | contig 10895 bp, 12 predicted proteins | sample BogFormECP12_OM2_FD_188239 | JGI IMG/M metagenome (GOLD analysis project Ga0209656, IMG submission 188239) | Bog forest soil microbial communities from Calvert Island, British Columbia, Canada - ECP12_OM2 (SPAdes) (version 2) | ecosystem: Environmental > Aquatic > Freshwater > Wetlands > Bog ... | reverse complement strand
AGCTCAGTTGGTTAGAGCGCTACCTTGACACGGTAGAGGTCTGGAGTTCGAGTCTCCACGGGCCTACCATCGTTTTCAATAACTTAGAGAGTTTTCTTCGGAATCCCAGAGAAACTTCACCTGTAAAGTGGTGTTTTTGGTGGGCTAGATGTGATCCGCTCGTTGTACCCATCCGAGTTCAAGCCCTAATTGACCAGAGCAACGGTTCCCAAGATTTTCTTGCAACCATAGGATGATTATGGTCATCCTACAATCCATGAGATACGCCATAAAGCACAAAGAAGAAAGCCGGAACCGCATCCTCGAGGCTGCCGCGAGGCAGTTTCGACAATACGGGTCAGAGACCGTACGCGTGAGCGACGTGATGAATGCCGCTGGCCTGACGCACGGTGGCTTCTACAAACACTTCTCCGACAAGAATCAGCTGCTGCACGAAGCCATCGCCACCGCGCTGGCTAATCTCTCGAAGGAAATTTCCGCGATGACGCAGGGCAAACCGCGCGTTGCCGCGTTGCGGCAGGTGATCAACTTTTACCTGAGCGAAGATCATTTGCGCCACCCGGACCTTGGTTGCGCTCTCGCGGCAATGGGAACAGAAATCGCACGGATGCCTCCCGCAATCAAGCATGAGGTAAGCAAGGCGCTTGACGCTTATGCGGATCGGGTCAGTTACCTTATGCCGGGGAGGAACAAGGAGGAGCAGCGGAATGCCTTCCTCATTCTCTTTCCCGCGATGGCAGGTTGCATCATGACGGCCCGCTCGCTGACCAAAAAGGCAGAACAAAGAAAGCTGCTCGCATTGGGTCGTGCCTACTTTACGCATTCTTTCTGCGGACAAACACAACTTCGCTATGAGGAGCCTTTTGATGAATCAAACTGAGTTCAAACAGCGTTACGGACCGTGGGCCGTGATTACGGGCGCGTCCGATGGGATTGGGTATGCCCTTGCACAGCAACTCGCTGAGATCGGCTTGAACCTCGTTCTGGTCGCCCGCCGGGGTGATCGCCTAAACGAGCTAGCAGCTGTGCTGAAGAAACAGCATGAAATTGAAACTCTGGTTTTGGCCGCTGACTTGAGTACGCCGGAAGGGCTAACGGAAGTTGACAATGCGACAGCGAAACTCGACGTGGGACTTCTTGTCGCGTCAGCGGGTTATGGAACATCTGGTCCTCTGATCCGAGCAAACCTCGAGCACGAACGTAACATGTTAGAGGTTAACTGCTTCGCAGTACTTCACCAGTCTGTAATGTTCAGCAGGCGCTTTTCCCGGCGGAAACGCAGCGGCATAATCTTGATGGCATCGCTTGTGGGCTGGCAGGGAACACCGCAGGCGGCGCATTACGCCGCTACGAAAGCATATGTGCAATCACTTGCCGAAGCGATGCGGGTCGAGTTCAAAAAGCTAAACATTGATGTGCTGGCATCCGCACCTGGACCAGTACATAGCGGATTCGCCGACCGCGCTGATATGCGCATGGGAGCGGCCATTACGCCCGGTACGGTTGCCCAAGCTTCCCTCCGCGCCCTCGGCCGCACAGGAACAGTCATTCCAGGCGGTTTGAGCAAGCTGTTGACCTACTCCCTGATGCCACTTCCGCGATCTCTTCGGGCACGCATACTTGCTCAAGTTATGGGTGGCATGACGAAGCACCAGAACGCCAGGGGGGCCGCATGATTACCGAAGCCACTGTGAATCAACTCGAGGATTTGCCCGGTTTCGGCGCACGGATGATGTATCTCTTGGAGCGTAGGAAACAGAAAATGCTGCGGGCCGTGAAGAGTTGGTCGCCCTCTTGGCTCACTTATGCTCCCTCAGCCCTCGATTGGTCGATGCTCATGATCTTCGACCACCTCGCACGAACCGAACGCGCCATGCGTATCTCTTGCGAGGCTCAGTTGAATCAGCCTGCCGCGCGGCCATCCATGGACGAGAAACTGAGGGCACACTTTTTCTTCTTAGCCTTCCGGTTTCCAATCCGTGTGCGAATTCCGCGAACAGTTGACTTCGTACAACCAGTCGCACCTTCATCGCTCGACGAGTTGACTTGCGCTTGGGCAGAAGAAAGAGAAAAGTTATGTGCTTTTCTAATGCGCGAGGATTCACTATCCCTCGAGGCTACGGCGATGCGTCATCCCGCCGTCGGTGCGTTAAGTCTGCGTGACGCTCTCCGATTCTTGGTCGTGCATCTCTGGCATCATGAATTCCAGATTCGGCGACTCCGTCGGGCCATCGCCAAGGCTTACCTCCAGACGCGAGGTCCTGGCGGCGGATCCAGGCATATAACGTCCCAGGATTGACCCCACATTTTGAGGCTCTCCGGGCGCGCCCCCCAGCTTGCCACTGGCTCAAAAGTGGGGTTATACTACGGGTATGAAAACGGCCGTCTCTATTCCGGAAGAGGTCTTCAAAGGGGCCGAGCGCCTGGCTCGCAAAACCAAAAGGTCCCGCAGTCGCCTTTTTAGCGACGCTCTTAAAGAATATCTGGCCCGCCACACCCCAGACAGCGTCACCGAGGCGATGAATAAGGCTTGCTCCGAGCTGGGCACTGCGAAAGACGAGTTCGTTTCCGCTGCGGCCCATCGCGTTCTATCGCGAAGTGAATGGTAATTTCCCAAGGCGAAATCTGGTGGGCGGACCTTCCCGCTCCGACGGGGTCCGGCCCTGGTTTCAGAAGGCCAGTGATTGTCGTGCAATGCGATGCACTAAATGGCAGCCGCATCCAAACAACTGTCTGTGTTCCGCTGACCAGCAATCTCAAATGGGGCACGGCTCCGGGAAATGTGACCCTCTCGGCACGTCTCACGGGGCTAGCCAAGGATTCTGTAGCCAACGTCTCGCAAATCGTCACCGTGGACAAGGATCTCCTAACCGAGCGGGCTGGGAAACTCCCGCGTCCCAAGCTGGACTTACTGCTGTCTGGAATCGACGTTGTGCTTGGAAGATAGTCCTTGCGCCGTTACTCTCGCACCGGACGGGTTCCACACGAATTTTTTCACCTGTAATTGCACCTGTAAGAGTTCCGGCTTAGGCGTACTTTCACGTGCTTAGACAACCCCCAGCGGCATCTAAGTTGTTGGCCGTGTATAATCACGCGGCTTTGACACGGTAGAGGTCTGGAGTTCGAGTCTCCACGGGCCTACCATATTTTCGATAGGGAGAGAGAATCGCCAAAATTCTCCCGCCCATGATCAGAACGGGATTCTCAGTTCACCAAACCCGGTTTCAGGTGGAGAGAGTCGGAGAGATTCTCGGTTCCGGAGGGTCAAGATGAATGACCCATCGCCGCGGAAGATAGAACCCACCCAGACTTTATTCGAAAATTTCTTTGAGTCTTCGCCGGACGCCATCGTCGTAACGGATGGAAACGGGCGAATCACCAACGTGAATTCGCAAGTGGAAAGAGTTTTTGGCTACACGCGGGCAGAATTGCTGGGAGTTCCGGTGGAGACCCTGATGCCGGAGCGATTTCGCGCCGCACATCCCAGCCACCGAGGAAGCTATAGCGACAAACCAAGCACCCGCCCGATGGGCACGGGGTTAGAGCTCTACGGCAGACGCAAAGACGGCCGCGAATTTCCAGTTGACATCATGCTCAGCCCGGTGGAAACGTCCCGCGGCGCGATTTTTTTAAGCGTTGTGCGGGATATTTCGGAAAAGAAACGGGCCGAAGAAAAGGTTCGGCAAAGCGAAGGGCAGCGCCAAGAGCGGGAGGCGCTGCGCCAAGCGAATGCCTACAACCGCAGTCTGCTGGAAGCCAGCCTCGACCCGCTGGTGACCATCGGCCCCGATGGGAAGATCACCGACGTGAACGCGGCGACGGAAGCGGCGACCGGATATGCCAGCGCCACACTGATCGGGACGGAGTTTTCCGACTACTTCACGGACCCGGAGAAGGCGCGGGCCGGTTATCAGCAAGTCTTCCGCGAAGGTTTCGTGCGTGATTATCCGCTCGAATTGCTACATCGCGATGGCCATATTACGTCCGTGCTCTACAACGCCTCCGTCTATCGGGATGAAAATGGTAACGTGGCCGGCATCTTTGCGGCGGCTCGCGACATCACCAAGCGCAAGCACGCAGAGGACTCATTGCGACAGAGCGAGCAGCGCTTAAGCTCCATGCTCGAAGCCGTGCGGGATTACGCAATCATCTTCTTGGAACTGGATGGCCGCGTCGCCAGTTGGAACAAAGGCGCCGAACGAATCAAAGGCTATCGAGCCGAGGAAATTGTCGGCCAGCACTTCTCCAGGTTCTACAGGCCCGTCGACATCGCCAACGGTAAACCCGATCGCGAACTACAAGTAGCCACCTCTGAAGGGCGCTTTGAGGACGAAGACTGGCGCATACGCAAAGACGGCTCTCCGTTTTGGGCCAACGTGGTCGTCAGCGCCTTGCGGGACGCTAGCGGAAAAGTCAGCGGCTTTGTCAAAATCACTCGCGACCTCACTGCGCGTAAGCAGGCGGAAGATAAAATTAAGCGCTATGCCGAGGAGCTTAAGCGCAGCAACCAGGAACTCGAACAGTTTGCTTATGTCGCCTCGCACGATCTGCAAGAACCACTGCGGACCGTGAGCAGTTTCTCGCAACTGCTGGCCCGGCGTTACCACGGAAAACTGGACGCGGATGCGGACGAATTCATCACCTTCGTCGTCGAGGGCGCGACGCGGATGCAAACCCTGATCAACGACCTGCTGGCCTTCTCGCGCATCGGCACGCGCGGTAGCGGATTCGCACCGGTTGCTTGTGAGGAAATTCTTCAAATCGCCAAGGACAATCTCGGGGTTACCATAGCCGAGAGCGGGGCCATGATCACGCACGACCTCCTCCCTGCACTTGTCGCCGACCAAACGCAGTTGACGCAGCTTTTCCAGAATCTGTTCAGCAATGCCATCAAGTTCCGGCGGCGGGAGGAAGCCCCCCGCATTCACGTTTCCGCGGTACGGCAGGACGGTGCTTGGCACTTCAGCGTACGCGATAACGGCATTGGCATAGCCGCGCAATATTTTGACCGGATTTTTATTATTTTCCAGCGCCTGCATGGCCGTGAGGAGTATTCTGGCACCGGCATTGGCTTGGCGATCTGCAAAAAGATTGTGGAGCGGCACGGTGGCCGTATGTGGGTGGAGTCTGAACCGGGAACAGGTTCCACCTTTCATTTCACCATTCCGGATGAAAGAAGGAATTACGATGAACCCAATCCGCGCCATTGACATTCTGTTGGTAGAAGACAGCCCCTCCGACGTGCGCCTGACGCGCGAAGCGCTCAAAGAAGCGAAAGTCCTCAATACCCTGCATGTCGTGCAGGACGGCGTGGCGGCCATGGCTTTCCTACGCAAACAAGGTGAATATGCCAGCAAACCGAACCCGGATTTGATTCTGTTGGATCTGAATCTGCCCAAGAAAGACGGGCGGGAAGTGCTTGCCGAGATCAAGCAGGATGAGAACCTGAAGCGCATCCCAGTGGTAGTTCTCACCACCTCCAGAGCCGAAGAGGACGTGTTGCGCTCCTATAATTTGCACGCCAATGCCTATGTCACCAAGCCGGTGGATTTGAAACAGTTTCTCGAAGTTATCCGCGCCATTGAAGCGTTCTGGTTGGCCGTGGTAACGCTGCCATCCGGTGAAAAAGGACAAGTAGAAGGCTCATGAAAACGCTCCTGGTCGAAGATAATCCGGCGGACGCGCGCCTGATTTGCGAGATGCTGAAAGAGTTGCCGGAGGGAACTTTACAGCTTCAGCAAGTGGGCCGTCTGGATTCGGCAATGGAACGGCTGCGCCAGGAAATTTTTGACGTGGTGCTGCTGGATCTTGGCCTGCCGGACGCTCAGGGAATGGAAACGCTGACCCTGATTCAAGAAGCCAGCCGCAGCGTGCCGATTGTCGTGCTCACCGGTCGCGACGATGAACGCCTGGCCGCGGAAGCCTTGCGCGCCGGTGCGCAGGATTACCTGGTCAAAGGACGCTCCGACAGCCAGCTCGTTCGCGCCATCCGTTACGCCGTCGAGCGCAAGCAGGCCGAGGAAGAAGTGCGCCGGCTTAATGCGGAGTTGGAGCAGCGCGTGGTCGAACGCACGGCGCAACTCCAGACGGCTAACCAGGAACTACTAAAAGAAATCGCCGAGCGTAAACGGGCCGAAGAAGCCTGGAACAAAGCGCAGGCGGATCTTGCCCGTGTCACCCGAGTGATGGCCATGGGTGAGTTGACCGCTTCCATAGCCCACGAAGTCAATCAGCCGATTGCGGGCGTAGTGATGAACGCGAGTACCTGCCTGCGCTGGCTGGCGGCAGATCCACCTAACCTCGAGGAAGTCCGGGAAGCTGCGCGTCGCATCATCCGCGATGGCGAGCGGGCAAGTAACGTGATCGCCCGGATTCGCGCGCTGGCCACGAAAACGGATGCCGCAAAGGAACGGCTGGACTTGAACGAAACCATTCGAGCGGTGGTTGTTCTTGCCCGAGACGAACTGTACACAAACCGTGTGATACTGAGGACGGAATTTGCCGAGGATCTCTCGCCTGTCTTGGGGGACCGGGTGCAGTTGCAGCAGGTGGTGCTTAACCTGGTCATGAACGCTGTCGAGTCTATGAGCGAAGTCGCGGACCGTCCGCGAGAACTGGTCATCAAAACGCACAACGATGAGGCCGGCCAGGTGGAGGTTGCAGTCCGTGACTCGGGGATTGGTCTTGACCCTCAGAGCAAGGAACGGATATTCGACGCTTTCTACACTACCAAGCCAAGTGGCATGGGCATGGGCCTCTCGATTAGCCGCTCTATTGTGCAGAATCACGAGGGCCGGCTATGGGCGGTGGCCAATGATGGCCCGGGCGCAACGTTGCACTTTACGGTCCCGAAGTATCACCCTTAGGAGCCACTTTGCCGAAGCCTGACGCACTCGTCTTGGTCGTGGACGACGATGTGTCTGTGCGCGAAGCTTTGGGAAGCCTGGTGCGCTCAGCGGGCTTCGCTGTCGAGACCTTTGCCTCGGCGCGGGAGTTTATGGCTCGCCCCCTCACCGATGTGCCCAGTTGCTTGGTGTTGGACGTGCACTTGCCGGGCTTGAGCGGGCTCGACCTCCAGAAGCGCATGGCCGAGGTCGAGCTTGAGATGCCCATTGTTTTTATTACCGGCCATGGCGATGTTCCCACCTCGGTGCAAGCGATGAAAGCGGGAGCGCTTGAGTTTCTGATCAAGCCCTTCGCTGACCAGGATTTGTTGGCCGCCATTCAGCAGGCCATAAGGCGCGACCGGGCTGCCCGCCAGCAGCAAGCAGAGATGCGGGAGCTGCAGGGCCGCTATGATTCACTAACGCCGCGCGAGCGAGAGGTCATGAAGTGGGTGGTCTCCGGGCTGCTCAATAAACAAGTCGCTGCCCAACTGGGGACCAGCGAGTTCACGGTTAAGGTTCATCGCGGCAAGGTTATGCATAAAATGCGGGCCGACTCTTTGGCGGACCTGGTCAGGATGTCGGAGAGGCTGGGGATACGACGCGCGAAAAAATCGTAGGTGCCGGCACCCCCCAGGCCGTGGAACCCATTGCCACGCAGTCGGCAATCAGCGAAGAAACGGTCACGCGAAGCGTTTTTTTTCACTGACTCGAAGTCTTTTTCCGTGGACCAACGATTCTTGCCAAAGCGCAAGACGGCAACCCGCCCTAGCAATTTTGATGTAACATTCCTGCGTATAATCATGGTCAGCCTCGGTTTGGTCGCCAAGGCAGCCATCCCAAGTAATGTGCAAGGTTGCCTTCGATTGGAGAGAGTCGGAAGTCTCTCGATCCCGGAGGATTAAGATGAATAGCCCATCACCGCAGAACGCGGATCCTCCCCAGACTCTATTCGAAAATTTCTTTGAGTTTTCGCCTGACGCCATTGTCGTGTCCGATGGAAACGGGCGAATCACCAACGTGAATTCGCAAGTGGAAAGAGTTTTTGGCTACACGCGGGCAGAATTGCTGGGAGTTCCGGTGGAGACCCTGATGCCGGAGCGATTTCGCGCCGCACATCCCAGCCACCGAGGAAGCTATAGCGACAAACCAAGCACCCGCCCGATGGGCACGGGGTTAGAGCTCTACGGCAGACGCAAAGACGGCCGCGAATTTCCGGTTGACATCATGCTCAGCCCGGTGGAAACGTCCGGCGGCGCGATTTTTTTAAGCGTTGTGCGGGATATTTCGGAAAAGAAACGGGCCGAAGAAAAGGTTCGGCAAAGCGAAGGGCAGCTTCAAGAGCTTATCGATGTGATGCCCCAGCAAGTGTTTGTTTTCGATTCGGATTGGAACCCCCTTTTTGCGAACCGGCGGGAGCTGGAATACACCGGCCTGACTCTGCAAGAAGCGCGGTCAAAAGATGCAGTCGCCAAGATCTTCCATCCCGAAGACTTCAAGAAGTTAGAGACTATGCGGGAGCGCACACGTTCCGAGGGCGCCCCTTTTGAGATGGAGGCACGAATACGGGGAAAAGACGGGCAGTATCGTTGGTTTTTGATCCGCGACAATCCGCTGCGGGATGAGCAGGGACACGTCCGCCGGTGGTATGGCACACGTACCGACATTGAGGACCGCAAACGGACGGAAGAAGCGTGGAACAAAGCGCAGGCGGAACTTGCCCATGTCACCCGAGTGATGACCATGGGAGAGTTGGCGGCCTCCATAGCCCACGAAGTCAATCAGCCGATTGCGGGCATAGTCATGAACGCGAGTACCTGCCTGCGCTGGCTGGCGGCAGATCCGCCGAATCTCGAAGAAGTCCGAGAAGCTGCACGTCGCATCATCCGCGATGGGGAGCGGGCGGGTGACGTGATCGCCCGGATTCGGGCGCTGGCCACGAAAACGGACACCGCAAGGGAACGGCTGGATATGAACGAGACCATTCGGGCAGTCGTCGTTCTTGTCCGGGACGAACTGTACAGATACCGTGTGATGCTGCGAAAGGAATTTGCGGAGGATCTCTCGCCTGTCTTGGGGGACCGAGTGCAGTTGCAGCAGGTGGTGCTTAACCTGGTCATGAACGCTATCGAGTCCATGAGCGAGGTAGCGGACCGTCCGCGAGAACTGGTCATCAAGACGCAAAACGATGAGGGCGGGCAGGTGCAGGTTGCCGTCCAGGACTCGGGGATTGGTCTTGACCCTCAGAGCAAGGAACGGATATTCGACGCTTTCTACACTACCAAGCCAAGTGGCATGGGCATGGGCCTCTCGATTAGCCGCTCTATTGTGCAGAATCACGAGGGCCGGCTATGGGCGGTGGCGAATGATGGCCCGGGCACGACGTTGCACTTTACGGTCCCGAAGTATCACCCTTAGGAGCCACCTAACACCAAGGTGTAATAGACTCTTCTTCCGAACGTTGCTAATTAAGTCCCGGTGTCCACTCGTCCCCTTATTTCGGTCGTTGATGACGACGTCTCCGTCCGTGAAGCCCTGCAGAGTTTACTTAGGTCCGTGGGGTTCGCCGTGAGGGTATTTGCTTCGGCCGAAGAGTTCTTGAAGTCGGATTATCTGCGGGATACAGGCTGCCTGATACTGGATGTGCGCATGCCCGGGATGAGTGGGATTGAACTTCACCGCCACCTGGTGGCCGGCCATTCTGAAGTTCCGGTTATCTTCATCACCGCACATGGATCGGACCGGGAGACGCGCTCGCGAGCTATCAGGGATGGCGCGGTAGATTATTTGAGCAAACCGTTCAGTGAGGACGCATTGCTGAACGCGGTCCGCACGGCTCTGGGCCCGAAATGAGGGAGAACTAGGCAGAATGGCAACTCGGAATCCGGGGAAGGCGAACGTATAAGGAGGACAAAGTCATGACTGCCGATGCCAGTTCGATTAGGATTCTGGCGGTCGACGATCATCCCGTCATCCGCGAAGGGGTTGCCGCGCTCGTCGCTAGTCAATCGGACATGAATTTAGTCGCCCAAGCCTGCAACGGGCGCGAGGCGATTCAACAATTTCGTGCGCACCGTCCGGATGTCACTCTGATGGACTTACAGATGCCGGAAATGGACGGTCTCGATGCCATGATCGCTATTCGCGGCGAATTTCCACAAGCACGAATTATCGTACTAGCCGGCTGCGTCGGGGACGTCCAGGTGGTGCGCGCCATTAAAGCTGGTGCCCGTGCTTGTGTGTTAAAGGACCTCTCGCACAAGGAACTGCTCGAAACGATCCGAGCCGTCCATGCCGGGAAAAAGTCCCTTTGCGCTGAAGTCTCCTACCAACTTGCCGAACATGCCACCGATGACGCGCTGACTCCGGCGGAGATCCGGGTCTTGCGTCTGATTGCCGACGGGAATGCCAACAAAGAGATTGCGGCGCAGCTCTCGATCAGCGAGGAAACCGTCAAGGGCCAAGTCCGGAACATCCTCTCCAAATTGGGCGCCAATGACCGGACCCACGCCGCGATGATAGGTCTGAGGCGCGGAATCATCGCATTCTAGTTCACTCAAGAGAGTGTTCACGCGCGCCAGCCAATCAGTTGGCGTTAAGGAAATTCAGTGCGTTCATAGACCCGTTCGTCGGTAGATCGACTTTCGGGCCTTCCGAGGCAGTGCGGGAATTTGCCCCTTTTCGCCGGAGGGCTCTTTTCCTGCGTCCAGCGTGACGCGTACGCGTAAAAGGATCAATTCGCGGGCTCAAACGCGAGGTTGCGGGCGAACATTGCGTTGACACGCTTCCACGGTTCCTCCATTATGGAGGAATATGGGAGTAAACCTATGGCGATACTGAACATCAAGAACCTTCCCGATTCTCTCTATAAGAAGCTTCAAGCTCGAGCCAAGCGCCAGCACCGCTCGGTGGCTCAGGAGGTTACGCATCTGCTCAGCGCTGCTCTGGAAATGCCAAAGTCCCTATCGATTCTTGATCTGCAGGGCTTGGGCAAAAAACACTGGCGGGGAG
>Ga0209656_10003031_pt1 | contig 10895 bp, 13 predicted proteins | sample BogFormECP12_OM2_FD_188239 | JGI IMG/M metagenome (GOLD analysis project Ga0209656, IMG submission 188239) | Bog forest soil microbial communities from Calvert Island, British Columbia, Canada - ECP12_OM2 (SPAdes) (version 2) | ecosystem: Environmental > Aquatic > Freshwater > Wetlands > Bog ... | reverse complement strand
CGGACGCCTGCTAAGGCTGGACGCGACGACAGCAGGCTGGTCCGATGGCGGGGTGACCGCGCCGGAAGACGAGTGTTATTTCGTGGACACAAGAGCAAGCGACGCGCGCCGATCCGCAAACTTGCTCTCTATATTGACCGGATAAGCATGTAGAAGTTTGGAACGACAGTCTTAAGGACAGGGGTTCGACTCCCCTCGCCTCCACGCCTTTAAGCGTAACAACCTTGCCGTGAATTGCTTATGAAAGCAAATCCGAGCTTTTTGACAACGGTGCTGGTAACATATGCCCAGGTATGCTGGTAAAAAGTCCATATTCTTCCACTGATTTCCGGGGCGCAAGGGGTGTGCTCTTGGCGGCAGATCACTCAAATACGGCGTCCGATAACTGATGGTGGCCGGAAGCAAGGTAATTCTCAAGGGGCCGGAAGGAGCGGGGTTTGGGGAAGTTGCTGGCGGCGAAAAAGTTGGCGATTGCATAGAGGTCCGGTTTTCCACCAACGCAGTCTCCTTCCTCTCGGTTATGGCGCCGCGTGCATCTGTGCATCGCGCGCTGCTGCCAGCGCAGACGCGCTGTTTTCAGCAATCCGCTGGAGTAACGCGCTATGGTCGCGTGATTGCATGTGGACCTGATACTGCACCGCTACGCACCTATCTCGTTCAGTTCGCGGGCGAAAAGCAAACCACACCACTTCTCGAGGACCGATTCGCAGTCCGCTCCTCATTGCCGCAGACGATCCGCTCGAAATCTTGGCGGATATGGCGCATGAAACCCCATTCTTCTTCGAGCAGCGCCGCGCGCTCCTATGGGAACTACTCAGGCAGAATCGCCTCTGCCATGGCCTGCCGGCCTTCCTCTCGTCGAAGATTGAACTCTTGCAACATAGGCAGCAACAACAGCCTCAGCCTTACGCCGTGGAAGGAATTGCCGTAGTTCCTGGAAGGAAGCGCGAGCCAAAGTGACGAATCAAGGCGGGAGCGACAGACTCTTTGCCAACAAGCAAGGTTAGACGTTCCACGCCAGATAAAGCGGAAGAACCATAGCGGGCGAGTTTTTCAGAGACTGAGAAGCTCGGCGAGGCTTTGGGAGCAGCTTCGGGAATATTTTGAAGTTCGCTTTCGAGCTGAGAAATATGGTGTGCCATATTTTTTGGCCGAAAGCGAAGCGAAGCAAAGCGACCCACGGAAAGAGGCCGTAGGAGCAAGAGCGCGGAACGCGGTCGAGGATTTAGATGGAGGGCACCGACGCGAAGCGTTGGCGTAGGCCGTTTAAGCCGCAGACGGCACTCTTGCACTGAAGGACGCCCGTGGGTTCGGATTGGTCTGGCGCGAGCCAGACAAGTTAAAGGAGTGATTTTAAGCGAACCTGGGTGCGCTTAGGCGAAAGAGGAAGGAGAGACTGCCCTGAGGCTCGACGGGGAGAAAATCTTTTCTCCCGAAATTTCGGAATCGTGATCTCCTCAGAGTAATTCAACGCGGAGAATTGAAGAAAAATGACGGGTCGGAAAACTGACGGGGCTGGAAGTTCACTATGAGGTGCAGTATGTGTTCACTTGAACATATATCGTCATGTCCATCACGCCTCAAGCAGTGCAGAAACTTCTCGACGAGGTCGAGAGATCAAGAGCATCGCGTAAACGCGCCTGGGACAATCTCCAAGAAATCAGATGGGCTCTTAAAGACACAGCAGGGGTTGAGCTACCAGCACCGGCCAGAAAAACAATCGATCTGGAGGGCCGGATTGTGCAAGACGGCGTCCGAAAAGCGGTCAAAGATCGTCAGATCGCTCTCGATGTTTTACTGAAGGCAATTCGAGAGTTCCGGAAACACACAGATGAACCGCTAACTTTGCGCGGGTCAGATTATGCCCATGCGGTTCAGGAGCTTAACAAGGCGATTGATCGAGCGGACGGGCTTTTGCTGTGACGGCCAATCTTGGCACCAAATCCTAGAAAAACTTTCAACGACTAGGTAAACTTTACCGATCAACACGCACTTCCCCAAAATCGTTTCGGGGGGCCAGACCGGCGCGGATAGGGCAGCCCTCGACCGGGCGCTATCGCATGGCATCGAATGTGGCGGCTGGTGCCCGAAGGGGCGAAAAGCCGAGGACGGTCGGATTGCCAAAAGGTATCCACTTATCGAAACGCCGTCGGCGAATTACCTGCAACGAACCGAGTGGAACGTTCGGGACACCGGCGGGACGGTCATTTTCTCGATCGACAAAGAGCTTACCGGTGGATCAAAGAAAACGGCCGAGTTTGCTGTGAAGCACAACAAGCCGTGTTTGCACGCCCATTCCGGTCAGGAAGACGTCGCTCAAGCCTTAAGGATTTTGTTGCCGACAACGAGATCAAAACCCTTAACGTTGCCGGCCCGCGAGCGAGCGAGCAAAGAACCTGGTGTTGCGGAATTTGTGAGAGAGGTCCTGGAAAAGGCGTTCTCGTAGTAGTCCGCGATTCGGATTGAATTCAGGCGTGATGGAAGTGACATGATCCTATGTGCTGCCACTATCGACGAACTACGGCAGAGGATGAGTTGGCTCGCCGGTACGGGATTGAGACTCCGCGTGAGCGTGATCTCCCGATTAGTTGGAACATCGCTCCGACCCAGGACATCCTCGGCAGCGAGTTCTTTCCAGATCGCGGCGTCGAGCATTTGTATGCTTGTAGGCTGGTTTGGGGGCGGTACCGTCGGATGGTCGTTTAGAAATTTCTCCAGAATCGCGGAAGTGGGTGGCGGGTGAGAGGATCGACGCCCTTCTTCCCAACTGCGCAGCGACGCAAAAGGCCGCCCTCCTATACCGTGCGTCGAACTCTTTTTGCTCGATAGTACTGGATATTCTTTTCGTACCGCTTCGGATTTCCTAAAGCCAAATCGTATTGTGCTCCGGGAATCTCTAGTCCCAGCCTCCGATGGTAATCTGACAACTGCTTATGGAGAGCGAACACCTCAGGGAAATAATGTGGGTCGCAGAAGAGGACAGATTTCTGGACCCATAGATCATTGACCAGATGGAAAAATTGGTAGCCGAACATCGCATCGAGAATTTTCAAATCCAGAACTCCGATGTCGCACAACGTCTCAGTGCGCTCGAAGAATTGAAAACATCGACCGACTTGTTGCTCCAAACCTCTTCTGTCTGGGTCTTTTGAGAGGAGCGGCTTGAGCGTCTCGTCAAACGCTTCGAATTTTTCCTAGCTGGTGAACAAATTGGGCCAGGGTATACCGTCGCGCTTCACGCACTTGAACTCCGAGAAAAATTAGCGTGGCGGCAGTAATCACGCAATATGCAAGAGTGCCAACGGCTGAGAGGGCAGTCCAAAATTCGATGTTTGTCATTGAACGAAAAGCTGTCCCAGACCTAGCTCATTTGAAAGACCTGGGTAATTGTGGGAATACCATTATTGTCATGCAGAGAAGGCATGGAGGAGATTGACGCACCACGTGCCGCGAACTCTCAGGGTTGCTTTTCAATTTTCTCTTTCGGTGAGAAATGACGGCGGAGGAGTTCCGGAGGCTGGCGCTGGCGATCCCAGAAGCATCCGAATGTTAGCATATTGGGCTCGAGGCCTCTCTTGCCGCGTACCGATCTTTGAGTGTCGCAGCTGAAAAATCTTGCGCTCGACTTTGACGCAATATCTCGGCACCAAATCCTATTTGCACGCCCATTCCGGTCAGGAAGACGTGGCTCAAGCCTTAAAGATTCCGTACTCGATTCAGATGAAGGACGATAGTTCGTTCGTTTTCGCCGGGCTGTGGAAGGCTGGAGAGATCCAGCAAAAGATGAATGGGTGTACACCTGCACAATCATCACGGGGGAACCAGGATGAGAATGGGCCCACATTGTTTGAGGACAGCTCGAAAACATCCGCCCGGGTCCACATTCGGTGAGAATAACGAGCCTAGCCTGCTAAAGTGGAATTCCTGCCGCCAGCAGTTCATTCTGAAATTCCTGAGTTCGGCCGGGTGGAAGCTGACCTCGAAAGGAAGGAGCGGATCTCACCCGGCTTTGCGTTGAGCAACTCGGCTGCCGGATTTAAGTGCAGCCCGACATAGTACGTGAATCTCCGCGCAAGGTAATGTGTTTCCCATCGGCCTGCCTGCTGGAAATCTCTGCAAATGCATTCCTGTCCAAGGGCCCGTGAGGGGCCGGCCCTTAATTAATGCACGATGCTCTTAGCCGCCCCTTCAACCTGGTCGACGGCGTCTTTCCCGGACTCCGCGCCGGTCAGGACCTTGTTTACGTTCTGAAAAAAAGCGGTCGATAGCCGATTGTAATCGGCCCCGGTGACGGTCGAAGGCCGAGCCACGGCGTTGCCAAAAACATCCAGCATGATCTTAAAAAAAGGGTTTTTCGCGAGAACGTCCGGGTCGCTGTACAAGGCCGGCCGAGTGGGGAGGACGCTAAAATGGATCGCTATTTTCTTCTGGACTTCTGTAGAGGAGAGGTATCGAACCAGATCCGCAGCGGCGTCAGGCACCTTCAAGTAGGCGGAAACCATTAACTGCCAGCCGCCCAGACAGGCAGCGTTCTTGCCGTTGTCGCCGCCCTTCGGCAGGACAGCGACGTCAAACTTCCCCGAGACGGCGCTCTTGGGATCAGCGCCTAAGGCGTAGGCATATGGCCAATTGCGCATAAAGGCGGCGTTGCCGGCTTGCCAAACGTTACGCGCATCTTCTTCGGCGTAGGTGCTGACCCCCTCAGGGGAAATGGTGCCGATCCAGCTGCGGGCGGTGTCGAGCGCTTTGATCGCATTCGGGTTATCGATCGTAATTGTTTTGTCCGGCTCGATCACAGAGCCACCCCCGAAGCTGTAAATCCATTCCAGTGCGTTACAGGTGACACTCTCGCTGGCCTTGCCTTTAAAAACGAAACCTTGAAAATCGGGATTGCCTGCCGCCCGTTCGCTGTCCTGGATCTTTCTTGCCATGGCCGCGAGTTCTTCCCACGTTTTGGGCGGCTCCTTGTACCCATATTTCTCCAGGAGGTCCGTCCGATAAAAGAGAATCCCGGCATCGGTATAGAGGGGTATCGAAACGAGCTTGCCGCCAACCGTATTGTTCTCAATGATGCGCGGAAAGTAGGATTTGATCTCGTCTTCTTTGTAGTACTTTTTCAAGTCAACCGCATGAGGGGCAGCAACCCCCTGCCAAATCACGTCGATCTGGTAGACATCTACATCAGAACTCTTCGCCGCCCAATACTGCTGATACACTTGCAGCGCCGCAGACGAGTCGCTGGGACGGAAAAAATATTCAACCTTGTTTCCGGTTTTTTGGGCCCACTCTTCGGCAAGCGCCCTGTTGTAACGTCCTCCTTCGCCAGCCGGTTCGCCGCTAAACCGAACGGTGACGCCCGCGCCAAAAAGCGGCGGGCAAGGCAGGGAAGCTAAAAGGGTAAAGCCGCACATTCGAACAACGCTTTTTCTTAACGGAAGAGCAAACGGTTTCATAGGGGGTGGACGTCAATCAGTTTGGGGTTTTGTTCCGAAGTAAGTTGGACTACGAGCTCAGGAAAAACATAAGATATATGCCGGAAAGCGGCGAACACCAGACGACTTCGATCACTCTAACGTAACTAACAACACGATTTACAAGCGACCTCGAAAGTCGACGGATAGAATCTTTCGTGGAAAACTAATATTAAAGTCTTACTTGGTCTCTCTCCGAGGGTTTCGGTCGCGCGGAGTCGACTGTTCAATCGCTTGGGCAAACGTTTTCGCGGTAAAACCTCCTCCGTTGGACCGGTCAAGCCAATCGAGGTAAAGAGCCATGACAAAACCGTAAGCAGGTACTGTGAAAATCAGCGGAGCTCTCGAGGCTCCATTTTCTTGATGTTTGTCGTTCAAAATCATTCTCCGAATCATTCAGGCTGCCAGCAATTCTGTTGTGAGCGCTATCGGCGTCACCTCTTTTGGTTCAACACGAGTAGATGAATGGCCTGAAACCCTCTGTGCGAGGCTTTGTGCAAAGTTGATTGAAAGCCGCCGGGTCAGAACCAGGCTTGTGAGGAACAGAACCGCTGCTCCAAGCAAGGTATAACTTGATCCAGCGATCGCAGCAGTCCAACCCCAGATCACTCCCCCAAGCGCCATAGCTCCCTGCGAGATCATGATGACCGTGGCGTTCATGCGGCCTCGCGCCCAGTCCGGCATCGCGCGCTGCGCCGCCACCCAAAGTTCGGAAGCCGACAGTGTCCATCCCACGCCGGCAAGCGCTGCCACAATAAAGAATACCTCTGTCTGGCGAACAGACGCCATTAACACGTAAACTAAAGCAAGCAGCAAATTCGCCAAGAGGGTGAGGCGATCGGGCGACAAGCGAGCTCGCAGCCACGGAATGATGAACACCGCTCCAATGACCGAGCCGGCTCCCAAGGCGGAACTCCCAAGCCGCGCGCGAGGCTCGGACCGAAGAAGATTTCCATAGCCAGATTGCCCGTTACAGGAAGTGAAGTTTTTGGTCGAGAGGAGGATATCGCTTTTCTGGATCGTGCATGGGCAAACCAGCACGTAAATGTCGTTACGATTGTTGCCTGGGCGGGGGTCGGGAAGTCGACACTTGTTAACCATTGGCTCCGACAAATAGCCGCTGAAGATTATCGCTCTGCAGAGCTTATTTTTGGTTGGTCCTTCTACAGACAGGGTAGCAGTGGGGACACTTCGTCCGCAGATGAATTTCTTGAGGCGGCTCTTACTTGGTTTGGAGATCCAGATCCACGGCTGGGAACGGCATGGGAGAAGGGTGAAAGATTGGCGAAGCTCGTCGCGCATCGTCGAACCTTGCTTGTTCTGGACGGGCTGGAGCCGCTCCAAAATCCGCCTGGTCCACAAGAAGGACGATTGCGTGAGCCTTCCCTCCAGGCGCTTTTGCGTGAACTGGCTGCATTCAATACGGGGCTTTGCGTGATTACTACGCGGACGTCAGTCGCCGATATTGCAGATCACGAGCAGACCTCGGCCTTGCGCCGTAATCTAGAACAACTCTCCAGCGAATCCGGCGCGAAGCTACTCCGGACGCTTGGCGTCAAGGGGCATGAAGTGGAGCTGCGAAGTGCCAGTGAGGAGTTCGGTGGCCATTGTCTTGCTCTAACGCTGCTGGGCAGCTATCTGAGCGACGCTTACGATGGAGACATTCGTTGCCGTAGCGAAGTGTCAGGTCATCTTGCTCAGGACGCTCGACACGGAGTCCATGCCCGAAAGGTCATGGAATCGTATCAAACCTGGCTTGAAGAGGGTCCTGAGCTGGTCGTTCTCCGGATGTTAGGCCTATTTGATCGGCCGGCTGATGAAAAGGCGCTTGGCGCTTTGCTAAAATCGCCTGCGATTCCCGGCCTTACAGAATCCTTAACTGATTTGCGCCCGACCGCGTGGCGCACGCTTCTAGCCAAATTAAGAAGAGCAAGACTCCTCGCGGGAGAAGACCCGAATAATCCTGCGGATCTGGATACGCATCCTCTCGTTCGTGAATACTTTGGCGAACAGCTCCGGAGTCAACAAACCGACGTGTGGAGCGAATGTAATAGGCGACTCTTTTATTATTATCGAACGCTTGCGCCGCAGCTGCCGAATAGCTTCAGGGAGATGGAACCGCTTTTCTCGGCCATCATGTGCGGCTGCTACGCCGGTCTGTTTCGAGAGGCGCTGAATGAAGTTTACCTTCCGCGTATTCAGCGGGGTAATGCCCACTTCGCGGCTAACGTTCTTGGAGCAACCGGGCCATTGCTCTCTGTTTTAATTCATTTTTTCGAAGACGGACGCTGGGGATCATTCGCTGAAACGAATGTCGAGGGGCAGAGTCTCAGCGCAGAAGATCAGCTCTTCATTCTCATGCAGGCGGCGAAATACCTAACTGCCACGCGAGGATTGGCAGCACCAGAGGCCCGAATCTGTTACGAGCGCGCCGAGCCCCTGTGTCACTCGCTTGGTCGTCCGCTCCTCCTTTACGTGCCCCTCATAGGCCAGTGGCGCTATTGCCTCCAGACGGACAAGATGCCTGCTGCGATGCAGGTTGCCGAACGACTTTATTCGCTGGCGCAGGAACAGAACGACGCAGGGCTCATGTTAGGAGCCTATCGCCCTTTATCATGCACGCTCCACTATTTGGGCGATTTCGAGGCCTCGCGACAATACGCGATACGTGGTCTTCAAGTCTGGCGTTCGGGAAATGTTCATTCGTATGCGGAAGACCTTTTTGCACCCGTTATCGGCTGTCTTTGCTATGGAGGGCTATCCGAGTGGTATCTCGGAGAGATCGCCTCTTGCCAAGCGCACCTGGAGGAAGCGCTCTCAATAGCAAAGGAGCTAAATGATAAGAACGGATTAGCCTTCGCGCTCGCTTGGGCAGCGGCTTTCAGCCACGCCGAGCGTAATCCTGCTGAAGTCGGCTGCCTGGCATCGGATTTGATTGAACTCTCCACGCGTCACAATTTTGTGTATTGGCTGGCGATAGGAGCCATTTGGCGCGGTTGGGCGCGCAGCGCTTTCGGTGACACAGTTGAAGGTGTTCCGTGGATCGAACAGGGAATAAGAGACTGCCGGGCGACCGGTGCTCTGCTGTCCCTGCCACAATTCCTGGCACTAAAGGCCGAAGCATTATATCTAGCGAATCGTACCTCTGAAGCTCTTGAGGCAATAAACGAGGCTGAAGCACTGGCTGAAAGATTTGAGCAGCGCTGGTACTGCGCCGAACTCCAGCGGCTCCGCGGATTGTTTCTCGCGACTTTAGGTGCCGACGAGACCCAAATTGAGGCTTCTTTTTGCGCAGCCGTCAGAATCGCAAAAGAGCAGAAGGCAGTTTCACTAACGAAACGCGCCGGAGCAACTTATGCGGAATACCATCGCCAAAAAGCAAGCGGGTCAGGAGGACACGGATTCCGACTGCCTCTTTGGTGACTGCTCGCAGCGCGCTGTCTCTCGGTTTGGTTGTGAGAAGTCCAGCGTTATCAAACAAACGCTTGGGATGCAAAGCGAGGACACTTCGGCTACAAGAGATCCGCTAAAGGAGGCGTGTTTAGCCAGGGGTGTCTGGGTGAACTCGTGATTAAAGGCCCCCGCCAGATTGACGGCACTCGCTAAGCCCTGTTCGCTGCTCGGGCGGGACTCTGGCTTCATCGGCTCTCGGGTGGAAGAGACAGAGGCGCGCATCAATCGCAAGTATCGGAATTCTCTAAGGTCTTTGTGAAAAGTGCGTGAAAATTGCGTGATACCTGAATAGTCGATTTATAAGTTACTTTAAATAAGGATATTATATAATACAGTCTATGGCCGTTTAAGCCGCAGACGGTACTCTTGCACCGAACGACGTCCTTTGGTTCGGATTGAATCCGGCGTAGCCGGACAAACTAAAGGAGTGATTATAACCAAACCTGAGTTCGCTTAGGTTAGGCGAAAGAGGAAGCATTCCGGGCCCATATGTTCTGCGGCGTCGGATTTTGCTCAACTTCGTGGATGAGCGAAGGCGTAGAGTTAAGAGACGGCGGCGACGAAGAAGGCAGGAGATCGAGCGATTGGTGACAGAGTTTCGGCCAGCGGGCTGCGACAAGCTCGACAAATATGGAGCAGTCCAAGAGATAATGGACGATACCGGCCGCCTTGCAGCCGTTGCCGAGAAGCAAATTGAGGCGTTAAAGGCTAAGAGATCCTCCTTGATCATAGCGCCGACACGTGGCGAGTGCCGGACTATAGCCGACGCCGTGCGTCAAGCGATGAAAAAGAACGGTCTAGTGTCTGACGCGGAACATTCCGTCACGCGGCTAAAGCGGTTGAACTTGACTGACTCGCAGCAGCGGGATGCGGTCACCTACGAGCCAGGACAGATCGTCGAGTTTCACAAGATCGCCAAGGGCGCTGTTCGCAGAGGAGTCAATGATGAAAGCTTTAACTTTAAGAGCGGCGAGCAGTGGGAGGTCCTTCGCCGGGAGGAGGGAGCAGTCATCGTGGCAAGACATGGCGTCGAGAAGCAATTGCCGCTCGAGCAGGCGCGGAAGTTCAGCGTCTTCGAGCGGGGGGAATCCATCGAAGGCAGCGCGTCGCGCAACCAACGAAGGGCGGCATGTCGATCTGGCTTATCGAGCGCCTCATAGCAAATGCGCTCGGCCTGTCCTGTCGGCCCGGAGAGGACGGCTTTGTTGTTGTTCACCACTACCAAAATGAGCGGCGCGGCGCGCCCGCCCTCTGCCGAGCTTTCCAAACAGAGCGGACCTGCGGGATGTTGGGTGCGGAAGCCGACTCGGCGACCAAAACTTCAAGCGGCGAAGCCCCCTTGCCGATGGCAAGCCCCACGATGCTGAAAGGGCTTCGCAGCATCGTAGCCCCGATCGCCCCCTTTTGCTGCGTTGCCACGCTTTGGCTGCCCACAATTGCTGCGCTCGGACAAATATGTCGGCCTTTGCTAACGCGTACCTTTTCGAACCGAATCTGTCGTTTCGACGCCGCTCACGAGAATTGAGCCACCCGCGCTCAGGTAAACTGAGCCAATGAGTTGCGGCATCGGGAGTCGGTCCTTCTTTTTCTGGTGTGTATCCCGCCACGGGATTTGGCGGCAACCGAGCGCCACACCAGTCCTCAAGAGTACGCCGAGGAGCCAGCGTTGTGTTTTTGGCGCGGATGTACCGTAACGTGCCAGTCTTTCGGAAACTGAGCAGCTCGGCGACGAAGGAGCAGCTTCGGGAATATTTTGAAGTTCGCTTGAGGACTGACGAATAATGGGCAATCGACGTTTTATTCCGATGGAAGCCGCCTTGCTTCATTGGCTTGGTCCTTATCGAAAAGAGGAGGGGCTTCTCATTCCTCTGGTCGATAGCGCCGTCAGACGACGAATGAAAGAGCTGTGCCTCCGCTCAAAAGTAAATCCGCCCAACAATGCTCTTCGTCATTCGTATGCTTCGTATTGGC
>Ga0209656_10003030_pt1 | contig 10896 bp, 8 predicted proteins | sample BogFormECP12_OM2_FD_188239 | JGI IMG/M metagenome (GOLD analysis project Ga0209656, IMG submission 188239) | Bog forest soil microbial communities from Calvert Island, British Columbia, Canada - ECP12_OM2 (SPAdes) (version 2) | ecosystem: Environmental > Aquatic > Freshwater > Wetlands > Bog ... | reverse complement strand
GTTGGTCATGATGAAGCTGTAGGCGTAGACGGCCGGCTGCTGCGCCAGTTCGGGGATCGGCAGGGCCCGCTGGTCCGGGTGCAGGGTGCGGCGGCGGCGGGACCGCGGGTCGGCGGAGACCTGGGCCGGGTCCAGCAGGACCCGGCGGATCAGCAGCCGGGTGCTGGCCGGCCACCAGTCCGGGCAGTACTCCGCGACGGCGACCTGGGCGCCGTCCATGTCGATTGCGTCGTGCCAGTCGTCCTCGGCGATCCCGGCCAGCAGCCGCCACAACGGCGCGATCCGCTTGGCGCCGATCGCGAAGCTGATGTGCTCATCGTGGGCGGCGCGGGCCAGCTGCCCGGCGAAGTAGCCGGCGTCGGCGCGCATCGCTACCCGGCCCGGAGCCCGCGCCGCCGCGGGCAGGGCGGCCAGCGCACGGCGCAACAGATCCGGCGCGGTCGCACGCGGGTCATCGGTGCCGTCGCCCAGGTCGGCGGCCAGCACGATCTCGGGTTCGGCCCAGGCCGCCACGTGCGGCCGGCCCACCCGCTGGCCCTGATGGTTATAGGCCACGCCGCGCTTCTTCCGGCCGTAGACCTCCACGTCGGTGGTGTCCAGGTCGATCGTGACCGGGCCGCCGGCCAGCGCTGCGGCCCGCTCCGCGGGCAGCAGGTCCAGCATCCGCCCGGTCACCGCCGCCAGGCCACGCTCAACCGCTGTCCACTGGGCGGGAGTGATCCGCCGGGCCAGGCCCGCCGCAGTCGTGGACGCCAGCCCCGGCACCGGGGTGATCAGCTGGCCCGCCGTATCACCGCGCTGCCGGTCCAGCCCGGTCAGGAAGTCCTCCCCGGCTAGCTGCGCCGCTGCGATCCCGGTCAGCAGCTCCCCGGCCCCGAACCCTCGGTCCCGCTGCTTGATGGGGCCGACCGCGGCATCCAGCGCTCCGGTCACGTCCAGCCGGTCGCACAACTCGGTGACCGCGACCAGGCCCGCGCTGGGCGTTAGCGCGGCATCCGGCGCGCCGGCCCGTACCTGCTGACGCCGCCTGCCACCAGCACGTATCCTGCTCACCAGATAGGTGTCCTCTCCGCTGGGCTGGTCATCACTTGGCAGCGATCATCATCCCAGGCCAGAGCGGCACCTATCGGCATCTACACGGGCGTGTCACCGGCTTACTCGTGGAATCGGGTCTGAACCGGGCGGGCATCAGGCGGTCGAGGACGCTGAGCGGTGATCCGAGTCATCTGAGCCACGAAAAACAGTGTCGAGACCTTCGACATGCGAACTTGACACGGAAGTCGCCAGGGCGACCATCGGGGCGGTCGACCTAATCAGGCTTGGCAGGGACCACCGGCTCTACAAGTGGGAACCATCGCGAATCTTCCGCTCGGCGGCACGCATCCAACCTGAGCTGCTGCGCACCGCAGCCGTCCACCACCAGGTCATAGTGGCGGCGCGCTTGTACGCCGCGCGCGCCGCCACCGTATAGCCGGAGCATCTGCGGAGAACGGCCAGCGGGCCACAGACACCACGCACCACCAGGCCGGCGTCGCCCGCCAGGACACACCGCAGGCGGCGAGCGAGGTGCCGCGGATCAGGGAGTGCCGTGCATGATGTGGTCGTAGTTCCGGCGTGCGCGGGCACCGCGGGCACTGGCGCCGTACCAGGTGAGCATCTGCGGGGAGGACCAGCCGTTGAGCTGCATCAGGTCTGCTTCGGCACCGCCCCGGTCCAGCCAGGTGTGACTGAAATGGTGCCGGAACCGCTGCGGGTGCGCCGCCACCCCCGCCTGCTTCCCTCTCCTGGCGACCAGCTGATAGATCCCGGCTGGGGTCAGCGGCCCGCGCCCGTTCACCCCCAGCCACAGCTCCGGACGCCCCGCCAGCGGATGCAAGGCACGGGAGCGCAGGTACCGGTCAACGCTCCGGGCGGCCTCGTAGCTGATCGTGACGATCCGGGGCTTGCCGCCCTTGCCGAAGACCCGGATCTCCCGGCCGTGCAGGTTCAGGTCACCGTGCGCTGGGTCGCCGGGGACGTGCCGGATGCCGGCCAGCTCCGAGAGCCGGATGCCGACCGCCTCGAACACGGCCAGGATCGCGGCGTCACGCCGGTCCGTGAAGCCGCGGCCCCGGCATGCTCGCCGCAAGGCGGAAAGTTCTCCGCTGGTGAACACCGGTACCAGGGTAGCCTTCACCGCCGGGGCACGCAGCCCTTTGACCGGGTCCGGGCGGTCGTCCTCGATGGCCAGCCAGCGCAGGAACCGGCGCCATGTAGCGACATCGCAGAAAGGGGCGGCAGCCACCGAAAGTCCGGGCCTTTCAGCCCGCCCTCATCGGGACCTTCGTCCCGGTGAGTGCGGGCCTATGCCCCCATGGCCCGGCGATACCGGCCCTGCCGTAATGAGAAGGTCGGTTGCGGCCCAGGACGATTGAGGGCCCTCCCACGACGCGACGCGGGACGTGGCGGTGCCGGCGGGCGCCGGCTGCCAACCGCACGCGGCGTGTCCAGGGCAGCGAGCGGAGGAAAGGACTGCTGTCATGTTCAAGTCGCTGAAGTCGCAGAGTACGTCCCTGATCCTGCGCGGCCTGCTGGCCATCGCGGTCGGGATCATCGCGCTGGCCTGGCCTAAGGTCACGGTCCTGGCGCTGGTCATCGTGTTCGCGGTGTACGCGTTCATCGCGGCCGGCCTGGAGGCGGCGCGGGCGTTCAGCAGCCGCAAGGCCGGGCCGGTGTTCGGGCACCTGCTGCTCTCCCTGGTCGACCTGGCCGCGGGGGTGGTCGCCCTGGTGTGGCCCGGGCCCACCGCGCTGGTGCTGGTGCTGATCGTGGGCATCTGGGCGATCATCGCCGGCATCGCGGAGATCGCCGCCGCCTTCGGTGAGGGCGAGGCGGCCGGGACGCGGGCGGCGTTCATCTTCGCCGGGCTTATCTCGATCGCGTTCGGCGTGGTGCTGTGCGCCCGCCCCGGCATGGGCGCGATCGCCCTGGCGCTGGTGTTCGGCCTGTTCAACCTGATCGCCGGGATCTGGATGATCGTGCAGGGCATCGAGCTGCGCCGGACCGGGAAGACCCTGGACTCCGCCTTCCCGGAAAAGCAGCCGGCCTGAGCCGATCAGATCCGGTGTTCGCGGCCTTCCCCGGCCAGCAGGGCGCGCCGGGACGCCACGAGCGAGGGCGCGAGCGGTGCGAGCAGCCGTCCGGGGGCCGCTCCATGGTCGGCCTGAATGGCGACGAAGGCGCCGTCGATGGCGGCGAGCGCGAAGCGCGCGAGCTGGTCAGTGACGGGGCTGCGCGGGTCGTCGCCGAACGCGGCCGCGATCTGTGCCCGCAGCAGATCGAGCGCGTGCTCGCGGATCCGGCGCACGACAGCCTGTATCTCTCCCTGGCCCGCGGCGGGGGGCTGCGCGGAGAAGACGATCAGCAGCCGCAGGAAGTCCGGGTGCCGCTCGAGCGTGCCGATGGCGGCCGACACGACCCTGGACAGGTGCTGCGCCGGCCGCCCGGCCCGCCGGGTCAGGTCCGGCAGGTCGGCGAAGAAGCGCTCGGCGCCGCGTTCCATGACGGCGAGCAGGATCCCGTCCTTGGAGCCGAAGTAGTGGTAGACGGAGCTCATCGGGATGCCGGCTTCCTCGACCACGCGGGCCAGCGTGGCCGCTTCGAAGCCGTGCTCGGCCATGACCCGCTCGGCGGCGTCCAGCACGAGTTCCCGCGATCTCAAACCCCGGCGATTGGGTGTCACCTCGGTGCGCGTTGTCATGGCCTCAGCATAGCGCAGTTTTGTAGTTGACACTCCAAAAAAACTATTGTAGTGTTTGCTACAGTTCTAGAGAGAGGAGGCGCTATGCGCTTCACGGAAGATGTCGACGAGGAAGTCCCGGTCCTGATCGTGGGCGGCGGCGGCGCGGGCCTGACCGCCTCGATGCTGCTGGCCCGCCTGGGCGTGGAGCACCTGCTGGTCAGCGCGCGTCCGGGGACTTCGGATCTGCCCAAGGCCCATGTGCTGAACCTGCGGGCGATGGAGATCCTGGAAGACGCGGGGGTGGCGGACGCGATCGCCGGGCGGAGCACGCCGGCCGGGCAGATGGCGGCCACGGCGTTCTACGCCGGCTTGGCCGGCCCGGACCCGGACTACGGGCGCCGCCTGGCCCGGCTGGAGTCCTGGGGGGCCGGCGGGGCCGATGACAGCTGGCGGGCGGCGAGCCCGTGGCGGCAGCTGAACCTGCCGCAGATCCGCCTCGAGCCGCTGCTGAAGGCCCGGGCGGAGGAGCTGTCCCCGGGGCGGATCCGGTTCGGCCACGAGCTGACCGGTCTGGAGCAGGACGCCGAGGGGGCGCGGGCCGCGATCCGCGACAACGCCTCCGGCCGCCAGTACGCGGTGCGCTGCCAGTACCTGCTCGGCGCGGACGGGGGCCGGCGGGTGGCTAGCCTGGCCGGTGTCGGGTACGAGGGGCTCGGCGTGGTGACGCAGACCGCGACGCTGCACGTGTCCGCCGACTTCTCGCCATGGGCAAAGGACCCCGACGTGCTGATCCGCTGGATCTTCTCGCCGCAGGCCGGGGTGCTGGTGGTGATGGTCCCGATGGGGCCCGAGCGGTGGGGTCCTGCCTCGGAGGAGTGGGTGATCCACCTGAACTACCCGGTCGATGATCCCCGGGCCCAGTCGGATGCGCAGGTCGAGGCCGACGCCCGCCAGGCGCTGGGCGTGCCGGATCTGCCGATGACGATCCACAAGATCACGCGCTGGTCGGTCGAGGCGGTGATGGCGTCGTCGTTCCGGGCCGGCCGGGTGTTCCTGGTCGGGGACGCGGCGCACCGCCACCCGCCCACCGGCGGGCTGGGCCTGACCAGCGCGATCCACGACGCGCAGAACCTGTGCTGGAAAGTCGCGGCCGTGCTGGCCGGCCATGCCTCGCCGGCGCTGCTGGACACCTACCAGGCCGAGCGGCGGCCGGTCGATGAGCGCAACGCGCAGCGGTCGCTGGAGAACGCGGTCAACCATTTCGCGATCGGCGCGGCGCTCGGCATCTCGCATGAGAGCACGCCGGAGCAGAACATGGAGCTGCTGCGCCGGATGTGGAGCGGCCGGCCCGAGGACGCCGGGCACCGCTCGGCCGTGCTGCGGATGATGCGGGCGCAGTCGATGGAGTTCAGCGAGCTCAACGTCGAATACGGCTACAGCTACCAGTCCGCGGCCGTCGTGCCCGACGGCAGCTCCCCGCCCGCGCCGGTCGACGGGATCCGCGTGTATGAGCCGTCCACCCGTCCGGGTTCCCCGCTGCCGCACGCCTGGGTCGAGGATGAGGACGGCAACCGCCGCCCGGTCAAGGACCTCGTGGCGCCGGGGCGGTTCCTGCTGATCGCCGGCGAGGAGGGCGAGCCGTGGTGCGAGGCGGCCAGGCAGCTCGCCGCGGAGGCGGACCTCCCGCTCGACGCGGTGCGGATCGGCCACCTCGACGGCGACCTGTACGATCCGCGCTGCACCTGGCTGCGCCAGCGGCAGATCGCCAGCGGCGGCGCGGTCCTGGTCCGCCCGGACCGGTTCATCGCCTGGCGCCACCCGGCCGGCACCGGCGACCCCCGGGCCGCCCTGGCCGCCGCGCTCAGCCAGATCCTGGCCCGGCCGGTCGGCGCGCCGGTCGCATCAGCAGTCTGACACCGCCGTTCCGGCCATGCCGGGCGAGCGCCGGCACAGGCCCGTAGCACCCGGTCCGTTCGGAAATCTTTGACCCGGAAGAGCATCCACTCCGCCGTCGCGGACAGGGAGAAGACGGCGGCCTGATCCGATGGCACGGCCGCCGCAGGCCGCCGCGGCGAAAACGGCCGCAGGCGGCCTGCGCTGTCTGTTGCAGAATCAAAGAGCACGAAGAATCCGCCCGGAGGCCCCGATGAATCTGCCTCGCACCCCGATGGGATCCGCCTCAGGCTGGCGGCCTGCCGATCCGCCGCGCCGGCCGGTGCTGTTCGTCAATCCGAGGTCGGGCGGCGGCAAGGCCGCGCGCGCCGGGCTCGCCGAGCGGGCGCGCGAGCGAGGGGTCGAAGCCGTCATCCTGGACCCGGGGCAGGACCTGGCCGCGCTGGCCCGTGGCGCCGCGGCGGGCGGCGCGGACGCGCTGGGGGTGGCCGGCGGCGACGGGTCGCTGGCGGTGGTGGCCGCGGTGGCCGCCGAGCACGGAATCGCGTTCGCGTGCATCCCGGCCGGGACCCGCAACCATTTCGCGCTCGACGTGGGCGTGGACCGGCACGACCTGACCGGCGCGCTCGACGCGTTCACCGACGGGGTCGAGCGCCAGATCGACGTGGCCGAGGTCAACGGCCGCCTGTTCCTCAACAACGTCTCGCTCGGGATCTACGGTCAGGCGGTCCGCCAGTCGTCCTACCGCGACGCCAAGGTGCGCACGCTCCTGGCGACCGCGCAGGAGGTACTGGGCCCGAGCGGGGAAGCGCCCGCGCTGCGCCTGGTCGACGACGCGGACGCGAGCACCGCGATCCCGCCGTGGTCCTCGTGTCGAACAATCCCTATGCCCTGGACAACCCGCTGGCTCCCGGCACCCGCCCGGCGCTCGACACCGGCCGGCTCGGGATCGTCGTCCTCGGCGTACCCGGCGGCACCCCCGCCCGCCCCGGACAGGCCTGGACCGCGCCGCGCCTGGAGGTGAGTGCCCCGGCGACGGTACACGCCGGGGTCGACGGCGAGGCGGTGGACCTCAGCCCGCCGCTGCGGTTCGCCATCCGGCCGGCCGCGCTGCGGGTCCGGATCTCCTCGCGCCATCCGGGCGCGTCGCCCTCGGCGACCCTCCGCCTCCCCGGGCCCCCGCCGCGCGGCAGTCAGGATAAGTTATCTGATCATCTCTGTGATATATTATCATTATTGAGTAATTATCCCAGGAGAGGATGGCCGGCTATCCCAGCCGGCCTCAGCGCGCGGAGTCCGTCCGCCCACGGCGGCGCGGTCGTTCACGTGCCAGCGGAGATGGGAGGACAACGATGGCGAAGGTGGCAGCGGCCGGCGGAGTGCCGAGAGCCAGCCGCCTGGACCGGCGTAAGGCCCGGACCCGGCAGGCGCTGATCGATGCCGCGGTGCGGCTGATCGCCGAGGGCCGCGGCGATCGCGCGAGCATCGCCGAGATCACCGAAGAGGCCGACATCGGCTTCGGGTCCTTCTACAACCACTTCGACAGCAAGGAGCAGCTGTTCGGGACCGCGTCCGGAGAGTTGCTGGAACAGTGGGGCCAGGTGATCGACCAGGCCTGTGCGGACATCAGCGACCCGGCGGAGGTGCTCGCCGTCTCGCTGCGGCTCTCCGGGCGGCTGGGCTGGACACATCCCGACATTGCCCGGTTCCTGACCGGCGTCAGCCTGGAAGGGCTGGACGCGTCCCGCGGGCTGGCGCCCCGCGCCCTGCGCGACATCCGGGCCGGGCAAGCCGCCGGGCGCTTCACCGTCACCGACGCGGAGATCGCGCTCAGCGCGGTGGCCGGCGGCCTGCTCGGGCTGCTGCGGTCGCGCGAGCGGCATCCGGACCAAGTGGACGAGACATCCGTGGACCAGCTCGCCGAGGCCTGCCTGCGGCTGCTCGGCGTTCCCGCTGCCGAAGCCGCCCGCCTCGTCGCGTCCTCCCTGCCCCCCGTCGGGGCGGTCAGCCGGTAATCTCGATCTGGTCGACGACGGCCATGATGGCGTGTCCCCGCCATGCGGCGCGGACGACGGCGTCGCGCTGCGCCTGGGTCCGCACATGGCCGATCAGCGTGACCGTGTTGCCGCTGATGCCGGTCACCACGCGGCTGTCGTCCAACGGCCCGGCATGCTCCTCGAGGGCGTCCTTGACCAGCGCGTTCACGTCACCGGGAGCTACGTCGAAGACGAAGCCGATCTCGTTGGAGATGTTGCGGACGCCGGTCAGCCCGGCGACGGCCGATTCGGCGGCGGCGCGCTGGCTGGGGTACTTCACCGCGCCGGTCAGCGTGAGGTTGCCGTGCCTGGCGGTCGCCTCGACCCCTTCCGGCACGGCGGTACTGGCCGCGAGCGCGTTGCTCGCCGCGGTGGTCAGCATGGCGTCGTCACGGTAGTCACCCGGCGGCAGTACCACCTTCAGGTGGTTGTGCACGCTGCTCACCCCGGCGACCCGCCGTGCCGCCTCCGCTGCCTGCCGGTACTGCGGGTAGCTGGGCACCGTGCCGCTGAGCGCCACGTTTCGGTTGACGTTCCTGACGGTGATGCCGGCCGCGTCGAGGAGCAGGTCACGGCTGAGCTCCTCTTCCACGGCCTCGCGGATGTCCCTGGCGTCTCCCATTACCTGCCTCCCGGTCAGGGCAGCGAGCTGCCGGCGTACCTCGCCTGGGGCGCGGCTTGTCCCGCCCGGATGAGCAGGCGCGTGACCAGCACGCCGAAGATGAACCCGCCGACGTGGGCGAAGAACGCGGCGCCGCCGCCGTGGGCCTTGGCGTTGAACAGCCCGAAGCTGCCCTCGATCAGCTGGTACAGGAACCACAGCCCGAGCCAGATCCAGGCCGGGATCTTGACGATGAAGATCGGGAAGATCCAGGTGGTGACCCGGGAGCCGGGGTACAGCACCCAGTAGGCGCCCAGCACCGCGGCGATGGCGCCGCTGGCGCCCAGGCTCGGCACCCGGGCGTCTTGCGCGGTGCCGAACCACAAGGTCATCGCGGTCTGCGCCATCGTCGCGGCGAAGCCGCCGGCGAAGTAGAAGACCAGGTAGCGGAGCGGCCCGTAGGCGTCCTCGACGTTCTTGCCGAAGATGGCCAGGAACAGCATGTTGCCCAGGATGTGGTCCCAGCTGCCGTGCAGGAACATCGAGGTGATCCAGCTCACCCCCCACGGTTCGGGCGCGTGGCAGGCGCTGGCGACCGCGCACGGGTAGAACGAGGCGTGGTAGATCGCCGAGTTCAGGTGCGGCAGCTCATAGAACAGCCACACGGCGAAGTTGGCGACGATCAGCGCGATGTTGACAACCGGGAACCGCCGCGCGGACAGGCCATCAGACAGCGGAAGCATTCGGGGCATTCCCTTCGACAGGCCGGCGGGCTGGCCGGAGAGTGCGGGTAGTGAAGCGGGCGGCGCGGCGGCGCACGCGGTAACCGCGCCGGCGGTGCCGGGGCGCGGGCGCGGCCGCGGCCCGGTAGGAGCGGTAGAACCAGTACTTGCCGACCTCGATCAGGGCCAGGTAGCTGATGATCGCCACGATCAGGAACAGGAAGAACGGGCCGGGCAGGGGCCGGAAGCCCAGGGGGTGAGCCAGCGGGGTGAACGGCAGCACCATGCCGATGGTGACCACGGCCAGCGCGGCGAGCGTTAGCTGCAGGCTAGGGCGGCTGCGGAAGAACGGAATCCGCCGGGTGCGGATCGCGAAGATCACCAGGGTCTGGGTGGCCAGGGACTCCACGAACCACCCCGAGCGGAACAGGGCCGGGCCGGCGTGGAACACCCACAGCATGACGCCGAACGTGATGAAGTCGAATATCGAGCTGATCGGGCCGAAGAAGAGCATGAACCTGCGGATGAAGCCCACGTCCCAGCGGGTGGGCTGGGCGACCTGCTCGGGGTCGACCTCGTCGGTGGGGATGGCCAGCTGGCTGGTGTCGTACAGCAGGTTGTTGAGCAGGATCTGCGAGGGCAGCATGGGCAGGAACGTCAGGAAGATCGACGCCCCGGCGGCGCTGAACATGTTCCCGAAGTTGCTGGACGTGCCCATCAGCACGTACTTCATCGTGTTCGCGAAGATCCGGCGCCCGCCCATCACGCCGTCGGCCAGCACGTCTAGGTCCTTCTCCAGCAGCAGCAGCACGTCGGCGGCGTCCTTGGCCACGTCGGTGGCCGAGTCGACCGAGATGCCGACGTCGGCGGCGTGCAGCGCGACCGCGTCGTTGACGCCGTCGCCGAGGAACGCGACATCGGTGCCGGTGCGCCGCTGCGCCCGGACGATCTGGGCCTTGTGCTCCGGGCTGACCCGGGCGAACACCGTGGTCCGCGCGAGCAGGTCGCCGAGCCGGTCGCCCGCGGCGTCGATGTCGGCGCCGGTGGCCACCTGGCCGGGCGGCATGCCGAGGTCGGCGCAGACCTTGGCCGCCACGACCGGGTTGTCCCCGGTGAGGATCTTGACCGACACGCCGAGGCCGGCCAGCCGCTCCAGCGCCGCGCGGGCATCCGGCTTGGGCGGGTCGAGGAAGACCAGGATCCCGCGGAAGGTCAGGTCGTGCTCGTCGGCCGAGGTGATCGAGGACCGGCCTTCCGCCTCGCGGGTGGCCACGGCGACCACCCGGTTCCCGGCCGCGAACTCGCCATCCAGCGCCTTGCGGGCCGCTTCGGGGACGCCGGCGCACCGGTCGAGCAGGCTCTCCGGGGCGCCCTTGGTGATGATCATGCGGTGACCGCAGTCGTCTTCGGTCAGCACCGAGACCAGGCGCCGTTCGTGGTCGAACGGCGGCGTGGCCAGGCGCCGGTAGCGGGCCAGCACCGCCCGCTGTCCCGCGGCGGCCGGGGAGTCCCACAACGCCACGTCCAGGGGGTTCCCGCCGGCCGGCCGGCCGTCTTCCACCACCGCCTCGTTGCACAGCAGCCCCAGCAGCAGCGGCTCGTCATCGGCCGTGCCGTCCGGCCCGGCCGAGCGCATGAAGTGCAGGCTGCCCTCGGTCAGCGTGCCGGTCTTGTCGGTGAACAGCACGTCGATGTCGCCCAGGTCCTCGATGCAGCAGCCGCTTGACCAGGACCTTGCGCTGGGCCAGCTGCCGCGACCCGGCGGCCAGGCTGGTCGACACGACCGCCGGGAGCAGCTGCGGCGAGATCCCGACCGCGATCGACAGCGAGAACAGCAGCGCGTCGATCACCGGCTTGTGCAGCGCGACGTTGATAACGAAGATCGCTCCGGTCAGCACCCCGGCCACCTGGACGAGCAGCATC
>Ga0209656_10003029_pt1 | contig 10896 bp, 9 predicted proteins | sample BogFormECP12_OM2_FD_188239 | JGI IMG/M metagenome (GOLD analysis project Ga0209656, IMG submission 188239) | Bog forest soil microbial communities from Calvert Island, British Columbia, Canada - ECP12_OM2 (SPAdes) (version 2) | ecosystem: Environmental > Aquatic > Freshwater > Wetlands > Bog ... | reverse complement strand
CTCGTCGAACTCGTCGACAGACGCGAGCGAGCCGAAGTCACGACGGTAGTCTTCCGGCGGCAGTGGCAGGATAATCTCGAGCCTGCTCCCCTTGCGCTTGAGGATTTCATCCGCGACTAGGCGGTCGGCTCCCTCGGCCAGTGCGGAAACGGCGGTCAGGGCAATTTCCCCGGATCGGACCCGGCCCGGATCGGTCGCGAGCCGTTCAATGATGTACTCGATCGCGTTAGCGATCTCCGTAGTCAGTCCCGGGTGCCCGGCGGTGACGTCGCGATGGCCGGTAATTCCGACGCGGAGCCGAAGGGCGATCTCGCTTTTGTCGCCGGGCGGAAAGTGATCGGCCCGCTGCTGCTCGTGCCCGGCCTGAACAGCTCCGGGGTCGTTCATAGCCGGACCGGGGAGATGATCATGGCGCCGCTAGTCGTGCTATGGTTCGAAGCGGCTACCGCGATTCCGATAATAATGAGCAGCACCCATATTGCTATCGCTATCCAGAAGGCCGCCACGACTCGCGAGGCCGCCTTCTGCGCGCCGCTGACATTCCCGCTGGCAAGATTTGACTTGGCGCGATTGTAGTAAACGAGGGCGGCGATGCCGATGGGCGAGAGATAAATAGTGATGAAAGTAATGATGGCTGTTGTGATAGCCATTCCCCGGTGCACATTTACGGTGCCCGGGGCGGGGGCCGGCCGAGGTGGCCGCGGGTCTCTTGGCGGCGAGGTTTTCGGCGGCGGTTTCGGACGGGCCCTGCGCCCGTGCGACTGCAAAGTCTCGATCTTGCGTGCTGCCTGTTCGTAGAGATCCTGCCGTTGCGCCATGACGCCGAGCATCTCGGCCGCGAGCTGCCGGTCATCCGGATTACTGGAGGGGCCGAGGGCTTCTTCCAGCCGGACGAGGATGCCCAGTTGTTCCTCGCGGGTCAGTGTTCGCTTCCTGATGAGCTCGCTGAGGTCGCTGAAGCGAGTCTGGGGCATGTCAGGCGGGGCGGGCAGCGGAACCGGCAGTGGCTGTCCCTGCGGATAGGCGAAGATCGCACCGGCCAGCTTGAGCGCGGCAGCCTCGTTCGGCCGGGTGTAGTCGATAACCTGAATCCGCGCTATGTCAGGGGGGAAAAGCCCGGGGGACACGTGCTCTAGAGCCAGCGGCAGAATCGGTTTTCCGAGCCGTGCGGCGTAGGCGCGCTCCGAACGGCAGGCGTCGGATTCTATAGAAGCTCGTGACACAGTGGCCACTACGACGTCGCAGGACCGAATCTGGCCAAGAATCTTGTCCCACCACGGCCAGCCGCCAACCAAGTCGCTGTCCAGCCAGACATCAATCCCTGCCTGCCGGAGTGGTGTTACCAAGGACTCAACCCGCGGCCGGTCCGGCCGAGCGTAAGAAAAGAAAAGCCTCATCAGGTTCCCCCAACCTGGCGGGCCACCCACCCCTAGTCTCCCAACTTAAGCTGGAAGTATCCCAGCTTGGCCGCAGGCGGTCAAGGGTATAAACGCGCTTTACGCCTTCTTCGCCGTTTGGCTGTAATAGATACACACGCCGAACTGTCCGGCACGGAAGAAATCGACGGCCGGGTGCGGTCAAGGTCATCGGCCCGGCCGACGGGGACGACGACCTCTTGCGCGACGTGGTCGCCGAATGCCCCACCGCCGCCCTGCGCCTGGTGCCCGGCGACGACGCGGCGACGACCGAGTCCTTACCCGTCGTCCCCGCCGGGCCGGGATGGCGCGACGGCGTCAGGCGGCACGTCGCCGGTCGCGGCCCGTATCAGGTACAGGGCGGCGGTGACCGCTGTGGCCTGCTCGGACGTCAGCCCGGTCAGGCCGAACGACCCGTCGTTCAGCGCCGCGGTCGCCTCCTCCGCCAGCGCCCGGCCGGCCGGGGTGATGGTGGCGAGGACGACGCGGCGGTCGCCGGGGGACAGTCGCCGCTCGACCAGGCCGCGCTGCTCGAGCCGGGAGATGGCGTTGGTCACGGCGGCGGGGTGGACCATCAGCCGTACGCCTATCTTGCCCATCGGCAGGGAGCCGGCCCGGGTGAAGGCGAGCAGTCGCAACGCCTCGTATGCGGCGAAGGTCAGGCCATACGGCTTGAGTATGTCCTCGACCCCGGCCAGCAGGAGCTGCTGGACCCGCATGACCGAGGTGACGGCCGCCATATGGTCGGCCTGCGCTGGCCACCGGGCGCTCCACTGGCGGTGCGCTTCGGCGATCGGATCGAAGGGCTTGCGGTCGGGCACGCGGCCAACCGTATGCGAGACGGGCTCGCGCGGCCAGTAGCCGGGCATGACACGGGCTTGACACGGCCGCGAATTACCTTTAACGTCCAATAGTTGAACGTCAAAATAAATATGGTGGCGTCAATGGAGCGGGGGAGGGGCTGTGCGGGCAGTGGAGGAAGGCGCTGGGCTGCACGTACCGGTGCATCCAGTGCGGTTCGTGACGTCGACCGCGCTGTTCGACGGTCATGACGCGGCGATCAACATCATGCGGCGCATCATGCAGTCCCGGGGGGCCGAGGTGGTGCACCTGGGCCACGACCGCTCGGTCGCCGAGGTGGTCAGCGCGGTGCTCGAGGAGGACGCGCAGGGCGTCGCGGTCAGCTCTTACCAGGGCGGGCACGTCGAGTACTTCGAGTTCCTCGCCAGCAGCCTGCGCGAGGCGGGCGCCGGGCACGTCAAGATCTTCGGCGGCGGCGGGGGCGTGATCATCCCGGCGGAGATCGAGCGGCTCGCCGCGGCCGGGGTGCGGATCTTCTCCCCGGAGGACGGACAGCGGCTCGGCCTGGCCGGGATGATCAACGAGCTGATCCGCGACTGTGACACCGACCTCGCGGCGCAGCCGCCGGGCGCGGACGCGGTGCTGGCGGGCGACCGCACGGCGCTGGCGCGGGCGATCACCTGCCTGCAGGGCGGCCGGCTGCCGGAACCGGCCTGGCTGGCTCTCGCCGCCGCCGCCGGGGCCCGGCCGGTGCCGGTGCTAGGCATCACGGGGACCGGCGGGTCTGGCAAGTCGTCGCTGACCGATGAGCTGGTCCGCAGGTTCCGGGTCGACCAGGAGGACAAGCTGCGGGTCGCGGTGCTGGCGGTGGACCCGACCCGGCGGCGCGGCGGCGGCGCGCTGCTGGGGGACCGGATCCGGATGAACGCGCTGGACGGCGGCCGGGTGTTCTTCCGGTCGCTGGCCACCCGCGGCGGCCGGGAGCTGCCCGACAGCACCGGGGACATCATCACCGCGTGCAAGGCCGCCGGGTATGACCTGGTGATCCTCGAGACGCCGGGCATCGGGCAGGGCGACGCGGCCGTCGTCGATCTCGCCGACGTGTCGCTGTATGTGATGACCCCGGAGTTCGGCGCCCCCTCGCAGCTGGAGAAGATCGACATGCTCGACTTCGCCGACGTGGTGGCGATCAACAAGTTCGAGCGGCGCGGCGCCGCCGACGCGCTGCGCGACGTGTCCCGGCAGCTGATCCGCAACCGGGAGGCGTTCTGGGCCCGGCCGGAGGAGATGCCGGTGTTCGGCACCAGCGCCGCGACGTTCAACGACAACGGCGTCACCGCCTTGTACCAGCACCTGGCCGGGCTGCTCAAGGCCCGCGGCCTGCCGCTGGCCGAAGGCGTGCTGCCGCCCGCCACCGGGCGCGTGTCCACTGATGCCGCGGCGGTCGTCCCGCCCGCCCGCGCCGGGTACCTGGCCGAGATCGCCACGGCGGTGCGCGGTTACCACGAGCGGACGGAAAAGCAGTCCGCGGCGGTGCGGCGGGTGCAGCGGCTCGCCGCCGTACGCGCCGAGCTTGACGGTGATACCGAACGGGCGGTTGCGACTCTCCACGCGCAAGCCACTGCCCAGGTGGCTGAGGACAGCGCCGCGCTGCTGCGCGCCTGGCGGCAGGTCGCCGCCTCGTATGCCGGTGACGAACAGGTGGTCCGCGTCCGGGACCGCGAGCTGCGCACGCCGCTCACGCGCGAGTCGCTGTCGGGAAACAGGATCCCGCGGGTGGCGCTGCCGCGCTACGCCGACGACGGGGAGCTGCTGCGGTTCCTGCGGGAGGAGAACCTGCCCGGCTATTTCCCGTTCACCGCGGGCGTGTTCCCGTTCAAGCGGGAAGGCGAGGACCCGGCCCGGATGTTCGCCGGGGAAGGCGACCCGTTCCGCACCAACCGCCGGTTCAGGCTGCTGTCGGAGGGCAGCGCGGCGACCCGGCTGTCGACCGCGTTCGACTCGGTGACCTTGTACGGGCGGGACCCGGGGGAAAGCCCGGACGTGTACGGCAAGGTCGGCACCTCGGGGGTGTCGATCGCGACGCTGGAGGACATGAAGGCGCTCTACGACGGGTTCGACCTGACCGCGCCCGCCACCTCGGTGTCCATGACTATCAACGGGCCCGCGCCGACGATCCTCGCCTTCTTCCTCAATACGGCGATCGACCAGGGCACCGCCGCCGGGCTCACGCCGGCGCAGGTGCTGGCCACGGTGCGCGGCACGGTGCAGGCCGACATCCTCAAGGAGGACCAGGGGCAGAACACGTGCATCTTCTCCACCGAGTTCTCGCTCCGGATGATGGCCGACATCCAGGAGTGGTTCATCGCTCACCAGATCCGCAACTTCTACTCGGTGTCGATCTCCGGCTACCACATCGCCGAGGCCGGGGCGAACCCGATCAGCCAGCTCGCGTTCACCCTCGCCAACGGGTTCACCTACGTGGAGGCCTACCTCGCCCGCGGCATGAACATCGACGACTTCGCGCCGAACCTGTCGTTCTTCTTCTCCAACGGCATGGACCCCGAGTACACGGTGCTCGGCCGGGTCGCCCGGCGGATCTGGGCGGTCGCGATGCGGGACCGGTACGGCGCCGGCGAGCGGTCCCAGAAGCTGAAGTACCACATCCAGACCTCCGGCCGGTCGCTGCACGCCCAGGAGATGGCGTTCAACGACATCCGCACCACGCTGCAGGCGCTGTGCGCGATCTACGACAACGCGAACAGCCTGCACACCAACGCCTACGACGAGGCGGTGACCACGCCGTCGGAAGAGTCTGTCCGGCGGGCGCTGGCGATCCAGCTGATCATCGGCCGGGAGTGGGGCCTGGCGATGAACGAGAACCCGCTGCAGGGCTCGTTCATCGTCGATGAGCTCACCGACCTGGTCGAAGAGGCCGTCCTGAGGGAGTTCGAGGCGATCAGCGCCCGCGGCGGCGTGCTGGGCGCGATGGAGACCGGCTACCAGCGCGGCAAGATCCAGGACGAGTCCATGCTGTACGAGCGGCGCAAGCACGACGGCACCTTGCCCATCGTCGGGGTCAACACCTTCCGCAACCCGAATGGGGAGACGCAGGCGGCGCCGATCCCGCTCGCCCGCGGCACTGACGAGGAGAAGAAGTCCCAGCTGGAGCGGGTCCGTGACTTCCAGCAGCGGCACGCCGAACAGTCGCACGCCGCCCTGGCCGCGCTCAAGGACACGGCCCGGTCCGGCGGCAACGTGTTCGCGGTGCTGATGGACGCCGCCCGGGTCTGCAGCCTGCAGCAGATCACCGAGGCCTTCTTCGAGGTCGGCGGCCAGTACCGCCGCAATGTCTGATCAGCACATTTCATCATCGGCGCGTCACACGCTCCCATCGCGCAGCGCGTCGCGGGCGGCCTCCGCCAGGACGGTCCGGTCCATGGCCGCGCCGGGCTCGGCCGATGTCAGCAGACTGGCGTAGCCGTCATCAGCCATGTGCCCGGCCAGGTAGCGGGACCGCACGCCGACGGCGATGCATGCCGACCGCCAGCGTGAGAACGCCACCCAGTACGGCAGGTTCGACACATCCCGGCCTGATAGCCGGGCGTAACGCCGCACAAGCTGTGCCCGGGCAGGGAAGCCGGCCACGGTGCTCGGCCCCGGTGTCGTCGGCGGCAGCTGCTCACCCGGGTCCTGCCAGTTCGATGCGAGATACCCAAGGTCAGCCATCGGGTCACCGGAGGTCGCGAGTTCCCAGTCGAAGACCGCCCTGACGGCACCGTCCGGCCCGAACGCCACGTTTCCCGCCCGGTAGTCGCCGTGCACGATACCGCTGGCCTGCGCGGGTATGCGATGCGCGAGCAGGTCGTGCACCTCATCGAGCAGCGCGAGCTCTGGTGGGTCCGTCGCGTGTACCTGCGCCTGCCAGCGGCGCAGTTGCCGCTCGACGTAGCCGGTCTTGCGCACCATGTCGCCCAGGCCGACTACGACGGGGTCGAGCGCGTGCAGCGCGACGAGCACGTCGACGAGGTGCCCGGCCGCGCTGGCCCGGGCCTGAGGGGCCATGGTCAGCCCGGCATCGGTGTCCGCGAGTACCAGGCCCTCGACGAAACTCATCACGTAGAACTCGGCGCCGGTGACCGCGGTATCGGCGCAGTAGGCCACCGGCCGCGCGACGGGAACCGCGGTCGGTGCCAGCGCGGAGATGAACCGCCATTCCCGGCTCACGTCGTGCGCGGTGCTCAGCACTCCCCCGGTGGGCGGGCGGCGCAGCGCATAGGTGGCACCCACGGCGTCGGTGAGCCGGTAGGTCAGGTTCGAGCGGCCGCCCGAGACGAGCCCGAACTCCACCCGGCCGGCCAGGCCGTCGATGTGCCCGGCGAGCCAGCGCCGCACCCGTTCGGCTTCGATACCCGGCAGCGCCGATCCGGCGACCGACATGCGCCCTCCCGCCGCGTTGGCGTTCACCAGGAAGAATACGACTTACTTGACTTTGCCCTCGGGGCAGAGCCGATAGTCGGAGCCATGGACATGATCCCTGAAACCCGCTCCGGCTGCCCGCGGCCCGGACGACGGCCGCCCGGCCGGCGGACATCGAGACCATGCTGATGCCCCTTGACGACATCGAAGACCTCGCCCTGCGGCGCCGCCTCAGCGGGGAAGGGGCTCGACGGCACGCCGCTGTACTACCAGCCCCGGGTCCGGCGTGACGATCGAACTGCCGGGTGCAGCCTCACCCGGCAACGGCTCGCCGCAGCAGGTCCTGACCGGCGTCGCCACCGCCTTCTCGACCCGCCACTACACCGATCTCTGCAAGTACATGGCGCCGTCGACGCGGTCCGGGTGCACCGCCGCGTGGAGGTACTTTCTCAGCCCGGCGATCAAGGTCAACGGCACCTGGTACGCCTATACCGTGAACTCCACAATCGTGCACTTCTGACCGCCTGGCCGGTTCAGCCAGGCTGGGGCAGGATGTGCTGGCGCTCCAGCCAGGCGCGCGCTTCGGCGAGCACGGTATGGCCGGAGAGGGTGATCTGCCGGTTGAGGTGGATGAGGTCGCTGGTGGTCAGCCGCGCCGACACCGCATCGAGCGCGGTGGCCAGCCGCGCCCCGTACCGTGCCGCCGCACCCGCGTGGACCACGGGCACGATGTGGCCGGCCGGCTGCAGCTCGCGGTCATCGGCGAGCAGGACCAGGTCACTGCCGGTGAGGTAGCCGCTGGCGGTGCCCGTTACCACCACGTCCGCCACGCCGCGCCGGAGGGCCTGGATGCGTTCCTGCTCGGTGTCCAGGGGCGCGAACCCGGCGAACTCCAGGCCGTAGACCCGGCACAGCCCGGGCAGGCCAGAGGGCCGCCGCGGGTACTCGGGCGGGCCGCCGAGCACCATCTGCGCCGCGAACGGGCCCAGGTCGGTGATGGTGGTCAGCCGCAGCCGGGCGGCCGTGGCGCGGGTCACCGCCAGGCCGTCCTGGTCCTGGGCCGCGGCGGGCTGCAGCACCTGCACCGGCCAGCCGGACAGCGCCCGCACGAGCTCCCGCCGCACCGCCGCCGGGTCGGACATGGCCACGCCGACCGGGGGCTGCAAGCTGGCCAGCGCGGTCCCCAGGTACTCGGGAACCACGTCGACCAGGCCCTGGGCCAGGGCGGGCCAGACGAGCTCGCGGGGTCCGAGGCCAAGCTGCAGGCGCGCCGGGATCCCGGCCTGCATCAAGGCCAGAGCGTAGATGGCGGCGAGCAGCTCGCTCTCGGGGAAGTTGAACGACGCAATCACGACCGCGGTGCCGGGCGCGCGGCCGGGCGATGCCGCAGCTGTCCCGCCGAAGGCGCAGAAGGCAAGCACGGTGAGCGCGACGGCTGCGGCGGCGACCGCCACCGGGCCCCAGCACCATCGCGCGGCCCGCCTCGGTATGGCGTCTCTTTCCCGGGCCGGCCGGCGTACCGCCTGCCCAGTCGCGCCCGGCGGCAGGACAGCACCCGGCTCACCGGCCGGCACCGGAGCTCGTTCCGCCACACTTTGCATCGTCGCAGATTCAACCCGTGCAGGCCAGCAAGCAGGCAGCCGCGCCGCGCACCTCCCGCAGCACCGGGTGCTGGTCTTCCCTGGCCCAGGCCGATCACCGGCCCGCGCACCTGACCCGGGTGCACCGGGCACTGGCCAGCCTGCCCGAAGACGAGCAGCGGCGGCCCGGCGTGACCGCGGACCGGAACTTGCCCAAGGGGGGTGCGCAGCAGCCGGCCTGTGACACCTCCGTATCCGCTGGTCACCGTTGGCACCCCTTCTTGGCTCCCTGAATCTTGTTAAGCAAGCTAAGTCGTGCTCTCACCTGTCGCCAGCGACTCGTGAAGCTCAGCGAAGCAGGCACGTCCGCGTGGTCTGCCGTGCGCCCGGGGCATCACGGGTTCGCGGGCCGGGTCTCGCTCCAGTCGAGGATGAGGTTGCGCTCGGCGAACAGCCACGCGCCGCCGGCCTTGACGAAGGTGTCCTCGTAGCGGAGCGAGGCGATCATGATGTGACGCTGGCCGTCCTTGGTGAAAAGGTGGTGGGCGATCGTGTAGCTCTCGCCGGTCGCCCGGTCGCCATCGAGCACGACGGTGTGCTGCCCGTTGAAGTGCGTCGTGGCCTCGTACTGGTTGAGGTCTTCGAACACCGGCGTCAGCGCTTCACGACCTTGGAGGACGTAGGTGGGCTCGGTGCCCGGACCGCTCATGTAGACGGCGAAGCGGGTGTCGGTGGTGAACAGGGCCTTCTGCCCGTCGGCGTCGCGCCGGTCGGCGCAGTGGGCATAGGCATCGAACAGCTCACGGATGGCAAGGCGGTCCGCGGCCTCGGCGGGGCTGATCGCAGCGTGAACCGCCATGGTGACTCTCCAGGGGTGGGCGACGGGCTGGTGATCGCGTGCGTAATATGGATTCGGTTCCGGGGAATTCCCCGGTAGCGCTACGATAACCGGGGAGTTCCCCGGATAGCAAGCTGGGGTCGTTGCATGGCGGCAGATGCGCGGAAGCGGCGGTCTGACGCTGCCCAGAATCGAGAAGCGATCCTGACTGTTGCGCTCGCTGCGCTGACGGAATCCAGCGGCGTGTCCCTGAACGCCATCGCCAAGCGCGCCGGCGTTGCCAACGCGACGCTCTACCGGCACTTCCCGACGCGGGAGAACCTGGTCCTCGAGGTCTACCGGCACGAGGTCCGCCAGCTCGTCGACACCGCCACTCAGTTGCTTGCCGAGCGGGAGCCTGGCGAGGCGCTGCGCGAGTGGGTAGCGCGTCTCGCGCAGTACGCCATGACCAAGCACGGACTGGCAGACGCCATCCGTGCTGCGGCCAGCCCCAGCTCTGAGCTGTTTGAAGAGACGTACGCGCCGATCGTCGGGGCGCTGGGCAAGCTGCTCGCAGCCGCCGAGCAGGCAGGCGCTGTCCGGTATGGGCTTGATCCGGACGATGTGATCTTGGCGCTGGCGGGCTTGTGGGAGATCGACCCAAGCACCGACTGGAAGGCGCGAGCCGCCCGGCTCTACGAGCTAGTCTTCACCGGCCTACGGCCTTGACCGGGCGGCCATCCTTCGCGGCGCAGGCCTATCATCACTAACGTTCGAATGTGTAGATTTTCGTCCGTTCGCGGCTTTGTCGCACAGCTCTGGATGATAACGGAACCCCCAACGTCGGCCGCCCGCCGTACTTATCCCGGCAAACACACCAAAGACCGAACTAACGTGAAGGATCCTGCGTCCTGGGGGTCATATCGGCAATTAAGTTGCGGATGTCCGGTTCCGGCGCCCTGTCCGGTGGTAACCGCGCCCTGCGCCAGCCATGATCATGGGTCATAGGTGGCCGTATAAGGCACCAACGACCCATGATCATGGAAGTTCCAGCGCGACACGCCCAAAGTTATCAACCGGCGAGGCCGGGGGCCGTAACATCCTTCACGTTATCGAAACCCGCGAGGAGCCGGGTACCGGACGGCCCGCAGTTATATGGGATCGAGCCCTGTTCGCGACCTTCAACCTCCGCCTCGGTGGCGAGATCCTGCATGGTCCGGCCAGTGGTACGTGCCTGAGGCAGGCGGTCAGTATGGCGACGGCTGGTTGAAGATCACGGCCAGGCTGACGATCTTCCCATCTCGGAGGGCGAAATAGCTGGTCATGACCAGCTCGTCTGGCAGGTTGGTCTTGTCGTAGTCGCCGTCGTACCTGGCCCGGACGATGATGTCCCCGTAGTGGTCGATGACCTCTCGGACCTCCATGGTGACGCGGTCGCCGACGAACTCCTTGGCCATGAACTTGCGGATGGCCTCGACGCCCTGGATCTCGCGGCGGTTGTCGTTCACATAGGCGTCGGGGCTGAAGGTGGCGACGATGCGCTCGGTGTCGAAGGCGTTGACCGCGGCGATGTGCTCGGTGACGACGGCGGGCAGGGTGGTTATCGGCTGGCTGGTCATCGGTGGTAACTCCCTCGTTCCTCGGGCCGGCCTCGTAGCCGGCTGGATCCACCGTCACTCCTCCCGTAGTGGGAGGGTCAAGAGGCCATCGGCCGCTTGACCCTCCCACCGGGGGAGACCCCCAGATTGGGGTTGCGAGTTGGACGCTGCCGAGATGACGACGTAATTCACGTCCCGCACACAACAGCTAGCAGGGAGCGACATGGCCGAGATCCGCCCATTCCGCGTCGAGATCAGCGACGCGG
>Ga0209656_10003028_pt1 | contig 10896 bp, 7 predicted proteins | sample BogFormECP12_OM2_FD_188239 | JGI IMG/M metagenome (GOLD analysis project Ga0209656, IMG submission 188239) | Bog forest soil microbial communities from Calvert Island, British Columbia, Canada - ECP12_OM2 (SPAdes) (version 2) | ecosystem: Environmental > Aquatic > Freshwater > Wetlands > Bog ... | reverse complement strand
CGCCGTTCGTGGTTATCCTATCGTCAGCGCCGGCTGGAGTCGCTCGCGCTCGACTGGCTGCGCGAGCATGGCGTCGACACGGCGGCGTTCGGGCTGGACGAGCCCGCTCGATCGGAAGAAGAAGCGACGGGCTTGCGTTTTGCGCCCGAGCTCGAAGAACGCTTGCGTGGACTGCGCGAGCAGCTGCGCGCGTTCGGCGCCCAGGGCGAAGCGGCCGCGATCGCCCGGGCCGCACTGCGCCACGAATGGCGCATCGACGAGATCTACCACTCCAACGCGCTGCGCGGCAACCGGCTCGACAGGACGCAGACCGAAGATCTGGTGATGCGCGGCGAGACCGTCGGCGGCCTGACCTTGCGCGAACACCTCGAGGCAGTCAACCTGTTCAAGGCTTTGGATCGCGCCGCCGTGCTGGCGCGCAGCGACGCGCCGCTGACCGAGCATGCGATCCGCGAGCTGCACGCCCAGCTCTTCGCCTCGATCGACGACGAGCAGGCGGGCGAGTATCGCCGCACCGACGCGCGCATCGTCGGCCGCGACTACCTGCCGCCGGAAAGCGTACTCGTGCCGGCGCTGCTGCGCGAGTTCACCGAGTGGCTGGAGGAATCGTCCGCCGATCCGGTCGCAAAGGCCGCGGCGGCGCAGGCCAAGATCCTCAACATCGCGCCGTTCCTGGACGGCAACGGCCGCGTCGGCCGCCTGCTGTCCAATCTGATCCTCGAAGCCAACGCGTATCCGCCTGCCATCGTGCACGTGCAGGACCGTGAACGCTACTACGACGGCCTGCGCCAGGCCGATAGCGGCGACATGAGCGGCCTGCTCGCGTTGCTCATCGACTGCATCGAAGCGGCTCTCGCGCGCCTGTCGGGCGCAGTACGCAGCGCCGGCAACGTCTAAGCACGCACGCATGGATTCCGACGACGACGGGGCGCCTTTCGCGGGCGCGCCTGCCGGTGGGTTGCGCGAAGCCATCGCCGCCGCGCTCGCGGCCGGCGATTGGCCGTGGCCGGCATCGGTGCGCAGCGACGATTCGTTCATCGACGGCTTATGCGAGTTGGCTTCGGCATTCGAGCGCGCGGGTGTCGGCGAGCTGGCGCTGGCAGCCGCCGTCGCGGACGAACATGCAGAGCGCAGTGCGATCGCGCGCGTGCTTCTCCACGCGCGGCGCGTCGCTCGCGGAAGCTCGCCGCACGGTCCTCCCGATGCGCGAGCACGTGCGGCGCGGCCGCTGGAGGCGCGGACCCTCGCCGAGGCCTTCGAGCTGCTGGCCGGCGAGGGGATCGAGGATATCGTGATGCACCGCCGCATCGTCGCGGCGATCGCGGCGCCGCCGCCGGGCGTGCGGCTGCATTCTCATCGAAGAACGGCGGCGCACGATGTGCGCCTCGCCTCGATCCGGTTTTCCGATGACGCGGCGCCGGCAGACAAGTTCGGCGCTTGGTCGGCCGCGCTGGGAGCAGACGTGGGCGCGCACGATGCGGGTGCGGGCGTACACGTGCGCGTCGCACAGCCCGCGTCGTCGGCGTTGGCTGCTTGGTTCGACACCCTCGACGCCGGTCCGGATGTCTGGTCGTGGCCGCCGCCGGAGGAACCGCGCCCCCTAGTCGCGCCCGCCATGACGTTTTCAGCATCGCGCCTCAACGGTTTTGTGAAATGCCCGCGGCGCTGGTTCTTCGAGTACTTGTGCGATGCGCTCGACGATGAAGGCTCGGCGGCGGCCACCTACGGCAAGGTGTTCCACGAAGCGCTCGAGGCGCTGCATCGCGCGATCCGCCTGCCGGCAGAATTCTCCGGCAACGCGATCCTCGAGCGCCTTCATCTGGAGCTCGATCTCGCGTTCCAGCGCAACGAAGCGCAGTTCGCATCACGGCTGGAGCTTGAGGTCAGCCGCCTGCGCGCCCGCGCGGTCGCGGCGCATTATGCGCGTTGGCTGCGCGCCGAAGCGCAGGATCATCCGATGCACGTCGAGGCGGTCGAATCGCTGCAGCGTTGGACGATGGGTAGACACGAATTTGTCGGCTTCGTTGACCGCATCGACCGCCCGGCCGGCGGCGGCCCGATCACCATCTACGATTATAAGACGGGGCGCATCGAGGAGGACCCGCGCGAATATGTCGCGGCGATGCGCCGCGGCGAAGAAGCCCAGCTGGCGCTGTACTACACCGTGCGCCGCATGCGCGGGGACCAGGTAGGCAGGCTCGCGCTGATCTCGCTGCGCGATCCGCGCGATCCCGTCTGGGTGCTCGCGCTCGACATGACCGATGACGCCGGGGTCGCCGTCGTGGAACGCAGCGAGCGCAGCGGCGTCGTGCGCGGATCGTGCACGCCCCAGGATATCGAAACGGCCGTCGAAACGCTCCTCGCCCGGGCGGACCTGCTGACCGGCGGCGGTCTCGAGCATTTCGAGGTCGGTGAGGATCCGCCGTGTTCGTACTGCGCGTACGCCCGCGCGTGCCGCGAGCGGCCGGACGAAGGCGAGCGCGTCTTTGCCCGCTGACACGGGGATCGCGCTCGCGCCGGCAGTAGGCAAAGCCGTCGAGGCGCCGGACGGCGTCACCCTGGTGACCGGTCCGCCGGGTTCGGGCAAGACGACGGCGCTCGCAGCTCGCGCCATGCGTCAAGCGCGCGCCGCACCGGTGCTCGTCATCTGCGCCAATCCTTCCGGCGTCCGTGCTTTTCGCGCGGCGCTGGAACAACCGGATCAGGCACACCCTGTCCACGTCGGCACCGCGCCCGACCATTGCCTGCGCTGGCTGCGCTCGCATCACGCGCTGGCAGGCGTCCATCCGGACGTGCGCGCCGGCGGCGATGGCGCCGCGTACGCCATCGTGCGCGAGGCCGCGGCCGGCCTGCTCGACATGAGCTGGCCCGAATTACAGGTCGCCGATCTCGATCTCAATGTGCCGTTCCTGAGCCGCCCGGATAAGTTCCTCGAGGAATCGGCGAATCTGTTCCGCCAGCTGCGCGGCGCGCGCGTCGCGCCGGACGACTTCGAGCGCGGGTGCGCGGCCGGGTTGACGGCCTTTTACGGCGACGAGGTGGAAGCGGCGCTGGCCAAGTGCGCCGATCCGGCGCTCAACAGCCGCCTCAGCAGGCGCGGTCGCGAGGCGTCGCGCGCCAATGCGGCGGTGCTGCAACAGCAAAAGCGCGCCGAGCGCGGATTGGCCGTGCTGCTCGGGCGCCTTTACCGCGAATACCTGCGCGCCGCGCGCAGCGCGCAGGCGCTCTCCGATGAGGATATCCTCGACGAATGCATCCGCTGGCTGAGCGCCGACGCGCCGTCGGCGCGTGCGCTCGCAGCTTCGTATGCAGCTGTGCTGGTGGACGACGCGCAAGACGCGCACGCTTCCGTAAGCGATCTGCTGATCGCGTTGGCGGCCGCCGGTCTGGCAGATGTCACGCTCGCAGGCTGGCCTGACGGTGCGATCGATGGGCTCGAAGGCCGCCGCTCAGCGCTGGCAGCGCTACAGCCGACCGAGCACATCGCGCTGCCGCCGCTCGTGCCCCCACCGCAGCCTGTGTCGCAGCGCTTCAAGCATGAAGAAGAAGAGGTGCGCCACGTCGCGCGCTCGATCGCGGACCTGGTCGCGCAGGGAGCCCACGTCGCCGACATCGCGGTGCTCACCCGCAGCGCCGATGCGGCGGCGATCTATGCGCAGCGATTGGCGGACGCCGGCTTGCCGGTGGATGCGCCGCTCGAACGGTTCGCGCGGCCGCGCGAGATCGGAGACTGGTTGGCGCTGGCGGCCGTCGTCGATGATCCCCACGACCACGAACATCTCTTGCGCGTGCTTGCCTCGCCGTTGCTCGGTCTCGGCGACGCGAGCATCTACGCGTTGTGCGAAGACCCCGAGGCGGTGACCCAGCTCGCCCTCGACGTCGGCGTGGGCGACGGGCGGGTGCGCCCGGGCGGCGGCCGTCAACGCACCGCGCTCGCGCGCAACATGTCGGAGGGAACCGTCGACGATCGCCTGCCCGAGGATGTGCGCGAACGCGTCGTCCGTTTCCGCGCGAGGCTGGTGCAATGGCGCGAGCGCTATGCCGGCTTGTCGCCCGCCGGCACGCTCGCGCGTTTGGCCAAATCGGCCGGCTTCGAGCAGCATTGGCGTTCGGCGCCCCCCTACCAGCGCGCGCGCCTCGCGCAGGACACGCTGCGCGTCATCGAAGCATTCGCCGGCGCGCATGCGAGCGGCGTCGACGCGCTCGGTGATCTCGTGCGCGGGTTTGACGACGGCGATGTGCCCGTTCGGCCAGCGCAGCGCAGCGCAGACGCGATCGCCTGCGACACGATCTCGGGCGCAAAAGGGGAGCGCTGGCCGCATGTCTTCGTCACCGGCCTGGCGCACGAGCGCTTTCCTCGCATCTACGTGTCGCGCGCGATGGCGTTTTCGCGCACCTACGGCCTCGTGGTGCGCGAAAATGTCGCGCCCGGCGCCGCGCAGACGGCGAAGTTCGCCTGGTACTACGCGCGATTCGACGCCAAAGCGATGTACTTGGCGCAAGAACGCCGCGCGCTGGCATACGGTTTGTCGCGCGGCTGGCGCAGCGCGTCGGCGACCGGCTTCGGCACGCCGCCCCGTTGGGCCAAGGACTATGACCTGTTCGCCGCGCAAGCGAGCGACGCATCGTGATGCACCGCGGACTCCTCGTCGCCGCGCTGGCGTGTTTGACCCTCCCCGTCTTCGCGGCGGCTGACAGCCCTCCGCCGCCGCTGCTGATCGACAGTTTCGCTAGCCGTCCGCCCGGCCTGATCACCAACGAGTATGCATTCGAGCATCCGGGTGACCCGGCCGCGCGCCAGGACACGATCTGGGAGCTCACGTCGGGCTCGTTCTTCGCAGACCGCGGCAGCGGCTTCAGCGGCGTGCCGGATCACATCAAACCAAACGCGCTGTCCACGAATGGGAACAACTCAGCGGTGTTCCGCGCACGCACCAAGCGCATGGATTTCGGCGACGTCACGGTCGCCTTCGATCTGCAGACCGTCGCTTTTTTCGATCGCACAGGCGTTCCGGCGCACGCTTATGACGGCGTGCACGTCTGGCTGCGCTATCAGTCCGAATACGAGCTGTACGCCGTGACCGTCAATCGGCGCGACAACGTCGCCGTGGTCAAGAAGAAGAGGCCCGGCGGCCCATCCAACGGCGGCACGTACTACGAGCTGATCTCGGCGCCATATCGCGTGCGTCTCAACGCGCCCGTGCACGTGGAGGCGTCGGCGCAGACGCAACGCGATGGATCAGTGATCATCATCCTTGCGATCGATGGCACGCGCATCCTGCGCGTGCGCGACGACGGGCGCGTCGGCGGCGCGCCGATCCTGGGGCCCGGGCGCGTCGGGCTGCGCGGGGACAACTGCGAGTTCTACGTCCGACGGTTTGCGGTCACCGCTTTCCCCGCTCCCTGACCCGGCCTGCGGCAGCGCGCTGCTATCGAACGGCACGAACGTCACGATGACGACGCGGATCAGCCCGGCGACCGGCACCGCGATGAGCAGTCCGCGCAGGCCCATCAGCTCGCCGCCGATCAGCAATGCGAAAAGCACGAAGATCGGCCGCAGACCCACTCTGTCGCCGACGATCACCGGCGACAGCACGTGGCCGCTCAGCTGATTGATGGCGATGAAACCGAGCGCCACGAACAGCGCGTTCTGCCAGCCGTTGGTGAGCAGCGCGATGCCCACGCCGGGAATGGCGCCTGCGATGGCGCCCAGGTACGGCACCAGTTCGAAGATGCCCGCGATCAGGCCGATCACGATCGCATACCGGACGTGCAGCGCGAACAGGAGCGCTGTGACCAGCAGGGCGACCGCAGCCGCGACAAGCAGCTGGCCGCGGATGTAACCTGCCAGCACCGCGTTGGATCGGCTCAAGAGCGTTTCGAACTTGGGGCGCGCGGGCACGGGGATGAATCCGCGCAAGGCGCCGAGCAGCCAGTCGGCGTCCATCAGGGCATAGGCCGACACGATAGGGACGAGCACCAACAGCGCGAGTCCCGATGCGGTCGTCAAGAGGACACCAAAGGCGCCCGTGCCGATCGCCAGGCCGTTCTTGCCGACCATATCGGCGATCTGCGCCGGCAGCGCGCTCAGGTACGCCTTGGCGGGATCAGGAAGATGCGCGGCGAGCGGCCCGTTGACGCTGAGAAACGCTTGGATCTGGCTTGTCAGCACCGGCACGTCCGCCGCGTACTGGCGCAGCTCGGCCACCATCAGCGGAAACGCGATCCATACCAGCGCGGCGATCACGATCGCGATGCCGAGATAGACGATGAGCAATGCGGCCCACGCCGGCAAACGCTGCCGCAACCTCCTGATCAGCGGCGCGACCAGATACGAGAAGAACACCGCTCCGACGATGATGGCCGCGACCGTGTGGATGCGCTCGAAGAAATGAAGCAGCGCCCACGCTGCCAACGCGAGCGCGAGCACTAAAGCGGTGACGATCAGCGCGTAGGTGGCGCGAGCGCCTCGGTTTTCGGCGGCGTGGGCCTCGTCGCTCATTCCTGCCGTGCAGCGCGCCAGACCCGCTCGGGCGTCATCGGCGTCTCGTGCGGTGCCGCGCCGACGGCCGCGCGGATGGCACACGCGATGGCAGCCGGCGGCGTGGTGATCGGCGGTTCGCCCACGCCTTTGAGGCCGTACGGGCCCACGCCCGGCGACGACTCGATCAAAATCGTCTCGATCTCCGGCGCGTCGACCGCGGTGGGCATGAGGTAGTCTTTGAGATCTGGCTTGACGTGACCGCGCTCGTCGAATGCGAGCGCCTCGGTGAGCGCCCAGCCGACGCCCATCACCGCGCCGCCCTCGATCTGGCCGATCGCGCCTACCGGGTTGACCGCGTATCCCACGTCCTGCGCGGTCGCGAGTTTGCGCACGATCACGGCGCCGGTCGCGCGATCGACGTCGACGTGCGCCGCCGACGCCGTGTACGAAGGAGCGAGCCAACTGGCGAAGCCGTGCGTCTCCGTCAAGCTCTCGTCGAACTCCGGATCGTCCTGCTCGGCGCTTTCGCCCAGACCCGTCACCGAGCCGCCGGCCTTGCGGGCCAGATCCGCCAGGGGCACGCTGTGGTCGGGCGACCCGCGCACCAGCGCGCGCCCATCGCGCAGCTCGATGTCCTCGGTCCGCGCCTCAAGCGCATCTTCGGCAAGCGCCAGCAGCTTGGTCCGCGCATCGCCGGCCGCCGCCGCGACGGCCATGCCGGCGCCGAACGTGGACGAACTGCCGCCGACGCCGGAATCGTAGGTGTCCGTCGCCGTGTCGGACAGCACCACCGTGATCCGCGCGGGATCGACGCCGAGGACTTCGGCGGCCATCATCGGCAGGGCGGTCGACGAAGCTCCGGTGCCGACCTCCGGGTTGCCCGACGCCAGCAGGATCGTTCCATCAGCGCGGACTTCGACCCGCGCTTTGGATTCGCCGCACGAGGAGAACCACCAGGTGCAGGCGATTCCGCGCCCGGAGCCGGGGCGCGCCGGCGTCCCCCAGCCGACCGCATCGGCGGCCTTACGCAGCGCCTCTTTGACGCGCACGCCGGACAATTTCTGGCCGCCGGGGCCGCGGTCGCCGTCTTCCCACGCGTTGCGCAGGCGGAACTCCAACGGATCCAGGCCGAGCAGCGCGGCGAGTTCGTCCAGATGCAGCTCCTTGGCGTAGTTGGCCTGCGGGCCGCCGGGCGCCCGCACCGGACCTGCGACGTGCTTGTTCGTGTAGACGAGTGTCGCTTCAAGGTCGAGATCGGGGATGCGATACGGCGCCGACGCCAGCATGGTCGAGATCAGCGCGGTTCCGGTGCCGTATCCGATGTACGCTCCCGTGTCGTAGATGAACGACGCGCGCATCGCGACCAGCCTGCCGTCGGCCGTAGCCGCGCTGCGAAACGATGCGGTGCCCCCGTGGCGCGGAAACGCATGCAGCCCGTCTTCATGTCTGGACCAGGCCATGCGCACCGGCCGGTCGCATTGCAGGGCGAGGGCCGCGGCATACCATTCGGGCGCCATGATGATCTTGCCGCCGAACGCACCGCCGACGAATTGATTGATGAATCGCACGCGCTCGGGCGCCAGGCCGAAGAATTTTGCGAGCTCATCGCGATTGTCGTAGGGCGACTGCGAGCCGCACCACACGGTGAGCCCGCCATCCGTTTCGCGCCGCGCTGCGGCCGCGCGCGGCTCGATGTAGCCGGGCAAGCCCGGCGAGAAGCGGAATTCGGACGCGTGCACGACGACGTCGGACCGCTCGAACGCCGCCGCGACGTCGCCGCGCCTGATCCGGTTGTAGCCGCAGACGTTCCCGCGCAGCACGCGCGTCGGCAGCTTCTCGTAGCTCTTCCAGTCCGGATGCACGAGTGGCGACGCGGCCTCAAGCGCGCGCTGCGCGTCGAGCACGGGCTCCAACACCTCGTATTCGACATCGATCGCCGCCGCCGCCGCGCGCGCCTGGGCCTCAGAATCGGCAGCGACGGCGGCCACCGGCTCGCCCGCGTAGCGCGCATATGGGCGCGGGAACAGGTGCTGATCCTTGATGCCGAAATCGAGCGGTTGGGGCGGCGTGTTGCCGGCGTAAACGATCGCGCGCACCCCGGGCATGGCCGCGGCGCGCGTCACGTCGACGCGCACGACGCGCGCGAACGCGTGCGGACTGCGCGCGACGGCGCCGGCGAGCGCGCCTTCGAGCGCGATGTCTGCGGTGTAGCGCGTCTGGCCGCGCACCTTCGCGTCCGCATCGAGGCGCGGCCGGCGCGAGCCGACGGTGATCGGCGTGCTCATGCTCGTGACCGTATCGAAGAACGTGTGCCCGGCGTCTCGCCTGAGCGGCCTTGCTCGCGCAGCCGGGCCGCCGCATCCTGGACCGCCGCCACGATCGTTTGATACCCGGTGCAGCGGCAGATGTTTCCGGCCAGCGCGGCCCGCGTCTGCTCGGCGCTCGGCTGCGGGTTCTCGGCCAGCAGCGACGCCGCCGCGAGGATCATGCCGGGCGTGCAATAGCCGCACTGCAACCCGAAGCGCTCGATGAACGCCGCCTGCACCGGGTGCAGCGCGCCGCCGTCGGCGGCAAGACCTTCGATCGTGGTGACGTCGCGCCGGTCAGCGTCGACGGCCGGATACAGACACGCGTTGACCGGCTGTCCGTCCACCAGCACGGTGCATGCGCCGCAATAACCGGTGCCGCAGCCTTCTTTCGTGCCGGTCAAGCCTAGCTGATCGCGCAGCACCGCGAGCAAGGTCTGCATCGGCTCGACCACGACCTCGCGCGGCGTGCCGTTGACGATCGGCGTGACCGGCTGCATCAGCGCGCGCCTCCGGCCAGGTCGAAGATCTCGTGCAAGGCGCGCTCGGTGAGCACGCCGGCCAGCTGGCGGCGGTACTCGGCGCTGGCGTGCGCGTCGTTCGGAGGATCGGCGTCGCGCTCGGCGGCGATCCTTGCGGCTTCGCGCGCCGCCGCTGCGCCGGCGGGCTTGCCGCGCAGCCAGGATTCGGCCTGCGCCGCTCGCACTGGCGTCGCGGCCGCGCCGCCGAGCGCGACGCGAGCGGCTCGCACCGTGCCCCCGTCGAGTTCCACCGCGACGGCCGCGCCGACGACGGCCATCTCAAACGCGCGCCGTGTCTGCATCTTCTGATAGTCGACCACGGCGTCCGACGCCGGCACTTCGATCGCGGTCAGCAAGGTGCGCGGGTCGCTCTGCGCGCGCACGAAATCGACCGCAAAGACGCTTGTCGGACCGGACGCGATGTCCGCGAGCAGGCAGCGCGCATCGCACGCGAGCAGCGCGGTGGAGATATCGGCGGCATTGTGGCGCGAGCATAGATTGCCGCCGATCGTCGCCACCGTGCGCAGTTGTCGTGCGCCAAGCCCCGACGCCGCCAGCGCGAGCAGCGGCGCGTGCGCGCGGATCAGTTCGTGCCCGCTCGCCTCGCGCGCCGTGACCAGCGCCCCGATGGTTAGTGTCGCGCCGTCAAAACTGATCTCGCGCAGCGCGGGAATGCGCTTGACGTTGACGATCGCGGTGGCCTCCGACGGGCGGGCGCGGACCCCAAAGCCCAGCAGGCTGCCGCCCGCGAGCACGCGCGCGTGCGGCGCGAACCGGTCGAGAAGCACGAGCGCCTCATCGATGAAGTTGGGCTCGAAGTACTGCACGGCGCGCCGCCCTTTCTCCGCACGCCGCGCGACCGCCTATGAAAGGAAGCGCCATCGGGTCGCGGAAGATGCGGCGCACATGGCCTCGGGGCGACAGGGAAGCCGGTGCGAATCCGGCACGGTCGCGCCACTGTAACCGGGGAGCCGCCGGTCACGCCACCGTATGGAGCGGTCGAATTCATTCGACCGTCCGGCGGGAAGGCACCGGCACAAGGCGATGATCCGGAAGTCAGGAGACCTGCCCCAGGCACGTGCGCGGTCGCTGGCGATCGCGCCGCTCGACGTCTCCTTCGCGGAAAAAGGGGCAGGGCACTGGCCACATCGCAACTCGGCGCGACGCGCGCCATTCCATCCAAACTCTTTTGGCTGCTCGGCCTGAGCGCGCTCGCGCTGTGCTTGGGCGCCGTCTCGCTGGCGGTGGGCAGCGTGCCGCTCGGCCCCGGCTCGATCGTCGCCACGCTCGCGCACCCCACCGCATCGGGCCTCGCGCATATCGTCGTGTGGGATATCCGCTTGCCGCGTTTGGCGATCGCGGCGTGCGTCGGCGCGGGCCTCGGCATCGCCGGTGCGATGCTGCAGGCGCTGTTCCGCAATCCGCTCGTCGATCCGTACGTCACCGGCGTGTCGGCCGGCGCGGCCGTGGCCGCCAGCGCGAGCATCGCGTTCGGCCTTTCGTTCGTGCTCGTGCCGGCGTTCGCGTTCGCGGGCGGCCTGGCGTGCGCGGTCGTCGTGACGGCCGTCGCCGCAGGCCCGGAGCC